>Ga0073928_10004503_pt1 | contig 20560 bp, 19 predicted proteins | sample PaiPotPPA55metaG_FD_76969 | JGI IMG/M metagenome (GOLD analysis project Ga0073928, IMG submission 76969) | Iron sulfur acid spring bacterial and archeal communities from Banff, Canada, to study Microbial Dark Matter (Phase II) - Paint Pots PPA... ...
AGAGCCTCATTTTCAATGTGAAAGCTGGTCGGGCGCTTAATATCTGACTGCTACTTGGTGACCGCGATCAACACGCCCGGCCGGAGCCAGCGGATGATCTCAACCAGGGTTCCGTCGTCCATCGAGACACACCCTGCGGTGGGCCCACCGTCGGTGGTGTGCACGAAAAAAGCGCCACCGTTGCCGGGCACCCGGGCTTTGTTGACACCCATGACGACGGCGTGCTTGTACTCCGGGATGTCGAGGTTCTCGGTGCCGCCGTCCGGCGACGTGTCGAACGGACACTGCGCCTTCTTACATACCTGCATGGTGTTGTAGGTCGGGCTCTTCATGTCGCCGTCCCACCAGTGGTCGGAATCGACCTGAACGTACTGCAGGCCGCTGCCGGGGTTCGGCGCGGTCCCGAAGGCGAAGTCAAGTGAGTAGAGGCCAAGCGGGGTGGCCATATTGCCATCGTGGGACTCGGCGGCCATACCATTGGCTCCGACGTGGGCGGGTATTCCGGCGCGTATGGGTTCCCAGCCCGCTGCATTGCGTTGAAATACGTCGACCTTGGCCAACGAACCACCCGCCCCCACAACGGAAATCACCTGAGTGGCGTCGCCGACCTGCGGTGCGAACCACGGTGTGTAATCCGCGAGAGCCACCGGCGCCGCGGTCAGATGGACGGCTCCGGCGCACAGCAGGGCCAGCAGTCGGCGCACCGACTTATCGTGCCACAGCCGAGGTCAAGTAAAGGTTGAGACACGATTGAGGAGCGCCCGGATTCCGGGAACGGGCCGTGTCGGCGCAACGATCAGCAGGCACGCGACGAAATACGCGTAGCCCAGCGCCCATCCGGCGACGACATCGGATGGATAGTGCACGTTGAGCACCACTCGGCCGATGCCGATCGCCAAAACGGTCAATAAACCGAGCGCGACAAGCCAAGCCCGAAGCGTGCGGCGGATGACGGGAAGGACGACGGTCAGCAGCGCCAGCACGCCGACCATGGCACCGAAGGCATGTCCGGACGGAAACGAGGCAGAAGGTGCGGACACCAGTGCTGTGGCGGGGCGCGGGCGGCTGGCCGCGTGTTTGGCGATCTCAACGATGACTCCGGTCGGCTCGACGCTGATCACCAGAAACAGTGCGACTCGGAAATTGCGGCGCACCAGCGAAAAGATGATGACGACCAGGGTCAGCATGCGAAAGACCGCCGGCCCGAGCACGGTGCAGAACACGTTCCAGGCGGTCGCCCAGCCGGGGTGTGCGCTGCTGTAGCGGAGCCCGACCGACAGCAACGTCGAGTCAATGCTCATCAGCCAGTTCCAGTGCGACGCATAGCCGATCCACATCAGCGCGAACACCGCAGCGGCCATCGCCGCCGACACGATCAGCCAGGTCGTGCGCGGTGTCATCCCACTAGCTGTACCACCTGTCACTAGCTGTACCACCTGTCGCCCTCGAAGCTGCGAGGTGCCGTTAGGGTGACTGCACATGGCTGTGTTTCTGCGCAAGCTGCTGCGGATCGGCAACCTGCCCGACGAGTTGCGCACCGAAGTCCAGGCCGAGGGCGTCATTCACCTGGCCGAATACGTTGCGGTCACACGCCGGTTCACTGGTCGGGTCCCTGGCATGCGGTCGGCGGGCAGCATCTCGAGTTATGTGGGCTCGCTCGTACTGACCAATCAGCGGGTGCTCGGGACGTTGTCGGCGGTGCCGAAGTTGGCTAGCCGCACCATCGATCTGCGGTGGGACACACCGCAGATCGGCACCGTCAAAGCCGAGCTCTCGGAAACCGGTCTGCTGCTCGAGGTCAACGTCGCCGAGGTCGACACGCGCTGCACGGGCCATCTGTCGCTGCACTACAAGGACGCCATCCCCGAGGATGTGCTGACCCGGCTGCCCCGTCGATCGCTGGCCTTCGATGTGCCACCCGAGTACGTGTTCCGCGCGGTCGGGGTGCCCTACCACCCGTAGTTCTGCGAAAAGAGCCGTCGCCGATGGTGGGCCCTATGGACGCCCGCCGTCCCGTACCTGTCCATCACGCCCACGCTCGACGGAGCGCCCCAAACGTCAACCGACCTGAGCCACCACGAAGATGCGGCGGAACGGGAAGAACGTCTTGCCGTCGGCGCGCGCCGGGTAGGCCGCGTCGAGCATCGGGATCAGCTCCTGCCGAAACTTCTCCCACTGGTCGTCGGAAAGCCGGCTCTTCACAGGCCGCAGCGCAGTGCCGGTGATCCACTCCAGCACGGGGTGCTCACCACTGAGTTCGTGGATGTAAGTGGTCTCCCATGCGTCGACGGTGCAGCCCACGTCGCTGAGCAGCTCAGCATATCCAGATGGCGAGTCGACCTGTCCGTCACGAAACGGAAAGTCCCGCAACGGATCCGACCACCGATCGCGGCGGGCGAGCTCGCGGACGGCCTGATGCGACGGGGCGTCGAAGTTCCCCGGTACCTGCATGGCGATCCAGCACCCGGCGGCGAGTTGGCCGGCCCATCGCACCAGCAGGTCGGCGTGTTCTGGCACCCACTGCAGCGTCGCATTGCTGACGACGACGTCGGTGTCGGGCTGCGGTGTCCACGTCCGCAGGTCACCGACGTGAGCCTCGACACCGCGTTCGCGGGCAGCGTGCACCATCTCGGGTGAGCTGTCCCACGCCTCGACGACGGCATCCGGCCAGCGCTGGGCGAGGGTGAGGGTGAGATTGCCGGGTCCGCAACCGAGGTCGACCACCCGGCGCGGTCCGTCGGCGCCGACCCGCGACAGCAGGTCGAAGAACGGGCGGCCGCGGTGGTCGGCGAAGGCCAGGTAGACGTCGGGATTCCACACGCAGCCAGTGTCGCATCATCATGGAACTCACAGATTGTTCGCAGCTACGGTACAGGCCGGCGGCCGGTATCGACCGGCACGGTATGCCTCGTGACTGCCCTCGCCGACGGCCCGGTCGCGGCGGACGCCACCGGGGCGGCCCCTACCGTCCGCTGGCAGCGGTGGGCGCTGGCCGTGCTACTGGCCGCGACGGCTGCCCTGTACCTGTGGAACCTGTCGGCCAGCGGCTACGGAAATACCTTTTACGCGGCAGCCTCGCAGGCCGGCTCCCAAAGCTGGTCGGCGTGGTTCTTCGGTTCGCTGGACGCGCAGAACTTCATCACCGTCGACAAGCCCCCCGCCTCGCTGTGGGTGACCGGCCTGTCCGTGCGCCTGTTCGGCATGAACAGTTGGTCGGTGATGGCGCCGCAGGCGCTGATGGGCGTGGCGGCCGTCGCCGTGCTCTTCTGCGCGGTGCGACGCGCCTTCACCGACCCCAACCAGGGTGCGGTAGCTGGGCTGCTGGCTGGTGCGGTGCTGGCGGCTACGCCCGCGGCGACGTTGATGTTCCGATTCAACAACCCCGACGCGCTGCTGGTGCTGTTGCTGACCGTCGCCGCCTACTGCCTGATGCGGGCGGCCTCGACCGCATCGTGGCGGTGGCTACTGCTCGTTGGCGTCGTGATGGGCACTGCGTTTCTCACCAAGATGATGCAGGGCTTCCTGGTGCTGCCCGGCATCGGTCTTGCCTACGTACTGGTTGCGCCGACCTCGTGGGCCAAGCGTGCGCTTCACGTGCTCGGGGCGGTGGCCGCGCTGATCGTCGCGGCTGGCTGGTGGGTGCTGGCGGTGCAGCTGACGCCGCCCAACGCGCGGCCCTACATCGGTGGGTCGACGGACAACACGGTGCTGGATCTGGCGTTGGGCTACAACGGGATCAACCGCCTTCTGGGCCACCCTCGGGAAGGAACTCCGCTCGGCGACTGGGGCGGTTCGAAATCGCCGATGCTTGGCGGGCGCACCGGCCTGCACCGGTTGTTCACCGGCGAGATGTCCATTGAGATTTCATGGCTGATCCCGGTGGCGTTGTTCGTCGTCGTCTTCGGGATGTATCTGGCCGTGCGCCGGGCGTTGAGCGGTGGCGAGCTGTGCGCGTTGCTGATGTGGGGCACGTGGCTGGTGATGTCCGGTGTGGTGTTCAGCTTCATGGGTGGCACGGTCCACCCGTACTACACCGTCGCGCTGGCTCCCGCGATCGCCGCGCTGGTGGGGATCGGTGCGGTGTGGGCGTGGCGGCGCAGGTCGAGCTGGGATGGCCGCTGCGCGCTGGCCGCGATGATCGTGCTGGCCGCGATCTCCTCAGCGGACTTGTTGCAGTACAACGCTTTTGGCCCGGTTTGGTTGCGATGGCTGATCGTCGCGCTGGCCGCGGTGAGCGCCCTCGGCGTCTTGTGGCCCCGGCCACCCGTTGTCGCGCTGGTGGCCGGGTGCCTGGCCGCACTGGCCGGCACCACAATGTTTTCCATCGCGACCGCGGCGACTCCGCATCACGGGACGATACCCACTGCGATCCGGCAGTCGACGGTGACCGGTGCCTGGATGAATGACGAGGGCGCCAATACCGACCTCGCCAAGCTGCTCGCTGCTACGCGCACGCCGTGGTCCGCGGCCACCAACGGCTCGCAGTCAGCGGCCGCCCTCGAAATCACCTCCGGCACATCCGTGATGGCCGTTGGCGGCTGGAGCGGCGATCCGGTGCCGACACTGCAGCAGTTCATCGACGACGTACATGCGGGCAAGATCTCGTACTACGTCGAGGCAGGCCGCGGACCGAATTCGCCGGCCGTCCACGGCGAGGTGATCCGGAGCACGCTGCACACCGCGTCGCATACCCGCGAGATCGCCGACTGGGTCGCTGCACACTATCCCGGCACGATGATCGGCGGCTCGACGGTATATCGCTTGTCCTCGTCGTGACCCACGGCAGGCACGACGGCTACCATGCCGATGTGCCAAGTTTGCGGGACTCCGAGACCGCTCCGGTCGATCCGCCGATACCCGTTCCCGACGTTGCTGGTGCCGACGCCAGCGTCCGTGGACTGCCCCGCCGCGTCGACCTGACGCTTCGACAGCGGTTGATCGTCGATTCATCGGCCGTCGCCGACATCGCGCTGCGCACCGCGATCGCCTCCCTGCTGAGTGCCACGATGGTGCCGGCGCTGCTCGGCGCTGTGCTGCGCCGGTCCGAATCGGGGGCCGAGGCGGACCACTTGCGCTTCTACGCGGAATTGGCTCAGGCGCAGGATCCCGCGTTGTCCTTCCCGGCGCCGACGGACGTGCCGCGGGTCTCGTCTCGGCCCGCCAATCCGGTCGCAGAGTGGATGGCCAAGGGCCGCGTACAGAACATCCGGTTCAACAGCAGCTTCGAGGCGGTCAACCCGGCCTTGCGCGACCGGTGCCGCGGGTATGTGCGCAACAACGTCGTTCACGCTCAGCACTGGGTACATGACGACGGCCCGCACCCAACGCTGTGTGTGATCCATGGCTTCATGGGATCGCCGTATCTGTTCAACGGTTTGTTCTTCTCGCTGCCGTGGTTTTATCGATCGGGTTACGACGTGCTGCTCTACACCCTGCCGTTCCATGGGCGGCGAGCCGAAAAGGGTTCGCCCTTCAGCGGTTACGGCTACTTCGCACACGGATTCTCCGGATTCGCGGAGGCGATGGCCCAGGCCGTGCACGACTTCCGTTCGGTCATCGACTATCTCGAGTTCACCGGCGTCGACCGCGTCGCGCTGACCGGCATGTCACTCGGCGGCTACACCTCGGCCCTGCTCGCCTGCGTCGACGACCGGATCCAGGCCGTTATTCCAAACGTCCCGGTGGTGACACCGGACAGGACCATCGACGAGTGGTTCCCCGCAAACCATGTGGTCCGATTGCGCAGCCTCATTGCCGGAACCGACGACGAACTGACCCGCGCCGCCACGATGTATCCCTCACCGCTGAACTATCCGCCGTTGGTGCCCAAGAACCGGCGACTCATCATCGCCGGACTCGGCGATCGGCTGGCACCACCTGAGCAGGCCGAGCTGCTGTGGGAGCACTGGGAGCGATGCGCGTTCCATTGGTTCCCCGGCAATCACATCCTGCACGTCAGCCAGCCCGATTACTTGCGCCGGATGACCCGGTTCATGCGCGACTTCATGTTCGCGTAAGCGCCCGCGTCTCAACGCAGGTCGGTTCGCGGCTTCGGGATCAGTCCTTGATCGCGCTGACCAGGCTGATGTTGCCTGTCATCAGACCCGATTCGGAGTCAGGTTCGGGAACACGGCGGCCGAGCGAGCGCAGCTGATAGGGCAACGGGGTGGCCACGGCCCACCAGCCACGATTACCGAACCACTCGTGTGCAGGTGCGTGCTGCTCGTTGTAGACGAGGGTGAAGAAGGTGCGGTCGGTGCCACCCGCGAGTTCCTCCTCCCGCTTGGCCTCGAAGGTGTCGGCGTCCAGCGGCACCGATTCCTCGAGAGCGAGGTGGCTGCCCGGCGCGGCCAGTGAGTCGATGCCGGCGAACAGCTGCCGCTGCGCCGTTGCCGGCAGATAGATCAGCAGCCCTTCGGCGATCCAGGCCGACGGTGTGGACGGATCAAACCCACTGTTGCGCAACGCCTGTGGCCAGTCGTTGCGCAGGTCGACAGCGACCTCCCTGCGCTCCGCGGTCGGCGCGTCGCCGCGGGCGGCCAGCGCCTCGCGTTTGAACGCGAGCACCTGTGGCTGATCCAGCTCGTAGATCACAGTGCCGTCCGGCCACGGCAGCCGGTACGCGCGTGAGTCCAACCCGGCGGCCAGGATGACGATCTGCCGCACTCCGGCCGCGGCCGCGGCCTCGAAGTAGGTGTCGAAGTACCTGGTCCGAACGGCCTGGAAGTCGACGAAGTAGTTGCCGAACTCGGTCTTCAGCGGGTGCTCAGGGGTCCCTCCGTCGACCACGCCGGCCCAGTCACCGCCCGCCGCCCGGCAGAACGCCTCGGCATACGGATCGACCACAACGGGTTCGGGTTTCCGGGCTTCCAACGCCCGCGCCGCGGCCACGAACAGGGCGGTCGAACCAACACTCGTCTTGATGTCCCAGGTGTCATTTTCGGTACGCACGTCCGCTTTTATACGCCCGGATTCTGACAGCGTGCCCAGACTCCTTGCCTGGCAAAACCAGGTTCTAGACGAGCGGGCGTCCTGTCCGGATGCGCCAGTCGAGATCTTTCAGCAGCACGTTGAACGGGAACTGCCGAATGAAACGCGGCATCAGCCTGGTGACCACCCGCAACACCGTCATGAACCGGTCGAACCGGCGCTGCCTCATCGGATCCCACGGCAACCGCATCTCGTCGCGGAACCGTTGCGGCAGAAAGCCCGTCGTGATCAGCAACGCAACGCCGTCCGACCATCGTTGCAACGGTCCGGGCAACTTCACGCCGCGCACCCGCGCCGCGGCAATCGGATACAGGTACTCGCGAACGGCGTCGTCGATGTGCACCTTGGCGAGCGACTCCTGCCAATACCGGTCGAATGCTGCGCGGTCGGCCGGCCACTTGTCGGGCGGCACCTGCAATGTAGTGCCGAGCGCCATCCCCTCGCGGTAGTGGCGCTCGGCGGTCTCAACGTCCATCTCTCCGATGAACATCCGGTACACGTCCACCGCGCCCTTGTATAGGCACGCCCCGACCCACAACTGCAGATCGGGATCGAACGCGTTGTAGGCGACGGGACTGTCGTCGGTCGAATACACCTGCGCGTGCGCGCGGTTCACCGCCCGCCGGAACGCCGCCTTCTGCTCGTCGCTGCCGTTGGTGGCCACGGCGAGATAGGTGAACGTCGTGCGTGCGCGCTTGATCGGATGCCGGTCCACCCTGCCGCTCTCCACCCGGCTTTCCATCACGCCGTAGCCGACCCCCGGTTGCGCGAGCTGCATGATCACGTTGGCGGGCCCGGCCAGCAGGGCCACCCCCATCAGGCCGTCGTCGATTCCGATGGCGCGCCGCGACGCAGGCGGCGGGGATACCGCGGGATCGCTAACCGCACGTTCGACGTGTTGAGCCGGCTCACTGATCGTCATTGACCCACCTAACGGCAAATGTGAGAACATCTGTTTCCAGATATTTTGCTCCCACGGCGCGGGCGGTGTCAAGATTGATCCGATGGCTCACGTGCGGCCCTACCGCGGCGTCGAAGCGGCCGACCGGGTCGCCGAACGCCGCCGCCGCTTTCTGGAAGCGGGCCTGGACATTCTCGGTTCGGGCCCCGATCTGTCGGAATTGACGGTGCGCGGCATCTGCGGCCAGGCCGGGGTCTCCCTGCGGTACTTCTACGAGGGCTTCACCGACAAAGACGATTTTGTCGGTGCGGTGTTCGACTGGGTGATCGCCGACATCGCCGCGACAACGCAGGCCGCGGTCACGGCGGCGCCGATCAAGGAACAGAGCCGGGCCGGGATGGCCAACATCGTGCGGACCATCGCCGCCGACACCCGGGTGGGCCGTCTGCTGTTCAGCTCGCAGTTGTCCAATCCCGTGGTAGTGCGCAAGCGCGCCGAATCCGGCGCGCTGATGGCGATGCTGCTCTTCCACCATGCGGGTTCCCTTGGCGCGCAGAACAATGACCTCATCAAGGCCACCTCGCATTTCGCGGTCGGCGGCGTCGCGCAGACGATCACGGCGTGGCTGGCCGGCGACATCACGCTGGACACCGAGCAACTCGTCGATCAGCTGGCCGCGATCATTGACCAGCTGGCCACGCCAGAGCTCTACAAGGGCTAAGCCCTCCCGGCGGGGCACCCGCAGTCCGCGGTCCTAAGCCCTCCCGGCGGGCACCCGCGGTCGGCGGTCCGCCGCGGTCCTCGGCGCCGTCTTGGTGTCGTTCTCGGTGAATTCCTTGGTCCAGCAGGCGAACTCCAGGGTGATGCCGTCCGGATCGTGGAAATAGAACGACCGCACGTACACGCCGGAGTGCACCGTGGGCGACACCTGCGCGTCACTCTCGTCGTGGTTGAGCACCGGCCCGACGCGCACGCCCTTGTCCTTGAGCCGCTGTCGGTACTCGTCGAACTTCTCCGCAGGCACATGGAAGGCCAGGTGGTTCATGCTGCTCACCGCGCTGACGATGTCACCGATCCCGGGGATCGCGTCCGGCGACGACAGGCCGGGCACCCGGTCGGGTGCTTCGGCGAACCAGAAGAAGGCAACGCAGTCGCCGTTGCCCGCATCGAAGAAGAAGTGCTGTCCCATGCCACCCGGTAGATCCAGCGACTTGATCAGCGGCATCCCAAGGACATTGCTGTAAAAGTCGACCGTGCGTGCCATGTCGGAGCAGACCAGCGCCACGTGGTTGATGCCGCCGAGCACGAACTCGGAATTCGGATTGTCTGGCTTGATCACGTCGCGCCTCCTCGAACCTCTGGTCAAGAACGCGATCTGAATCTAACATCAGATTCAGGTTCGATCAATGGCCGACCAGGGAGACCGCTGCCAGTGACCGTCAGCCCACGCGAACAACTGCCGACGCTGCGTGGCAGGCAGACGCAGGCCGCTATCGACGCGGCGGCAAGGGCGGTGATCGCACGCAAGGGCATTCTGGCGACGACGATTTCGGACATCGCAGCCGAAGCCGGCAAGTCCACCGCGTCGTTCTACAACTATTACGACTCCAAAGAAGCGATGGTCCGCGAGTGGGCCGTGCGATTCCGCGACGAAGCACGGGAACGTGCGCGTGCGGCCGCAGAACCCGGGCTGACCAACTGGGAGCGTTCATATGAAGCCGCGGCCGCCCATTGGAACACCTACCGCAACCGGCTGGCCGAGATGATTAGTGTCTCGCAGCTGGCCATGATCAGCGACGACTTCGCCGAATACTGGGCCGACATCTGTTCGTTGCCAATTGGATTGATCACCCAGATGGTGAAACAGGCTCAACGGCATGGCTTCTGCGCCAGAGAGGATGACCCGCACCTGATGGCGGTCGCGATGGTGTCGATGCTCAACCAGTTCTGCTACACGCAGTTGTCCGGCGGCGCGGCGGCCAACGCCGTCGCCGACGCCGACGCCGACGCCGACGCCGACAAAGAGTGCATCACCGCCCTGGCCAACATCTTCTACCGGACGATTTATCACAAGGAGGCCGGGCTGACATGACCAGGACACCGGCGGCAGCCGGAACACCGGGCATCACCCGCGAGTTCGTCGGGATGGACTCGCCAACGTCGCGGCGGGCCGGGTCGGGCGGGCATCCGTGTCAGGGGCTTTACCACCGAGGCGTGGGCCGGAAGCCGAAGGTTGCGATGATCGCGACCCACTATCAGATCGATTTCTCCGAACACTATCTCGCCGATTACATGGCCACCCGCGGGATCGGTTTCCTCGGCTGGAACACCCGCTACCGCGGATATGAGAGCAGCTTTTTACTCGACCACGCACTGGTCGACATCGGCGTCGGGGTGCGCTGGCTGCGCGAGGTCCAGGGCGTGGAAACCGTGGTGTTGCTGGGCAATTCCGGCGGCGGTTCACTGATGGCGGCTTATCAGGCGCAGGCCGTCGACGCGCACGTGACGCCACTGGAGGGCATGCGGCCCGCGGCCGGACTGACCGAGCTGCCGCCCGCCGACGGCTACGTGGCCAGCGCGGCGCATCCCGGCCGTCCGGACGTGCTGACCGCATGGATGGATGCGTCCGTTGTCGACGAGAACGACGCTGTTGCCAGCGATCCCGAGCTCGACCTGTTCGATGAACGCAACGGTCCCCCGTACTCCAAGAAATTCATCGAGCAATACCGGTCGGCACAGATCGCCCGCAACCACGCCATCACCGACTGGGCCGAGACCGAACTCAAGCGGGTGCATGCAGCGGGCTTCTCCGACCGCCCCTTCACGGTGCTGCGCACCTGGGCGGACCCGCGGATGATCGATCCGACGATCGAGCCGACCAACCGCCCGGCCAACACCTGTTACGCCGGCATTCCGGTCAGGGCCAACCGCTCCACGCATGGCATCGCCGCCGCCTGCACGCTTCGCAACTGGTTAGGGATGTGGAGCCTTCGGCACGCGCAGACCCGCGCCGAGCCGCACCTGGCCCGCATCGAATGCCCTGCCCTGGTGATCAACGCCGAACAGGACACCGGCGTATACCCCAGTGACGCGCAGCGTATCTACAACGCGCTGGCCAGTACCGACAAGTCGCAGCGCTCGATCGACACCGACCACTACTTCACCACCCCGGGAGCCCGCAGCGAGAAGGCCGATACCATCGCCAAGTGGATCGCAAAGCGGTGGCGCTGAGAGTCCTCGCACACTTCGTTCCCGGCGCGAAGGTCATCGAATTCCTTGCACCAGAGACGGATTGGCTTGATATCCGGTACTGCGGCGAACAGGATGACGACACCTTCTACCGCGAGCTGCCCGAGGCCGAGGTCATCTGGCACGTGCTGCGGCCGATCTCAGGTCACGACCTCGAGCAGGCGCCACGGCTGCGGCTCGTGCACAAGATGGGTGCCGGGGTGAACACCATCGATGTCGACGCCGCGACGCGGCTCGGCATCGCGGTGGCGAACATGCCCGGTGCCAACGCGCCCTCGGTCGCCGAGGGCGCGGTGCTGCTGATGCTGGCCGCGCTGCGGCGGCTGCCCGCGCTGGACCGGACCACCCGAGACGGCAAGGGCTGGCCGTCCGACCCGAGCCTGGGCGAGACGGTGCGCGACATCGGCGGCTGCACGGTCGGGCTGGTCGGCTACGGAAACATCGCGAAGAGCGTCGAAACCGTGGTGGCCGCGATGGGTGCCCAGGTCCTGCACACCAGCACCCGCGACGACGGCCATCCCGGCTGGCGGTCGCTGCCCGACCTGCTTGCCGCCAGCGAGATCGTCTCGCTGCACCTGCCGCTGACCGAGAAAACCGCGGGCCTGCTCGACCGGGAGGCCCTGGCGCGGATGAAGCCCGACGCGGTGCTCGTCAACACCTCGCGCGGCGCTGTGGTCGACGAGGATGCGCTAGTCGACGCGCTGCGTACCGGCGGACTGGCCGCCGCTGGCCTCGACGTGTTCGCCGTCGAACCCATACCGGCCGACAATGCCCTGCTCAGCCTCGACAACGTGGTGCTGACCCCGCACGTCAGCTGGTACACCGTCGACACCATGCGGCGCTACCTGGAACACGCGGTGGACAACTGCCGCCGGATCAAAGATGGGCGAAAGCTGGCCAACGTCGTCAACGAGTAGTCTCTTTCCCAACCGACCGGTTAATAGGGAAGGCAATGTGGCATGCCCATAGCGATCAGTCCTGAGCACAACGACCTGGCCGATTCGGTGCGGTCCATGGTGGCACGGGCGGCACCGTCGGATGTGCTGCACGAAGCCCTCGAAACCCCCATCCCCAACCCGCCGCCGTATTGGAAGGCCGCGGCCGAGCAGGGTCTGCAGGGCGTGCACCTGGCGGAATCGGTGGGTGGACAAGGCTTCGGCATTCTCGAGCTGGCCATCGTCTTGGCCGAGTTCGGCTACGGCGCGGTGCCGGGCCCGTTCGTCCCGTCGGCGATCGCCAGCGCGTTGATCTCAGCCAACGACCCCGACGCCAAGCTGCTGAACGACCTGGCTTCCGGCGAGGTGATCGCCGCCTATGCGATCGACTCCGGACTCACCGCCACCCGGCACGGCAACGGCCTGATCATCCGCGGCGAGGTGCGGGCGGTACCCGCCGCCGCACAGGCGTCAGTGCTGGTACTGCCGGTGGCCATCGACAGCGGTGAAGAATGGGTCGTGCTCGACGCCGACGCACTGGAGATCGAGCCCGTCAAGAGCGTGGACCCGCTGCGGCCGCTGGCCCATGTGCGCGCCAACGCCGTCGAAGTCGGTGACGACCGCGTGCTGAGCAGCCTCAGCCGGACTCTGGCGCGGGCACTGATGTCGACGCTGCTGTCCGCGGAGGCCATCGGCGTGGCGCGCTGGGCCACCGACACCGCCTCGGCGTATGCCAAGATCCGTGAGCAGTTCGGCAGGCCCATCGGCCAATTCCAGGCCATCAAACACAAGTGCGCCGAGATGATCGCTGACACCGAGCGGGCCACCGGGGCGGTATGGGACGCCGCCCGCGCCATCGACGAGTTCCGCGAAACCGGTTCGGAAGATGCCTCTTTCGAATTCGCCGCCGCAGTGGCCGCCACGCTTGCACCCGTCGCTGCGCAGCGCTGCACCCAGGACTGCATCCAGGTGCACGGCGGTATCGGATTCACCTGGGAACACGACACCAACGTCTACTACCGCCGCGCCATCATGCTCGCCGCCTGCTTCGGCCGCGCCGCGGACTACCCGCAGCAGGTGGTCGACATCGCGACCACCACGGGAATGCGCGCGATCAACATCGATCTCGACCCCGAGACCGAAAAGCTGCGGGAGGAGATCCGCGCGGAAATCGCGGCCCTCAAAGCGATCCCGCGTGACCAGCGCGCTGTCGCGATCGCCGAGGGTGGCTGGGTGATGCCCCACCTGCCCAAACCGTGGGGCCGCGCATCGGGCCCGGTCGAACAGATCATCATCGCCCAGGAATTCACAACTGGCCAGGTGCGCCGACCGCCGATGGGCATCGCAGCGTGGCTGATACCGTCGGTCGTCGCATTCGGCACCGAGGAGCAGAAGCAGCGCTTCCTGCCGCCCACGTTCCGCGGCGAGATGATCTGGTGCCAGCTGTTTTCCGAGCCGGGCGCCGGTTCGGACCTTGCCGGCCTGACCACCAAGGCCACCAAGGTCGACGGTGGCTGGCGGATCACCGGCCAGAAGATCTGGACCACGGCTGCGCAGGTCTCGCACTGGGGCATGTTGCTGGCCCGGACGGATCCATCGGCTCCGAAACACAACGGCATCACCTACTTCCTGCTCGATATGCACAGCGAGGGTGTGGAGGTCAAGCCGCTGCGCGAGCTGACCGGAAACGCGATGTTCAACACCGTCTTCATCGACGACGTGTTCGTTCCCGACGAGCTGGTGCTTGGTGAGGTCAACCGCGGCTGGGAGGTCAGCCGCACTACGCTCACCGCTGAGCGGGTGTCGATCGGCAGCAGCGAGCCGCCGTTCCTGGCCAACCTGAACAGTTTCGTTGAGTTCATCCGCGACGGGCACTTCGACCAGATCGGCCAGAACCGCGCCGGCCGGCTGATCGCCGAAGGCCACGCCGCAAAGCTGCTCAATATGCGGTCGACCCTGCTGACGCTGGCCGGTGGCGACCCGATGCCGGCCGCCGCGATCTCCAAGCTGCTGTCGATGCGCACCGGCCAGGGCTACGCGGAGTTCGGGGTCTCGTCGTTCGGCACCGACGGCGCGATCGGCGATCCCGGCCAGCTGCAGGGCAAGTGGGCGGAGATCCTGCTGGCCAGCAGGGCCACGACGATTTACGGCGGCACCACAGAGGTGCAGCTCAACATCATCGCCGAGCGGCTGCTTGGATTGCCCCGCGACCCGTAACCCGTAACCGCCGATATTGCACTCGCAGTCGTGATCGGCGAGGAGAATCAGCCCTCAATGCAATCACGCGGAAGGGCACGCCAACGAGCGGTGACGTGACGCTGCGCCAGCTGCGCTACTTCGCCGTGCTCGGCGAGGAGCTCAATTACCGGCGCGCCGCGGAACGGCTGTACATCACGCAGCCTGCGCTCTCGACGGCCATCAAACAGCTCGAACATCAGCTCGGCGTGATGCTGTTTACCCGCAGCACCCGGGAGGTGGCGCTGACCGAACTCGGCGGGGCCTGGTTGCCGAAGGTGCGCGACGCCCTGCACGGGGTCGACGCCGCGGTCGACGACTTGATCGCCTTGTCCGCGCACTACCGCCGGATCCGGCTGGGCTATCTGATCGGCACCGGAGCGGACCTGCTGTTCCGACTGGTTCGCCACTTCGAAGCTGCCTACCCGGAAATCACTTTGGAGCCAAGGGAATTCGACTTCTCCGATCCGACAGCCGGCCTGGCCGACGGCACCACCGAGGTGGCCATCATCCGGCCGCCGGTGGATCTGCCTGAACACCGGATGTTCATCCTCGATGCCGAGGACTGGGTGGCCTGCCTGCCACGGGATCACCCACTTGCCGGCCGGTCCGAGCTGGCCATCGCCGAACTGCTCGACGACCCGATCGTCGTCGCCCCGGCCAGCGCAGGCCCGTGGCGTGACTACTGGATGGCGATGGACGCGCGCGGCGGGAAGCCGCCCACCATCGCCGCCGTCGCCGCCACCTATGAAGAGGAGACCACGACCATTGCCCGGGGGCTCGGCATCAGCTTCACCAGCGAGGCCAGTGCCCGGCTGTACAACCGGCAGGGCATCGCCTATGTGCCGATCGTCGACCGCCCTCGCAACTACACGGCGCTGGCCTGGCACCCCGCTGGCCTCAGCCGCGACGCGGCGCTGCTGGTGCGGCACGTCCGCGAAAGGTGGAGCTTTGGCGAGGGCCAGGCGATCGAACGCCCCGCGACCTATTACTGATAAAGCGCGCTTATAAGTAGATCAGAATTTGGAACTTCCCTGGACACGCCGAGTCGGGTTTCCTCACTGCATGACTGACACCGCCTCACCCGTAACGCCTGCGGCGCCGATGGACGACGAGGATGCCCGGCTGGCGAAGTTCGGCTACCCGCAAAAGCTCGACCGCTCGGTCGGCCGACTCGCCTCGTTTGCGATAGGTTTCGCCACGATCAGCGCCACCACCGCGGTATTCACCGGCTTCGGCGCGGGGTACTTCACCGCGGGCGCCCCATTCGTGTGGACTCTGCTGCTCGCCGGTGCGGTGTTCATCGTCTGGGTCGTGATCGCGGCGGACCTGACCTCCAAGATCCCGCTCGCCGGCTACGCATACCAGTGGACGAGTCGGATTTACGGCTCGACGCTCGCGTGGTGCACCGGCGTGATGGCGCTCGCGGGATGGGTATGCGGCATGACAGGGGTGGGCTTCATCCTGTCGGGCTATCTCGGCAGCCTGTTCGGCTGGAGTATGAGCCAGACCGCGCAGATCCTCGTCGCCATCGCAGTTATGGCCGTCTGCATGCTGGTCAACCTCTACGGTGTGCGGTTCGCGACGATGGTCAATAACATCGGCGTCAGCCTCGAACTGGTCATCACCGTCGGCGCGACCATCTTGGTGGGCATCGTCGCATTCTCCTCACCCGAGAATCACCAGCCGGTCTCGGTGTTATTCACCGGCGGCACCTCCGAAGGCCACGGCGCCTACGTCTTGGCCTGGCTGGCGGCCTCGCTGGGCCCCTTCTTCGGGCTGATCGGTGTTGAGGCGAGCGCGGACGTCGCCGAGGAGACCCTGGGCGCTCGCCACGTCATCCCGCGCACCATGTTCTACGCGTTGGCGACCTCGATCGTGATCGAGTTTCTGATGTACGTCGTCTACGTGCTGGCCATCAAGGACCAGGCCGCCGTCGCGGCCGCCTCGTCAGCTCCGATCGAGGAGATCATCAGCCAGCAGGTCGGCCCGGTTGTCACGAGAATCGTTGTCGCCGTGGCACTCACCAACGTCATGGCTTGCATACTGGCCAACATTCTGGTCGCTACCCGACTGACCTATTCGATGGCGCGCGACAACATGCTGCCGTTGTCCAACGTGTGGCGGCACGTGTCCCCGAGTAACCGCACTCCCACCTACGCCGTTCTGGGCCTGTTCGGCCTGTCGACGATCCTGCTGCTCTCGGCACTCGTCAGCGAGAAGGCCTTCCTCCTCATCATCGGGTTGTCCTCGCTCGCGGTCTTCGCCACGTATGTGTTGCAGACCTTCGCCCTGATCATCGGTCACCGCCGGGGCACCATCCCCGCCGCCGAACCGGGGACCTTCGACCTCGGCCGCGCCCGCATGCCGATCTACCTCGTCGGCGTCATCTGCTTCACCCTCGTATGTGTGGCGCTGATCTTCCTGCCGCAGTTCGCAGGCAACGGCTACGTCTTCCTTGGCCTGGTGATCCTTTCCGGGATCTGGGCGGCGACCGGGCTGCGGAACCGACTGCAAAGAGGCGACGCCGGACCGAACTTCGCCAAGACCCACCTGTCCTGAATTCGATTGACTCAAAACATATCTCCGAAAGGACCGACATGACCGTGACACATTCCTCGCGTGATCGCTCGTCAGTGACACATTCCTCGCGCGATCGCTCGTCAGTCGACCTCGGCGCCAGCAACCTCGTCGCCGTCGAACCGGGTGCCATCCGCGAGGACACCCCACCCGGTTCGGTGATCCAGTACAGCGACTACGAACTGGACACCTCGAGCCCGTACGCCGGCGGTGTGGCGTGGATTGAAGGCGAGTACGTCGCGGCGTCGGAGGCGAGGATCTCGATTTTTGACACTGGCTTCGGCCACTCCGACCTCACCTACACGGTCGCACATGTGTGGCACGGCAACATCTTCCGGCTCGGCGACCACCTCGACCGGCTCCTCGACGGCGCGCGCAAGCTGCGGCTCGATACCGGATGCGGTAAGGACGAGCTGGCCGAGATCACCAAGCGCTGCGTGGCCATGTCGCAACTACGAGAGTCGTTCGTCAACCTGACGGTCACCCGAGGGTACGGAAAGCGCAAGGGCGAGAAGGATTTGTCCAAGCTGACGCACCAGGTCTACATCTACGCGATCCCGTATCTGTGGGCGTTCCCGCCGCACGAGCAGATCTTCGGCACCACCGCGATCGTGCCGCGTCACGTGCGGCGCGCAGGCCGCAACACCGTGGACCCGACGATCAAGAACTATCAGTGGGGCGACCTGACAGCGGCCAGCTTCGAGGCCAAAGACCGCGGGGCGCGTACCGCGATCCTGATGGACGCCGACAACTGCGTGGCCGAGGGCCCGGGTTTCAACGTGGTCGTCGTCAAGGACGGCAAGCTCGCATCGCCGTCGCGAAATGCGTTGCCCGGCATCACCCGCAAGACCGTCTTCGAACTCGCGGATGCCATGGGTGTCGAGGCGACCCTGCGCGACGTCACCAGCCGCGAACTGTACGAGGCCGACGAGCTGATGGCGGTCACCACTGCGGGCGGTGTCACTCCGATCAACACGCTTGACGGCGAACCCCTCGGTGACGGCACACCGGGCCCGATAACGGTGGCGATCCGTGACCGGTTCTGGGCGCTGATGGACGAGCCGTCGCCGCTGATCGAGGCCATCGCTTACTAACGGTCGCGTTGAAACAGGTCTACCATGGAAACAGTCAGGCAGTCGCAGTAGACGTTAGCGGTAGATGTGAGCACCTTCGGACGACGCATTGTCCGTCTTGTGGTTACCGGAGTAGCCGCATGTGCCTTTCTGATTGCGCCGATGGTGTTGTTCGCACAGAGCTCCCAGAGCACACCGCAAGAGACGGCCGCTCCCTGCTACAACGGCGTTATCCCCGGACAGCCCTTCCTTCCGAGCTGCAGCCTTCCTGGACCGCAGGGCACCAAGATTCCCGGATCTGCCCCTGACGCAAACGCGATCATCGCCTGCAGGCACCTTCCCGGCTGCTTGTCGTGGTACGTCAACGGCCCATAGAGACCCCATAAAGACCATGACTCACGACGTTGAGAAGCGGTTCGACAGACCGGGCGAGTTCCACCAGGCCGCAATGTATGTCGGCGCGGTCGTCGGTGTTGCGGCCGTCGCGTTCGCGGTCTACGCATTCACCGCACGGGGGTCGGTCTTCGTGGCCTCGATCGTTCCCGCAACCTTGATGGTCGGCGGGATCGGCGCATTCGTCAAGACCTATCGCGTATGGAAGGTCGAAGGCGCGTGGCCGGCCTGGCAGGGGGCCGGGTGGTTCCTACTCACCTTCATGCTGGTGTGCCTGTCGATCCCCGGTGCCGCGATGACGGCGCCATAACGCTCGACTACTCGACTTCCATCTCGCGCAGTTCGCGCTTGAGGATCTTGCCGGTCGGATTGCGCGGCAGCTCGTCGAGGAAGATCACCTCGCGCGGCACCTTGTAGCGGGCCAGGTGCTCGCGCACATACGTCTTGATGTCGTCCTCGCCAATGCTTGCGCCGTCGGTCTTGACCACGAACGCGCGCAGCCGGGCACCCCACTCCTTGTCCTCAACGCCCAGCGCGGTGGCCTCGATGACCTCGGGGTGCCCACTGATCAGGTCCTCGATCTCGGCGGGGAAGACGTTCTCGCCGCCGGAGACGATCATTTCGTCGTCGCGTCCGCTGACGTACAGCAGGCCGTGCTCGTCGAAGTAGCCGACGTCGCCCGAGGACATCAACCCATCGATGATCTGCTTGTGGCCGCCGCCGGTGTAGCCCTCGAACGGGAAGGTGTTGCCGACGAAAATCCGTCCCACCTCGCCCTGCGGCAGCTCGCTGCCGTTCTCGTCGAGGATCTTGACCTTCACGCCCTTGACCACCGGCCCGACGGTGGCCGGATTGATCGACAGGTCCTTCGGCCGCGCGATGGTGGCGAATGCGATCTCCGTCGAGCCGTACAGGTTGTAGACGATCGGGCCGAGGTCCTTGAGGGCACGCTGGGCCAGTTCGGCGCCCAGCTGCGAGCCGGACACGAACACGATGCGCAGGCTGGAGAGGTTCGGCTTGGGCTCTATCGCGTCCAAAGCGTCCAGGATGCGCGACAGCATCACGGGCACCACGACCATCGCGGTCACTTTGTGCTTTTCGATGTCTTCGAGCACCGTGGCCGGCTTGAAGCGGCGCCGCAGCACCAGCGTCGTGCCGAGCATCATCGCGATGGTGGCGTGCAGGAAGCCAAGCGCGTGGAACATCGGCGCAGGCAAGGACGTGATCTCGCCGGACCTGAACGGCACATGGGACAGAATGCCGCCGATCGGTGCAAGCGACGGCGGGGTACTTCTGTTGGCGCCCTTGGGAGTTCCGGTGGTTCCGCTGGTCAAAATAATGATCGACGAGTGCTTCGTCGCCTTGGGCGCGGGCTTGCCGCTGCTGCGCGCGACGAGGTCTTCCAGCGTCTCGTCGGTGCTGCCCGACGACTCGTCCTTATCGGGGTTGACGCCGAGCGCCCGCAGCTTGCCCAACGGCGGATCGGCCTTGGAAACCGCCTGGCAGTACTCGTCGTCGTAAATGATCAGCTTGGCGCCCTCGCGCTCGGACACCTCCTTGATCTGCGGCCCGCTGAACTCGCTGTTGAGCAGGATGATGCGCGCTCCGACGCGGGCGGCGCCGTAGAGGGCGATCAAGAACCAGCGGTGGTTACGTGCCAGGATCGCCACCCCGTCGCCACCCTTGATCCCCATCGCCAACAGGCCATTGGCCACCTCGTGGGAGGCGTCGTCGAGCTCCTTGAACGTGATTTCGCCGTCGTCGTCGATGATGGCGGTGCGGTTGGGCGTGCGGCGCGCGTTGAGCGCGGGGATCATGCCGAACTCGCCCCAGCGCCGGATGTCGGCAACCATCGCGGCGACGTTCTGCGGCGGCTCCAGCTTGAGCGCGCCGGCCTCCAGCATCTTGTAGGCGTAGTGCAGCTCTGCCGAGCCGCGTTCCACGTACTGCTGGATTTTGGCCGCTGCCTGCAACGGAAGATCAGTGAGCTTCGGCATACGCCCCACCCTATGTGACGAGCGTCGCACGGCGGCCGGGAAATTACGATGACGATATGGCCGCTTCGCTGTCGCTGGACGTCGGCGGCCGACAGCTGCCCGTCACCAACCCTGACAAGGTCGTCTTCCCCGATATCGGGGTGACGAAGCTCGACCTGATCCAGTACTACCTGGCCGTGGCCGACGGTGCGCTGCGCGGGGTGGCCA
>Ga0073928_10004504_pt1 | contig 20556 bp, 20 predicted proteins | sample PaiPotPPA55metaG_FD_76969 | JGI IMG/M metagenome (GOLD analysis project Ga0073928, IMG submission 76969) | Iron sulfur acid spring bacterial and archeal communities from Banff, Canada, to study Microbial Dark Matter (Phase II) - Paint Pots PPA... ...
ACCAATCTTGGCGCGCTCTATCGTGCCACGCAACGGCCGAAGGAGGCACAGCAGGCTTATCAGGATGCGTTGCAAATCTACCGTGCGCTCGCGCTGGAAAACCCCACTGCCTACCAGCCGGACGAAGCGCGGACGCTGAACAATCTAGGTGTCCTTTTTAGTCACAGCGGGCACCCGCGCGAGGCGGAAGACGCCTATCGGCACGCGCTGGATCTTTACCGGGCTCTGTCGCGAGCTAATCCCGTAGCCTACCGTCAGGATGAAGCGCGGACACTCGGCAACCTGAGTACGCTCTTCAGCCAAACCCGACGACCGCGTGAAGCCGAAGAGACCAGTCGTGAAGCCGCCCGTCTTCTCGACACAACGAAAGCGCCGTAGATCGCGCAGCAAAGCGCCTTTGAGTTACATGCGTTGCCGGGGCGGAACCAGGCGCCAGGTCAGCAGCACCACCAGAGCAAACACCACGTACGCGAGAGTGAACACCCAGGCCGACACATCGTAATAGAGCAGACGGCTCACCCAACGCTGGATGAAACCTTGCGATCCAACCGAGCCATTGCGCAGCCAGTCTTCCAGCACAGTCAGGGGGCAAGCCATACCCAGCAATGACAGGGTCGACACCAAGCCGATCGCGAACAGATGAGCAAGCCGGAATAGCCGAAGGTGTACCCATTTCCAACCGAGGCCCGAGCCAACCCAGATCGCCGCAAGTCCGCCCACGATAAAGAGCGCGATCAGCGCGTGCATGACGAGCACAGCATCGGCGAGCCAGATCATGATGTCCTCACACCATCCGCGGCGAACGTTCGACTGGTTTTTGTGCGATGCCGCGATGCGCGCCGCACCTCGGCGCGGTATCAGATATAGACTGAAATTTGACCTGTATTCAGGTGGGCGCATCGAGTGTCCCTAACCTATGCGGGACCGCGCGATTCACAATTATCGGAGGCGCAAATGGCAACTGCAATTATCACCCCCCGCAACGACGGCCCGTACCACATCAAGGGCGACTTCAAGATTACCACCCAAGGCGGGAACAATATCGAGGTGGATAAGGATGAGGTCTGGCTATGTCGATGTGGCCACTCGCACAACAAGCCATTCTGACTTGAGTATGCCATCGTCCGTAGGCGAAATTTTGCATCGCAACAAAATATTAAAGGGCGTGCCGCTAAAGTTTTCCGAATTCTTGTCGTCATACAGAGCGCTACCTATTAGACCGGAGAACGTAATGAAGTCGGTAAGCGCAGAAATCGACATGGTGGAAAAGACACTGCATGAACTCGTTCGGCGTCCACGTTTGATTCGTACCACCTACTGGTCTACGCACCTGGAATGTCTTTTGGCGCGCCCGGGACTACGAGTTCAAGACAAACAACGGCTAGCCGCTCTGCTCAATTTGATCAGCGCGGTAGCGCCGATCGATGAGCTTTCCCAAGATTTGAGATCCGACGCCTTGGCTACGACCTGAGCCGGGATCAGCCCTGACCGCTCGGCTTCCAGCCTGGCGGCATGATGATGTGCAGCATTTTTTGCTTCAGGGTGGGAGCGGTATGCACGTCTCTGGCGAGCAGGTAAATCTCTCCGAAATACATGTCCAGGAAGCTATTCGGCTTTACGTCGCGGTTCAACCCGTATTTCGCCTTCACTCCGGGGATTTCATGCTGGAGCGTACCGAAGATCTTGTCCCAGATAGGCAGCGTGTTGCAATAGTTCTTATCCGGGTATTCCGGATTACTCGCGTGATGTATGCGATGGCGATTCGGATTCAAGATGATGCACCCCAATATCCCGCCTACTGCTCCACGTGGCCATACTTCTTCACTGATATGGATCAAAGCGCCGTAGCAGCCGTCGATCACCATGATCAGGAAAAGCATCTGCAGCGGTACGCCTGCGAATGAGCAGATAGCGGTTCGCACGAAGGTCGCGTAGACGCCCTGCAGGAAGAACGCAGTGAAAATGACGGAAAGGTTGATGTGCGTTGGCGCGTGGTGCGGCGCGTGCAGACACCACAGTATCCGTACCTTATGACAGGTGAAGTGATAGACGAAGTGGCCAAGCTCCCACACGAGATAAGCGTAGATAACCCAGAGGATCTGCATTGGCGCGATGAAAGGCGCCAGCTTCGAGAAAAAGGCTGTCGTCCAGAAGAACACTTCAAGACTGATTAGCGCAGCCATGATGTGGTTCGCTGCATACATGAGGATCGGCACTTTATAGGCGATATAAAGACGGCCGGCAGAACGGCGACAAAGGCTGATGCGGTAGGTACGGCCGATGACACCCGTCCTACGAATTTGCCTTGGATGATTCCCGCGCCAGGACAGCCCTGGAAGGCGCAAGATCTGATGTCCTCCGATGAGCTTGCTGAAACAAGACATCGCCCTGCTGCGACCCCTGAAAACAGCGACGATACGGCTGGCAAAGCTCGCTCAGCTCTGGATCGCGGCTTGATCGGGTGTTCCTCCAGACAGCCGTGCGCGACGAATGGTAAGCCGCTCTCCGAAAACACAATGCCTGCGCAGCATGATTCGCCGCCTGCTCACGCGAGCGGCGGTCTTGATGTCCACAGGTGGTCTCCATCATTTTGGATGTTGCTTTCGACGACCCTGATCGGAGTTCTCGGAGTCCTGTTCTGGCTCTTACGCAAGAAATGGTTTGGGGCTCGGGAGGCACTCCTTCGCGCTGCCCGAAGCGGCCTTAAACGCGGCGAGTTTTATCTGGAATATCAGCCGATAGTCAACCTGCGGCAAGGAAAATGCGTGCGTATCGAGGCACTGCTGCGATGGGATAACGTCGAGTTCGGCGCGATCGGGCCCGGTCACTACATGCCTTACATCGAACAGAGCAGCTTGATCGGGCCAATTACCCGGTTTGTTCTTGGTAAGGTGGCAGAGGAGGTCGGTCAACTCGCGACGGCCGAATCGCTGTATATCGGCGTCAACGTGCCCTTCTCGCAATTGAGTCACCCAGGGTTTGTTGCCGATCTAAGCGCTACGATTCCCCGCGTCTTGCGCCGACTGGTGTTGGAAATCAGCCACCGTGAGCTCCGGGACGCGGCTCCGAACCTTTTACGCGTGATTGCCACTCAAAGAAAAGCAGGGGTGCGATTTGCGCTATCTGGACTTAACCCGGATGACGGGGCGTGGCGTTGGTTCAACGGCTGGTCCTTCGAGATGGTCAAGTTGAACAGAGCAATATTTCATCTCGATGCTTATGAAAGATCGCGGCTACTCGAGACAATGATCACCCTCGCGCATGACCTTGATGCAGTGCTCGTCGGCGAGGGCGTCGAGATTGCGGCTCATCACGATGCCTTACTCGCAGCTCGGGCCGAATTGGGACAAGGCTTTTACTATAGCCGCGCCCTTAGCATAGGACGGCTTGAATCATTCCTGGCGAGCGGGGGCGGTGCGACGATCTTGAAATGGCGGATAAAAAAAGATCGATAGCGATGCGCGCGCCTCGTGGATTGGAAGCCGCACGTGGACGAGTCGTGGGGGCGCTGCAAAAGAGCGACCAAAACAGCAAGACGTTCTCCCCGCCGCGGTAATTTGGCACTGATTTGATGGACGCCCCCTCTCTTTCGGGAATAGGTGTGTGATCCGCCAGTCAGTGGACTGTTGGTGCGAACCGCGGCGTACGGCGTTCAGGTGCATGCCGCTCAGACAGCGCATGTCCAAAGGGGTACGGGCGTCGGGGGCGCACAGTCTCACTTCGCGAACTACCGCCAATCGTGGTTGAAAAAAAGGATACCTGATGATTGACGTTAAAGGCGACGCTTTCAACGAAATCGTCCAGTCCCTGTCTGTCGGCGATAAACCCCACTCGATCCGTGCCCGTCGTTGACCGGGCTGAGCACGCTAACACGCGAGAGCGATTGCCCTATACCGAAGTAGGGCTCGTCGCGACGGCGGTGACCTCGCTTCGACTTGCACATTCCAACATGGGCAGGATTATCGGTCGGCTCAGGCTGATAATGTGGAAGCCAAATCTGACGTGACTTTCCGGACAGGTTGAGTAGCCTGCTGCCTGACGGACTCAGGTATAATTTTCCCATTCGTGCAATCCGCTATGTAGATTTTGAATAGCGCATGTATCGTGTTAGTTATGTTAGTAAACTGCAGTTGCGCAGTGCGGCCGCCCCACTGCGCTAACTCTTGAAACTATTGAGTCAACACAACTTCCGTGTAGCCTGAACCGCTGCCACCGGTTGTTGTGCACTTTGCTGCGAAGAAATTATTTTTGTACTGGCAGTCTTCACCGTAGCCCGGTCCATTCGCGGTCGTCGACGAACAATGACTCGCCGGTCCGTAATATGGCTCGCCTGGCCCCACTCCTCCTGCGTCGTCCCACCAGAATACTGCTGCCGGGGCAATGGCTGAGGAGTTGGACTGATTCGACAACGCGGACAGTTGCGCACAGCTGGGTGCTGCATAGGAAGCTCCTCCGCCACTGGTCGAGAAACAGTTGCCGAATGCTGCCGATGGCGCGCTGCTGGACGTTGAAAGACCGTCGACATAGCTTTGCGACACCCCTGTTTGTACGTAGAGCGAACAGTTTGGTTTAGAAGAAGTCTTGGACGTGAAATACTGCGTGTTACAGGTGTAGTTGGTCGTCGTATAGGTCGTTGATCCAGACGTTCGAGTTGCGACCACCGAGGTCGTGCAATTCGAATAACCCGAGCTGGGGGCGTTGATCCCCAGATACGTCGAAAGCGTGTTGCTCTGTCCGCTCGCGATCGGAATGCTTGTTCCGCTGGTTACGTTATATACGCTGGAAATTGTCGAACCGAACCAGTTTGAAGCCGTGATTATCTGAAGCGTGTATGGCGTGTTGTTGACGTTTTCGCTCGGAGACATACCATTGAGAAGATAGGACGAATAGAAGGTTTGCGTCGTCATATACGGTGCGCCGTATGAATTCGCTCCCGTGACCGCTACCCCGCATCCCGAGTTTCCTGTATTGCCGTCGGTCAAATTCACAAGCGCCACGCCCAGTGGCTGGTTCGCGGTCATCGCCGGTAGCACCTGTCCACTGGGAATCGGGAGATAGCTGCTACCGATCATGTAGTAGTTATCGTAGATGCCATTCGTCGACGTCCACGCCGGGACCGCCGAGTAATCGTACCCATTGCCGTTCGATTTTAAAGGCACTTTGTACAGGTAAGCCGTATTTCCGTCGCACGCTACCGAGTTCACGTTGGTGAACACCAGTTGCGGCGAAACTACTGGATCACCTGCGGTGGCTTTGGCCGTTATAGTGACTGATGGAATGATGAGCGACAACAAGCTCGTCGATACCGTCGCCGTCGCGCTCACTGTGACGGTGTAGGCCGGCGCATTGCCCAGTGCTGGATTGATGGTTCCACTGCTGTTGGTTGTTACGCTCGGCGCGGCCATCGAAAGGCTCGACGGCAAGATCGCTCGATTGAAGTAGTTGGTCGCGACCTGAGCTGCGGCTCCGCTCTGATTCGGGGAGGAGAAAACAGCTGCGCCGGCGATGGCCGCCTGATCAACCGCATTTTGTAAGCTCGAACGGTACTGAACCATGCGGGCATAATCTACCGCGCCACCCACCACGAGCATCATTGGGATCAGCAGTAGAGCAAAGGTCACAGCAATAGCGCCTGTCTCGTCTTTGCCGAGCCTTGTCAGATAGCTCAAACACCTCATTTTAATTGACAACAACATACGTGATCCTCATGAACAAGGCGCGGTGCACGAAATAGTCAAGTTATTGCGAGGTCGCGCAAAGGCAGTCTGCGACAGCGTGAAACTTGCAGGAATAAGATATTGGATGATCGAGCTATACACGTACGTCGCCTGAACGATAATTACGCTGTCACCGGGCGTGCCGGCATTGGACAATAGATTGGTCGGCGTAGTGGGTAGCGTCAGGGCTGCGGTTCGCAAGGACGGAGCCGTGGCAGTACACGACCGGTCACTTTCCCAATCGACCGTCACCCCCCCGTTTGAGTAGTTCGTTACGCTTACCATAGCTACCGAGAAGGCGCCTGTGCCACTTGTCGCCCCGGTAGGAAATGGCGTCATCATCAATTGACCTGCTTTGCAGAAGTTGCCGAGCACGCCACTTGTTCCGCTCGTGACGCCGCTGCCTTGCTGTGATATAAGATCAGCCATTGATGACGCAGCGCTCGCCAATTTCATATTCACCCGCACGAACTCCCCGACTTCGTATACGCCGAAAAGGATCGTTGTCATCATTGGGACAACCAGGACAAGTTCGATCGCGGCGACACCGCGCGTGTCTTGTAAGAACCTCGAAAGCCGTGCAAACATCAGTAGGGCTCCGTTTGAAAAGCGATTGTCGACACCAGCGTGGACGTGCCGGAGAAGAGCGATGCGTACCACGCCGCCTTGTAGGCGACCTGCAGGATGACGTCGTACTTGGGCGACAGTGATGCTTTGGTCGCGGTCATCACCCCATTGTTGATGCTTGCAACACTCAATGTCGAGAACGCGACTCCGGACGGCGCGCCGCTGCTGGCCGCCGCAACATAGATTTGAATGTTGGCAGTGCAATTCGGGACAAGGTTGTAGCTACTCAGCGTCAAGTCATTGCAGACCGCTGCTACCAGTCCGTTTGTATAATTGCTCGCTGAACCCCTAAGCGAGCCGATACGGATAAGCCTGGCGGCATCCCTTGTAGCGTTATCCAGGAGGGACTGGGTCGCGAACACCATACCGAACTGGAAGGTACCGAAAAAGACCGCGAAAAAAAGTGGAAAGACGATCGCGTATTCAATCACAACTAAACCGCGGTCCTCGACCCACAGTCTCGCAAAAGCCTTGAGCGCCGCGCGTGCGTATCCGCTAGCCATGCGCGATTTCATATGGAACGAGCCTCGATTCAATAAGTTAAACGGTTTAGGCGTCGACAACGGGCTAATGACTGCGCGCCCCCGTACATGGGACTAACCATCGATCGGTGAAACGCCTGTCGATATCGGCGAGCGAAAGATCCGCTAGGTAGGGTTCTGCTTTTTGATCGTTTCTCTATGAGATAACGGCAGGCAATTCAATTGCTTTAGCGCGACGTATTCCTTCGTTCCACACAACTTTGGCGATGTGTTGTGCTTATTCGCTTCGGTGGCGTAATAGTTTGTTTTCGTTTGCGGCCCTGCTTAATCTTGTCATGTTTGTATCAACCCCAACCCCAAGAGGCACTATTTGCCCGGCGTATTTGGTGGTCTCGCTTTAGCATTCCTTAAAATCCAGCTATAAAGGTTGCGGTCGCCAAACGGCGGCTTGTCATCAACGTCATTCTTCGCGGACGCGACGCAATTGAAAAAGCGGGAAAAAGTACGTTTGCAGCAGGGGAGTTGATGGTCCCCGTCGTTCAAAAAACGCCGGCGAAGAACCGGTAGCGTACTCGCGCAGCGTAGTCCCGGTACTTCGCGTCTTTCATCAGTACGCGTTCTTCGCGCACGATGCGAAACGCTTGCAACACCCAGAGCACCAGGAGCACCACGAGGTTTTGCAAACCAAAATTCGACAAAAGAAACCCCGCCTGGTTGACGAAATAGCCGAAGTAAATCGGATGTCGTAAGAAACGATAAGGGCCGCTGACTACGATTCCACGATTGGCCGGCAGGATCCCAAAAGAGCGCCGCAACGAGAGCTTCGCACCAAGCTGTATCAACATCCCCGCAATCTGCAGCCCCGCCGAAATTATCTCACCGACCAGGTGAATGCCCGGGTCGATGCTGAACGCGAGGAAGTAGAAGCTGGCGCAAACCGAAACCACGACCGAGCCGGGGTGCCAGTCTCTCTCACGCGGCACGCGTGTACAGACTGCCAGCCCGAGCGTGAACATCTCGGACAACGCGAGCAAGAGGAGCGAGATTCGAGACGGATCCTTGTAAAATTGATGTAATGCCGACGCAACAAATATAGAGAACACGAGGACGGCAAGCATTCGCATCGCGACTTCGCACAATATTTGTTCCCGGGTCAATGAAGCGCCCTTTTGCATGAGCGGTTCGACGATCCCCTCGAGAGGGACGGGTCCGTAACTGGACGCGGAGATGATCTCGTTCTTCATTGTTATTTCGTCGGTTAGTCCGCTCGATCGATGCGGCGGGTCGGGCGGGTCATCGGATGCTTTGCGATGAGACGGATTGCGACGGGACCGCTGCGACCTTCGGGGACGATGTCGTTGCGGCGGACCGCTGTGTCTGGCGCAGACGCTCAATTTCGTAATAGCGGAGATTGTCTTGTACAGAGGCCTTCGGCAAGTCCTTTGCCAGAATTTCTGAAGCCGCCTCCGTATTCCCGAGAAGACCGTAAGCCAACGCCAGGTCCTGTCGCGCCTGGGGCGGGGCTGCAGGATAGCGGGTCACGTCCAGCAATACGTTTGCGCCCTCGCGCGGATTGCCGCTCAGGATCAAGGACAAACCGAGATTCGAACTGAGTATGGGGTCGCCCGGATTGGTCTTGAGCGCCTCTCTCAGCGAGGCTTGCGCGCCCGCATGATCACCGCTCAAATCAAGCGCCGCACCCAGGCCGGCGCAAGCGAGCGGGTCGCCGGGCGTCAGCGTCAATATGTGGCGATAGGTCTTGATCGCTTCGTCGAAGTCCCGTTGATGGATCGCCACCCGCGCAATACCGATAAGCGGAGCGGTATCAGCCGCGTTGAGCTGGCTCGCGCGCCTATAGTAGACGGCCGCGCGCGTAAAATCGCCGACCGCGTAAAGCGTGTTCCCAAGCCCAGTGAGGCCCGGCACTGACGCAGGGTTGGCGTGCACAATCCGCTCATAGATTGTTCTGGCGACATCCACGTTGCCCGAGTCGAGGGCGCTGTCTGCGATACGCAACTCGCTCACGTCGCTTGGCGACGAATTGCGGGTCACGGGCTGAGTGGACGTTACGCGCTGAACGGTTGTGGTGCAGGCAGCGGTCATGCCAAGTACCGCCATGCCGAGCAGGACGACGCGCAATCGGGGCACGGCGGATTTAACCGCGGCGTTCGACACAAAGGAGTAGAGGTTCGTTTGCATTGCTCATTGCTTTGAGAGAAGGTCCATAAGTTGTATAACGGCAGGTCCTGCCGCAATCAACACTACCGCGGGAAGAATAAATAGCATCATCGGCACAACCATCTTCGGCGCCAGTTTTGCTGCCTTCTCTTCCAACGCCACAATGTGAGCCAGGCGTTCGGTCCGGGACAGCGTCCGCAGCGCCTGCGTGACCGGCGTGCCATAGCGCAGGGACTGGATCAGGGTGGAAATCAGAGCGCGGATCGAGGGAAGGTCAATGCGCTCTGCGAGCCCCAACAGGGCGCGCGTGTTGTCTCCGGATAACTTGAGTTCGTCGGCAGTCAGAGAAAATTCGTCGGATAACGGCGGACAGATCGTCTTGAGTTCGTCGGCCACGCGCCTGATGCTGACTCCAAGGCTATTACCTGCATTTGTGCAGATCACGAGCAGGTCCAGCGCATCGGGCAGGCAGCCAGCTATCTTTTTGCGCCGGCGAGCCGCGCGAAAAGTCACGATATATTCGGGCACGATCATCCCGACAATAAAAGCCAGCAACATCATTGCGCCGCGCACCGCGGGGTACTGGCCGATCATTGGGATGTTGGTTCCGAGCATGACGGTGAGCGCAGCCGAGGTCAATCCGTTGGCAAACTTGACGGCAAGCAGGATCGACACCGCACGGGGACTCCTGTAGCCGCTGCGCGCCATTTGCTTCGTCAGCTTCAACCGATACTTGGCGTCGAACAAAGGGAGCCGGTCGCCGATCACCGCGAGCTTCTGCAAAAACCGCGCGCGGCCATCGACAGGGGCTTCCAGTTCCGTGGCGTGAACGCTGGCCATGCGTTGCGTCATCGCGGCTTGCTGGGCGCGGTCTGCAATCCGACCTCGCTGGCCCCCTCGCTTGCTAATCCACCACAGCGCCAGCGCGGCAAACAACGCCGACAGCATCAACAGGTTGATGAGCATTTCGACGTAGGCTGGACTCATCGCGTAGTATCCAGTTTCGACATTCTCGTAATCACGATAATGCCAATGACCACGGATATGACCGAGAAGGTGAACAGCTTTTGACCTGCGGGAGTCCCTAACAGCACATCGATATAAGTTCTGTTCAGGGCGCACATCGAAGCCAGAATGATGGGTGGAATGGCCGAAAGAATCTTGGTCGTGATCCGGGCTTCACCGGTCAGCGCCTTGGATTTCTGACGAATTTCGCGTCGGGTGCGCACGATGGACGCGAGGTTCTCGAGTGTCTCGCCCAGTTGTCCGCCGGTTTCGCGTTGCAACAGCAGACATACGCAAAAGAACGAGAAGTCGGCAACTTCAATTCGTCGCACTGCGACGGCAAGAACCTCTTCCAGATCCAGTCCGATCTGAAGTGAGTCCCCCATCAATTTGAATTCATGACGAAGCGGGTCCGGTACTTCTTCCGCTGCCGATCCGATCACTTGTGTTACCGGTATGCCCGCCCGGACTGCGCGTACCAGCAGATCGATCAGGTCCGGGAAGCCGTCAAGAAAGCGCTGTCGAAATCGGGCAACCAGGAAGGTGTATGCGCGCATGCTTAACACGATCGGCATGCCGACAATGAGCAGAGGCGGAGCGAAGCCCGGCAGCGGCATGAAGCGCGCCATCAGGATGCCAATCAGTTCGCCGACGATGGCCGCGGCGATCACGATGCGCAGCCCGTTGGTCCCGGCGACCGTACGCAGGCGCGTCAGCCTGGGTTGAAACCATCGCGTAAGCAGGTTGCCTTCCTTGGTGACCTTGAACAAGTCCGGATCGAATTCAACGCTCTTTTTTTTCTGCCCGCGCTGGTTCTTCACCGAAAATGCGTCGACCATCCGCGCGTGGATCCGCGCCTCGGGTTGCCTCTTGCGCAAGTCCTGCAGCGTCATGTACATCACGCCCAGCACGATCACGCCAGCGAACGACGCCATGGTAAAGATGTCGACGGGATTCATAGCCTCATGGCCTCCATCAACGCGTCTTCGAGCCCGTAATAGGCAGCGCGCTCCGCAAACGCGGGCCGTACTGAAGCGCACTCGAACACGCCTTTTACTTCCTCGCTGTAGGTACTCGTGTCATAGCGGAAGGTGAAGAGGTCTTGCGTAATGATGACTTCGCCCTCCATGCCCACGAGCTCGGTGATCCGGGTAATGCGGCGCATGCCATCACGCATGCGTTCGATCTGAACGATCAGGTGAACGGCGCTCGCAATCTGGCGCCGGATGGAAAGCAGTGGAAGATTGCCGTTCGCCATCATGACCATGCTCTCGAGCCGGGTGATGCCGTCGCGCGGCGTGTTCGCGTGAATCGTCGTCATTGATCCATCGTGACCGGTGTTCATTGCCTGCAGCACGTCAAACGCTTCCGGACCGCGAGTTTCACCCAGGATGATCCGGTCCGGACGCATCCGCAGGGCGTTGCGCACGAGGTCGCGTTGTGCGACGGCGCCCAGTCCTTCGGAGTTTTCCGGGCGGGTCTCGAGACTCACCACGTGCGGCTGGACGAGCTGCAGTTCGGCTGCGTCTTCGATCGTCACCGTTCGTTCGCCGAGATCGATGAAGTGTGACAAGGCGTTGAGCAGCGTCGTCTTGCCAGAGCCGGTACCCCCCGACACGATGATATTCAGCCGGCAAGTGCTTGCGAGCTTTAGTACATTGGCCATCGCAGGGGAAAGGTTGCCCTGTTGCGCCATGCGGTGAAGCGTGATGTTGCGCTTCGAGAACTTACGAATCGAGATCGATGCTCCATGAATGGCCAGCGGCGGCAAGACGACGTTTACCCGGCTGCCGTCCGCCAGACGCGCGTCGACCATCGGACTGCTTTCGTCCACGCGGCGCCCTACACCCGCTGCGATGCGTTGCGCCACGCTCACCACGTGGGCATTGTCGCGGAACTTGTAAGGCGTGAGCTCGAGGCGGCCATGCCGTTCCACGTACACCTGATCCGGGCCGTTCACCAATACGTCGGTGATCGTCTCGTCGGCAAGCAGCGGCTCGATGGGACCTAATCCAAACATGTCGTTGAGCAAATCCCCGACTATCTGGGTCTGCTCCGAGATCGTGATGTTCAGATGCTCGCGCTCGGCAATTTCCAACACCAATTGCTCGACACCGGGCTTCATCTGCTCGCGAGTTTTTCCAACCGCGGCCGTCGCGTTCATCGAGGCGAACACTCCGTTGCGAATGGTCTTGAAAAGCTCCGAGCGCACAAGCAACCCGTTGCCTTCCGCCGCCTTCGCGCGCGTTCCAGTCGACGGGCTCGCGGCAACCAGGACCGGTTCAGGCCGTCGTGCAATATTCGCGGTGTTCGCCGCTTCAAGTTCAGGGGGGGACTCGATGATTGGGGCCGCCTTTTGTCCAAACATCAGCCTCTCCTGAACTTGAATTTCCGAAGAATCGACGGCGTGGCGCTTGGCTGCTGTCCAGTCAGGTCGCTCCCGATCCGCATGATGCTATGGTTGAAGCCGTTCTGGGCCTTGTCCTTGGGGGCCTCTCCGAGATTGGCTGCCACCGTGACCGCTTTAGCTTCGTAAGGAACCTCTTGCAGCACGGAGCGGCCCACTGCCGACATGAAATCGGCAGGCTCGACTTTCCCCGCGTTCGATGGACTCAGGTCGTTGAGCAAGATCGATGTCGTGGGGTTGTTATCCCGGTCTTCAATAAAGCGAAGGCGGCGAACTGCCTCGCGTGTCGAATGGACCGAGCGATCAGCGACGAGATACACGCGAGAGGCATGGTCGAAGGCCTCGCTTGCGAGCGGATCGGTCATGTTCCCTACGTCGAGGACGACATAGTGGAAGTTTTCGCAAAGAAGTGCAAGGGCGCGCCCAAGGGAATTATTCTCAAAACCTCGCTGAGCGCCGTAGTCGAGCTCCGCTGAAAGCACAAAAAGTCGCGTGCCTTTGGCAACGAGTGTTCGCTCCACATACTGCGGATCGAGACGGTTCACGTTTTGCAAGACGTCGGACAGGCCATTGTTGCTCTGTATGCCGAGCATGCTGTTGGCTGGGCCGCCATGGATGTTCAGGTCGACATAAGCAATGCGCCGATGGGTGTCATCCGCTAAATGACGGGCCACGTTCAGCGCGACCGTGGTCACGCCGACGCCGCCTCGCGAACCCGCGAATGCGATCGTCTTGCCGGCGCGCAGACGCGTGACCTGGGTGACCTTGCCATCGGCGACGTTGAGCGTTCGCTTGATCAACTCCACCGTGAGAGGCTTGACCAGATAATCGCGTACGCCAATCTGGAGTAATGTTCTGAACAGGCCGACGTCGTTGCGTTCGCCCAATGCCACCACCTCGACTGAAGGTTCGCACACTTCAGCGAGACGGCCGAGGTCGGAAAGCGGCATCAGCGAGTCGTGCAGGTCAACCAGCAAAAACAAGGGCGAACGATGTACTTTGGCCAGATAGGCAATCGCGTCGTTGATCGTGCCGATCGCGATATACGCGTGCGGCATCGCCTGTTCCAGGACATAGCTCTTAAGCACCTGCTCTGTTTTCTTGTCGGCGACGAATGCGACGAAATCGGCAACACGATTTGCTGACTTGGACTTCGACAATTTTATTTCGGTCGTGCTCATGGTGTGCTCTCGATGGAGTGCGTTCGTTACTTTGCGTCGCGAACCGAGGTCTTGTCGATCGCAGCTGCATCGCCCTGTTTGTATCGATGGACCGCGCTTGCGCCAATAGCCGCATCGGCCGGGTCGAGCTTGTGCGGGGCGACGGCGTCCTTCGGATGGGCGATTTGCGCAGCAAGATTCGTGTAAGTCGCGCAACCCCACTCCATGCTTGGACGGTGCCAGCCGGCATCGGTCAACACTGAATGGCGCGCAAGGCTCGCGCAATCGGGTGGAACAGCCTCTTTTCCATCGAATCCAATGGTCGATGTGTCGGGCATTCCGCGCGGCGGTTTAAAGCAACCGCCCAGCCCAACGACGAGGATGCAGGCGATAACCAAGCCGGGAAAACGGGTAGATTTCATTGTTCACGCTCAATAAACGTAACCGGCCGCACCGACCAGACGCGGTTGTCCCGCCGGCGGCGCTTCAATACCGGCCCGATGGTCAAAGCTGTACTCAACATCGTTGCTAGGCGAGACCAGCGACTCGAGCGGTGTCCGCAATTTCCACGGATCTGTCGGTTCAACCAGATAAGGCGTCACGGTAATGACCAGCTCGGTCTTGTTGTTCTGATAATTCGTGGATGAAAACAGTTTTCCGAGAATGGGGATCGAACCGACACCTGGGATCTGGGAAATGAGATCGTTCGTATTGCTTTGCAATAAACCCGCAATAGCAAAGCTTTGTCCGCTTGCCAACTCGACCGTGGTGTCGGCACGCCGAATGCTCAGGCCGGGTATTGTTATACCGCCCGTCGTGACGCTGGATGTGGTGTCGATCTGACTGACTTCCGGGCGTACCTTGAGACTGATTCGGTTGTCGCTAAGTACAGTGGGCGTAAAGTCGAGCTTTACACCGAACTGCTTGAAGTCGACGGCGATCGCACCATTGATCTGTGACACTGGAATCGGGAACTCGCCGCCGGCAATGAAGCTTGCCGTCTGACCGGAGAGCGCCACGAGATTCGGTTCCGCGAGAACGGTCAGCAGTCCCTCTTGATTCAGCGCATCGACGAGTGCCTGAATGTTCGTATTGCCCGTCTTGAACTGGCCAAAGATCGAGTAGGCGTTATTCGTCGGGAGATTGATCTGATTGGTGCTGGAGTAAATGGCTCGGCCGCTGAAAATGCCGCCAAAGAAGTTGCCCGCCGCATTCCCTATCGACTGCCAGTTGATGCCCAGCTGTTGCGTAACATTCCGGTCGACCTCCGTGATGCGCACGCGCAGTTGCACTTGCAGGGGACGATCGATCGTCATGCGATTGATTAATACTTCCTTGTCCGCCATATAAGGAGTAACAGCTTGCACTACGGCGTCGGCATCCGCGGCATTCGGGGCCTGGCCGGACAGCTGCAGGGAACCCTGCGCGTCGGTGAGTTGCACGTTCATCTGCGGGAAGCGCGAGGCAATCATGGCGCGCAGTGCGCTCATATCGCGTGCGACCGATATCGTACGTTGCAAGAGCGTCTTGTTGTTGGGACCCAGGACGTAGAGCGTGGTCATGCCGTTCTTCTTGCCCAGCACAAATACCGCTCGCGGCGAAGGAACGTGTACGTCGGCGATTGCCGGATCAGCAACGAATACTGACGTAGCATCCTCATTGAGGCGGACTAATACGCCTTGTCCTGCATTGATTTCAAGCGGACCTGTCGTGTATTCCGACGCCATGGAGCGGGTCGGCTGTGGCGTGTTCACCATGTGTTGCGGGACAGCCGGCAGAACTTGGGCGCACACCGGAACCGTCCATGACAGCACAGTAGCGAGCGCCCCGGTTCGGAGCCAAATCGAACTAAGCTGCATTTTCATGATGCATTTCCCAATGAAAGGGCGATTCCAGCGGCTGTTCCCGGTCTTATCTAATGCACCGGAGGAATAGTTGGGAGAGGAGGGGTTCCCTCCGGTGCGCCCGTGCCCGTCTGAGCAAGGGTCGCTGATGAATCGCTCTTTTCGGAACCTCGATAAATGATGACTGTGCGAGGGGCCGCGACTGTCCGTGGTGCACCGACGGAACTGATTTGTTGCGCGCGAGTCCTGGGCAACTCGCGCACTGCGCGAGAGATGTCACCAGCCCAAACCGGCGCTGCTTGCGCTTGCGAGGCTTCAGACGTGGGTGCTGCAACGGCTGATGCAGAATCGCGGCTCTCAGTGGCAAAACTGCGCAGTGCGAGGGACAAGCTGCCAAGGCGCGCCGCCACCGAAATGACCTCGCCCATTCTCGGCGTGACTTCCAGCGTCACGGTCCGGGCGCGATTATTCAGCGCATCAGGGTTGTCGTTCGTCTTTGGACGGCTGATCTCTGAGCCAACAGCGAGCACGCGCGCGTGCTGAACGACAGTCTCACTCGCTACCGCGAGGTCTGGAGAATCGGTTCGCCGCTCCATTTGCTGAGTGAGCAGCAGGTCGACGTAGTCTCCCGGCTGAATCAATCCTGCGTTGCCTGACACGTCATCCACCGCGACCGAGATCGCCCGCATCTCAGGCTTGAGCGTAGCCGCCAGAAAACCCGGAGCGCTGGGAAGAATCACGTCGTCTGCGACAAGGATCGTGCCACTGGTTGTCGGGTGCCGGAGCAGCGAGCCTTTTAATTCGACGGCGTTTGGCGCGTCCGCGACAATCGCGTTAGGCAGCATCTCACCGGCCGGGACATTTTTCCAGGCAAGGTCGTCGTCGCGTAACAGCAGGCCTTGAGGAAGATCGGCGGCGCTTACGCGCACCTTCTGCGTCGTGACAGGAGCCGTTGACGGGTGCGTTGCGCTTGCAATCACTGTGCGCACGATCAGCGCTATGAGGAGCGCACCGGCAAGAAGCACTGCTACTTTGATGATATTGGACATGGGGGCGCCGTCCTATCGGATCAGAAACAAAGGCAGCAAAGCAGGCAGCGCGATTACCGCGCCACCGCCCACGGCAAGGGCCACGCCGTAGGGCACACCGCGCGCGCCGGAGAACAGGGCAAGCGTTCGCACTGCCGCCAAGCGATGCTGCGGATTCGTTCTTTGTGTGGCTAAACTGATCAGGGCCACCGATGCCCCGGTCACTGAAATCAGAATGGCGGCCGATCCTGAAAGATGCAGCCCGGCCCACAGGAAAATCACTGCTGCTAGCTTGGCATCGCCGCCACCCAGCATCTTTGCGGCGAACAGGCCGCCGCAAATCAAATACACGACAAACGCGATGAGGAGATGCGCCATCAAGTTGCCAAAGGACATATGAACTGCGAGCGCATCCGCAAAAAACAGCCCTCCTACTACGAGCACTAACTTGTTAGGCAGGCGTCGCCGACGCACATCCGTCACCGCCAGCAAGAGCAGCGCGCATAGAGCAACAAGACGGATAGAGAGGGACAGAAGCATATAACCAGTCCATGAAACAGATGCGGGAATTCGAATCGAATTCGAATTCCCGGGATCGACTCAATCATGAAGCCGATGCGGTGGTCACCTTGGTAAACATTGCCGTGAACACACCCTGAATGCTCGTGCTAAAGGCGGTGCCCACCGCCGTCAGAGCGACGGCAACAATGCCAGCCAGAATGGCGTATTCCATGGCGCTGACGCCGCGGTCGTCACGAACAAACGCTTTAAAAATTTTGCGCATTTGATGCTCCAGATTAAGTAAGAATTTAAATTGCGTCGATGCTGCCTTGGCTTTGGGGACAGGTCGCAGCCACGATCCCGGCGCCACCGGGTTATTGGTTGGCAGGCTGGGATAATCCCCTTAACGGCGTGGGAGAGAAGTTTCTTTAGTTATTCCAGATACTTATTTGATACGGTGATTCCCGCGTAAGGGATTATGCTTAGTAAGCGTTGGGGAAATCGACCGGGGACAGTTACACAAGATTTTTCCCGCGCTCGTTTATTCGTCGTTTATTCTTTTCCTACCGGCATTTCCTGTGCATTGCTGGCGTGACCGGTCTTTAACGCCTGAAGATTGTGGCGCCAGGGCCATGTGAGCGCTTGGGCGAGCGTGCGGGGCGTATCGCCGGAGTGCAGCCCTACGTCGACAAATTCGTCGTGCTTTGGGCGAAGCAAGGTTCCAAACACAAGGTCCCAAACTGGCAGCAAGTCGCAAAAATTCTTGTTGTAATGGTTTTCGTGCCGGGAATGGTGCAAGCGGTGATACTGCGGATGGGAAATGAGGAGCCCAAATCGCCGGGGAGAAAAGCGGATATCCATGTGCCCAAAATGATGATTTACCAGAAAGATGACGCCCACGGCCATAGCAACGCCGGCGGGCACCTTGAACACGATCCCGATTAACGGATAAAGCAGCGTTGTCTTTAGCAGCGATTCGAGCCAGAAATGTCGATAACTGAGCGTCACATCGAAATGATTCGCACTATGGTGGAATTCATGCATCTTCCATAGAAACGAAAATTCATGCTGCGCCCGATGAAACAGATATTCGAGCAAGTCGGTCACCACGAGCACTGCGATGAACGCGCAGCACCAGCCGGTCACTCCCCGGTTAAAGCCGATCAAACCAGCACCTAGCGCACGGGTCAGCATGAGCGGGAGCACGAGCGCGGCGGGCCGTAGTGCGGCCATCAAAGCCAGCAGGACCACCGTATAACGGACGTTGAACCACGCGTCCGCGGGCGATGGCCGCCGCGCGTGGATCGCACACTTTTCGACCAGAACGGCGGTGAGGAGAATCGTGCCCGTTGATGCCAGCGTCGCCAGAAGATCGATCGGGATACCAGCGAGCGCGTGCGTCAGATCTTCATTGGCGAGTAGGGTCATCGCTGGATCTCCTGGGTTTTGACATGTCGATGCACTATCCCATTGCTGTCGGCAGATTCTCCGCAAACTAAAGAGGCGCCGGACTGTTCGAGGACTCCGCGTGACTTTCAGCTGGTCACGGCAGAGTCGATTCCGGAGCGCGGCGTCGTAACGATTTGCACGCACAGCGACGACGAAACGGTGTCGATAGCGATTTCCGATACGGGCATCGGCATGTCGGCCGAGGCGACCAACAGGATTTTCGGTCCGTTTTTCACGACCAAGCCTGTGGGGCAGGGTACCGGTCTGGTGCTTTCGGTCTCTCACAGCATTGTCAAGCGCCATGGAGGACGTATCGACGTCGTCAGCCAGCAAGGACGCGGGGCGACTTTCACGATCAAGTTACCGGTTCGACGTAATCTCGCGAACGCGAATGTTCATGCTTAGCGATACGCGGTGTGATCGCTGCTGCACACGGGCCACTCCGTCGTCATTGCCGCGTGTGAACGGTGGTCCAGATCGGTATCGGCGCGATATCGGTCGTGTTGTGATGACAGAAGTCGGTGACGTAGTGACTTACATGCGCGTATGCCCCAATCAGTCCGTGTCGCTGGCTGGCTCCGGCGACGCGCACCGGAGGCTAAGCTTCTCGTGTGATCTCTGATCGATCAGCCTCTTCAATCCAACGCTTGGCTGCCCGTGGCACGGAGCACGCGGAAGCATTCCGCGCGCCTCGAAGCCAATACGTTGCTCGCAAATGAACCGTTGCCCGCAGCTCGGGAAACGCCCGGGGAATCCCGCAAACGGGCTGTTCGCATCCGCACGGAGTCAAGTCTGCAAGAAAAATGCCGTTATTGGGCATGTAGGCGCCGTGGCGCTGTCAATAAATAATCATATGACTCGCGCTTTCGTCAAAATTGCGATGTCGGCATTCGTCCTGCCTGCGGTCGCCTTACTTGCAGTGTCCTCGGTCACTCATGCGTCGGAGACGCTCGGGCCGGTCGACCCAAAACTTGGAGCGGTGGCCTCCGAGTCGGACAGCGCGGCTTTGGCATCCCTTTCCCTTGAACAGTTGTTGGACGTATCGGTGATAACGACCGCGTCCAAGTTTCAGCAATCGATCAGCGATGCGCCGTCGGCTGCGGTCGTCTTGACAGCGCAGGACATCAAAGATTTCGGCTGGCGAACACTGGCCGATGCGTTAGCGTCGCTGCCGGGTTTGTATGTCAGCAACGATCGAAATTACTCTTACCTGGGAGCACGCGGTTTTTTACGTCCGGGCGACTACGACAGCCGGTTTCTCTTGATGATCGACGGGTACCGGACCAACGACGCGGTGTACGACGAAGCGACCATTGGGACCGAGGGCTTGATCGATATGGATCTGGTCGAGCGTATCGAGTACGTGCCGGGCCCTGGGTCCGCCGTTTACGGCTCCAACGCTTTTTTCGGCGTGGTTAATGTCATTACAAAAAAAGGGAGCGCTATCAATGGCGCTCAAACTGCGGTGGCGGCAGGAAGTTACGGGGAGAAAAAGGCGCGCGCCACGTACGGCTGGCACGGGCAAAACGGGGCTGACATCGTGCTGTCTGCGACGTCTTACATTCGAGACGGTCAGGACCTGTTCTACCCTGAATTCAATACTCCGCAACAAAATAACGGCGTCGCGCAAGGCCTCGATTACGACCGGGCACAAAACTTCTTCGCCAAAGTAACTTACGGCGACTTCACGGTCTCCGCAGCTCACAGCAACAGAACCAAGGGCGTTCCTACAGGGTCTTTTGGAGCGATCTTCAACACCCCCAATTCAACGAATGACGCGCAAAGTTTCATCAACGCCGTTTTCGCGCATCAGATCAATTCCGGATTGGCGGTCTCGGCGCAGGCTTATTGGGGACGATATGACTATCAGGGCGTCGGGATCTACCCTGGTGAAATCCCAACGACGAATGTCGACGGAGATCACGCCCTTTGGTACGGCGGTGACGCGCACGTCACCGTCACCAGCATATCGAACCAAAAAATCGTCGCGGGATTTGATTTCCAGCGTGACGCGCGGCGCGACCAGTACAACTATAATCTGAACCCTTACGTCTCTCTGCTCGACGACAAGCGCTCCAGCAATCGGACAGGTGCCTACTTTGAAGATGAGATTCAACTACCCGCGAACTTCGCCCTCAATGCGGGGTTGCGGTACGAC
>Ga0073928_10004507_pt1 | contig 20535 bp, 19 predicted proteins | sample PaiPotPPA55metaG_FD_76969 | JGI IMG/M metagenome (GOLD analysis project Ga0073928, IMG submission 76969) | Iron sulfur acid spring bacterial and archeal communities from Banff, Canada, to study Microbial Dark Matter (Phase II) - Paint Pots PPA... ...
GGAGCAGGTCATGCAACTGGCGACCGGTTTCATCCTCGCCTACCACGCCTATGACGGCTACTTCGGCGCCCCAGTGGCGGAGGTTTTCAGCGACGTTTCCGGCACCACCCAAGGTAGAGGCGCGGCGAGTTACGCTCAAAATCGGAACCGGGGCTTCAGGCGAAATACGTTCGATGTGGCCCCACAAATATTCGTCGAGCATTAAATCGCCGACTACCGCGATGCGGCAGGCCGGGAAAGCGTTTAGCGTGCTGGAAAGATTTGGCAATTACCGGGCCTTGCCGCCAATCAGAATTGGGCCGCCGGGATGAGAGGCGTGGACGAAGGCGTTTTCCACGATTCCGCAGAGAATATGAATTACCAATGTGTGAGCTTCCTGAATTCTGGGGGTGGAACTTGACGGCACGATGAGACATACGTCCACGAGATCGCGCAGCTTGCCGCCGTCGTTTCCGGTGAGTCCAATTTTTTTCAGGCCGAGAACCTTGGCGGTCTCCAGAGCACGCAAGACGTTGGGAGAGTTTCCGCTGGTGGAAATGGCGAGGACGAGGTCTTGAGGCTTGGCAAGGGCTTCGAGTTGGCGCGCGAAAATCTCTTCGAATCCAAAGTCGTTGGCGATTGCGGTGAGAGAAGAAGAGTTGGTGGTTAGCGCGATGGCGGCGAGGGCCTGGCGCTTGACGGCATATCTGCCCACAAGTTCCGCAACCATGTGCTGGGCATCGGAGGCACTACCGCCGTTGCCGAAAGCAATCAATTTTCTGCCGGCGCGCAAGCACGCGACTATGGCGGCCGCTGCTTCGGCGATTTTTTCCGCAGCTACGCGGCCCAATTCGGTCTTGACGGAAATGCTTTCCTGAATCTCACGGGCGATGTGGGCTGTGTATTCAGTCATGGCACTATTTTCCCCGGCTCGAAACTGCCCGTGAGGCATATGTATGGCTTGGCGTAAACATTATGCGGCAAAAATAACAGAATGCAGATCAACATATTTGACGAGGTTTGCAATTTCGCTCGCAATCGGAACCCTAAGATATTCGGGTAGTTGCAGGTTGCCCGGATGTTTCCCACCTTATATACCTGATATCTGACGGCCGACGAAGAAATACTCGCGTGGTCAAAAATTTACTCGATAGAGGAACGATTATGAGGATAACTGCGATGCTGGTGATTTTGTGGGCGGCCATTAACGTTGTGTATGGCCAAGAACGATCGAACGCCGACAGAACACACGAAGCTGAAGCGAGTGCCTCTCAATCTCAAAAGGAAAGAAGTGGCGCGTCGACGAGCTTCTTCGACGCGTCTGGTAAAGGCCATCGACTGTACCAGGATTGGAACGATACGCCGCGCACGACGGATTTTCTGTTACAGAACGCAACCGGTAGCGAGGAATCCGTTTCGGCTGCTTCCAGCGTAGTGTTTCTGCCACAAGTGACAGGCACAGTGTGGAAGGGGGCGGGACAGGAAATAGACGCAGTATTGTTTTTCCCCAAAATTATTCGGCCATCGAAGGGCGCTCCAGCACCAACGATTAGCGGAGTAGCGATCGCGGCTCCGATTGATGGAGGCGGCAGCGTCCCTGCTCTGGATGCCGCAACCTTGCGGATAGAATCGAATCCGCCGCTAGCCATGGGCCCGAGATCGTGGGCACTGGCTGTAGATGCCGGGGACGTCAAGATCGGAAATCACATTTATTTCCCCGAGCCTAGCGGAGTGCAACAAGGGCGCGGCGATATGATATTCAATAATCTGGACGCGAGCGCCGCCGGCACGATCAGTTTTTATTCCGGTGGAACGTTGCGCATGCGAATGCGGCCATCGGGAGTACTCGCTCTGCCGCACGGGTTGTCCGTAGGTGGTAGCGAAACCACAATCGCGGGGATTTACCGGGCGAGCAACAAATTAGCTTATTCCGCAATCCCTGCACAGAGTTGTGTGGAGCAAGAAATGGCGGTGAAGAACGCGCGTCCAACGGGAACAGCGATGGCTTCGCCGGCGGAGTCGTTGGGAAACGAAAATCTGCTGTGGAGCGCCTGGATCGGTGGAAAGGATAAGGTGAACGTGAGGGTCTGCAATCCAACGACCAGGAGTATTACACCCAATAGTGTCGGTTGGAATGTTACGGTGATTCAATAAATTTGGAAGTAAGTTGCTAGTCGGTGATGCGAAATTGTAATTGCAACTAGTAGGCGTTCTTATTTGTGAAACCCCGTATGAGCGTGAGCAGGATGATTTGAAGATCGAATCCGAGGCTCCAGTGGCGCATATAATACAGATCGTAGCGAATCCGTTCAGGAATGGAAGTATCGCCGCGTAAGCCGTTGATCTGGGCCCATCCAGTAATTCCGCCCTTCATATAATGCCGGCTGTTGTAACTCTCAGTGTCTTTGACAAACTTTTCGACGAAATAGGGGCGTTCAGGGCGAGGTCCCACCACGCTCATGTCGCCTTTTAAAACATTGAAGAATTGGGGCAGTTCGTCCAAACTCGTGCGCCGCAAAAACGATCCGATGGGGGTGCAGCGCGGGTCGTTTTCAACGGTCCAGCGGGTGCCTTCCTCCTTCTCCGATCCCATCATGGTGCGGAATTTATACATGCGGAAAATCTGGCCTTTGAATCCCACGCGGTTTTGCACGAAAAGCACCGGCCCACGGGAAGTCAGCTTAATCGCGATGGCGATCGGGATCATGAGGGGGGCGGAAAGGATAAGCACCAAGATGGAGAAGACGAAATCAAATGGGCGCTTAATCAAAGCGTAAGACATGGACTCCGTGGGGGTAGGTTTTAAATCCAACAAGGGCATTCCGCCAAAATCGAAGAGGTGCTCTTCGATTTGGACACCGTCGCCGAAGCTCAAAAACGCGCGTGTTGGCACGCATAGAGGTTCCAGGCTGCGCAATATTGAGGGAATCTCGCCGAACCGGGCATAAGGAATGGCAAGAACGGCTTCATCGATGCCATTTTCAGCGGCGATCCTGGGAACATCATCGAAAGTGTAGACGGGAAGATCAGAGACAGAAATTTGCTGGCTGGGGAGCGCGATGTAGGCAGCCACCTGGCAGGGCGTTAATTGACCGTGCATCAAACGGTTGGCCATCTCCAATGCAAAATCATCCGCGCCAATAATCAGCACGCGAATGCAATATTTGCCGCGACGGCGCAGGCTCTCCAGGATGACCCGAAAAAGTATTTGTGAGGTGAAGGTCAGAAAAAAAAGAAGGACGCAACTCAGCAACAGGAAGCTGCGGGAAAACTGCGCATTGCGATAGAAGCTGGCGCCCACAAAGGTGACCAGAAAGGTGGCGCCACAGGCGCTGGCGATTCTTCTGGATTTGCCACCCGCGGCAAAAAGATTCACAGGAGTGGTAAGGCCGTATTGGCGCGACAAGAGCGCCCAAGAAATGGTGGTGAGTAAAAGCAGACCTATATAGTCTTTGGAGGCCGCAAAGAAGGGGAGATCAAAGCGGATGTACCCTGCGAGGGTAAAGGAGAGCAGCGGAAGCAGCAGTTCGACGAAATTAAGCGAGAATTTGAAGAGATTAAGTCTGAGACGAATCATTGTTTCAATCCGTGCCCGCTTTCAGGATCAACAAACTAAATACTTAGTGAGCGCTCTTCACAGATGCGATTTCTGCAATCGCATCACAAATTCGATCGATGTCTTCCACTGCCAGGGAGGAGCTGGACGGCAAATACAAGCCAGCGTCACCCAAATGTTCGGAGACGGGCATGGCGGAAGGCGCGCGGAAACCGTAGTCGCGAATGGATTTCTGCAAATGCATGGGCTTAAAAAATTTACGCGACTCGATTCCGCGCTCCAGCAATTTCGCGATTAATTGATCTCGCGAAACCGGGAATTGTTTTTCGCAAACGATGCCGTACATCCAATAGCTATTCTTCACCGAAGCGTGCTCGACAGGCAAACGCAATCCGGGAATGCGCGACAGTCTTTGGGAATAAAGAGCGGCATTACGACGACGCATTCCGACATATTCGTGCACTCGTTCGAGTTGGGCGCATCCGAGAGCGGCGTGCAAGTTGGACATGCGGTAGTTATAACCAATGTCGTCATGGTCGTACTCGCGACTCTTGCCGAGCGGAAAGCTGAGGTTTTTCAGATAGCGCAGGCGATCGTACAGGAGGTCATCATTGGTCAACACCATCCCGCCCTCGCCGCAGGTAATATTTTTATTGGCGAAAAAGCTGAAACAGGAAATGCGTCCGAACGATCCACACAACTTGCCTTTGTATTCCGAGCCGATCGCTTCAGCCGCGTCTTCGATGACCAAAAGATTATACCGGGAGGCAAATTCCAGGACCGGATCCATGTCCGTGGGGTGTCCGTAAATATGAACGACTAGAATGGCCTTCGTTTTCGGCGAGATAGCCGCTTCTAATGTGGATACGTCGAGATTCCAGTCGTCCTCATTCGCGTCGAGAAGAACGGGCGTGGCACCGCAATAACAGATCGCGAAAGCCGTGGCGATCATGGTGAAGGATGGAAGTATCACTTCGTCGCCAGGTCCGATGCCGGCAGCGCGGAGTGCCAGGTGCAAAGCAGTTGTTCCGTTGCAGGTGCAGGTTCCATGCTTCATTCCGACATAGGCAGGAAACTCTTTTTCGAAACGCTCGAGGTATTTGCCCTGGGAAGAAATCCATGTCGAATCGACCGCGTCGCGGACATACTCAACTTCCCTGCCGTTTAGAAACGGTTGGCAGACTGGAATTTTGCTCATTGAAGTTGAAGCTGCCATGTTCCTCCTGGGATTTGCCGACTGATTCGAATCATTCTTCAGACAGGGCCCTGAACTGAAGATTCACGATTTTGCAACCGTTTGCTCGATGAGCTGCTTATCCTTATCCAGGCCAAGATAGGGGCCGATTTTCAATTCAAGGACCTGGCTGGAGGCGGGAAAACGGAAGCCGTGACCGCCACGGATTTGCAACAGCGCGTGGCCGGGGAGCAACGTCTCCGTGCGGAACAACGATCCTTCAGCGTCATAGAAGTCGACTTCCATCTCTCCACCCACCACCAGTAGAAACTCCTGGGTCATTGTTTTTCCGGTGTTTTCGCGCTCGAAATGCCGATGTGCGGGGATGGAGTGTCCGCCGCGATGGGCTAGCAAGCCAATCTGGAGCGGCCACGAGGGATCGGAAATAAAATGGACACCAGGTTTAAAATCCACCGCGGTGTCGATAATCAGAGCGATGAGGTCACCTTTTTGTTCGATTCGTTTCATTTTTCACCTTTACGCGAGATGACATATTTTTTTGTAAGCGTTTTCATGCTGGTCGGCGACTACATCCCAGTCGTATTGAGCGGCCATCTTATTCGCTTGTGAAGCATTCGCTTGCATGACTTCAGTGTTAGCCAACACCGCAACCAACTTATCGGCGATTTTTTTCGCGGATAGCTCATCTACAAAATAGCCATTTCCCCCCTCGCGAATCAAATTCGGATCGATGCCGTGCGGGCACCTCACGGCGATTACCGGGAGTCCGCAGGCGTTAGCCTCAAATAAGGTGATGCTGCCGCCACCCTCCTTTGTGGATGGATTCACAAAGAGCAAGGAGGATTTAAGCAGCCGGATGGCGTCATCAAAGTCCTCGATTGCACCCGTGAAGGTTATATTTTCGGCGACACCTAATGAACGAGCTTTTTCCAGCAGCATAGCCTTCTCGGGCCCGTCACCAATGATGACAGCAGAGATGTCTGGAATGGAAACTTTTGCGAGAGCGATAGCTTCCACGAGCACGTCCACGTTCTTGTGGTTCTTCAAACGGCCGATATAGGAGACATGATATTTTTTCGCGGAAGGGGTTATTGAACAAATACGTTTATAGTCTATCCCATTCGGTATCATCTCGACCAGATTGGGACGAGCGCCAGTATGGATCAAGTCACGTCGCGTGGCGTCGGATACCGCGAAGATCCGATCGGGCAGATGAACGAAAGCCTTTTCCACCACCGCGCCGGCGAAGCCAAGCGGTCCAAGATATTCGAACCAGTGGCGCCCCCAAATTTCATACCAGGAAACTACCATTGGACAAGAACGCAGCCAGCTATAGGCCCTGGCGGGGAGAAAGTGAAAATAGGGCCACTGGCCGCAATCGATGACGTCAAAGCGCTCAAAAGCGAGAAGGCGCAAGGACTGGAGACCAAACTCGAAGGCTTCCGAAATAGAGCGACGGCCTGAAGAGTGATACAAAGGAATGGATCGGCCCAGGCTTCGATAAATCAATCCATCACTCCTGATGGAATCCGGTCCGGTCCAGCCTTTCATTCCGATTATGTGAACTTCGTGGCCGCGAGCACTGAGGCGGCGCGCTACTTCATAGATTCTTCGTTCGCCGCCGCCCTTCAGGTAAGGATAAATCGCATCATATACAAAGCCGATTTTCATGATTTCTGGATCATTCCCGATGGGGAGTGACGAAGTTTGCGCTTAGCACTTTATTTTGATGACGACCGTCGCGAATTTCCCGCTGCACACGTTGCATGTCAGCTTCCACCATGATGCGGACGAGTTCCTCGATCGGTGTGTGGGAAGGATTCCAACCAAGTTCATTCATGGCTTTGCTGGGGTCGCCTTGCAGATAGCCAACTTCACTGGGGCGGAGGAGATTCGAATCGAGCTCGAGATAGCTGTGCGGATCATTCGGTAAGCCAGCCTGGCGGCAGGCCATGCTGACAAACTCCGCAACGGAGTACGATTTGCCGCTGGCGATCACATAATCAGAAGGCTTGTCGCGTTGGAGCATGAGCCACATAGCTTCGACATAATCCGGTGCGTAGCCCCAGTCCCTTTTGGCGTGGATATTTCCGAGGACGATTTTAGTTTGTAGTCCGAGTTTTATTCGTGCGACGCCATCAGCAATTTTGCGGGTCACAAATTCGATGCCACGCAACGGGGATTCATGATTAAAGAGAATTCCCGAGCAGGCGAACATTCCATACGCGTTGCGGTAATTAACGGTGGCCCAGTGGGCGTAAAGTTTGGCGGTGGCGTACGGGCTGCAAGGCTGAAACGGTGTGGATTCGGACTGCTTGTGGTCGTGGCTCGTATCGCCGTACATTTCGCTGCTGGAGGCCTGGTAAAACCTGGGACGCAAACCGCTGGCTAGGACGGCGTCGAGCAGGCGGATGGCTCCAAGCGCAGTGATTTCCCCGGTGGCGATGGGTTGTTCAAAAGAAGCGCCGACAAAACTTTGCGCCGCCAGATTATAAATTTCATCAGGTGCGGTGGTGCGAAGAGCAAAGAATAGAGAGCTCTGATCCAGTAAATCGAGGGGGATCAGCTCAATGTCATTCAAGATTCCAAGGTATTCCAGGCGCTCAAAACTTCTTGAACTGGAGCGGCGGAAGGTGCCGAATACGCGATAACCCTTTTCCAGAAGAAAGGCGGACAGATAAGCGCCATCCTGCCCGGTGACACCGGTAATGAGTGCCGTACGCTTTGACACTAGCTCTCCTGTAAAACTTTTGCGCGGCCGAAAGAGTGACGCTACTCTTCGGGAAACTTTGTTTATACCGCGGAGGTGCTACTTCCCTCTTGATCCGCGACGGAAACTCCCCGCTGAGCAAGGATTTCACTGGTGACGCGGTCTTGTTGCTCGCGGGTCAAGCCAACGGAACAAGGCAAACTGATTCCCTGTTCATACAAGCGGTCAGCCACTTCAATTTTGTAGGACTGACAATCGAGGTAGGGAACCTGTCGATGGACAGGCCGCCAGAAGGGGCGCGTCTCGATGGATGCTGCTTTCAGGCGCCGCGACAGCTCGCGGCTGCTCTCTCCAAACGATTGTGGCAAGACCAATACCGCGTACAACCAGCAATTACTGCCCGCCCATTGCGCCTCTTGAGCTAATGTAAGGCCAGCCACACGCGAAAAATGAGAGTTATAAATTTCTGTGGCCTTGCGTTTGGCGGCGACATAGGAAGGCAGGCGCTCGAGTTGCGCGACGCCCATGGCCGCTTGAACATTGGTGAGGCGATAGTTGTAACCCACCTCGTGGTGAATGTATTCGAACGGATCATCCTTGGCTTGGGTGGTCAAATAACGCGCTCGCTTGGCGAGCAATTCGGAGTTGGTGATAATTGCGCCGCCGCCGCCGGTGGTAATGATCTTGTTGCCGTTAAAACTTAAACAGCCCATGGTGCCGATGCCGCCGGTGGGGCGGCCTCGATATGTTGAGCCCAGGCTTTCGGTGGCGTCTTCGATAATTTTCAATTCAAATCGATTCGCCAATTCGACGAGCGGATCCATATCGCAGGGGTGACCGAGGAGATGCACCGGGAGGATCGCTTTGATTTGCCGGCCGCTCAGCTTGTTGCGCAGTTTGCCATCGCGATAGACGCATTCCATGGTGAGAAAATCATGCACTTTCTGGGGATCCATTTGCCAGTAGTGCGGATCCACATCCATGATGACGGGGCGCGCGCTCAGGTAGCGAATGGCATTGGCGGGAGCGATAAAAGTGAGGGTGGGTAGTAATACTTCGTCGTCCGGCCCTACGCCAGCCAGCTGCAAGGCGACATGCAGGGCCGCAGTGCCGCTTGCTGTGGCTACGGCGTGGGCAACACCGCAAGTTTCTGCAATCATTTTCTCGAAACGGTCTACGTAACTGCCGACCGAGGAGACCCATCCCGTGTCCAGGCACTCTTTAATGTATAGCCATTCATTGCCGCCAATTTCAGGAACGGAAAGGGGCACGAACGGTTTCGAGGTACCCAGTTTGGCGGAAGAATCTTTAGCCATGGTCAATTCCTGGTCAATTTCTAGTCAATTCCGGTATTGGGGGTTGTCAAAGTCCTGAACAACCTTGTCACAGACTAACTGGGCGACTTCATGGACGCCATCTTTGACCTTCCGTGATAATTCAAACCCCAGTGCTGCACGGATTTTAGCGAAAGAAACGCGATAATCGCGCGGATCTTCCTGTTTTTTCACGTACTCGACCACAGCATCTTTTGCGTAGGGCTTGATTAACTCAACAAGATCTATTTTCCTGAAATTCTCTGCCGTGTCTCCGACATTGAAGACTGCGTTGCGCATTTTTTCGGGTGGTTGTTCAAGGACCATCTGAATGGCCCGCGCGGCGTCACGGACGTGCACGTAAGGACGCCAAAACTGCTCGCCAAAGACGGTCAGACGCTTCCTGGTCATCATCTCCATGGTGAATTCGTTCACGGTAAGGTCGAAGCGCATCCGGGGGGCGACACCATAAATTGTGGCGAAACGCAGCGCGGTGGCACAGAGCGCCCCGGTTCTGGCGGGATCAAGAATTGCTTTTTCCACCGCGACCTTGGTTTCGGCGTACAGGGAAATAGGCCGCAACTCGGAAGATTCGTCGACGTATTTGCTGGCGTCGGTCATTTTGCCGTAGTTGCTGCAAGTGGAAGCAAAAACCAGTCGAGTGACGGCAGAGCGCTTGCATTCTTCCAGCAAGGCGAGAGACGCGTCGAGATTTGTAGCGCGAGCGACGTCAGGGTGCCTTGCACAAGCGGGGTCTCCAACGATGGCAGCGAGGTGAACCGCGGCGTCGACTCCGGCGACGGCTTTCGCAACGGCCTGAGGGTCGCGGAGATCACTCAAAAAAAATTCAAAGTGTGGATGGGACCAAACGCCGAGCAAGGAGTTTCCGCCGTGGGTGAGAACATCGAGAACGCGGACGTGATGACCTGCTGATAACAGTTGAGGGACTAATGTCGAACCAATATAGCCTGCACCGCCGGTAATTAAGAGCCGCACCGTTAGAAAATTCTCCCGCAGCGCACGTCTTCCTGGGCCTGCTCGTAGTCGGAGTGCCTTCCCACATCGAGCCAATATTCCAGAATGGGAAAACTCACTACGGTGCACTTTTCCTGCACTAAACGCTCAATAAGATCGGTCATGTCAAAGCGCCGATCCGCGGGGATATAGGAGCGAACTTCGGAGTTTAATAAATAAATGCCGGCGTTCACAAAATGCCGTATGACCGGCTTTTCAATGAGACCGGTGACGGCCACGCCGTCGGTTTCGACGAGGCCGTACGGAACTCTTACCTCATGAAGGCGAACGGCTACCGTCATTTGGGCGTTGTGCTCCTTGTGGAAATCGAAAAACGCGTTGAAATCCATGCGGGAGAGGATATCGCCGTTAATTACAAGAATAGGCTCGTTGAAGTCTTTCAGGGAGCGGAGGGCGCCGGCGGTACCGAGAGGTTGATCTTCCTGGGTGTAGCCGACACTGATGCCGAAGCGGCTGCCATCGCCGAAGTAATCCTGAATCATCTTCCCTTTATAGTTGATGGCAAAGTTGACTCTGCGAATGCCGGAAGCGCGGAATTGCTCCACGATATGTTCTAGAATAGGGCGGCCGCCAATCGGCAGCATCGGTTTGGGCAGCGCTTCGGTCAACGGGCGCAAGCGAGTTCCAAGGCCACCGGCCATAACCACGCCGCGGAGATTAGACTCCTGGACTTTTGCCAATTCGGTAAGCAGCGCGATATCAACGACGCGGCGTGTGGCATCCAAAAGAGGAATATGCCGGACACCATGCTCGTTCATCAAGCGCAACAGTTCTGAGTTACTGGTGCCTGCTCTGGCAGTAAGGGGAGAACCCTTGCCATTCTTCCTCTTGAGCAGTTCGGAAGCGGGGGCGGAGAGGCTGATTCTTGCCAGGATAGCGCGGCGTAAATCGCCGTCTGTCAGGGTGTCAATTAGCCGACGTTTTGAATCGGCGACCAAAGCGATGCCCTGCCGATTGCGATCGATGCGAAACAGGACGTCCTGAACGGTGGTATCGAGTTCCACGAAAAAAGAATTTAATTCTTCGCCCCTCATGCCTTCACTTTCCGTAACGGACGCGCTGGAACGCCCACGACAATTGTATCGTCCGGTACATCAGAAACCACGGCAGCCCTGGCACCCACGACGGAATTTCGGCCGATGCGGATGCACTGCCTGACGGAAGCTCCGATTCCGCTGTGGGCGCCTTCGCCAACGGTGACCGCACTGCCCAACCGGGCCCCCGGGGCGACATGAGAATGATCTTGCAGCTTGCAGTCGTGTTCGATTATGGCCCCGGTATTTACGATGACGTTCGCGCCGATGCGAGCTGCTGAATTGACTACGGCCCCAGCCATGACATTAGGACCTTCGCCAAATGTGGCCGATGGAGAAATTACCGCCCTTGGATGGATGCACGGTATAACCACGAATCCTAGATGCTGAGCCTTTGCGAAAAGATGCTGACGGAGATTGCTCTCGCCGGCACTGCCCGCTCCAATGAAAACTTGGCGAATTCCGTCCTCGAAGAGCTTAGGCAATAGCTCATCAGATCCGAGCACGATAATGCCCAGTTGCTGACTTTTCCACAGCTTTGGATCAACGTCCAGGAGACCGGTAATTTCGTGTGTGCCCATCGCTTGCAAAATCTCAATGAGCACCTTGGCATGGCCGCCGGCTCCGAGGCCGATAACTTTCGAAGAGGCTTGAGTTACAGCTATCCGAATGAGTTTCCATGCACAACTAAAGTATAACTCACTCTCTAATAACGGCTCATAATGTTGGCGTCGATGTTTCGAATGTCAACTGCGGCCGGTCCCATTTACAGGATGACGTGGAAGCGTTTCACGAGAAGCTCTCGATTCAGGGGCACATTCTTGAGCTTGCTCACGATTTTTTCCGCGGCTTGACCCTCGCCGTAGGGATTCTTCATGTTTGCCAGACTGAGCTTGAACTGCGGCTGAGTGGCGCGATGAATGCCATCTGAAATTTCTTTGCGCTCATATTCAACGTTCAATACATTTTGTCCATGTACGCGGCCGCGCTGCCGACTACCAATGTTTACGACTGGGAGCGCGAAGGATGCGGCTTCGATCATGCCAGAAGAAGAATTACCGACCATGGCGGCAACCTGGCCCATCAGGCTGAAATAGCCTTGCTGACCTAGATTGGCAACAAACCAGGCACGCGGATGATGCAGCACGAAATCTTGAATTTTTTGAAGAATACTGCGGCCCTGCTGGTCTGCGTTGGGAGAGGTGAAAATCAAAGCGAAACCTGATTCCTTTAATGCGGCGAGGAGTTCTTCAATGTGGTGAGTAGCGTCTTGTGGCTCCGACGTGACGGGGTGATAGGTAACCAGCAGAGTTTTATCTTTCAGACTGAATCCGAAGCGCTCTTCCAGGGCTTCCTTCTTGAGAAGCGGAATTTTTGCTAGATTGTCGAGCGCTGGCGCGCCACTGACGGTCACGCGCCATGGTTCTTCCCCCATTTGAATGATGCGCTTGGCATACGCCTCAGTGGACGCAAAATGAAGGTGGCTCATTTTAGTAATGGAATGCCTGATGGCCTCGTCCATGGCGCCTTCAGTAGATTCACCGCCATGGATATGGGCGATAGGAAACCCATAGGGAAGAGCCGCGACCGCAGCAGACAGCATTTCAAAACGGTCACCCAGCAATAGCAACAGGTCCGGCCGCACATCAGCGTAAGCCTGGGCAAAGCCGAGGACGCCGAGCCCGATGGACTTGGCGACGCCTTCGGGGGAATCCGAGGAAAGCAGCATTTCGATTTTCGCTGCGATTTCAAAACCGTCGGATTCAATATCTGTAACGGTATTCCCAAATTCAGGAGAAAGGTGCATTCCGCCGACTAAAAGGCTCAACTGCAGTTCCTTATCCATTCGAATGGCATGCAAAATAGATTTGTAAATTCCGTAATCGGAACGCGCCACGGTGATTACCGCGATGCGCCTCATTCGAACATCCCCAGTTCGAGCATGGCGCCAGCTTCTACCTTGCGGCGCAGCTTGCGACCAAGAAGGTATGGCAAGAGTTGTACAGAAATTCCGGTGCCGGGGCGTTTGAAGGCGACCATGGAGCGCTCCAGCGAACTGCCGACCTCCAAGTCTACTGCGGCGACCAGACTCCTGCGCACCACAGCGGCATTGCGCAATTCTTCAGCGGTAGGCTGCTTAACTCCATCCCCTATGGCTGCTTCAACATTCCTAATCGCGCTCACCAACATTTTGAGTTCCGCAGGCTCCAGAGAAGCGGAGTGATCGGGACCTGGAAGCGATTTCTCGGAGGTGAAATGTTTCTCGATGATGGTCGCGCCTAGAGCGACGGCGGCTATGGATACTTCAGTGCCTAGACTGTGGTCGGACAAGCCTACCGGTACACCAAAACAATTTCTCAAGGTGGCCATGGCACGGAGATTCATCATCGAAGCATCAGCAGGATATTCAGATACGCATTGAAGAAGCGCGATCTGCGATGCTCCGGACTGGTTAAGGCAGCGCATGGCCTGGTCGATCTCCGCGAGAGTGGCCATTCCCGTGGATAAAATTACGGGTTTGCCCTTGGCCGCGACATGCTGGAGGAGAGGACCGTTGGTTATTTCTCCGGACGGAATTTTGTACGCAGGAACATCGAGCTCAGCCAGGAAATCAACGCAACGCTCATCAAAAGCCGTGGAAAGAAATATTATCCCGCGGGCTCGGCAATAATTTTGTATTTCTCGGAAGGCGTCCTCTGAGAGTTCGAGCCGCCGGAGCATTTCCAATTGCGATTCAGCGGGAGAGGTAGTTTGCTTTTGATAGCCAGCCTTGGCGGCCGAAGAGCTCGCCAATTGAGAGGCTCGAAAAGTTTGAAATTTTACGGCGTCGGCTGCGGCGTCGACGGCTATGTCGACGAGCTGCTTTGCGAGAGACAACTCGCCGTTGTGATTGACGCCAGCTTCGGCGACGACAAAAGTGGGCTGTCCTGGCCCGATCTTGTGCTGATTTATTTCAAACGGTTTCACGATGCACTCGATCACGAAGGATCAGATCCGCTAAATACAAGTCCCAAGGAGTATCCACGTCCAGAGATCTGTTTTCAGGCATGACGTACGCGTAGGTGCGGTCGGTAATAAACGTGCGTTCGGACAGGAGAAAAGTGCGGAGTGCTAGATAGATCGCACCGTTCAGGGCGAATACCGGAGGAAGATCTTGTCTTCGGGTGGGCGTCGCGGATTGTGGATAAAGGTCAACTAACTTCCCGTCTTCATTTACGCTCTTCATCCATAAAGGGTGTTGGTGCGATTCGCAAACGCTCACTAGAGAATCGCCGCGCTTCGCGAGCAGCAGTTCTATGGACTTACGAATGTCTGTCACGGTTCGCAACGGTGATGTTGGCTGGAGCAGCAGAACATAGTCAGGGCGGTAGCTTTCGTTCTCTTCAAGCCAGCGGATGGCATGCAAGATTACATCCATGCTGGTAGCGGTGTCGGAGGCTAAATCAGTGGGGCGCAGGAAGGGCACTTCAGCGCCCAACTTTTTACCGGCCTCAGCAATCTCCGGGTCGTCCGTGGATATGACCAAACGATCAAGAGAATCGGATTCAATGGCCGCTTCCACCGTCCAGGCTATCAATGGCTTGTTTGCGAGAATTGCAAGATTTTTCCTGGGAATTGCTTTTGAGCCGCCACGCGCAGGAATAATGCCCAAAATTGTGGGCGCTCGATGATCGCTCTGTTTCAATGGGCCGCGATCTGATCGCAATAAATTTGTGCCTCGGTCTCGCGCAGAAAATCCAAGGATTAATCATAAACTAAGATATACGTTGGCGGTGAACTGGACTTGACCCTCACGCCAACTGCATACTGGCGCATATCTTCTATGAAAGGTAACCGATGAAATCGTCCGACACCTGGGATGCATACAACGATCTATTATTGCGGGGCTCTCTCGATCGCTTCACAAAAATGTGGGCTCGCTATGAATTGTTTAAACGGGTGATCGATCTTCCAGGCGACATCGTAGAAGGCGGAGTGTTCAAGGGAGCCGGGCTGCTGTACTGGGCGAAATTAATACAGGTGTTTAATCCACTTTCGCGCCGGAGGGTGGTCGGATTCGATACTTTTTCCGGTTATCCCGAATCCACCAGTCACGAATACGACCGCGTAAAAGGAGAGGAATTTTTAAGAGCCTCTAATTATGAAGGCGGGTCACCCGAGGCGATTATGGCGATCGCACGAGAGGTGGGACTAGAGAGCAGGTTGGAAATAATAAAAGGGGACGCCGCAACCACGATGGAGCAATATGTTCAAAAAAATCCCGGCTTCCGCGTGGCGCTGATGAATTTGGATTTTGACACCTACGACCCGACGGCCGCCGCGCTGAAGCACTTCTATCCCCTGGTAATAACTAATGGCGTGATCGTGTTCGACGAATATGCGGCGCGAGAGTGGGGCGAATCGAACGCGGTTGATGAATATTTTAGGGGCAAGAATTTGAGACTTCGATCGTTCCCGTGGGCTTTGAGCCCTGGTGCTTACGCGGTGAAAAAAGCTGATTGCGAGGCGAGCGCAGAACAGTTGGCATCAATTGCCTAGCCTGGGCTGGCCGACTGAGTGGGCCGCAAACATCTGTTCAGGCGTCGGATTTCGAGAGCGTGAGCATCGTTCCGGAAGGCGCTGGCTCGGCCTTGGTCACCGCCCGTGACAATAAAGTTGGCCTAGCCAAGGTCAGGGCGTAGAGAATAAACGACACATACCACAACATATTGGTTCCTTGCCAGTGGGTTTCAATCTGATCTGTCACGATGTATGCGAGGAAAAGACTAATTGCCATGCAACGATACGGGGACGCTTCGACGTGTCGAATGCGACGCCATAGATAAATATTGAAGTATATGTATCCGAACAGTCCGATCAGGCCGAATGGCACCCAGGAGGACAACAAACCATTGGTTATCGCGGGCCGATAGAATCCGCCGTCAGAAGGTATCCATTCGGCAAGTTGCCCGAGTCCAGATCCAAAGATGATCCAGGTGTTGTTGGAGAGCATTTCGGTGACTAGAAAAGCCCAATTGGAGAACCGGCCGGAGGTCAGGACCTCCAGCGATGCAGGATCGTCAAGGGATACGTGCTGGTCGAGGGCGAATCGGTTGGTATCGTTTTGCGAGCCTGTTGTATAAGCGATGGAGCCCAAGGCAATCACGATTATCGCGAAAGCCGTAATGGCCGAAATCCATACCCTTATGCTGACGCGCTTTCTGGCTAGGTAGCTGTAAGTTAAAACCGCGATAATTGCGCCAATCAAAGGGCCGCGGGAGCCTGTGAGAACCAAGCCACTCGACACAATCACGAAGACGATAAACATCAATATTCTCTGATTAGTGCGCTTGAACTCGTCCAAGGAAAACAGAATCAGCGGCATCATCAGTCCCGCATACTCGGAGACGTACTCATAGTCATTGGGACTGATGCGCAAGCGTTCCTCGCCAATCTTGCCGGTGAGGGCCCAAATAATGATTCCCACGACGACTCCAGCCGCAAAAATGACAGGCAAGGACACCGCAAAAAACCGGAAGAGTCTTCCCTCTGGATCCAGGCTTTTGAAACAGAGCCAGCCAATTAAAACAAGAATGATTTTAGAAGCTTGGCCAAAGAAGAATTGATTACCGATGGACTGACACATCCGCAGGAAGAAAAATAACAGTAGCGGCGCCAGGATCCAATAATCCGACTTCGTCCCCCAAGGCTTGCGCACGGTAATTTTCGAACCGGAAAGAGCCAGAAATGGGACTAATGCGAAAAGGGCGACGGTGGCAAAGTGGGAGACAACAAAATGCGCGTCCGCATCCAGCGGGTAATTCAGCCACAGGCAAATTATAAAAAACAGGGTCAGGGCCGCTTTAAGAATGGTTCTAACCCTAACGTCTTTGCTTAAAGAATTCGCTTCCATGCTAGGGCTTGACGACTTCCAGGCAGAAATAGACTTCGTTTGCTCTGAGGATAAAAGCCAAGAAATGCTCGTAAAAGCGAGGAGTTTTGTTGATCATCCACTCCAGACCAAACCATTGAAAGGGATTGCGTTTTTTTACGTCGAAGACCTTGGCTTGCAAAAAGGAAATGCGGACGTCCGCAAGCTTGAAAACCGCCGTCTCCCTGTAGCGATACAAAAAAGGGCGATTAATACAAAAATAATCCATGCTGCGGTATCCAAAGGCGCGGCGATGAGTGACATCGGTAAAATAATTATCGGAGCTGAAATGTGGCGCGACTATTTCGATGGAGCCTCCCGGAGCGGTAATGCGATGCAATTCCTCCATGGCCGCCACGACATCGTCAAGATGGCTCAGCGAATGACGGCATACCACATGGTTGAATGAATCGTGGGCAAAAGGCCATGGGTAAACGTTCAGGTCGTGAATGACGTCCACCTGGGGGGAAATCATGTTGTCGATGCCGACGAACCCGGGCAATTTTCTCGACCCGCAACCGACGTCAAGTTTCCTTGCGGTCTCTTTGGTTCCCGTGACCGCTGTGGCTATGGCGCTCATGTGTGTCTACCTGGCAAGGATGGCACCCGGTACAAGAAAACGGTCCATCGGTGGCTCAAAGGAATCCTGCGCTTCCACGGTACCTAAACGTGCCAACATATCCGCCACGCTGCCTTGATACCCGTAGCGCGCATGTTCAGCGGCGCTGAAGAAAAATGCCCAAAGATTACCTCTGCATTGCAGGACTTCGCCCACATCTTCAGGTAAACCGTGTCCATTGGGAATCGACAAATCTACTGAAGATGGCGAAATTAAAGTATAAATCAAACATGATTTATCAATCCAATAGATTAAAGAGCGATAGAATTATAAATTATTAACGGCAAGGAAAATTGGAGCACGCTGCTGGCCAATGTTAGGTCAAAATCACGCCATGTACCGCGCTTTAAGAGAAATATTACACCGTATAGTAAATACAAAGGTTCGCTCTGGAGGAGTTCTGTAATGTGGCAATGGGGACGTTACGAAATTAAGGATACGTTGACCGAGCGCAGGCTGGCTTCGGCGGTGCGGCGTCTTTCTTCCCAATCTCCCCGGCTCACACTTTTGGATTACGGCTGCGGACTCGGTATCAGAGCCCGCAGGATTGTCGAGTATTTGTCCCCCCGTGCCGTGGACGTCTCGCTATTCGACATCAATTTAGATCTGCTCCGTGAGGCCGTACAAGAAACCGGTGGCCAGCCGTGGGATAAGAGTCAACGCGCCTTCGATGTCATCTTATGCTTCAGTGTGCTCGAACTCATGTCAAACGAAGAGGTGGCAACGACACTGCGCATGTTCCGTTCGATGATGCATCCTCAGTCATTGCTCATCGTTCTATATTTTAATTGGCATATTTTGGCGGCGGTAACCATGGTCTGGTTTCTGCGTTCCTTGCGATGCCGCAGCACGTTCGGATCTGCCAGCGGAACTCATGCAGCTATGCGGTTCCCCAGAAACTATGACCCGCTCAGGGTATTGCTGAGTCATTTTCGCAGCGCTGACCTCCAGGTCTTGCACACCGTGCGCGGACCATACGTCAAATCCCTTTATGCTCCCGTACCCCTCTCCGCAACCAGTTTCAATTTGTTCTTTTTGCGGGCCGCTTGAGTCTGAGTTTCCGTTGGCTGGAGTCGGGCCAGGACGAATGTGCTCGTCAACCCCGAACTCCTTATTCAGTTGGTCAAGTCACCGTAGAGTTAAATCCAATTCGCCTTGCGTCGCATGAATTCCCTGCGGGAATTTCGCTTGGATCGCTGGAGTACTGAATTCGCTTATCCTCGAAAGCGATTACTGGCTATCTGACCAAATGTGCATGAATCAGATAGGGGGGCGAACTGCGAAGAAAAATGGTCGCGACTTTGCGTTTGGAGGAGTCATTTTAGATCCTTCTTACTGTTCGATGCCCGGAGCAGCCCTAACGCTGGCAGCAATCAGCAGGGACGGTGTCAGATCGGTTCCGGAAATTCCATTCACAGCGTGTCCGAATAAAAATAATACACAGCCGGCGGCAAAGACGTGAGACGCGTAGCACAACACAATCTGATGCCACAAACATCCCGCAGTGAGCACTATAAGCATGAACGAGCAAGCAACGGCCTGCATTACAACAATCTTGGTGGTTTTAGTGTGTGCGTAGAGCACGTTCAGATAGGTGGTGGATAAATTCGTGAGCAAAAGAGCGAGACTTAGAATGATAAAGCCTGAAATCGAAATACGAAACACATGGAAATATGCGTGGGTGATTAGTATGGCGGTTGAATAAGCAATTCCCAGCACCACCATCAGCAAGTTGTAGGAGCGCACTACGGTTCGCAGAGTCGAATAGTTACCTTCGGCTACCAACTGACAAATTCGTGGAAAATTATAAAGGGCGAAAAGCTGGCTGATCATGGTTTGGGCAAACGCAAATTGAAACGTCACTACAAATTTACTGAAGGAGGACGGATCAAAGTATAAAGCAACCATGTATTTATCAATCCAGTAGATTAGAAGAGCGAGAGAATTATAAATAATCAAGGGCAAGGAAAATTGGAGCACGCTGCTGACCAAGGTTAGGTCAAAATCACGCCACGTACTGCGTTTTAAAAGAGGCAGCACACCGTATAGTAAATACAAATCCTGAATGAGCAGGGACAGCAGAAAAGCCAAAATCAAGCGGCTCAATGGCGCTAAGGGATGTAGTGGTACAGCCACGCCAAGCAGAACAGCGGCACCAATGATTTGTGCGATGAAGAATTGCTTTGAGGAATACATGGCCCGGTACAGAGAAATAAAATATTGGTTGAAGTTGTAGAGCGCGACGAAGGCCAGCCCCAATAAAACGATCTCCAGAGGTTGAGCGCTCTTCAGGGAGCTTTTATAAATGTAGTACATGGGGACGGCGCAGAAGGCCCCGGCCGCGAGAAACGCTCCGGAAAGAAGCAAGAAATAAGTTACAAGAAACTGGCGTTTATCATCCCGCCGGTACCAAAACACGACCGTGGAACTGGGAATGGCAAGCGAACACAAAACCCCAAAGATCTGAACCGTGGTGTAGAAGAGCACGTAAGAGGCATAGGTGTGGTCGCCGTAGAAGTAAAGAAGTACAGGCAGAATTAGAAAAGGGGTGCCCTTCTGAACGGCCATTCCCAAGCCGTAATAAAACTGAATGCCGAGCGAGCCCTTGATTTCCGACAGGCCCGAGCCCATTTGGGACACAAGGTTGCGGTAGCGCCCGACGGATTCATTGCCGGATGCATTGGCAAAGCCGGGATTTAGGGATGACTCCCCGGTTTCTTGAGGTGACGGGTCGACGGTGTTCAGCATGGCTAAGGTTTCCGCATTACAAAAAGAAATTCGAACGTTAAAGCCGGTTGGCTAATCGTTTGGCGTTAAGGTTCGTCTCGCGATGGGTCGTGTTCTGTGCGGACGCGGGACAAAAATTTTCTTGGGGTCCCGGGACGGTTGTTTGTCATTGTGCGCGTTCGCTCCGCTACCGTGCCGAACACCTCTTCAGCGAGCAGTTTCCGGGGGTCCAACGGATCTATCCTGGTCCACATCGCTGTTGCAAATAGCCAGCTAATTCCGACGCAGCAACCCAGGAATGCGCCCAGGGCCATGAGCAGCATACGGGGTGGGAACGACTTGCTCTCCGGAATACTACCGGGATCGAGAACCTTGACGCTGGGTACTTCTTTGGCTTCCTGGACTTTTGCCAATTCGAATTGTTGCGTCAGCGTTTCAAAAACAACTTCCTGAACC
>Ga0073928_10004508_pt1 | contig 20535 bp, 21 predicted proteins | sample PaiPotPPA55metaG_FD_76969 | JGI IMG/M metagenome (GOLD analysis project Ga0073928, IMG submission 76969) | Iron sulfur acid spring bacterial and archeal communities from Banff, Canada, to study Microbial Dark Matter (Phase II) - Paint Pots PPA... ...
CTTCCCGGGCACGGTGCGCGCGACGATCACCTGCGGTCTGCCGGTACATTGCGTCGCCCGCTGGGCCGTTTCGATGAACGCCTGGATATCGTTGCCGTCGCACTCGAGCACCTCCCAGTTGAAGGCTCGGTACTTGTCGATCAACGGTTCCAGCGGCATCACGTCTTCGGTGCTGCCGTCGATCTGAATGAAATTGCGATCGACGATCGCCGTGAGATTATCGAGTTTAAATTTCGCTCCCGTCAGCACGGCTTCCCAATGCAAGCCGCACTGATGCTCCGCGTCCGAAGTGACGACCCATACGCGGAAGTCCTTGCCGTCCATCTTCGCTGCGAGCGCCATGCCGACGCCTTGGGCGAGGCCTTCGCCCAGCGGGCCGGACGTCGTCTCGACCGCCGGCAGGCTGACGCGCTCCGGATGGCCCTGCAGCCGCGAGCCGAACTTGCGCAGCGTCAAAAGCTCGTCCACGGGAAAGTAGCCGAAGTTCGCCATGGCCGAGTAGCGCACGGGGGCGATGTGTCCGCACGAGAGCAGCAGCCGATCGCGATCGGGCCAATCCGGGTGAGCCGGATCGTGGCGCAACAAAAAGCCGTAGAGCGCCGTGAATACATCCGACATATCGAGCGGTCCGGCGGAGTGTCCCGATCCGGCGGCCAGCAGCGAGCGAATGATGCCCTGGCGGACGTCGTTCGCCTTGAGCCGGAGGTCTTTCAAGGTCTCCGGGTTGAGCGTTTGCATGGAAGCCGTTATTACCGCCGGGTTGCTCCGGAACCTAGGGCATCTCGTGCGACGTTTGTAGCTGCGCGGACACGCACGGCAGGGTGCGCAGCAAATCCTCCCGAACGACGAGCGCTTCACAAGAATAATAGAAGTTAGAATTAGGAGTTATCGTGCCCGAATCCGTAAGTTTAACGGTCGGCGGGCGCACGATGATCATCGAAACCGGCGAACTCGCGAAGCAAGCAAACGGCTCCGCTCTCGTTCGTTATGGCGATCAAAACGTCGTGCTGTGCGCCGTCACCGTGTCCGAAAAGCCTCGAGAAGGCATCGACTTTTTTCCACTGACCTGCGATTTCGAAGAGAAGATGTACGCTGCGGGAAAGATCCCCGGCGGCTTCATCAAGCGCGAAGGCCGCCCTTCAGAGCACGCAGTGCTCAGCTCGCGCCAGATCGATCGGCCGATTCGCCCGCTCTTCCCCAACGGTTTCCGTAACGACGTTCAGATCGTCGCGACGGTTCTCTCGGTCGATCCGGAACTCGACGCCGACGTGCTCGGTATCTGCGCCGCGGGCGCGGCGCTCGCACTGAGCGACATTCCGTTCGATCGCACCGTCGCCGCCGTGCGCGTTGGCCGCGACGAGAACGGCGAGTACGTCTGCAATCCCGCGCTGCCGCAGTACGAGACGGGCGGCATGGACATCGTCGTCGCCGGCACGGCCGACGCGGTCATGATGGTCGAGGGCGGCGGCAAAGAGATCGACGAGGAAGTTTTCCTCGTCGCGGTCGAGTTCGCGCACGGCGAGATTCGCAAGATCGTCGCCGCGATCGACGAGCTCGCCAAGAAAGTGGGCAAACCAAAGCGCGAGTTTCCGGTCATGCAGGTCGATTCCGACCTCGAGCGCTGGGTGCGCAAGAACTTCGGCAAGGACGTCGGGAAAGCGATGCGCACCGTCGACAAGCAGAAGCGTGAGTCGGCGTTTGGGGCGCTCAGCGTCGATGAAGCCTTAGCGCGCTGCGGCAAGAAGGACGACGCCGTCAAGGTGCTGCTCGAGTCGCCGAACACCGCGAAGGAATTCAACAAGATCATCAAGACCATGGAGGAAGACGAGCTTCGCACCATGGTCGTCGACGAGAAAATCCGCCCCGATGGACGCAAGCCCGACGAGGTTCGCCCCATCTGGTGCAAGGTGCACTTCGTCCCGCGCGTGCACGGCTCGGGCATCTTCACCCGCGGCCAGACTCAAGTGTTCACCGCCGCCACGCTCGGCTCGACCAGCGACGCGCAACGGCTCGACGGAATCGTCGCGCTGGAAGACAAGCGCTACATGCACTTCTACAACTTTCCGCCGTACTCGGTGGGAGAGACGCGCCCGATGCGCGGTCCGGGGAGGCGCGAGATCGGTCACGGTCATCTGGCGGAGCGCGCTCTCGAGCCCTTGCTGCCCCCCAAGGACGAGTTTCCGTACACGCTGCGCCTGATGAGCGAAGTGCTCGAATCGAACGGTTCTTCCTCGATGGCGTCGGTGTGCGGCTCGACGCTCGCGTTGATGGACGCAGGCGTTCCGATTCGCGGGCACGTCGCGGGCGTCGCTATGGGGCTGATCCTCAAGGGCGACAAGTACGCGATCCTGACCGACATTCAGGGCCTCGAGGACGCGCTCGGGGAGATGGACTTCAAGGTCGCCGGCACCAAGAAGGGCATCACGGCGATCCAGATGGACATCAAGGTGCAGGGAATCACGGTCGATATCATGCGGGAGGCGATGCAGCAGGCGCGCAAATCGCGTCACGCCATCATCGACAAGCTGGCCGAGACGATCGCGGAGCCCCGCGCCGAGCTGTCGCAGTACGCGCCGCGGATGATCGTGATAAAGATCGACCCGGCAAAGATCAAAGACGTCATCGGCCCCGGCGGCAAGGTCATCAACAAGATCATCGCCGACACGGGCGTGGAGAAGATCGACATCGAGGACGACGGCAGCGTGTTCATCACGTCGCTCGACGGCGCATCGGGAGACAAGGCCAAGCAGATCGTCGAAAACCTCACGAAGGAGGTCCTCGTCGGCGAGACCTACCGCGGCACGGTCACGCGGATCATCACGATCGGCGCGTTCGTGCAGATCCTTCCCGGCAAGGAAGGACTGGTCCACATCAGTCAGTTGGCGCCCACGCGCGTCGAGAAGGTGGACGACGTCGTCAAAGTCGGCGACGAGGTCATGGTCATGGTCCTCGAGATCGCCTCTCAGGGACGCATCAACCTGTCGCGAAAGGCGCTCCTCGGCGGCGTCTCGGGGAACGGAGATTTCGCGTCCCGCGGCCCGCGCCCGTCGCGGGAGCCGCTCGAAGCGAACGCGGCGACGGCCCCAGGCGCTCCGCCCACGCGGCGCCGGCGCCGGCCCCAAGGCCGGCACGACGAATAATCCCGTCCGATAGATAGGGGCTTAGAAGCGTATTCCGGCGTCGACGAAGGTTCGATGGAGCCAGTCCTCGGCGCCGGCATACCAGCGCACGCGGGTCCCCAGCGGCCCGGAGATCGCACCGTCGACGTGATAGAACGGCGCGCCCTCGAGCAGATCGCGCCGATAGATCACGTCGGCGCGCACGCCTGGGGCGGTGTCGTAGGTCAGCCATAGCGCATTGACCGTGGGTGCCGCGCCGCCGTACGGCAAGCCGCCTCCGTAGAGCGGGACCGAGTCGGTGACGTGCATCGTCCACGCGCGCAGCGACAGCGTCGGCGCGACCTGCCACGTCGTGGCGAAGCCGGTCGACGTCACCGTTCCCGACCACGAGCCGTTGACGCTTTCCGAGGCCTGCTCGAACGAGAAGCGTACGCGAGAATCGTCGGTGTAGTTCAGCGCCTCCGCGAACAGCGTGTTGCGAAGGGCTTGGAGGGGCATCGGCAGGCCGCCCCCATACTGATACTGTTCGACGAGCGTCGGCAGCGTAAACGAGCCGCTGCCCTGCAGCGTCACGCTGAGCTTGCCGTTGCCAAAGAGCTGCGCATCCACCGACGGTAAAACGAAGGCCGATTTGGCAGGCTGCGACACGCCGTTGGTTCCACCCGAATAGTTCACCCAGAACGCGCCGACTCCACCGACGACGTTGTAGTCGCTGCCGCTCGCATCGAAGCCGGCGTCGACTCGCGTCTGCGCCACCATCGCGCCGACGCGAGGCAGCGCGCCCGGCAAAGCCTGCGCGTCGTAGAATCCAGTCGACGCGCGCGTCGCGACGTCGGCGAAGCCCGCGAGCGGTCCGCTCGTGTGAATTCCGGCAGAAAATCCCGAATCGGACCAGACGGCCGAGATGGGATACTCGTCTTCCGACATGGCGTAATCGCCGCGATCCGCTACGGCCGAGAGCTGCAAGTTCAGAGCGCGCGGGTCGCTAAAGGTCGCACTGCCGAACGAAAAACTGCCCGCGAACGCCGCCTCGGGCGATTGGTAGCCGCGGCCCTGCTCGGTGCCGGCCGTAATGCCGAACGACTGATCCGCGGGAAGCGGCACGTTCGCGAAGAGATCGGTGCGCTGACGCGATTCTTCGTCGTTGGTGAACGACCCGGCGACGATCCCGGCGGCATCGGATCCCGCCGCGGCGCGGAGGATCGCGTCGGTCCCAAGCGCGACCACTTGCTCGTTCATCCCGGCGTCGAACGGCGTGAGGTCGACGGCCCCGCCGCCGGCTTGGTCGCCGTACCGAAAGGCCGTCGTCGCGTTGTTGAAGACGGCGGTTTGCTCGTAGCGGGCCGGAATGAACGCGTACGGTGACAGTCCGTTTGCGATGTCGTAGTTCGGCACCCCGTCGTCGATGAGCAGCGAGCCGGTCGGGGAGAGACCGCGATCGCTGAGGCTCGATCCCGGATACGGCGTCGCGCTCTGCGAGAGCAGCTCGAACGGGTGCAGCGCGAGCGCCGACTCGACGTGCGCATACGGCAGATTTTCGAGATCCGCGCTGGAGGGCGCGTCCTGCAGTAGGGCCTGATAGCGGCGAACGATCGCCACGACAGGCCCGGGCGGCGTGGGGGTCAGGCGGGTCGGTTCGCAGTAGCGACACGTGATGAGTAGGGAAGCGAGCCCCTGCCCGTGCAGAACGAAGGTGCCGGCAGCGTCAGTCACCGCTTGCACCGGCCGCCCGTCCGCGCTCCGACTGCTGACGAGCGCTCCCTCGATCGGTGCCCCCCGCTGATCCCTCACGGATCCTACCGTGAGCGGGACCTGGGCGCGCGCCGGGGCCGCCACGAGCGTCACGATCAGCAGCGCTGCGGCGCAATCCAGCCAGCGATTCACGGATTCTTTAGACTTTCGGCTATGATGGAGGGAGTGTCAAGAACCCCGGTATTCCGCGCTCTCGCGCTCGCGCTCTTCGTCGGCACCTTGTTGTGCGGGCGCTTCGCCCTGGCGGGCGCGGCCTCGCTGCAAGAGATGCTCGACGGGGCGCTGACGCCCTCGTCCGCCCCCGCTCTGCTCGGCCCGATCACGTCGGCGGGGCGGATCGGTTGGCAGTGCAGACCCGAGCGTGCAGCGTCGTCTAAAGACGCGCGCGATTCCGAGCTTCCGGCCAGCCCCAGCACTCCGTGACCGATGCGGGTTCTGTTTCTCGTCGCCCTTCTCGCACAGCTGATGTCGGCCTCGGGGCCGGCGCAAACCTATACGCCGTCCACGCCGCTGCCGCGGACGACGTCGGCTCCGGCGCTGCGCGCGTTCGCGACGGCGCGTGAGGTCGAGGAGCGCTTCAAGATCGGTCTCGACGCGGAGGCGCGCGGCGATTGGAATGCCGGAGTCGCCGAGTTCAACCGCATCGTCGCACTGAATCCGCCCGAGCCGAAAGGCTCGACCGCGCAGTACGACTTGGCGATCGCGTATGCGAATCTACAGCGCAACGACGACGCGGCTCGCGCGCTTCGGGCGGCTATTGCGCGCGATCCCGAGTTTCTGGCCGCGATGGCCAACTTGATCGCCGTCGATTTGGCGCGCCGCGACGTGGGGGAGGCGCGCCGAGTCGCCGATCGCTACGTAGCGCTGGCACCGGATGCTGCCCGCGCGCTCTACTCGCGAGGAATCGTCGCACTGCAGGCGGGCGACGCGCAGACGGCCCGCGAGGACTTCGGCAAGCTTCTCCACGGCAATCCGTCGTACGCGGTGGCACATTACGACCTCGCGCTCGCCGAAGAGCGGCTCGGGCGCTTCGACGCCGCGGAACGCGAGCTGAATAGCGCGCTCGCGCTCGCGCCCGCGTACGCGCGAGCGCGTTTTGCGCTCGGCGTGGTTCTGCTGCGCGAAGGGGAACACACAGCGGCGCGCGACGCGTTTGCGCGCGCGACGGCCGACGCTTCGGGCGATCCCGCGCTCGAGAACATCGCCGCGGCGATGCGCGATTCGATCAAGGTTCCCTAGAGCGTGTTTTCTCGAGCTCGGTGAGCCTTTATACTTTTTTCATGCATGGCCCGTAGCATCGACCCACAACAACCACTCTCTTGGAGGCTTCTTATGTCTGGGAAACTCGCAGCACTCTCCGCCGCGCTCGCGGCAGTCGCCGTCTTGGCGGCATGCGGCGGCCGCTACGGCAGCAACGTGGCTTCAAACGGCTCGACGTTCACCCTACCCGGTATGCCCGATCTCCGCATGACTGCAACCAATCCTGACGGATCGCCGGCACGCGTTTATCCCAATGCCGCCGGGACGGTCGGCGAAGAACTTCCATCGGAGGGGCTGGGAACGATCAAGGATTCATTCTGGAAAGCGACGCTCGGCGGATACACGCAACAGCAGTTCTCGCAGGCCCTGGGGTTCGCGCCGGGCACGAAGCTCACGATCAAGAACATGTCCAAGGTCAACGATCACACGCTCAACGTCGTCAAGAAGATCGCTGGGCCGCCGGCGAACTTTCCGCCCAGTCCGAGTCTCGGGATGACCCCGTCGGGCGGTAAGCTCGGAAAAGGCTATCGCAGCGGAATCATCAAGCCGGGCTCGTCGGTCAGCGTGGTGCTCGGCCGGGCCGGGATCTATCTCTTCGGCTGTGCCTTCCACTATCATCAAGGCATGCAGGACGTGTTCGTGGTGCACACGGGCGCGACGCCCGGTCCGCAAGCGACGGCGCCGCCGGCGTAATGAAACTGAGAACCGTCGCCGCGGCGCTCGTCGTCCCGATCGCCTGCGTCATCGCCGCATGCACGAACGGCGGCGGCTTGGGAAGCGTGGGGGGCGGCGGCGCCAGTCCGTCGCCGTTCCCCTCGGGCGGGATCGGCGTCGGCATACCGACCGGAAAGATCGGCGTCGAGACCGATCCCTCGTGGGGCACCGTCAGCGGATACACGCAGAATCAGACGTCGCAGGTCATGGCGTTCCCGCCCGGATCGAAGATCACGGTGAAGAATTTATCGGCGACGACGCCGCATACGCTCAACGTCGTCGCGCTGGCCAGCGCCCCGCCCGCGAACTTTCCGCCGAGCCCGAGCCTGTCGTTTTCTCCAAGCGGCAACGGCGTACTGTCGGCGGGCTACGCGAGCGGCGTGCTCAACCCCCAAAGCACGGTGACGCTGACGCTGTCGAAGCCCGGAATCTACTTGATCGGCTGCGCGTTTCACTACATCGAGTTCAAGATGCGCGACGTGATCCAGGTCGTCGCCGGCGCGACGCCCGGGCCGACGGCATCGCCGGGTCCCGGCGGCTACGACAGGATCGCAGCGCGTCGGCGTGCCGCCACGGCGGCAGCAGCCGCCGTCGTGCCGCAGCCGCGCCTGGTCGATCAGCAAGGACACGCGTTTACTCTCTCCTCGCTGCGCGGACGCCCGCTCGCGGTTACGTTCATCGCGGCGCACTGCACTGACGCATGTCCGTTGATCAACGCGCAGTTTTCGAACGCCGCCGCTGCGGTCGCGCGCGAGCATCTTCCGGCGCGCCTGCTCACGATCACGCTGGATCCCGAGCACGATTCCCCGGCGACCATGCGCGATCTCGCGAAGCGCTTCGACGCGGATCCCCGCTACTGGCTGCTCGCGGGCGGCTCGACGGCGAACGTGCATCGCGTCATGCGGACGTTCGGCGTGATCTCGGTCGAGGGCGAGCGCGGGTATCACGACCGGCACACGACGTTCGTCTACCTCTTCAACTCCGACGGACGGCTCGTCCAAACGATGCTCGCCTCGACGGCGCTCACCGACTCGCTCGTCGACGCGTTTCACGACCGCAAGCTCGTCGCGCAGCGATGATCCGGATTTCCTTCGGGACGGTGGCCTTGGGAACGCTGGCGGCGTGTACGGGGGGAGGCATCCCCACGTCCGCCGGCGGTGCCGGCGGGGTTACGGTCGACGTCAATCTCACGCTGAACGCTCCGGTCAAGACGCCGTACGGCGAGAGCGGCGGTTACTCGCCCGCAACCACGACGGTCGCGGTCGGATCGCGGATCCATTTCATGAACACCGACAGCTTTACGCACACGGCCACGCTCATTTCCAGCGCGACGCAATTCCCGAAGGGTTCCCCATTCGGACTGCCGGCGCTGATGCAGCACGGCACGATGCTCTCGCGCGGATTCAGCAGCGGCGCGCTGCAGAGCGGGTCTTCTTCTCAAACGATCACGGCCGACCGTGCCGGAACGTATCTCTTCGGCTGTTTCTTTCACTACGGAGCTCCAATGAGGGCGATAATCGTTGCGCAATAAATTACGGCTCGCGTCTCTTCTCGCGCTCGCGTCCCTGACGGCATGCACGAACGGAGGCATCCCGACTTCGACCGGCGGAAGCGGCGGCATCACGATCACGGTGAACTTGACGCTCAACCAACCGCAGCCGACGCCCTACGGCCTCAGCGCGGGCTACGCGCCGCCGGTGACCACCGTGGCCGTCGGATCGCAGATTCGATTCTCGAACACCGACAGCTTCACGCACACGGCCACGCTGATCCCCGGTGCAACGCAGTTCCCCAGCGGGTCTCCGTTCGGCGCGAGCGCGCTCCAGCAAAAAGGAGACAACCTGTCGGGAGGCTTCACCAGCGGCGCCTTGCTCGCCGGATCGTCGTCGCAGACGATCACCGCGGACAAGGCGGGCACGTATTTCTTCGGCTGCTTCTTCCACTACGGCGCCGGCATGCGAGGAGTCATCGTTGCGCAGTAAGCTGTACGTCGCCGCGCTCGGCGCGCTGTTCGTGCTTGTCACGGCCTCACCGGCGTCCGCTATCCCGATCTTTGCGCAGCGCTATCACCTGCGCTGCGGGCAGTGCCACAGCGTCCTACCCGAGCTCAATGCGTTCGGCAATTATTTTCGGTCGCACGGCTATCGCTTGCCGCTGCCCGAGCACGGCACGACGGTGTTCGCGCTTCGCTATCAGATGGAATACGACGAACATCCCGCGGCGGGCGCGCGCGAATTCCAAGGGGGCGGCATCGTCCTCGGAAGCGGCAACCTGGGACCGATCACGCTGTTCCTGCACTACAATCTCGGCGCGGCGGGAGGCCCCTCGGCAACGTATCTGTTGTTCGCGGCGGGATACGACGCGCACACGCAGACGCTGATTCGCGGGGGCCTCTTCGAGTTGCCGCTCGCGCAATCGCCCGGCCAACGGCTCGACGATCTCCAGCAGTACGGCTACTACGGCGCGCATGTCGGCCTGAACAACCTGCCACTATCGTCACCGCGCTGGGGGATCATGGCGGAGCGAACGTTTGGGAACTTCAAGGTCGACGCCACCGCCGCGTTCGGATCGTACCAGGGTTCGGCATACGGCGGGAAGCCGATTGCGACCGGCGAGACCAGCTGGAATACGCAGCCCGAGTTGGGCCTCTGGCTGCGCGATACGCTCGTGCAGAGCCAGCATACCGAGGCGGACATCGGCGGCACCGCGCTGGGCGGATCGTTGGGCGTCTTGCCGACGGGGCGTCTGCCGTACGCGGACTTGTACGAACGGTACGGACTGCTCGCGCACGCGAGCTACGGCGATCTCGACTTTCAGGCGGAACAGTGGTACGGCGACGATCACGACGCGGACGGATTCTTGACGAATCAGCACTCGTCGGGCGGGTACGTGCGCCTGAAATACTATCCGATCCCGCACGCCTACTTCGGCCTCCGCTACGACGCCTTCGCCAATCCGTTCATCAACCGAGACTTCGTCTACTACGGAGCGGTCCAGATCGCGCCGTTCCGCGTGCTGATGCAAGAAGTGCAGCAGCCCGGGCAGCATCCGTATCTGAGCGGCGCGCTGACGGTCGCGTTCCCCGGTCCTTTGGAGTATTAGTCGTGCGCGTTTTGGTCGTCGAGGACCACGCCGCGGTTGCCGAGTCGATACGAAGAATGCTCGAAGCCCGTAAGTTCGCCACGAACGTCGTCGCCGACGGCGAGGCCGGGCTCGATCACCTGCTGCGCCGCTGTTACGACGCCGCGGTGGTCGACGTCGGCCTTCCCGGAATGGACGGCTTCGCGCTCGCGCGCGCGGCGCGGGCCGAGGGAGTGCAGACGCCGATCCTCATGCTGACCGCGCGGGACGCCGTAGAAGACCGCGTGGCGGGACTCAACTGCGGCGCCGACGACTATCTGGTGAAGCCCTTCGTCGAAGAGGAGCTCGTCGCGCGGATCGCCGCCATCCTGCGGCGTGCGGAGCGCCCGGTCGTGGGTGTCGTCGAAGTGGGAGGCCTGCGCGTAGACCTCACGGCTCGCTCCGTCACGTATGACGGAAAGCTCGTGGTCCTGGGAGCGACGGAGTTTCGGCTGCTCGAGTTCCTCGCGCGCAACGCCGGGATCGCGCTTTCACGCGCGCAGATCGTGGAGCGCATCTGGGACTATGATTTCGACGGCTCGAGCAATATCGTGGACGTCTACGTCAGCCAGCTTCGCCGCAAGCTGAAGGGACTCGGCGCGCACGGCGTGATAGAGACCGTGTGGGGTATCGGCTACCGCCTACGAGCCTGACGGCCCGCGCGGCGGCGCTCTATCTGGGCATCTTTTTCTGCGTACTGCTCGCGCTGAGCGCGGGCGCCTACTGGTTCATGGCCCGGGAGTACGCGTCGATGCTGGCCCCGGCCCTGGGCACCCCGGAGGGCAACAGCGCTTTCGCCGCCGCGATGCGCTCGGTCGTGCTCACGATCGCAGCGATGGATGTGCCGCTCGTCGCCATCGTCGCGGTCGCATCGTACCTGCTCGCGCGTGCGACGATCGCGCCGCTTGAGGCCGCGCGACTGCGCGAGCGCCTGTTCGCCGCCGATGCGGCGCACGAACTTCGTTCGCCGCTCACGGCAATCGCCGCCGTCGCTCAGGCCGCACGAACCGGCGCGGCGCCGGAGAGCCGGGAGGCGTTCGAAGCCATCGCGCGCGGCGCGCTCGACGCGTCCGACGTCGTCAGCGACTTGCTGACGCTCGCGCGCGATCCCGCGCGCCGCGCGCTGCATTGCGAACCGGTCGACCTCGCCGCGGTGGTGTCGCGTTGCTCCCGCGACACGCAGCCCATCGCAGCCGCTCGCGGCATCGCGCTCGAGGTCTCGCCGCAAAGCGCCATCGTCGACGGCGACGAGCGGCGCTTGCGCGAGCTGACGCGTAACCTGCTCGAGAACGCGATTCGTCACGCGCGGCGCAGCGTGTCCGTGGCCTCGCAGCGAAACGGGCGATCCTGCGAAATCGTCGTCGACGACGACGGCGACGGCATCCCGCCGGCGGAGCGGGAACGCATCTTCGAGCGATTCTATCGGCGCGCCGACGACGGCTCGGGTACGGGCCTGGGACTCGCCATCGTGCGCTGGATCGCGCGCGCGCACGAAGGTGCGGTCACTGCGGGCGAGGCGCCGGGCGGCGGCGCGCGATTCGTGGCGGCCATTCCGGCACGCGTAGAGTAGTCGGGCGCCCGGGCGCGTAATTGAGCGCGCCATGCCCTTTGATTCCCTCGGAGCCTTCGTCGACGCGTTACGTAATGCCGGCGAGCTGCACGTCGTCACGGCGAGCGTCGATCCGCGCCTCGAGGTGAGCGAGATCACCGATCGGGTGGTCAAGGCCGGCGGTCCGGCGTTGCTCTTCACGAACGTCACGGGTTCGGACTTTCCCGTGCTCACCAATCAGTTCGGGACACAGCGACGCATGGCGATGGCACTCGATGCGCCGGATCTCGAGGCGGTTGGGCGGCGCGTCCGCGAGCTCATCGCGGTGACGCCGCCTTCGTCGGGGTCGCTCTTCGGAAAGGTGTCGGGCGCCCTCCGCCTGGCGCCGCTCGCGAACGCGATTCCGAAAACGGTGCGCGGCGGGAGCGCGCAGCAGGTCGTCGTGGCGAATCCGGATCTCACCAAGCTTCCGGTGCTGACGACGTGGCCGCTCGACGCCGGGCCGTTCATCACGCTGCCGCTGGTCATCACCAAACATCCGGGCACTCACCGCAACAATGTCGGGATGTATCGCATGCAAGTCTTCGGTCCGCGCGAGACCGCGATGCATTGGCAGCGGCACAAGCAGGGCCGCGAGCATGCCGACGCGTGGGGCGCAAAGGTTCCCGCAGCGGTCGCGATCGGAACGGATCCGGCGTTGACGTATGCCGCAACGGCCCCGCTGCCGCCGCTGCTCGACGAGTTCGCGTTCGCGGGGCTGCTGCGCGGAAAGCCGGTGGAGCTGATGCGCGCGAAGACGGTGGATCTCATGGTGCCCGCGGAGGCGGAGTTCGTCCTCGAGGGATACGTCGACAACGAGGACGTGCGGGTCGAAGGGCCGTTCGGCGACCACACCGGTGTCTACAGCCTCGAGGATCGCTACCCGACGTTTCACGTCACCTGCATCACGCACCGGCGCGACCCGATCTACCCCGCGACCGTCGTCGGTAAGCCGCCGATGGAGGACGCGTGGCTCGGAAAAGCGACGGAGCGCATCTTCCTGCCGCTGCTGCAGGCGATGCTGCCGGAGGTCGTCGACATGAACCTGCCCGTCGAAGGCGGATTTCACAATCTCGCAATCGTTTCAATTCGCAAGTCCTATCCGGGCCAGGCGAAGAAGGTCATGAACGCGCTCTGGGGCCTCGGGCACATGATGATGCTGACTCGCGTCTTGATCGTCGTCGACTCGGACGTCGACGTTCAGAATACGCGCGATGTGGCGTGGTTCGTCCTCAACAATCTTGCGCCGGAGCGGGATGTCGTGATGATGCCGGGACCCGTCGACGATCTCGACCACGGCTCGTACAGCGTCGCGTACGGCGTCAAGATCGGCATCGACGCCACCCGCAAAGGGCCGTCCGAAGGCTACACCCGACGGTGGCCGCCCGACATGATCATGGATGACGCGACGCGCGCGACCGTGAGCAGGCGTTGGCGCGAATACGGATTAGACAAGATCGGAGACGCGCTCGCGCCGGACGCGTGGTCGGGCCAGGGACCGAAACGACGGCCTTGAGGCTCTTGAGGATCTTCCTGCGCGAGATCCGGATCGAGCACACGCTGTTCGCGCTGCCCTTCGCCTACGTCGGTGCGATCCTCGCGGCGCGTGGGATTCCGCCGATCTCGGCGCTCGGGTGGATCACGCTGGCCGTCGTCGGTGCGCGCACGGCCGCGATGGCGGCGAATCGGTTTCTCGATCGCGAGATCGACGCGCGCAATCCGCGTACCGCGCGCCGGGCCCTCGCGAGCGGCACGCTCGCGCCCGCGGCGATGCTGTGGGCGGCGGGCGCGGGTATCGCCGTGCTGCTGTGGGCAGCGCTGAATCTCAATCCGCTGTGCGTGGAGCTCATGCCGATCGCGGTGGTGCTGCTGGTCGTGTACCCGCTCTGCAAGCGCTTTACGTGGATGGGGCACTTCGTGCTCGGCGCGGTGGACGGACTCGCCCCGCTCGGGGCCTACGTCGGCATCGCCGGCAGGATCACGCTTCCCGCCGTGCTGCTGTTCGCCGCCGTCACGATTTGGGTGGCGGGCTTCGACGTCATCTACGCGCTGATGGACCTCGGAGTGGACCGCCAGCAGGGAATTCGCTCGCTTCCGGTGCGCTTCGGGGAGCGCAGCGGGCGAAGTCTGCCGATACTGCTGCACGTCGGGATGCTGCTGCTCCTAGCCGGCGCGGGCATGCTCGCCGGCGCCGGGGGGGCGTATTATCTCGGCGTCGTCTCAGTCGCCGGACTTATCCTGTATGAGGAGCACCTCTTCCGCAGCGACGCCAACCTCTTCGTCATCAACGAGCGGGTCTTTATCTCGAACATGATGTTTTCGGTTCTCTTCTTACTCACGACCGTCGGCGGCTTCGTATGAGACGCGGACGGTTCATCGCGGCCGCGGCCGCCGCGGCGGCCGGCGCAACGGCGAGCGCTCGGGCGCAGATCATTCCGGGTCAGCCGATCCAGCCGCAGCAGCAGTTCCTCCCCCAGCTCACGATCGCCGTGAACGTGACCCTCACCGGTCCGCTGCAGAAGTACGGGGCGGAGGTCGTGAAAGGCGTTCAGGCTGCGGTGGACGAGACCAACCGGTTTAACGCCCCCATCTCGCACGCTTGGGCGATGCGCGCGCTGGACGACCGCAACGATCCGGGCGTGGCCGCATCCAACGTCAACGTCGCCGCGGCCGACTTCTCCGTCGTCGGCGCCGTAGGGAACTTAACGGGAGCGATGACGCTCGCCGCACTCTCGCGGTATGCGAACCAGGGCCTCGCGGTCGTCGTGCCGACCGTCACGGCGGACGCGGTGACGAAGCGCGGGTTCCACAACGTCTACCGCTTGCCGGCCAAGGACAGCTCCGCCGGCCGGCTCTTCGCGAGCACAGCGCTCGACGGGAAGCGGGGCGTCGTTGCGATCGCCGTCGCCTTCGACGGCGACTACGGCTACGACGTCGCGCGCGGCTTCGCCGATCAGGCCAAGGCCGATGGGCACCCGACCGATATGCTTCTCTTTCCGCTCGATAAGACCGACCCGGCCGCCGCCGCCCGGACCGTGCTGGATCGAGCGCCGGGATTCGTGTTTCTCGCCGGAAAGACCGCCGAGCTCGGACCGATCGCCGAGACGCTGCGCCTCGCGCGCTATACCGGCGATTTCGGCGCGAGCGACGGCTTCTTCAACCTCGACACCATCGCGAAATATGCCACGACGCTGCAAGGGGCATACGTTGCATCGGCGATGCCGCCGCTCGAGAAAATTCCGAGCGCCATCCAGCTCGTCAGCGATTTTCAGCGCGAAGTCAGCCAGGTCACCGCGTTTTCCGCCTACGGCTACGCCGCCGCGCAGCTGATCGTCTCCGCCGTGCAGCGCGCGAACGCCACGAACAAATTCGGGCTACTGCACTCGCTGCAGTCCGGCGGCACCTTCACCACGCTCGTCGGCCAGTTCGCCTTCAACATCAGCGGCGATCCGCTGATCCCGAACATCTACCTCTACACGATCACGAAAGACGGATTCAAGTACGCGCGCCCCGCCGTCCGAACGGGGTTTGTGCTGTGAAGATGGTTTAGATTAGCGGGCGTATTCGTCTTCCGGGACGACGCGTAGGCGGTGCGGCGGGCGGACCTTTTCTTTGGGAGGCTCGTCGCGTTCTTCGAGCGCTAAGACGAAGCGCAGTTGCCACGCGCCGAGCGAGAGGGTGAAGTGCGTTCCAATGATATCCACGATCAAGCCTCCACGCGCTGCCACTTCCAAATGGCCAGCGCGCTGTACACTACGAAGAATAGGACCTGGAGCGATAGCCTGAGGAAAAAACTCGAGCCATTGTAGTCAAGCTGGCCGTGCTCGTCCGGCTGGGGGACAGACACGTAGGCTAGCGGATCGAGCCGAGAAATCACCCACGCAACGTCGTGTATGAAGAGCGCGACGACGCTGGTCGGCGTGATCAGCGTCAACGCGCCGACAACGATTGCGATGGCCGGGGTGAAAACGAGAACCCAGATGTAGGAGCGATGTAGCAACGTCGTGGCGGCGCAGAGCATTGCGTACCATGCCAACGGACACGCCAATCCCATGAGAATCGCACGCGAGTTGATCCCCGTGAAGTCCAGACGCGCCGACTCGAAGAGAACCTGGCAGAAATAGAGCGCGAGGACGGTGAGAAATGAGGCGGCGACTATGCCAACGACGTCCGCACCGATAGCTCCGAGAGCGTAGCGCGCTCGAGGAACAGGCTTCGTTAGCGTGACTTCGAGATGGCCGTCAGCCTCACGCGCAAGCGGCGCGGCAAGAACGGTCGCAACGATCAAGGCGACGAAATCCGCCAACATCATATAGTAAAGCATGGGAACCGCACCGTTTGTATCGATGACGGTCGTAGTCATTGCTCCGTTGCGGCTTTCCTTGACCTCAATGCTGCCAATGCTTACGTGAGTGTTCTCCTTATGCGCCTTGCTGGAAGGCTCGGTGATGACGATATGCTTCCCGGCATATCCGTGGTCGTCGATAATTGCGTAGGTCGATTCGGCCGGGTCGTTGAGTATCGTCCGCGGAGTACCGTCGGGCAGCGTCGTGTGGCTTACCTTAACGCCGGGACGCGACATCGACTCATGAACCCAGGTATCCGGGGACATATAACGTGCCACCGAAATCCGAAGAGCCACTGCCAGCACCACGAGAATCGCCAAGACGATCGCGACGATCCTGAGGAGATTGCGGACGCGCAGCCATTCGACGTAGTTCATGACGAGATATCCTTTGCGACGACGTCCGTTGTTGCCGTCGCCGGCGAGACGGCGTAGAGGAAGATGTCTTCGAGATTGAGATCGAGCACGCGAACGCCGTGGGCGCCGGCGCTGGAAAGCCGCGCGGCGATCTCGTCAGCACCGCCGGTTACGAGCAGGCGAACGATGCGCTCGGTGCGGTCGGCGCGCGCCACGCGCGCGTCGCTCGTGATCCCGTCCAGCGTAAAGCTGACGTCGGGGAAGACGCCTTCGACGATCTTACGATCGGCCTTGAGGTCGTCAACGACTCCCTGCATGACGAGCCGCCCGTGGTCCATGACCGCGATGTGCTCGGCGGCGCGCTCGACCTGACCGATCTGGTGCGACGAGAAGACGACCGAGTTGCCCTTGGCCGCCTCGTTGATCATGAGGCTCAGCACGTGCCTTTGGTTGACCGGATCGAGTCCCCCGGTCGGTTCGTCGAGCACGAGGATCTCCGCATTGCGAGCGAATGCCAGCGCGACCATCACGGCCGTGCGCATCCCCTTGGAGAGGGCGCGAGCACGCCGGCGTTTGTCGATATCGAACGTCGCCAGCAGCTCGAACGCGCGCGCGGCATCGAACGATCGAAAGGCGCGCCGCATCATCTCGACGTGCTCTTCGACCGTCATCCAGTCGTACAGCACGCTGCGCTCGGGTATGTAGGCGATGCGCTCGAACGTCTCGGGAACGAGGCGCTTTCCATCGTACAGAATCTCTCCGCCGGTGGGCCGGGCGAGCCCGAGCATGCACTTGAACGTCGTCGTCTTGCCCGCGCCGTTAGGGCCGAGCAGACCGAAGACGCTCGCGCTCGGAATCTCGAGCGAGAAGCCGTCGACCGCCGGGATCCTGCCATAAAGCTTTCGCAAATTCGAAATCGTGATCGTACTCATCTCTTCACTTCTCAAACGTCGGGAACCAGCGTTGCAGCGCCGCATCGAAAAGCTCGCGGATTTCGTCACGCGCCAACCCCACAGACTTTGCTTCGCGCAGCGCTACGTCGAGTGCGTCGCGGCCGATGTCCGCCGCTACTTTCGGCGACTCGGCCACGCCGTTGGAGCGGACGAACGATCCCCTTCCCGGGGAAGTCTCGATGACTTGTTCGCGCTCCAGTTCGCGGTACGCACGCGCAACGGTATTGGGATTGACGGTGAGATCGATCGCGAGCTGCTTTACCGTGGGAAGCTGCTCGCCCGCCTGCAAGATCCCGAGCGCTATGGATCGCTTTACTTGCTCGATGATCTGCAGGTAGATCGGCACGCCGCTGCGTGGATCGACCGTGAGCACGGCCGGCATCGTTCCGATCCTAAAACTTGGGTCCCCAGCCGGGGAACAGCCCGGCCGCCTTGCGGTCGGGTACCCGAACCGGCGTGCGCGTCTCGCGAATCTCGGCGTCGGGGGAGATCATCGTGTGCGTCATCGGTGCATCCTCTTCTGTGAAGTCTAGTACCATCGAACTGTCGTACTAGTACACTAGTACAATAGCTCAACAGTATGATGCTGTCAAGGATGCGGGCGAAGAAATTTCGCGCTAGGCGGGCTTCGGGGCCGCGGCGAGGCGTGCGTCGCGCCGGAAGGGCGCGAACCGCGGATCGTTGGCAAGTTCGGCCGCCACGTACTCGCTGCGCGAGTGGCGCAGCAGATCGATGGCCGCCCCGCGCCGGCCGACCGCCGCGAACGCCAGGGCCAGGTCCTCGGGCGCGACGTCGCCCCGATGGCTCTGCGCGAAGGCCATCTCGGCCCGAGCCTCGCCGATCCGATTCGTGCGCGCGTAGATCGGGGCAAGGAGCGCCGCCGCCTGCCCGCGGCAGTCATCGCAGACCTCCGCCAGGCGCGTGAACGCTGCGGCCGCGCGCGAGTCGTCCCCGAGCGCTTCATAGGCGAGCCCCAAGGTCTGATAGGCGTCGCCCCGCTGGGGCGACAGATCGAGGGTCTCGCGGGCGTACGCAACCGCGTCGCCGTAGCGACGCTCGAGGTAGGCGGCCGTGCCCAGCCACGAGGTCGTTGCGACCGAGAGCGGATCGAGCTGTGCCGCCGTGTTGAGCTCTCCGTAGGCCTCCGTCACTTCGCCCTTCTCGAGCAGCGCGACACCGTACCACTCGTGCGCCGGTCCGCTACCGGGATCGAGCGCGATTGCGCGCCGCAGATCCTTGAACGCTTCGACGAGATTTGGCATGCTGCCGGTCTTCTTTTCGGTCGCCAGCATCCCGAGCACCGCGTACGCCTCGCCGCTGTCGGGATCCAACACGAGCGCCTTGTGCGCGTAGGCTCGCGCACGCGCGACGTAGATCTTGCGCGGGGCCGCGCCATATCCGTAATCCGCCATCATCGCGTCAGCGGACGCGAGGCCGGCGTAGCCGCGCGCATCGTGCGGATCCGTGTCGATGACGCGCGAGAAATAATCCACGCTCTTCGCGATGCCGTCGCGCGTGCGCAGGTTCCAGTAGTACCGGCCGATCTCGTAGAGACGCGAGCCCTCCGCGGAGAGACCCGAGCGCGCCCCCACGCCGCGTGGAATCGCGATCGCCAACGTCAACGCCGCCGCCAGAGCGACGCAGGAAGCCGCGACCATCGCCCACCCGCGATAGGCCGGCCGCGCCGGCGGCGGCGGTGTCGGCGGCGCGGGTGCGGACCCGGGTTGCGGCCGGGGAGCGTCGTCGCGCCGCTGCACCGGAGCGATAAAACGATAGCCGCGCCGCGGAATCGTCTCGATCGCTTCGGTGTTCCAGCGCGACCGCAGGGTCTTGCGTAAGACGTAGATGTTCTGCGCGAGATTCGCCTCGTCGACGTAGCCCTCGGGCCAGATTCGGGCGAGCAGTGCGCCCTTCGCAAACAGCTCGCCGGGATGCTCGACGAGCGCCAGCAGCGTCTCCACCACCTTTGGGCCGATCGGAATCGGCTCCCCACGATCGAGCAACAGAAGACGCTCGGCGTCGAGCTCAAATGGTCCGAAAAGATAGAGGCTCATTGTGGCGCTCCTGCAGAGAACGTTTGATGCCCTTCAGACGTATATACGCCCGCGATCCGATAAAGTTTTCACCGTCGAGGGCTCGCTTGCTCAGCCCGCCGTAGAGCCCTCGGGTACGAAGACGTGCAGCGCCGAGCGCAGGAGCTCGAACCGCGCAGGCGTCTTCCCCGCGGGCTCTCCATCGGCAACGATGGCTCGCGGCCGCCTCGTCGCGACGGTGAAGGCCGCGGAGCGGATTGCTCGTAGGCTGTCGGCCGCTCTCGGCTCGCCCGAAAGAATCGCGCCGATCAGCGCAAAGACGCTCCGTGGGCCGTCGATGTCGACCGAATACATATCCAGCCAGCCGTCGTCGACCGCGGCGCCCTCGACGGTGATGAATCCGCCGAAGTGATTGCTGTTGGCAACGGTCAGCTGTACGCAGCGCAAGCGCACGCTCGTACCATCATAAACGATGTCGGCGTGAAACGGCCGAAGATACTTGATGGTCGCAAATGCGCTCGCGAGAACCGCGAGCAGCCCGAAGCGCTGCTTGTCGCGCGTTTTCTGCAGGCGTGTGAGGCGACTCGAGACGCCGATGCTCGCTTCGCTGACGTAGTGGGCCCCATTGACGCGGGCGACGTCGATCGTTCGGGTGTGGGCCGCAGCAATTGTCGCGCACGCCGCTTCGACGTCGAACGGAATCCCGAGCGTGTGCGCCAGATCGTTGAACGTTCCCAGCGGCACGAGGCCCATCGGTAAGCCGAGGTCCAACGCCTTCCCGATCGTGCGGGCAAACGTGCCGTCCCCGCCGGCGACGACGATCCCGTCCAGATCCTGCGGGCTCGATGCCGTTTCGACCGTTTCCACGCCGCGCAGCGCGAGCTGCCGTCGCACGTCGCCGCCGAGTTCGCGCCCGCGACGGGCGCGCGGATTGACGACGAGCAACACGCGCATTTCTTGGAGCGTGAACCCTACTGGCGCTTCAGAAGAAGCCGCAGGCAGATGAACGCCGAGCGCAGTGCGATGACTGCCAAAGCGAGCGTTCCGGCGATCATGACGAGATATCCGAAGTCGATCCCGGCTTGTGTCATCGAATCGACATAACCGACGGCGTTCGCCGATATGGTGAGATTTTCGTAGACGCCATGGAAGATCCACCACACGACCGCCGCGCCCGGCGCGGCGAGGGCGACGATCGTCAGATGCCGCTTCAACTCATCGCTAGCAGCCACGATGGCAGCTTCGCCGTCATCCCGCGACGAAACCCTCCGCCGGTGAGAGAGCGCGCGCAAAA
>Ga0073928_10004509_pt1 | contig 20534 bp, 22 predicted proteins | sample PaiPotPPA55metaG_FD_76969 | JGI IMG/M metagenome (GOLD analysis project Ga0073928, IMG submission 76969) | Iron sulfur acid spring bacterial and archeal communities from Banff, Canada, to study Microbial Dark Matter (Phase II) - Paint Pots PPA... ...
GCGTCATCGTGGAAGTTCCATAGTTCGGCCGAATCACTGCCTTCGTGCAGCACCACTTTGCGTGAGGCATCGACCGTACCAATCACCGCACATGCCAGTTCACGTTCAACGAACAAGCGCTCTACTTGAGCTGCGTGTTTCTCACTCACGGACATCACAAAGCCGAAGCTGGGGAACGCGCTTAACCAACGCAGACGATCGTGTCCGGGCGGCGATGGCAGACGCGAAAGATCGATGCTCGCGCCCACGCCGGAGCATTCCAGCAGCATCAGCGCAGTGCCGAGTGCGCCGGCCATGCTGATGTCCTTGGCTGCGTCGCAGAGACCGCTTTCGGCGAGCATGGGCAACAACTCGAGGTCGGCGCGCAAGCGCGCGGGGGGTATGCCAACCGAGGCATTCCAGAACGGATACGGGTCTTCGAACGCGCCGCGCAGATCGACCGCCATCATCAGGCAGTCGCCGGGTCGGGCATTGAAACTGGACAGCAGTTTGTTTGCTCGCCCAAGAATGGCCACTGCAAGTTGGGCCTGGTCGCTGCGCGTGTTGCTATGGCCGCCGACAATCGGCACCCCGTACACGGACGATGCCGCCGCCATGCCCGCCAGCACGTCTTCGGCCGCGCCCAGGCTGTCGCTCCAGAGTGCGTCGACAACAGCGATTGGGCGGCCGCCCATCGCGTAGATGTCGCTGACATTGACCATCACGCTGCTGTAGCCCGCGAACCAGGGCATGTCGCGCACGAAGTCGCTGACCATCCCTTCGATGGCGAACAGCAGATGAGAGTCTCCGTCGGCAATGGCTGCGCAGTCGTCGCCTAGGGCGACCGCTTGCGAGTTGTCGGAAGCGTCGCTTGGCACGTACCGCGCAAGCGATGACATTACGCGCGCGATATCGGTCTTGTGGCGAAAGCCCCGCGTTTCCCTTAGCGCGACGACCAGGTCCGCCAACGTCATGACGAACTCCGCGCGGGCGAATACTGCGTCATGAAACCGCTTTGAGGTGTTGCGCAAGGCGGATAGAACGCAAGGTCCGCCTGCATCAGATGATGCGGCCGGCCATGCATGAGTTCTTCGGAGAGCGTGGTCCAGTGCAGCGCATGAAACAACGCCGCGTTCTGGCTCTGCACATGCGCGAGGAAGGTCGTGCAGCCGAGCGCATGCGCGCTGCTGACTGCCAGCCTGATTAATGTTGCGCCAATCTTGCCGTGCCTTCGGAACGCCGCATGCACCGCGAGCCGCGAGCCGGTCCATACGCCCGGTTCGTCCTCGTGAATGCGCACCGTGCCAACCACCTGCTCAGGCATGCCACCGATACAACTCACCGCCACGAGCAGTTGCGCGCGTTCATCGATTTCATCGCGGTCATCGCCTATAAAAATCCCCTGCTCGATGCAGAACACCGCGCGCCGCAGCTTGTACGCTTCGTTCGCTTCCCAGGGCAGCGTGGTCCACTTGATCGTGTAGCTGGCAGGCGTATAGAGCCTTGCGAGATCTTCGGTATCGGCCAGCATGATCAAACCTCGTAGGATGACAACGACGAACATGCGCCGCATTTGCCGCAGCCTGCCTTGATATCGGCGGAGCGCATGCCGCCTGCCGACACCATCGCGCCAAGCGGCTGCAGCACGGACTTCATGAACTCGGGCGAGGGCGCGGGATGATCCTCGAGAGGCGTGCCGCTGATCGGCACGAACGGGACCACGAACGGATACACACCGATATCGACCAGCTCGCGCGAAATCGCGAGAATGGCTTCTGCCGTGTCACCGAGACCCGCGAGTATGTAGGTGCTCACCTGCCCCCGGCCGAACACCGCCACGGCCGCCCTGAACGCTTCCATGTAGCGCGAGATGGGCACGCTCGCCTTGCCCGGCATGATCTGTTCACGCAGCGCGGGCGTGACCACTTCGAGATGCATGCCGAGCGTATCGATACCGCTTGCGCGCATGCGCTCGAACCACTTGTCGTCGTCGGGTGGTTCGCATTGCGCCTGGATCGGCAGGTCGACCGCGGCCTTGATTCCAAACGCGCTTTCGCACAGGATCTGCGCACCACGATCCTTCGTCGGCGGAGTACCGGTCGTCAGGACCATATGCTTCACCCCATCGAGCAACACGGCTGCGCGCGCGACTTCCGCCAGTTGCTCAGGCGTCTTGCGGGCGATCGTCCTCCCTGCCGCAAGCGATTGCCCGATCGCGCAGAACTTGCAGGTCTTCTTGCGGCTTTCGTACCGGATGCAGGTTTGCAGCACGGTGGTCGCAAGCACATCCGAACCATGCAGGGTCGCGATGTGCGAGTAGGGCACGCCGTCGAAGGTCTGCATGGCATAGAAACGCGGCGCCTTCGGGAAGCTGATGTTCGCGATAGGGATCGACCCGCGCAGCAACGCGCTGCTGCCGTGGGCGTCGGGTGCCGATGCGACGAACGGCGAGTGCCAGGCAGTGTTGGTATGCACGGGCACCATGATGGTCACGCCGTCGATGGTGACCGCCTTGTGATCGGACGGACCCGCGCCGCCGCGCCGGCTGGCCACGCCCAGATTCGCCCCCGCGCCCGGATCGGCGAGACGCAAGCCCGCCGATTGCAGTTCAGTCATCAATTGCCGGCTCACGGCCGACAAGGTCTCGTTCGCGTTCAAGGTGCAATCCCCCGGTTGATGGTGAGAAGCTGTTCATGGGCGCCGACGTGACAGAAGGCCGGTCGTTGATCGCGAGGCTCAGCAATTGGGGCCGCGCGTAATGACCGACTGAATCCATCATGCGTTTGCGTTTGGTGATCAGTGACATATCCAGATCCGCGATGACCAACCCTTCGCCCTCGCGCAGCGGCGGGGCGAGATGCTGGCCTTCGGGCGAGATGATTGCCGTGTTGCAGCCTCCGCGAAGCGCCTTCTGCAGGCCCGGATCTTTCGTGATTGATTCAATCTGCGGCTCGGTCAGCCAGCCTGTGGAATTGATCACGAAGCAGCCGGATTCAAGCGCGTGATGCCGGATGGTCACTTCGATCTGTTCGCCGAAGATGGGACCGACCAGCGAGCCCGGAAACTGGCTGCAATGAATCTCTTCGTGCTGGGTCATCAGCGCATAACGCGCGAGCGGGTTGTAGTGCTCCCAGCACGCGAGCGCACCTACGCGGCCGATCTGCGTCTCCGCTACCTTCAGGCCGGCCGCGTCGCCCATGCCCCAGATCATCCGCTCGTGAAACGTCGGCGTGATCTTGCGGCGCTTGAGCAGCAGCTCGCCGTTGGTATCGAAGATCAGTTGTGCGTTGTACAGGCTGCCGTGATCGCGCTCGTTCACGCCGAGCACGACGACCATGCCGTGCCGGCGCGCCCGCTCCGCCACTGCGTGCGTCACGGGGCCGGGCACGACTACCGCTTCGTCGTAGAGGCGCATGTGTTCGGCGCCCGATGCCACCGGCGCCCGCACGAACGAAAAGTACGGGTAGTAGGGCAGGAAGGTCTCGGGGAAGACGATCAGTTGCACACCCTGGCGCGCGGCGTTGTCGATCGTTTCGAGGACCTTCTCGAGCGTGCCGCCGGGCCGTTCAAGGTCCGGTGCTATCTGGACCGCGGCGGCGCGGACGATTCTCTTGTCGGGCATGGTCGTTCCGTGTTGATGAGAGGCTTCGGACCTGCGTCAGACCGTCCAGGTGTGGATGATCAGCGCGCCGTCCTTGCGATGCAGCAGCTGGATGTCGAGCACGTCGAGCGGGCTGATCGGCTTGATGCCTTCGATCAAGGACGCTTCTCCCTGCCCGTACAGCGCTTGCAGCGCGAAGCGGCATGCGTAGACCTTGCCGCCTTCCTCCATGAACTTCTGGATCTGCTTGTTGAAGTTCAGGTGGCCGGGAAACGCTTCGTCGCCGAGCGTCGGGAAGCCGCGCTGCAGCCCGAGCGTCACGCCCGGCCCATACAGCAGCACCGAGGTTTCGAAGCCCTTGCGCAGTAGCCGGGTGGCTTGCAGCAAGTTGACGAAGCCGATGGAACCTTCAAACGCGACCGTATGGAATGTCACCAGCGCCTTTTCGCCCGGCGCGGCCTTGACGTCCTCGAACACCTTCTCTTCATAATCGACAAGGTAATCGCCTTTCTTGTGCATCGGGATATTGACGGCAGGCATTCTAATCTCCAGTAAATAGACAATTTAATCAGCGGCGCCGGATTTTTTTAACCGGAACCAAGCCACGAGACACGACGCTGTTAATGCAACCGGCGTGCCATTAAATGAATGCCTTAATGCAATCAATACCCGATCATTCAAACAATCAGTGCTCGCGGAGCAGCGAAATATTTTTGATGGTGATCCCGAGGAACCTTGCAGGGATTGACTTGAGGCTTGACGCGACGATGACCCTGCACCAGCGTGGCGTGATCGGAGCCGTGGTGGTGCGCTGGTCTGGTGCAATAAACACCGGATACGTGCATTGACCCCCGATCTATCGCATTCTCCATACGATCACTTAATGTCACCTGATGCGATCAATTTATTTTTTTCCATCGCCGGCGTGCTATTGTTTTTTTAACCGTATTTATTCGAGAGCATTTCATGGCCAGTCTTACTCATCACTGGATCAGAAAACTGACAGAAAGCCGCAAGCCGGCTTACTTGCTGATTCCCGAGTTAATTGAAGAAGATCTGGCGAGCGGGCGCTTGCGTCCGCGCGATCGGCTGCCGGGCCTGCGTGATCTGGCTGACGAACTGCAGCTCAATTACACGACCGTTGCGCGGGCCTACGCGGAAGCGCGCAAAAGAGGGCTGCTCGACTCGCGTGCCGGCAGCGGCACGTTCGTGCGCGGCCGGACCGCGACGCTGCCCCTGTCCGGCGGCAGCAGCGTCGAGATGACCATGAACATGCCGCCGGAGCCCGCGGAACTCGCCGCACGCTTGCGCGATTCCGCTGCGCGGCTGTTTTCCGCGACTGACCCGTACCGGCTGCTGCGGTATCAGGATTTCGGGGGCACTGCTGACGATCGTGCCGCGGGTACGAAGTGGCTGAAGCGCCGTTTCAATGATTGCGATGAAGACAAGGTGCTGGTCTGTCCCGGCATTCATAGCGCGCTGGTGGCGCTGGTGTCGCAGCTTGCACGGCCGGGCGGGACCATTTGCCTTGATACGCTGGCGTATCCGGGCATCAAGGCGATTGCCGCGCAACTGGGCGTGCGTTTGCAGGCGCTGGCGCGTGATGACGACGGCCCGCTGGCTCATGCATTCGAGGCACTGTGCAAGAGCGACAAACCCAGCGCGTTCTACTGCAATCCCACGATCCAGAATCCGAGCACGGTGACCCTGTCGTCGAAACGTCGCGAGGCGCTTGCCGATGTCGCGCTGAGGTACAGCGTGCCGATCATTGAAGACGATGCGTATGGCATGTTGCCGGCCCAGGCGCCCGATGCGTTGGCTACGTTGGCGCCCGACCTGACTTACTACGTCACCGGGCTGTCCAAGAGTTTTGGCGCCGGTCTGCGCGTGGCTTACATTCGCGCACCGTCCGCCCGGCGCTCCCAGCACCTTGCCGGGGCGCTGCGCGCAACGACGGTCATGGCGAGCCCCTTCACCGTGCTGCTGGCGACGCAGTGGGTCGGCGACGGCACGGCAGACCTCATGCTCGACGCGATTCGTGCGGAGTCCGCAGCCCGTCAGGCGCTTGCCGCACGCGTGCTGTCCAACTGGAAATTCGACGCTGATCCGGCCGGCTTCCATCTCTGGATGCCCATTCCGGCGGACTGCGGATGGAACGCATCCGAGCTTGCGTTGCAGTTGCGCTCGCAAGGGATTGGCGCGGTGTCGGCGGCGGCTTTCGCGACCGATGGCAATCCGCCCGAAGCCATTCGCGTATGTCTTGGCGGCCCCAAGAATCTTGATGAATGTGAAGACGCGCTCAGGCTGATTGCGGACACCGTCGAACATCCTCATCATCTGCATTTGCCGGTCATGTAGGGGCTTAAGTTGCCCGCAGCCGTCACGAAGTCTTGTTACGATGCAGGCTTTCGTGTCGACCGCTTACCCCATGCGCCATGCCCGGCTTCTCGCTCGCCTAGCCTCGTTCATCGTTGCTGCGCTTTTCTTCTCCATCGCTCACGCGGGCAACCCCGACGCGTTATGGCAGATTGTCCACAACTCATGTGAGCCCGCCGCGCGCGGCGCGGATGTCCCGCAAAAATGTGTCGACGTCGATCCGACCGGCGGGTTCGCGGTTCTCAAGGATCTCAACGGCATTGCCCAGTATTTGTTGATTCCGACGTCCCGAGTCGGTGGCATTGAAAGCCCTGATCTGCTGATACCGGGCTCGCCGAATTACTGGCGCGCGGCGTGGGAAGCACGGCGTTTTGTCGAAGCGAAGTTAGGCCAGGACCTTCCCCGCGACGAACTCTCGCTCGCCATCAACTCGACTAGCGGGCGCACGCAAAACCAGTTGCACATCCACATTGATTGCCTTGCCCCGGATGTCGTTCGCGCATTGCGTGAGCAAGGTCCGAAGATCGGCAATGAATGGGCGGCATTCCCCACGCTGTTGCGCGGACATGCATACCGCATTCGACGTATTGACGATGCCGACCTCGCTTCCATCGATCCCTTCAAGCTCCTTGCCCCCGACGTGGCAAGAGAAGGTCAGGTCATGGCCGACCAGACTTTGCTGCTCGCGGGCACCACGTCGCCCGACGGCAAACCGGCATTCTTTCTTCTCAATGATCACGTACAACGCGATAGAGGCGACTTCGCGTCGTCGGAGGAGTTGCAGGACCATACGTGCGCCGTTGCGCGTGCGAAGTAGATCGGGCGACCCGCGTCTCGAAATTTTGCCCTAGCCGGCCGGCGCGCTTCGCTGCACTATGTCGCTTCGATCAATCTGATTTGCAGGACGGGCACCATGAACAGCATGCGAACCATTGGCATGATCGGCGGGATGAGCTGGGAATCGACTACCGAATATTATCGGCTGATCAACCGGGACGTACGCACGCGCCTCGGTGGCCTGAGCTCCGCGCAAGTCCTGCTGCATAGCGTGAATTTCGCGCCGATCGAACAGCTTCAACGCGACGGGCTGTGGAACATCGCGGGTATCCGGCTGGCCGATGCCGCGCGTCATCTTGAAGCGGGCGGCGCGCATTGCATCGTGCTCTGCACGAACACCATGCATCTCGTTGCACCGCAAATTGCGGCGGCGGTGTCCGTGCCGTTCCTTCATATCGTCGACCCAACGGGGATCGAGGCGCAAAAGCGGGGCATACGCAAGGTCGGTTTTATCGGCACGGCGTTTTCAATGCGCGAAAGTTTTTTCCGCGACCGCCTGCAGGAACGGCATGGCATAGCGACGCTCTTGCCCGAGCCTGCCGAGCAAGCGGTGATCCACGACATCATCTATCGCGAGTTGTGCCTGGGGATTGTCAACGACGACTCACGCAAGCAGTATCGCGATGTTCTTCACGGACTGGCGGCGCGTGGCGCGGAAGCGATCGTGCTGGGATGCACCGAGATCATGCTGCTGGTGAACGAAGCCGACAGCCCCGTACCGTTGCTCGATACCACCACGCTTCACGCCCGCGCCGCCGTCGACTTCTCGTTGGCGCAGGCTTAAGCAGGCGTAAGCGACCGGCTGTTGAAGCCGCCGCTCAATGCTCGCGGCGATGCGTAAACACACGCGGACGCACAGCTTCGATCACCGCCTCGGGCAGCACCTGATGCAGCGTGCGCACCGTGAAGTCGAGGTCTTCCGCTGCCACGTCGAAGACCAGCCGGAGGTCGTCATGGTCGCGCGATGCCTGGCTGACATACACGCCGAGCGGCGAGTGGAAGAGGCGCCTGATGCGCTCGCGGGCGGCCTCATCCTGTCTGCTGTGCAGGACGGCCGAGAGATGGACACGGGACACGGGGGGCGCTGAGAGCGCTTCCTGTGCGGCAGGTTCATTCGATGTAGCCGAGCCGGGAATTCTTTCAAGGACTAAGTTCATTACGCTGCAAGCTCCTTAATTCGGGATCACTTGCAGCGTATCTTTTTGTGTGTAAACGCCGCGTTAATATTGCTGGCGGCGCTGTATAGATCGCTTAGTCGATGCCGTGAAATACCGCATCGTCAGGTCCGATGTAAGCCGGCGACTTCCATGCGGCGTCGCGCATGGAGTGCTGGACCTGGCGTTCCACGCCTAATAGCACCGCGAAGATTGCCATGCGAACCGGAATCCCATTGTCCGTCTGCCGGAAAATGGCCAGCCTTGGATCGTGGTTGAGGTCGGTGCTCAGGTCGTTGGCCCCGGGGCGTCCATCACGTGGCAGCGGATGCATGATCAAGGTGTCGGGTCCGCAAACGCTCTCTACGAGTGCCTGGTTGATCTGGAAATCCGGCGTGTAGCCTTCAATGGATTCATCGGCAAAACGCTCTTTCTGAATCCGCGTTGCATACACCACGTCCGCGCCCTTCAACCCCGTTTGCAAGTCGTTGGTCTGCTCGACCACGTGATCGCCACGATTGATCTGATCGAGGATGGAAGCAGGCATCTCGAGCGAGGCGGGTGAGATCAGCGTGAACTTCAGCCCGCGGTACAACGCGAGCAGCTTGGCCAGCGAATGGACCGTGCGGCCATATTTAAGGTCGCCCACCATGGCTATATGCGAGCCGTCGACAATCTTTCCGACACGCGAGAATTCGCGCTGGATGGTGTAGAGGTCGAGCAGCGCCTGACTGGGGTGCTCGCCGGGTCCGTCACCGGCGTTGATCACCGGCACGTTGGTCGCGCGCACGAACTCCGCCACCGAGCCCTTCTCCGGATGACGCACGACGAGCGCGTCGGCGTAACCGCTGATCACGCGGCTGGTGTCGTAGATCGACTCGCCTTTTGCCATCGACGAAAACGTGAAGCCGGTCGTGTCGCACACCGACCCGCCCAGCCGGCAAAACGCCGCGCCGAAGCTGACGCGCGTGCGGGTGCTGGCTTCAAAAAACAGATTGGCAAGCACCGCGCCTTCCAGCACGCGCGTGATTTTCTGGCGGCGCGCGATGGGTTGCATGGTGTCAGCAACCTGGAACAGCGCTTCCACCGAGTCCCGCGAGAACTGGTCGACAGACAGCAGATGCGGCCGGCCTTCGTGAAGAATGGAAGGAGAATATGCGCGCTGTGTATATTCATCGCCGGATGGGATTCTTTCCACCAGTTCCATGACGTAGCGGCTCGCAATCTCGGGCATGGCCCGCGACTCCGCCGATTCGTCCGGCAGCAGCCACGTATCGAGCGCCCGGCGCGACACGCCAATCCGGTTTGCGAAGGCGTCGCGGGTCATGTTCAGGCGGCGCATGGCATCGCGCAGGAGGGTTTGCTGTTGAGCTTGCACGATGGGCGCTCCGGAAGTGGTTATGTACGCGATGCGTATATTAAATCACTCGCCTAAAAGGTGCAATACGACATCACGCCTATTTGCGGCGCGACGGTGTTCGAAGACGTAAATGCCTTGCCACGTGCCCAGGACCATCCGGCCGGCATCGACGGGAATGGATAATTGGACTTGCGTCAGCGCGGTTCGCAGATGCGCGGGCATGTCGTCGGAGCCTTCTGCGTCGTGGATGTAGCGCCCCGGCGCTTCCGGAGCGATGGTCTCGAAGAACTGCTCCAGGTCCGTGCGGACGTCGGGATCGGCATTTTCCTGGATCAGTAACGACGCCGAGGTGTGCCGCAGGAACACGGTCAGCAGACCGGTCTGGATGCCCTGCAGATCGATCCAGTTTTCAATGTCGGGAGTAATTTCATGCAGTCCGCGCGTGCGTGTGGGCACGCTCAGATGATAGAGCGCCTGCTTCATGTCGATGTCTCCAGAGGGAATGCGCGACGGAGAAAAGGTTGCGCGTGCCTATGAAGTTTATCGGCTGGAGCGGGTTTCGGCAGACGGCGAGCGCGCGGACCGGACGAGGGCTGTCACGGTCATGGTCATCGCGCGCCGGCGTCTTGCCATGCATACGGATCAATGGCCGAAGTAGATCGACTGAGTGGCGTTATCCGGCGCGGTATGCGTGTGCATACCGGATGCGGACGTACCGTTGGCCGGTGATCCATACGACGAAGACGCAATGCCTTGTTGCTCGGCGACGCGTTGCTCGGCGGCCTGGATGTCCTGCGGGTAGTTGACGTCTTCACCGCCCGGGTTGTAGCCGGCTTTTTCCAGCTGAACGAGTTCGGCTTTGACTTGGGCGCGGGTGACGGGGCCGTTGCTTTGCGCGAAAGCGAAGGCAGGGGCGGCCAATGCCGAGGAGATAACGAGAGTGGAGATAAGGAATTTGTTCACGATGACCTCAAGAGGAAAATTAGGATTCCGATTTATTTAACTGGATTGTGAAGATTGATTTAGCGCGATGGATCAGTTCGTTGCGCTGGACGAGTTGGTGGCAGTTGAGCTTGCTACCGCGTTGGTCTTGGCCGTCTGGTTTTGCGCCAGGCGTGCTTCTTGTTGTTGTTCGAGTTGGTGCGCGAAGATCGGGTTGACGTCGGGGTAGGACGTGTCGGTGACAAAATCGCGGCCGTCCTGCTGGGCCTGGATCAGTTCCTGATAGACCTGGGCGCGGGTCTTGGTTTGCGCGAATGCGTGTGCCGAGGCGATGGTGGCGAGGAAAAGTACCGCGACGCTGAGGGTTTTCATGGTTCGCTCCTGCTGGGTTGAATGTGTGCGGCTTGCAATGGAGAGAACCCGCAATGAGCGCGGGATATTCCCGATGAATTTCATTATTTTTATGTTCGGAAGAATCAGGATTTATTTGGGAAGATGCGGAATAACACGCTGGAGACGGTGTTTACGCGCGTAGGGGTTTTTTGCGCCCGGTGTGGAATAAACTCCGGCGCTTCGTGTTCGCCCCTGTACAAACAGCCCCACATTGCCAGATCATGCCCATAGCAAAACCCCCAACGGAACCCCGGCTCTCTGAGTCGGACGTCCAGGCATTCGCCGACGGCATGCTCGATCCCAAGCGCGCGGCGAGTGTAGAGACGTATTTGAAGAGCCGCCCTGACGAGGCGGATCGGGTCGCGTTTTACGGCCGGCTGAACTGGCAGATGCAGAACGCCTTTCACGAACCCGACAACGAAGAAACGCCCCCTGCGCCGGCGCCTGTACGGCACATGTCGAGACGTGGTCTGCGTGCGCTTCTGGTCGTGGCAGTCGTGACGCTTGCGGTCGCCGCCGCGGCAATCTTCGCGTTCGATATTTCCGATTCAGCGCTCGACAATGCCTCGATGATGGCGCTTGAACAAGCCGTGGCCGCCCAGGACATGACGTCGGGTGCAGTGGGTTATGAAAGCTCGGTGAAGGTTTTGGCCAGTGCCCCGGATCTGTCCCGCGTTGGTTTCCATCCGATTGCCCGCCGGGAAATGCCCGTGGGTCCGTTCGCGTTGGCCACAGAATTTGTCTACCGCAATCGAGGCGGCGAAGCTGCCGTGCTGCTCGTGGCGCCGGGCCTGTTTGTGCAGTCGCAACCGCAATGGAAGGCGCGTCGCGTGGGTGCAAGCCGCTTGCTCGCATGGACCGCGGGCGGCAAGCGTTACGTGCTGGCGGGCCGTGCAAAGACCCGTGGCTTGATGCTCGCCGCCGACTTGATGACGGGCAGTTAATCAAGAGGCAAGTAACAACCACGAAGCTGCCGACGGCATAAAATCAGCGCACCCCGGCGACAAATACGCTGACAGCGGGAATATTCGCCACGACCCGGTGTTAGCCCATCATCAGAGCGGCGTTTTATGGAACGTTTGCGTAAGCTTACAAAATGAAGGAAGGCCGATGGGCGTCCGTGACGAGTTAATGGAGCATGTGCCGCGACTGCGCCGCTATGCGCGAGCGTTGATCAATAATCGCGATCTTGCTGACGATCTGGTGCAGGACACGCTCGAACGCGCGCTCCGGCATACCGAGAAGTTTCAGTCCGGCACCGATCTGCGCGCGTGGCTGTTCACGATCATGCACAACGTGTTCGCCAATCAGGCGCGTCGCGCGGGCGTGCGGGCAGTGCATGTTTCCGTCGACGACGAGAACATATCCGAGCGCGAATTCGCCGTACCGGGCACCCAAACGCAATCGCTTGAAATGCGCGATCTGGACTTCGCGCTGCAGCGTTTGCCGCTCGACCAGCGACAGGTCGTGCTGCTCGTGGGACTCGAAGAAATGAGTTACGCGGATGTGGCGCAGGCGCTGGAAATCCCGATAGGGACCGTCATGTCGCGCCTGTCGCGCGGACGTGAAAGACTGCGCGCGTTGATGGCCGGCGCGCAACCGGGCGCTAAATTACAGGTGGTGCGATGAGCGACCAACAAACACCCATCACTGAAGACGAAATTCACGCGTATGTCGACGGCTCGCTGGCTGAGCATCGCCGCGACGAGATTGATCGCCTGCTTGAACATGACGAAGCGCTGGCTGCGAAGGTCAGCGACTATTTCTCGCTGAACAGCATGTTTCATGACCGCTATGACCGGGTGCTGAGCGAGCCTGTACCGCAGCGTCTGCTACCGCCGGAGCGTAAGCGCTGGCGTGCCGCAGCCAACTGGCCGCAGTTCGCGGGCATGGCGGCGGCGTTGGTGCTTGGCGTGGGAATCGGCGTGGCGGGCATGACAGGGACCATGGGCCGCGACGCCCTGATGCCGGGAAGCGGCGGGGGATCGGTGCAACGCGCAAGCTATAGCGTCGGCGAGTCGTTTGCACGGCAGTCGGCTATCGCACATGTGATGTACGCGCCGGAAGTGACGCGGCCCGTGGAAGTGGGCGCGGATCGCGAGCAGGAGCTGGTGCAGTGGGTATCGAACCGGCTGGGTACCGACGTGCGTCCGCCCATCCTGACCCGCTCGGGCTTCGAGTTGATGGGCGGCCGCCTGCTGCCCGGCGACGACGGACCGGTTGCACAGTTCATGTACCACGACGCGAAGGGCGAGCGTATTACGCTGTGCATATCGCATCGCAAGATCAGCTCGGACACGACTGCGTTCAAGCTGTATCAGGACGGCTCGGTGAACGTGTTCTACTGGATCGATGGCGATTACGGTTACGCCGTGTCCGGCGCGATTGATCGCAAGGTGCTGCTTGACCTGTCGCACGACGTCTATTCGCAGTTGACTGCAATGGGCGGCGCCAAGCCGCCCTCGGGGGCTTCTTCGTCTACGCAATAAAGTCCGTTGCAGCCACGGTGTTCAACAACATTGTGGCTGCTCCTGTTCTTTACCGAATATAGCGCTGGCCCCGGAATAGTCGGCTACGCAAAGTAGTTCACTACCTTTGTAGAACCGTCTTGTATAGAAGCAAATCGCGCTCGCTGTCTGAAAATTCGTAATCATAAGGATATCGAATTAATAGTGATGGCAGAAAACCGGATCACTCCACATGACGACCGACCCATTCTCACCACGCCCTCGCGGGCGACAAACCATTCCGCTGTTCAGGCTTGCGGCTATCGGCGCGGTTGTGGCCGCCGTAGGTTTCTCCTTTGCCTATGTTGCGGGCTTCGTGACGCCGCATCGACTGACGCCGCAACGCATTGTCAATACCTTCGAAGCGAATGCAGGCGTTCATCCGGGCTTTCGCCGCAATCATGCGAAGGGCGTATGCGTGGCGGGGCATTTCGAAGGCAACGGCCAGGCGTCGGATATCTCTCGCGCAGATGTGTTCAAGGCCGTGCGAACGCCGGTGATTGGCAGGTTTGCCATTCCGGGCGGCGATCCGTCGGCTCCGGATGCCAGCGTGCCGGTGCGCAGCATGGCGCTGGATTTCAAGTTGCCCGATGGTCAGCAATGGCGCACGGGCATGAACAATACGCCGGTGTTTATCGTCAATACTCCGCGGGCTTTTTATGCTCAACTGGTGGCGTCGAAGCCGGATCCCGCCACCGGCAAACCCGATCCGGCAAAGCTCAAGGCGTTCTTTGCAGCGCACCCCGAGACCGCGCCGTTCCAGAGTTGGGTGAAAAGCCATCCGCCGTCCTCCAGTTTCGGCAACGCGGCGTATTACGGCATCAATGCATTTCGTGCAATCGATGCAGACGGCAAGACCCACTTCGTCCGCTGGTCGATGGTGCCTGAGGCGCCCTACGCCCCGGTCACCGCCGAGCAGAAGAGTCAGCACGACTTTCTCGACAGCGAATTGCGCGGCCGTCTGGCAAGCGGTCCATTGCGCTGGCGCCTGATCCTGACGGTGGCCAAGCCTGGCGACCCAACTACCGATGCAACCCAGGCATGGCCCGAAGATCGGCCGCACATTGATGCCGGCACACTGGTGATAGAGCGCGAGAGTGCGCAGAGCGAGGGCGATTGCCGGGACATCAACTACGATCCGACCATTCTTCCCGATGGCCTCAAGCCATCCGCCGATCCGCTGCTGGCAGCACGTTCTGCCGCCTATGCGGTGTCCTACAACCGCCGCACACATGAGGAGGCGCAGCGGCTGGCCTCCGCTCAACAACCGGCACGGGGTCACGAATGAGCGCCGATCGAAAGCACTTCAGTTCGTCAGCACGTTTTCTGCACTGGCTCATGGCGCCGCTCGTCATAGCGATGTTGTTCATTGGCGTGGGGATGGTGGCCACTTTATCGTCATGGCATCAGACACTGCTCGCCATTCACAAGCCGCTGGGCATAGCCATTCTTGTGCTCGTGAGCGTGCGTTTCATCGTGCGGCTGACGCATCGCACGCCGCCGCTGCCCAATGACATGCCGCGCTGGCAGCAGCACATCGCGCATCTGTCGCACTGGGCTTTCTACGCGCTATTGTTCGCCATGCCGCTGGTCGGCTGGTCGATGCTGTCGGCCGGCGGGTTCCCGATTCACTTGTTCGGACCGGTGAACCTGCCACCCATCGTCCCGCAGGACGTGCGCCTTTATGCGTTGCTCCGATCGGCGCATACGGTGCTCGCGTTGCTGCTGTTCGCGACTTTCCTCGGGCATCTGGGCGCGGCGCTGTTCCATGGCCTGATCCGGCGCGACGGCGTGTTTTCGAGCATGGCGAAGGGCCGCGACTAGGCGGCCTATGGGTCACTCCACGCCGGTCGTTTTATGCAGCCTGTTCGACCGGCGTTACGTCCAGTTCCAGCTTTTGCGTGCCGCGCAACACGGTCACCTTCACCTCCCGGTCGATCCGCGATGCATCCAGCGAGCGCTGCAAGCTGTCCACGCTATCGACCGCCAGCGTGTCGACGGCGACAATCCTGTCGTCCGTACGCAATCCGCCGAGCGCGGCCGGACTTCCTTTCACGACCTCCATCACATGCACGCCACTCGCCGACGGCAGCTCGAAATAACGCTGCACGCGGCGCGAGATTGGCATTGTTGTGCCGGCAACGCCAATGTAGGCACGCCGCACGCGCCCGTGCGCGAAGAGCTGCATGATGACCCACTTGGCGGTGTCGATGGCGGTGGCGAACGAGATCGCCTGCGCACCGGCAATGATCGCCGTGTTCACACCAATCACCTGGCCGGCCGAGTTGATGAGCGGGCCGCCCGAGTTGCCGGGATTGAGCGCGGCGTCGGTCTGGATCACGTCGTAGATCATGCGTCCGGAGTTCGAGCGCAGGGACCGTCCAAGCGCCGATACCACGCCGGTCGTGACTGTCTGAGCGAGGCCCAGGGGATTGCCCACGGCAATCGCGATCTGCCCGACACGCAGCTTGCCGGACTCGCCCAATTCGACATGCGGCAACACGTCGGCCGAGCCAATGCGCACCACCGCGAGGTCGCTGTCCGGATCGTCGCCGACGAGATCGGCGTCGAATGTCGCGCCGTCCGCGAGCGTCACGCGGATGTGCGTTGCCCCGTGCACGACGTGGCTATTCGTCAGCAGATATCCGTCGGGCGTGAAGATGAATCCTGAACCCGTGCCGCCGCGCGCGCCGCGGCCGCTCTTGTCGCCGGGCAGGCGACGTTCGACCGAAATAAACGCGACCGCCTGCTGCACGCGTTCGAGCGCGCTGATCACGGTCTGGGAGTAGGCGTCCAACAGGGCCGCGTCGCCGAGCGGGCTTGCGAGGGCGGCGCCCGCGGGCCCGCGTGAAAGATCATCGATGAATTGGGGACGGCTTCCCATGATCGTGCTCCGGATAAAGGGACCATGAGATGCGGGATTCCTGACGGTATTTCAAGCCCGGCTTTCAGCTCGTTTGGCGCTGGTGCGGGCGCCTGTCTGGAGGCATGTGGCCGTCTCAGCATTTCTACTGCAATCGATATCACGATTGATCGTTTAGTGCTGGACGCGCACCTTGTTAGCATGGTCGGCTGCCCAATTTGCCTGCGATGCCCCCATGAAAATCTTCACCCGTCTGGCCGCGTGTCTCGCGCTGGCCGTGACTGCCCTGAGCGCGGTGAGCGCCTCGGCGCAAACGCCTCCGGGCGACCCTGTGAAGCTCCGTATCGGTTTTCAGAAGTCTTCCACGCTGATCGCGATCCTGAAGGCGCGCGGCACGCTGGAACGCGCCGTGGCGCCGCTCAATGTGCGGATTGAATGGGGTGAGTTCGCGAGCGGGCTGCCGCTTACCGAAGCGCTGAATGCGGGGGCGGTGGACTTCAGTGCCGACGTGGCGGACACCGTTGACTGCAACACAGCCGTAGCCGGGATGATCTCCCGAAAGTCCTCACCCTTGCCAGCGCTGACCGGGCTGCACGAAGCTGCGATAAAACTAAGGATGCCGAACAGTGACCAGTTCGTGTGGAATCCGCATCCCGGCCGGTTTTGAATATTCCAAGGAGCAAAGCATGTCCGACCACTACCGATCAAAAGACGATGAGACGTTACCGCAACTAGCGGTTCCATCGCGTCGTCGTGCATTGCTCAAGATGGCCGCATTAGGCGCAGGAGCCACCAGCCTCCTGACCGGCGGCGGAGCACTACTGGCGAGCCAGGCGGTACGCGCCGAAGAGCCGGGAAAAACGTTCCGCATTGGTTATCAGAAGTACGGCAATTTCGTCGTTCTGAAGGCGCGCGGGTCGCTCGACAAACGGCTTGCGGCGCAAGGCGTCACCGTGCAATGGCTCGAATTCCCGGCCGGACCGCAACTCCTGGAAGGGCTCAACGCAGGCGCAGTCGATGCCGGCACCGTAGGCGAAACGCCGCCAATCTTTGCCCAGGCCGCGGGCGTGGACTTTGTTTATGTCGGCAACGAACCACCTGCGCCGCAAGGCGAGGCGATCGTCGTGCCGCAGGATTCGGCTATCCGCAAAGTGGAGGATCTGCGCGGCAAGAAAGTGGCGCTGAACAAGGGTTCGAATGTCCACTACTTGTTGGTCGAAGCGCTGAAGAAAGCCGGGCTGTCATATGCGGACATTAAGCCGGTCTACCTGACTCCCGCCGACGCACGCGCAGCGTTCGTGCAGGGCAGTGTGGACGCATGGGTCATCTGGGATCCGTATCTCGCGGCTGTCGAACGTCAGGCGAATGCACGCGCGATTGTTGATGGCACCGGCCTGGTGCGCAACACGCAGTACTACCTTGCAACGCGTAAGTTCGCGACCGCCCAGCCACAGCTTGTCCATGCGTTGCTGGAGGAACTGGACCACGTCGATCAATGGGGCCGCGACAACGTGCCGGATGTCGCCAAGCTTCTGTCACCGCTGGTCGGGCTGGACCAGCCGACGCTTGAACGCGCGTTGAAACGGACCGCCTATGGCGTGCAGCCGATTACGCCGGAGACCCTCGCGTACCAGCAGCAGATTGCCGATACCTTCACCGACCTCAAGCTGATTCCGAAAAAGCTGGCGGTGACCGATGCGCGCTGGCGCGTCGTTTGACCTCAACATCGCGCTCCTGCATCGCTAGAGACGCATAAGCAGAATTGGCGAGAACCTTAGCTCAAATAAATCGTTCATGCCCAAAGTGGGCATCGCTAAGATGAATCATCTGAACGGGGACGGGTGACTCGGGGTGACCCGTTTCGCACGAACATGAGCAGCACGTCTGTTCGTCGCGTCCGCGCTCGCTTCCCACTCGACACCCGACACTCGAACTTACACCCGCAAGGCAGGAGCCCCCGATGAATGTTTTCTGGTTCATTCCGACCCACGGCGACAGCCGTTATCTCGGTACGACGCAAGGCGCGCGCGCCGCTGATTACGACTACTTCCGCCAGATCGCGGTGGCGGCCGATACGCTCGGTTACGAAGGCGTCCTGCTGCCGACGGGTCGTTCCTGCGAAGACGCATGGGTGGTTGCATCCAGCCTGATTCCCGCGACGAAGCGCCTCAAGTTCCTCGTCGCAATCCGTCCGGGTCTGACGTCACCCGCCTTGTCCGCACGCATGGCGTCCACCTTCGACCGCCTCTCCGGCGGCCGTCTGCTGATCAACGTGGTGACGGGAGGCGATCCGGTCGAACTGGCCGGCGATGGCGTGTTCAATGATCACGACACGCGTTATGAAGTCACGGATGAATTCCTCAAGATCTGGCGCGGTCTGCTCGAGTCATCGCATGAAGGCGGCACGATCGATTTCGACGGCAAGCACCTGAGCTCAAAGGGCGGCAAGGTGCTTTATCCGCCCGTGCAGAAGGCGCATCCGCCGCTGTGGTTCGGCGGCTCGTCGCCGGCTGCGCACGAGATCGCGGCCGATCATATCGATACCTATCTGACCTGGGGCGAACCGCCTGCAGAAGTTGAAAAGAAGCTCGCCGATATCCGTCGCCGCGCCGCCGATAAAGGCCGCAAGATCAAGTTCGGCATTCGCCTGCATGTGATCGTGCGCGAGACGGAACAGGAAGCGTGGGCCGACGCGGACAGGCTCATCAGCAAGCTCGACGATGAAACCATCCAGCGCGCGCAGGCATCGTTTGCAAAGATGGATTCGGAAGGCCAGCGGCGCATGGCGGCGTTGCATGGTGGCCAGCGCGACAAGCTCGAGGTGTATCCGCATTTGTGGGCCGGCGTCGGCCTCGTGCGCGGCGGAGCGGGCACGGCGTTAGTGGGCAATCCGGAGCAGGTCGCGGGCTTGATGAAGGAGTACGCGGCGCTGGGTATCGACACGTTCATCCTGTCGGGTTATCCGCATCTCGAAGAGTCGTACCGGTTCGCCGAGCTCGTATTCCCGCTGCTGCCGCGTGAACAGAAAGAGCGCGTGTCGGGTCCGCTGTCAGGGCCATTCGGTGAAATCGTCGGCACGTCGTATTTGCCGCGCGCTTCGCAAAGTTGAACCCGGAGGTCCGATGAACGTGGTCCCGTTTTTTCGCCGCGCCGGTGTACAGGCTGCGCCGTGGCTCGTGCCCATCCTGATCCTGGTCGCATGGGAACTGGCTGCGCGTACGGGCGGTTTGTCGTCGCGGGTATTGCCCGAGCCGCTTGCCGTAGTCAAAGCGGCGTGGGAGCTGATCCAGTCGGGTGACATGTGGGCCAACGTGAAGGTCAGCGCATGGCGTGCGCTGACGGGCTTTGCGATCGGCGGCGGCATTGGCTTCGTGCTCGGGCTGGGGACAGGGCTCTTCAAGCCGGCTGAGATTGCCCTCGACTCGACCGTGCAGATGATCCGCAATATCCCCGCGCTCGCGATGATCCCGCTGGTGATCCTGTGGTTCGGGATTGGCGAGGAAGCGAAGCTGTTCCTGGTCGCGCTCGGTGTGTTTTTTCCCGTCTATACAAACACGTATCACGGCATTCGTTCCGTCGATGCGGATCTGATCGAGATGGCTCGCAGCTACGGACTCTCGGGCTTTGCGCTGTATCGCGACGTGATCCTGCCGGGGGCATTGCCCTCCATTCTCGTAGGCGTGCGTTTCGCGTTCGGGTTGATGTGGGTGATGCTGATTGTGGCCGAGACCATCTCGGCGCAATCGGGCATCGGCTATATGACCATGAACGCGCGTGAGTTCCTGCAGACCGATGTGGTCGTGGTCGGCATCCTGCTTTATGCGCTGCTCGGCAAACTCGCCGACATGCTCGCGAAATCGATCGAGCGCGCAACGCTGCGCTGGCATCCTGCGTATCAGAAGGGAGCAAAACCGTGACATCAAGCTATGCATCGTATGCATCGGGCAACGTCGTGCTGGAAGGCGACCAACCGGAAGTTGCCACGCGCGAGCGCGTACCGGCAGCGACCGTGCCCCGTACGCCGTCCGCGGACATGGCCGTCGCGCTGCAAGGTGTCGACAAACATTTCGGCGAGCGCAGGGTGTTGTCGAACTTTGATTTCTCCATTGAACGCGGCAGTTTTGTATCAATAGTCGGACGCAGCGGCTGCGGCAAGTCCACGTTGCTGCGCCTGATCGCGGGCCTTGAAAAAGCGACTGGCGGTGTGGTGCAGCGGAATGCGGCGGCGGGAGCCAGCATCCTGGAGACCCGCATCATGTTCCAGGATGCACGTCTGCTGCCATGGAAAAGCGTGCTGCAAAACGTCATGCTCGGCTTGCCGCGTTCGTCTCGTGAAGACGCGCGCGCGACGCTGGCTGAAGTGGGCCTGAGCGAACGGGAAGGCGATTGGCCCGCGCAATTGTCGGGTGGTCAGCGTCAACGAGTGGCGCTCGCACGGGCGCTGGTGCACCGGCCGGACCTGCTGTTGCTGGATGAACCGCTAGGGGCGCTCGACGCGTTGACGCGCATTGAAATGCACGCA
>Ga0073928_10004511_pt1 | contig 20533 bp, 24 predicted proteins | sample PaiPotPPA55metaG_FD_76969 | JGI IMG/M metagenome (GOLD analysis project Ga0073928, IMG submission 76969) | Iron sulfur acid spring bacterial and archeal communities from Banff, Canada, to study Microbial Dark Matter (Phase II) - Paint Pots PPA... ...
ACGGGGCTAGGCAAGGAGAGGAAGGACGGCGTCCTGCGCCGGGCCGGTGACGCGCGCCCCGCCCTCGGCGACGTACACGTTCACCTCACTGCGAATGCCAAATTCGGGCAGGTAAATCCCCGGCTCCACGGAGAAGCAGGTGTGCGGGACGATGCGGCGGTCATCGCGAGTCTCCAGGCTGTCCATATTTGCGCCATTGCCATGGACGTCCTGGCCGATGTTGTGGCCGGTGCGATGGATGAATTGCTTCCCGTAGCCTGCCTTGCGGATCACGCCACGCGCGGCGCGGTCCACTTCCCAGCCATGAATGGCGCGACCGGCTGCAACGGCTTTCACCACGGCGCTCACGGCCGCCTCGCGCGCCGCCTTCACGATGCCAAAAACGCGCGCGCACTGCGCCGGCACCTTGGGGCCGAGGAAGCCCACCCAGGTGATGTCGTAGTAGACGCTGCCGGGGCGAGCAAGCTTCGCCCAGATGTCAAGCAGGAGCAAGTCACCCGCGCGGATCGGGGTGGGCGCGTCCTTCTTTGGCTCGTAATGCGGGTCGCCGCTGTGCGGGCCGACGGCCACGATCGGCGGATCGTCCGAGACCAGACCGTGCGCGCGAAACTGGCCCAGGATCCACTGCTGCAGCTCGTACTCCGTCAGGTCCTTCTTTGCGCGCACAAATTCCGCGGCGCGGCGGAAGGCATCCTGCGTGATGCTGTCCACCAGCTTGCCGGCCTCGAGGTGCGAGGCCAGTTGCTCGGCGCTCCACGCGGCCTCGAATTTCTGCACCAGGTCGGCGGAGCTGACCACCTTCTTGCCCATGCGCCGGATGAGCTCGACCGTGCCGGCGTCAACGAGGCCGATATAGGGAATATTGTTCTGCGGCGAATACTGCATGGCGATGGTCTTCGACCGGCCGAGCAGGCGCTTGAGCGATTTGTGCAGCTCTTCCCATCCGGAATAGACGGATTTCTCTCCCGGGAGGCTATCCAGCGTTGCGGATTCGATGCGGTGGACCAGCTTGCGGGGTTCGCCGCGCGAGGGAAGAAAATAAAACCAGCGGCGCGTGACCATGCCGTTGCCGAGTCCCAGGACGTGGCCGGCGATGGGGTCGCGGTGATGATGATCGTAGAAGAGCCAGCCGTCCGTCTTGCTGGCACGGAGTTCGGCTTGAATGGCGTCGACGTCGAGCATATGGGTGTCACTCTCCTGCCTGGGGATGGCGCCCCGGCGCGGAGTCTTCCGCCAGGGCACGAATCTGCCCGGCGCTCACTCCGCGGACTTCGACGCGCTTCGTGCGGCCGCGTTCGCCGGAAACGATTCTAACAGCCGAGGCGGGTATCTTCAAACACGCGGCGAGAAAGCGGCAAAGGGCATCGTTCGCACGCCCCTCGACCGGTGGGGCGGCCAGACGCACCTTCAGCGCGCCCTGCCATTCGCCGTCAATCGCATCGCGGCGCGCCCGCGGCACTACGCGCACGGCGAATCGCGCGGAACCGCCTTCACTGGAAATCTGGATCATGCTGCTCGCCCGCGTCTCTGGCTCTCTTCGCCGCGAGCAGGCTTTCCCGGCGGACCGCCTCAAGGGTCGGCCAGGCCATGACGTCCCCGGCCCAGACGATTGCTCCCGACGCATAGAGCAACAGGCAGGGCCAGCTCCCCAGCTCGAGGTATAGCGCCGCGCCCAGCGCGACGCCCAGACAAAGGAAAACCATCGCCAGCGAAGACTCGCGGGAGCGTTGCGCCGAGGCGTGCCCCCTTCGCTCCAGCCACATGATCACGACTCCGCCAAGCCACAACGGAAGGAGCGCGGTCCCAAGCTCCCAGCGGACGATCGCGGGAGAGGCAAACAGCGCAATCGCGCTGAAGACGCAGGCGACGGCCAAGCCGGCGCGCAAGAGCGCCGTCGTCTTGCGGCGGTCCAGCTCGACAAAGAGATCGCTCGAAACGCGGTGAAAGAAGAGCGTGTCCGCGTCCACCTGCGTGTAGTTCTTCGTTGCCTCGGGGCCCTTGTAGAGCCTCCAACAATCGGTAGGGAGATAGTAGACGGCGGCGAAAACGTTGCCGAGCACGTAGGAGGCGAGCAGGAAACAAACGGCCGTGACCCAGTTCGGTGGATGGTAAAGGTCGAGCCAGGTCTTCAGGACGTCGGCCCGCTGAAACGATGCGAGCAAAAGAAAAGTGGCGCCTGGCAGAACGTAGCCGAAGACGTCGCGCAGCAGGACAAAGTTCTGGACGAGATCCTTGAAAACGGAGCTCCAGCCGGATTCGTCCGCCATACGCTGACGGGGAAGTTAATGCAGTTGCAAAGCGGTGTCAATCCTGCAAACAGCTTCGCGTACGGCCGCGGATGACTACTTCGCCAAAGCCCTTTCCCCGAAAAGGGCGGTGCCCAAGCGGAGCTGCGTGGCGCCTTCCTCGACGGCCACTTCGAAGTCGTGGCTCATGCCCATCGAGAGCTCGGGTAAGGCGTGGCGCAGGCTGAGACGCAGGTTGGAGCGCAGGTCGCGGAGACGGCGAAAATAAGGCCGCACCTTCTCCGCATCTTCAAAGTACGGCGGAATTCCCATCAGGCCGCGCAGGTCGAGATGCGCAAGCTTCAGGATGGCTTGCACCAGCTTCGGCGCATCCGCTTCGGCGACGCCCGTCTTGGATGCGGCGGGATCGAGCCGCACCTCGATGAGCACGCGCAGACGCTTGTTCAATTCGGCAGCGGCGGAGTCGAGCTTCTGCGCCAGCTCCATGCTGTCCACGGAATCCACCGTGTGGAACAGGCGAACGGCGCGGCGGGCCTTGTTGCTTTGCAGATGGCCGATGAGGTGCCAGGTCGCGTCATCGAGCGAGCCGAGATGCGCCTGCTTTCCCTCCCATTCCTGGACGCGGTTCTCGCCGAAATGGCGCAGGCCCGCTGCGTGCGCGGCGCGGATGGCCTCGGCGGGAAACGTCTTCGAAACGGCCACCACCGTGATTTCTTCCACGCGCCGGCGGGAGCGCTCCGCGGCACGGGCGATATGTTCGCGCACCCGCGCAAAGTTATCGGCGATGGAAGGGGCAGGCACGGGGACCGTAGGAATTCTAGCACGGCTGGTTGCAGCGCCCGCGAAGTCAAGCTAGACTCCAGCATAGCCTGATGCCTGCCCGCGGAAAATTTGTGGTTCTCGAAGGAATTGACGGCTCCGGCAAGCGCACGCAAATGGAGCGGCTGGCAGGCGCGCTTGCGGAGCGCGGTGTGCCGCACGTCAGCCTGAGTTTTCCCCGTTACGAAGGCTTCTTTGGGCGCCTGGTGGCGCGCTTCCTGAACGGCGAGTTCGGTCCGCTGGAGCGCGTGGATCCGCACTTCTCGGCTCTGCTGTATGCAGGCGACCGGTTGGAAGCCAAGCCGTATCTGGAGGCCGAACTCGCGCGCGGGTCCGCGGTGCTGGCCGACCGCTACATCGCCTCCAACCTGGCTCATCAGGGAGCGCGGGTCGCCCGCGAGCGACGCGAGGCATTTCTGCGCTGGCTGAGGCAGCTCGAATACGAAATCTACGGCCTACCGGCGGAAGATTTGGTGGTGTACCTGCGCCTGCCCGCCGCGGAAGCGCAAGGCCTGGTGGGCCGCAAAGGCGTGCGCGACTATACGGCGCAGCGGCGCGACATTCAGGAAGCGGACCTGTCTCATCTCGAAGCAGCTTCGGAAGTCTACGACGGGCTGGCGCGGCAGGGAAATTGGGTGACCATTGAGTGCTTCGACGCGGCGCGGACGCTGCGCCCGCCCGACAGCATCCATCGCGAAGTGCTGGCGGCAGTGGAAGCGCGGCTGTTCTCGGCCGCGCCGGCAGGATAGGGGCAGAACGTCACCATGGGCTTCGACCAGTTTCTCGGCAACGAGCGAATCGTCACCGCGCTGCGGGGGATGCTGGCGAGCGGCCGCGTGCCAAGCGCGCTGCTCTTCAGCGGGCCGCGCGGCGTGGGAAAATACACTTTGGCGCAGATGTTCGCCCAGGCGGCAAACTGCGAGAGGATGAAGGACGATTTCTGCGGCGAATGCGATACGTGCCGGCGCATCGCGCGGCTTGCCGACCCGGCGCCGCTGATCGAGCGGGGCCTGGCCGAGCGGGGAGAAAGCGCGGACGCCGCGGCGGTGGAGCGAGTGCCGCTGCTGCTCGAGACCCACCCCGACGTTTGGGCGATTGTTCCCGATCCGGTGCGGCTCAAAAACCCGGTGGCACGGCCGATGATCCGCATGGGGCAGCTCCGCGCGGTGCAGCGCGCGGCGTATTTCCGGCCGCAGGGACGGCGGCGCGTGTTTATCCTCGACGGCGCGGACACGATGCGCCGGACCGACGCCGATGTCTTTCTGAAGATCCTCGAAGAGCCGCCCGAGACCGCAACTCTGATACTGCTTGCGACCGCGGCCGATTCCCTGCTGCCGACAATCCGCTCGCGCTGCCTGCGATTCCATTTTGCACCGGTGCCGGCGGCGCAGGTGGAGGAGTTCCTCAAGGCGCGCCGGGACTTGAAGCCGGCCGAGCGCAAGCTGGCCGCGCAGTTGAGCGACGGCAGCCCGGGCGTAGCTCTGGCGATCGACTTGGCAGAGTCCGCGAGGTTGCGGCGCAGCGTCCTGCAGCTGGTGGAGCGGGCGGTGCGCGGCGAAGGCTATCGCCAGATCTTCGCGGCGACCGCGCAGCTCGCCAAAAACGAGAAGGAATCGTTTGAAAATATTCTGGGACTGTTCTATAGTCTCGTATCAGATCTTCTCGAGTTGTCCCAAGGCCCGGCAAACATCGTTCCGCGGAATCCAGATTTGCGGCGCGAGCTGGAGACCCTCGGCAAGGACATCCGGTTGGAATGGGTCGTGCGGGCCACCGATAGCCTGGACCGCCTCGAGAGCCGCTTGCGGCGCAACATCGGCCGCCAGCTCGGTCTGGACGCCATGGCCGTCACGTGGGGGGCACGGTAAGACGGCAGTTCCCGTTCGTTTTTTTTGTTTCATTTCGGAAACCTGAAAGGCAGTTCCGTAGTCTTATCTCATATGGACGACTCCCAAGGAGTATCTATGGTGAACCGCAAGCTATTCCGCCCTTCTTTGACGGAAGTGAAGGACCAGTACGCACCGCGGGCGACGCAGGTGGCAACGCCGCCAGCCCCGCGGAAAAAGCCGGCGCCGCCGGAGCAGACGCATGCGGAGAACTTCTATTACGTCAAGCAGATGCAGGCGCGCACGCCGGTGGCCGTAGTGCTGACGGATGGTGAGGTGCTGCGCGGCACGGTGGAATGGTATGACCGCGACTGCATCAAACTGACGCGCTTCGGCAGCCCAAACCTGCTCATCTACAAGCATTCGATCAAGTATCTCTTCAAGGAAGGCGAAGACGCTGCCCAGGGCGGGACCAACGGGCAGTAAATAGAGCGTGGGCCGGGTGGATTCGCGGCCGGAAACGGTCAGCGGGGGCGTTTTTTCCGGTTTTTTCGGAACGGACCCACAAAGAAAGTCATCAAGGCTTTCCCAGCCAGGCGGCCGTCCTCCTCGCGGATGTCGCAATCAACGACCGCAATGTGTTTCCCCAGGCGGATGACGCGCGCATCCGCAGACACATTGCCTCCCTCAACAGCTTCCAGGTAGTTGATTTTCATCTCGACCGTGGCAACGCGCGTACCGCGAGGCACGGCCATGTACGTCGCGAGGCCTCCGGCCGTATCCGCCAGCGCCGCAAGCACGCCTCCGTGCACCACGCCATGCACCTGCTTGTGCCGTTCATCCACGCGCATCCGCAGGACCACACGCCCCGGCTCGGCCTTTGCCAGCACGAATCCGAATTGCTTTGCGGTATTGCTTGCGTGCAGGCGTTCGCGAAGCTCTTCCGCGGCCAGATGCTGAATCGCTTTGAAGGAGCGCGCCATCTCAATAGGCGGTCAGCCCGCCATCGAGCGGAAGCGCAGCGCCGGTCAGCCACGCCGACTCCTCCGAAGCCAGGAACAGCGCGAGATATGCCACGTCCTCCGGCCGGCCCATTCGCCCGAGGGGGATCTGCCCGGCGCGCTCGCGGCGCAGGGCATCCGGATCGCGTTGCTTGGCGAAGAGCTGAGCGACCAGCTCGGTCTCGACAATCGCAGGGCAGATGCAGTTCACGCGGATCCCTTCGGCGGCGTGATCGAGCGCCATCGCCTTTGTGAGCATGGTCACGCCGCCTTTTGACGCAGCATAGGCGGCGCGCTGCTTCATTGCCACAAGACCGAGAATGGAGCCGATGTTGACGATCGAGCCGCCGCCCGCCTTCCGCAATTCCGGCAACGCGGCTCGCGAAACCAGAAATGTTCCCGTGAGGTTCACGGCAAGCAGCCGGTTCCAGTCTTCATCGGAGGTTTCCGTGACGGTGGCCACGAGTAGCGCCCCCGCGTTGTTGACGACGATATCGAGCCGCCCAAAGCCCTTCGCGACCGCGGCGACTGCCGCCTCCACCGAAGCGCGCTGCGAGACGTCGCAGGTCACGGCCATGGCTTCGCCGCCCACGGCCGTAATCTCCTTGGCGACGGCGTCCAGAGGCTCGCGCCGCCGGCCGGCCAGCGCGACGCGCGCTCCTTCGCGCGCGAACATCTGCGCGCACGCCCGGCCAATCCCCGAGCCGGCGCCGGTAATCAGCGCCGCTTTGCCTTCCAATCGTCGCATCGCGCCCGCCGTGCCGCTCATCTAAGAAGGAAGCGGCAAGGTCGGCAATCTAGCACCGGGAGACAGGGTGTGCAAGCGCGCCGCCGGATGCGGCCGTTCGACGCAATTGCTTCGCTGCTTGCCGGGGCTGCCGCACCGCTGCTAAAGTGCCAGAGGAGACGCGATGAAGATTGGGATCACGTGCTATCCCACTTACGGCGGTTCGGGCGTCGTAGCGACCGAGCTGGGCATTGAGCTGGCCGCGCGCGGCCATGAAGTGCACTTCATCAGCTACGCCATGCCCATCCGCCTCACGTCCGAGAGCGAGCGAATCCATTTCCATGAAGTCGAGGTCACCACCTATCCTCTTTTCGATCATCCGCCTTACACGCTGGCCCTGGCGGTGAAGATGGCCGAGGTGGGAGAAGAGGCAGGACTCGACTTGCTGCACGTGCACTATGCCATTCCGCATTCGGTCAGCGCCCTGCTGGCGCGCTCGATGGCCGCGCCGCGGCGCCTGCCTTTCATCACCACGCTGCACGGCACGGACATCACGCTGGTCGGGAGCGACCGCAGCTACCTGCCCATCACGCGCTTTTCGATCGAGCAGAGCGACGGGGTCACCGCCATCTCCCGTTATTTGCAGGAGCGGACGGTAAAGGAATTCGACATTCACCGCCCCATCGAGGTGATCCCGAATTTCGTGAACTGCGACCTCTACAAGCGAACCGACAATCCGGCTCTGCGCGCTCATTGGGCTCCCAATGGCGAGCCCATCCTGATGCATCTCTCGAATTTCCGGCCCGTCAAGCGCATCACCGACGTGGTCGAGATTTTCGCCTTGGTGCGGCAGAAGATGCCGGCAAAGCTGGTGATGGTCGGCGACGGCCCGGACCGCGGCACGGCCGAATGGCTGGTGCGGCAGAAGTGCCTGGGGCGCGATGTTTGCTTTCTCGGCAAGCAAGACCGCGTGCAGGAAAAACTTGGCCTGGCGGACGTGTTTCTTCTGCCCTCCGATGAGGAATCGTTTGGATTGGCGGCGCTCGAAGCGATGGCCTGCGAGGTGCCGGTGGTGGCCACGAATGTTGGCGGGCTGCCGGAGGTGGTGACGCACGGGGAGGACGGCTATCTGGTGGCGCCGCGCGACGTCCCGGCGGCGGCGAAGTACGCCCTAAACATCCTCACCCGCGCCGATCGCGGGCGCGAAATGGGCGCGCGGGCGCGCGTCAATGCCAAGAGGAAGTACTGTTCGAACGACGTGGTGCCCCTCTACGAGGCTTATTACCAGCAAGTGCTCGGCGGCGCAGCCTCCGCGCGCGCCTGAAGCTGTTTGGGCGGCTCGCATTTCCCTTGCTCGCATTTCCCCAGTCGCGTAGCATCCCGCTCTTGCGGGGTTCGATTTGCCCGGAACGACAATTTGATCCAAGGAGCAGCGCGATGGCGGTTGCATACAAGATCCAGGTGGACAAGGACGGCGCCAATGTCACGGCTCAGTTCGACGTTCGCGTAAAAGAGATGGGAAGCCCTGAGCTTTTGGCCGATTTTCACTTGAACGTCGAGGGTGAAAACCTGGTGCCGGATTTCAAACCCGGGCAAAAGCAATTCAACGGCACTCGCAACTACGTTCTGAAAAAGCCGGACAAGGACGCCCCGGTGACCTTTGACATTTCAACGAACCAGGGCTGGACGAAGAGCGATTCGTGCACATTGAGGGGAGAAAAAACGCGCGATCAATGCTTATTTGCCAATGAGTAGCCGACGGGCGGAAGGTTTCTAGTACGCCGGGTGCAGAGTCGCTACCGCCCGGTTGATGTCCGCTTGCGTGAGCGGAGCGCTCGCGTCCGGGCGGGCGGTGAAGATCAGGCCGAACTGGCGGTCGTGCGTGTCGAAGGCATCCACGATCACGTAACGTGCGCGTCCCGGATCCCCGCGCTGAAATCCTCTCAGTTTCCCCAACTGAAACGAATAGAACCCCGTTTCCGCATCGTATGTTAGAGAGATTTTCCAGAGCAGCAGGACACTCGTGCGCAGCGCAGCCTGGCGCGGCGCGACAATGGAAATCTGCGCCGGCGAAGCGCTGTAAACCGACTGATAGAAGTCATAATTATTGTCAAATGGCCTGTCGCCAAAGACGGCGTAGGTTTTCTGCAGCCGTTGCGCGTCGGTCTCGGCTTTCATCCCATGCGCCACGTCGGCCGCCCCGGAGGGATCGAAGAAGACAATCCGCAGGCCGGAGCGGAATTTGACGATTGCAAAACCGTCTCCAGGATCGATCTTGTCGAGGTCGCTCCAAGGCGCCTCGAACTTGAATCCGAAGGCATCCACCTCCGTTCCCTTTCCGGCTGCCGCTTCCGTCGAGGCCAGGGGCTTGGGGACCTCGGACAACTCCGGATGCGTCCGTTGCCACCAGCGGGACTCGATCAGGATCAGCGTCTGCAGTCCCATGAATACGGAATAGCAGCCCACCAGCACCGCAATCACCGCCAGCGTCACCGCCGCACCCGCCGAATTTGTCTTGCCAGCCATTTGTCTTCGAGGAAAGCCCCGCACCCTAGCTTAGTTCTCCCCGCGCGCGTTGCAAGCCGAAAGTTTCTGTGCTCTGCCGGCTCTCAGGAACGACGCTTTCGCAATGCTCATCGATAGTGGCGGGCAAGCTCCGAGGAATAGCTCGTACCCAGAGAAGCGGCATTCTTCTCCAGCCAGCGGCTGAAGCACGTTTCTCCGGTCGGCGGACCTGTGGAAACGAGCAGGCCTGCCATGAGGCCGTCGAGCTCTTCGCGTGTCAGAATCACATCCCGCACCACATGACTCAGCGCGCCTGCAAGGAAAAGCGCCAGGCTCGGCTTGAGGTGAACGATCCTCGCCCGGCTCTGAACATGTCTGGCGATGAGCCGCACCATTTCTTCAAAGGTGTACACTTCAGGGCCCGCCGCATCGAACGTCCGATTCTGAGCCTGCTGCGCGGCGGCCACTGCCATCTCGGCCACATCCTCAACAAAAACCGGCTGGAGACGGTAGCCGCCCTTCCCCGGGACGGCAAACACAGGGAATTTCCTTAGCAGCCATGCGATGTTATTGATGAGGATGTCCTCGAGTCCAAAAATGACCGTCGGGCGGATGATTGCATAGGGCATTCCACACGCTGCGATCGTCTTCTCCAGCTCCCCTTTCCCGCGAAAGTACGGAAGCGGCGAATCAACGGAAGGATTCGTAATGCTGACGTGAACGATCTTCCGGACGCCGGCTTCTGCGGCGGCGTCCAGAAGCTTGCGGGTGTTGGCCACCGCCTTCTCAAATGTGGTAGCGCCGTGGGGGAATCGGACCCAATAGGTGTTGTAGAGGGTTGTGGCTCCTCGCAGGTTTTCGATCAGCTTTCCGGTGTCTTCAAAATCCAAGGACGCGATTTCCAGCCGCGCTCCGAATTCGCTGTCCCGCGCCTGATGGCTGGTGAGTGTTCGAACGCTTCTCCCCATTCCAAGAAGCTTCCGGGTGATGTACTTGCCTGTGTACCCGAAGGCGCCGGTGACCACATCCAGTTCGGGCATCACTCACCTCACGCTTTTCCCCTCCAAACATTCCCCGCGGATCTAGGTCGACCGTGCGTTCGTCTCCGGCAAAGTTTGCGTGGGACGGCGCGCGATGAACGCGCTCAGAACGACCCCCATGGCCATCACCGATGCGACAAGTCCGATGAGTGCTCGCTCGAGTTGCGTTCCTATCTCGAAGACCAGGTTCTCTCGAGACCCGCCCTCGGGACGGTAGTCCAGGGCGAAGATCAGCGGCACAAGAACAAGGGTGACATTCGCGAAAGCGGTCCAGAATCTGGCTCGTTCCGGTGTTCCACAGAGATCAATGAGAATCTGCTTCAGGTGAATCTGCAAGTAGGCGGCCACGGACAGAGAAAGCATCAGGGTGACGCCCAACCCGCTTAAAAACATTGTAGCCGTGCTCATTTCCGTCCTCCTGAAGGGCGTCCCTCGGCCCCTTACTCCCTAGCCGTGCAACAGTCTCCGCATCCTGCCGCGCAGCTTCAGCAGCCCGCGCGTCGCCGCCGGCGGCAGGCGCTGGAACTCCTCGTAGAGCGAAGACATGGTTGTGACAAATTCCAGGAGTTCGGCGATCCGCTCGCGCGCGTATATTTCGGCTTCGCCCGCGCGACCCAGCTCGCCGACGCACTCCCGCAGGACGGCGATGGTCGGGTCAATCTCGCGCCGCTTGCGCTCCTCCAGAATCACGCGGAACATCTCCCAGGGGTCCGTCATGGACTCGAAATGCTGACGGCGGTCGCCCAGCACCGGGGCGACGCGAACTATGCGCCAGCCCTGCAGCTCGCGCAGGCTCGTGCTGACGTTCGAGCGGGCCACCGACAGCGCCCGGGCAATCTCGTCGGCGGCGAGCGGATGCGGCGAAAGAAATAGGAGGGCGTGCACCTGGGCCACGGTGCGGTTGACGCCCCAGCGGGTGCCCATCTCGCCCCAATGAAGGATGAATTTCTGGGCGACGGGGGAGAGGTTCGTTTTCCTTATGTCTGTCATTTCAGTCATTACAGAAATTACAGGATACTGCCCTATTTGTCAATCCCCTTCTTGATGGGTGCGGTTTAATTCGTGGCGGGAAGGGCGGAGACGAGCTCGGGGATCTCGATGTGGATCTGCGTTCCCTGGCCTTCCTGGCTGCGGATCTCCATGCGGAAGTCATCGCCGTAGAGCAGCCGCAGCCGCTCGTGCACGTTGCTGATGCCGATGCCTTCGACGTAGACGTTCGGCAACCGCTCGGCGGGAATCCCCCGGCCGTTGTCTTCCACTTCGATCGTCAGCCGCCCGTCCTGCCGGCGGGTGCGCAGGGAAATGCGTCCGCCCTCCAGGCGCGGGGCCAGGCCGTGCTTGAGCGCGTTTTCAACCATAGGCTGCAGCAGCATGCTGGGAACGAAGACGTCCAGGGTCTGCTCGTCGATCTCCTTGAAGATCTCGAGATTATCGCGGCCGAAGCGCGCCACCTCGATATCGAGATAATCGTCGATGAAGTCGAGCTCGTCGCGCAACGGGACGAACGTCTCGTGCTTGCGCAGCAGCCGCCGCAAAATGTTCGATAACTTGATGACCACAACGCGGGCCATGTCCGGATCGTAGCGGATGAACGATGAAACCGTATTCAGCGTGTTGAAAAGGAAATGCGGGTTGATCTGGCTCGAGAGCGCGTCCATGCGCGCCTTCAAAAGCAATTGCTGGTTCTGCTCCAGGTTCATCTCGATGCGCGTGTTGTTCCAGATCTTGATGGGCATGGCCACCGCCATCACCGTCGATAGCACCACCAGCGAGAGGAGCGGCCAGCCCGGCGCGCTCAATGAAAACAGCCACCGCCCCGGGAAGGTGTGCGCCAGCGCGATGCGACCCAGATCGAACGCCACGCAGGCGGCCAGCGGCAGCATCGCCCAGTTCCCCTCCGCATACCTCGCCAGCCGCCACAGCCATCGCGGGATGCTCAAGAAGAGAAACGGGCCGAAATGCCAGATGTCCTCTTTGTTCGGCATGGTCTGCCGAATCACGCCCGCAAGCAGACCGACCAAAGCCGCCATGGGCGCCGAAAGCCATTCGTGATTGCCGAAGGCGGGCAAGCTGATCAGCGACCCGCCGAGCAGGCCGACAATCCGCCCGCCGATCAGCCCCATCAGGAACGACCCCTCGAGCGTCAGGTCCGCAAAGCGGTAACCCACCAGGCGCAGCAGGACGCCCAGCGCGAGCGGCGGCGTCAGAAACAACAAGAGCTGCACCTTCTGATCGGAATCGCGCTGCTCGCTGAACAGAATGCGCCGGAAGGTTGCCGAGCGCGCCAGCAGCGCCGCCAGCGAGGAGGCCCAGCCGACCTTCAGCACCAGAGTAAAAAGCAGATCTTTCGCGGACGCGAGCGGGTCCATCTTCTCCAGCCTGCCGGCGCACGAGCGCCCTGCAGCGCTCCGGTTAAAGTAGCCAAACCCGCGAGGGATGTAAAGCGAAGCCCTGAGGCTCGCCTGCTATAATGCTCCTTCGATGAAGCGGCGAAAACAGACCGGCAAGGCCCGCGTCGTGGCGCGCGCGGAGCTCCCCACGCGCTTCGGGCGGTTTTCCATTCTTGGCATTGCAGGACGTGGGCCGGCCGAGACGGCGGTCGCGGTCGCGCGGGGACGCCTGAAGGGCGCGGCGCCGCTGGTGCGCATCCATTCGCAGTGCCTGACGGGCGACGTGCTGGCATCGGAGCGCTGCGATTGCCGCGCGCAACTGGAACTCTCCCTGCGGAAGATCGCCCGGGCGCCGGCCGGCGTGCTGCTCTATCTTCCTCAGGAAGGCCGCGGCATCGGCTTGATGAACAAGCTGAAAGCGTACGAGCTGCAGGACCAAGGAATGGACACCGTCGAAGCAAACCGCCGCCTGGGATTCGCCGCCGACTCCCGCGACTACCGCTTTTCCGCCGAGGCGCTGAAGGCGCTGGGCATCCGCCGCGTCCGCCTGCTCTCGAACAATCCGGACAAGGTGCAGCAGCTCGAGCTGGCGGGCATTCGCGTGGTCGAGCGCGTCCCCTGCCAGCCGCGCACCGGCCGGCGCTCGCGCGCTTACCTGCGCACAAAGAAAACCAAGCTCGGCCACCTTCTCGCCGGGCTCTAGTGCATTCACAAAAACTGCTTGACAGGCGCCGCCGGGGGAACAATACTAAACCTTATGGTTAACTATTCAACCGCGGCTCTCGACCTCACCTTTTCCGCGCTCTCTGACTCGACCCGCCGCGGCATCCTGGCGCGGCTCGCCAAGGGGGAGTCTTCGGTCACCGAGCTGGCCGCGCCCTACGACATTTCCCTTCCCGCTGTCTCCAAGCATCTGCATGTGCTCGCCCGCGCCGGCCTGATCGAGCAGGAAAAGGACGGCCGCATACGCCGCTGCCGGCTGGTGGCCGAGCCGATGAAGGATGCGGCCGAATGGATCACGCGCTACCGCAGATTCTGGGAAGAGCAGTTCGACGCTTTGGCACGTTATCTCGAAGAATCACAAAAAGAGGAGAAAAGCGCATGGCAACCTCAAGACCAAGCCCGGAAACAACCCTCCAGGTCCGCCGCATCTTCACGGCGCCGCGCGAGAAGGTCTTCGCGGCGTGGACGAAGCCCGAAATAGCAAACAAGTGGCTGTGCCGCCCGACGATGGAGCATTCCGTCAAGCTCCTCGACTGGAATCCGAAAACGGGCGGGAGTTACAGCCTGGAAGCCTGCAAAGATGGGAATTGCCATCCATTGAAGGGAACCTACCGCGAAGTGACTCCGCCGGAAAAACTGGTGTTCACCTGGACGTGGGAGGATACCCCCGGATTTGGGGAGACTCAGGTCACCGTGGACTTCCATGAGCGCGGAACCTTCACCGAAGTGGTTCTGACTCACGAATTCTTCCCGGATTCCGTCGCATGCCAGCATCACACTGAGGGTTGGAACGGCTGCTTCGACAACCTGGCAAAGACGCTGAGCGCATAGCGATGCGGAGGGAATGGGCCAGCTGCGCAATGGCAGAACCGCAGGCCTAGCCGCCGCCGACAAAGTGGACGATTTCGAAGGTGTCGCCGGCCTCGACCTGCGTTTCCTCCCAACGGGCGTGAGGGAGCACATCGCGATTCCGCTCGATCGCAACGCGGCTGGCGTTCATCCCCAGGTGAGCGAGCAACCCTGCCACCGTCAGGCCGCCGGGAATTTCGCGGCCTTCCCCGTTGATTGTGACCGTCATTGCCCCGTTCCCATTCCGCCGGCGGGCGCCGGCGATTTGCCCTTGGGCCGCAGGGCGTAGCGAATCTGGTCCTCCGCGGAATTTGCCACCGCGCGAATAATCAACTCCGCCCCGGCTGAGCCAAGCGCCGGTAGGGGAAAGGCGATCTGAGCGCGTCCCTGCGCGTCGCTCAGCCCTTCGAAGTGCAACACAGGCTCCGGCCCCTCCAGCAATACCTCGAGGCGCGCCTCACCCACCGGCTGGCCGTCGGCGCGGCTAAGCACCTCGATCTCAAGCGTCGCCTTGCCCGCCACCACCCAGGAAGCGGGGTTCAAAAGATGCACCTGGATTCCTCCCGCGGAGGCAGCCGCGGCCAGATCGGCGGCAGTGACAAGAGCGCCGGAACGCAGCTCTTCGATTACGGACCGATGCTGTTCTTCGACCCGCTCGCGTATCGCTGCTTCGCTGGGTTCCGCTCCGAGCAGATCCTCATAGCTCGCGGCTCTCCGGTGCAGAACGCAGCCCCTCAGATACACGACCGTTTCGATCACCGGGTGGGCGATGCCGCGCTCCTCGGTCTGCACGTGGCAGGTATGCGCGCCCACGGAGACATCAGAATTAAAGCCGGAGTTCATTGCCTTTCAACCGCGCAGCGCCGGGCGCGCGGCGCCTCCGTCTCAGGTATGTTGTGGGACTTCATTTGACCGATGCGCTCCCGGGCCGTTATTATAGCAGCGGCAAAAAATGAGCGGAAACTACCTTGATGCCTATGCCCCGTTGCTGCTTCAGCTTCTGGCGGCCATGGGACTCTCGGCCCTGATTCTTCTCGCATCGGCGCTGGTGGGGCGTGGGCGTTTTTCCCGTGCAAAAGACCAGCCTTACGAATGCGGGATCCGGCCGACAGGCGACGCCCGGGGGCCGTTCTCGGTTCAGTTTTACCTTGTGGCGCTGCTTTTCATTCTATTCGATATCGAGGCGATCTTTCTCTATCCCTGGGCCTTGATCTACCGGGACCTGATTGCCAAGGGCCTCGGGATGTTTGGCTTTGCCGAAATGGTTCTTTATATTCTGATCTTATTGGCGGGCTACATTTATCTCTGGAAGAAGGGCGCGCTCGACTGGAATCGTTAAGCGGCCCGCCGGAAACGAAGCCAAGTGGAACCCCGGGAACCGGAAAACGACGACGCGGTTGTGCGCAAGCTGCGTGAGCGGAGCCCGCAAGCCGTCTCCGAAGTCCTGGAATTCCGCGGCGAGCGCACGCTGGTGATTCCCGCCGCGCACCTCCTGACCACCGCTGAATTTCTTTGCAGCGACGCGGAGCTGCAGTTCAGTTTCCTTTCCGACATTACGGCGGTCGACCACTTCCCCATCGAGCCGCGCTTCGATCTGAATTATCACCTTCTGTCCTTGACTCGGCGCGAGCGCCTGCGGCTGAAAGTGCGCGTGGCCGGCGGCGACCCTGTGATTCCCTCGGTCGTGAACGTGTGGCCGGCGGCGAACTGGCACGAGCGGGAAATCTTCGACCTCTTCGGCGTGCGCTTCGAAGGGCATCCCGAGCTGTCGCGCATCCTGATGCCGGACGACTGGGAAGGCCACCCGCTGCGCAAGGATTATCCCGTCGAGGGCTACCGCTGAACTATGGTGACGCGTAAGCCATGACCACCACCGTTGAAACCGTTACCGGCGCCGCGGAAACGATGGTCCTCAATATGGGCCCGCAACACCCTTCCACCCATGGTGTGCTGCGCGTGGTGCTGGAATTGAACGGCGAGCGCGTGGTAAAGGCCCGTCCGGTGATCGGCTACCTGCACACGGGCATTGAAAAAACTTGTGAAGCGAAGACGTATTCCCAAGTCATCCCGCTCACCGACCGCATCGACTACCTGGCGCCGCTCTCGAACAACCTCTGCTACTGCCTGGCGGTCGAAAAGCTGCTGGGGCTCGAGGTGCCCAAGCGCGCTCAGTACATCCGCGTGCTGCTCACCGAACTGACGCGCATCAGCTCGCACCTGGTGTGGGTGGGCACGCACGCCATCGACCTCGGCGCGATGTCCGTCTTCCTCTACAGCTTCCGCGAGCGCGAGGAACTTCAGAAGATTTTCGAGATGGTCTCGGGCCAGCGGATGATGACCAGCTACTTCCGCATTGGCGGCCTCGCGCTCGAACCCCCTCCGGGCTACCTCGACCGCATCCAGCGCTTCCTCGATGTCTTCCCGAGCCGCATCCAGGAATATGAGGATCTCCTCACCAAAAACCGCATCTGGATGGGACGTACCCAGGGCGTCGGCACGCTGAGCGCGGAGGACGCCATCGCCTTCGGCGTATCCGGCCCCTCGCTGCGTGGCAGCGGCGTGGCCTACGACGTCCGCAAATTCTTTCCGTATTCAAGCTACGAGGAGTTCGATTTCGATGTGCCGGTTCAGACCGCCGGCGACTGCTATGCGCGGTATTTGGTGCGAGTGGCGGAGCTGCGCGAGAGCATGAAGATCGTCCGCCAGGCGATCGAGAAGATCCCGGCCGAAGGACCGATCCGCACCAACGCCCCTGGGATCGTGCCCCCGCCACGCGAGGAGATGAAGACCTCGATCGAAGGCCTGATTTACCATTTCAAGATTTTCACCGAAGGCTTCGCCACGCCGCCGGGTGAGGTCTATCAGGCGGTTGAATCGCCGCGGGGCGAGCTGGGCTTTTTTGTGGCAAGCGACGGCTCGGCCAAGCCCCACCGCGTAAAAGTGCGCGCGCCATCGTTCGTGAACCTTCAGGCGCTGCCGCGGCTGGTCGAAGGGCGGCTGCTCGCGGACGTGGTTGCGTGCATCGGCACGATTGATATTGTTCTGGGGGAAGTGGACCGCTGATTTGTGGTGAGCCGAGCCGGCCACCGGCGGTGAGCGAAAAACGCGCCATGAAAATTCCGGCACAACTCGAAGCGAAATTCGGTGAGCTTCTCGGGCGCTACCCTATCAAGCGCTCCGCGCTCATCCCCATGATGCTCTATGCCCAGGACCAGTTCGGCTCGCTCGGCGACGAGGTGCTCGCCGAGATTGCTCAGCGCCTCGATCTGAACATGCTGCAGGTCACCGAGACGCTCGCCTACTATTCGATGCTCCGCCGCAAGCCGGCCGGCAAGCATCACGTCCAGGTCTGCACCAACGTCTCCTGCATGCTGCGCGGCGGGAACGAGCTTTACCAGCACGTCCAGCGCCGGTTGGGCATCGCTAACAAACAGACTACGCCGGACGGCGTCTTCTCTCTCGAAGAGGTGGAATGCATCGGGGCCTGCACCGGTGCTCCAGCCGTGCAGGTGAATTACGACTTCTACGAAGACCTGACGCCCGAGAAAATGGACGACTTGATTCGCGCTCTGAACAGCGGGCAGAAGCCGCAGCCGTCGCGCTGGACGGCCGGCGCCGTGCACGAGCGGCATCCCGCGGAGGTGCCCGTCATCAGCCGGCTCTTCGGCGTCCCCGGCTCGCGCACGCTGAAGGTCTACCGCGAGCACGAAGGCTACCGCGCGCTCGAAAAAGCCGTGCAGATGACGCCCGAGCAGATCGTCGAGGAAGTGAAGAAATCGGGCCTGCGCGGCCGCGGCGGCGCCGGCTTCCCCGCCGGCATGAAATGGAGCTTCGTCCCCAAAGACACCTCGAAGCCGAAATACATCCTGGCCAACGCGGATGAAAGCGAGCCGGGCACGTGCAAGGACCGACCGCTGATGGAATTCGATCCGCACCAGCTCATCGAAGGGATGGTGATCGCCGGGCGCGCGGTCGGTTCGAATCGTGGCTACATTTACGTCCGCGGAGAATATCGCTACGTCCTCGATATCGTGGACGCGGCGATTGTTGAGGCCTACGCCGCCGGCTTCCTCGGGCGCAACATCCTGGGCAGCGGCTTCGATTTCAACCTCAGCACCCACACCGGCGCCGGCGCCTACGAATGCGGCGAGGAATCCGCGCTGATGGAATCGCTCGAGGGCAAGCGCGGCTACCCGCGCATCCGCCCTCCCTTCCCAGCGGTGGTCGGCCTTTACGGCTGTCCCACCGTGATCAATAACGTCGAGACGCTCAGCGCGGTGCCGGCGGTGATTCGCGGCGGCGGCGAATGGTACGCGGGCCTCGGCAGCGTCAAGAACGGAGGCACGCGCCTCTTCTGCATCTCCGGACACGTCAATCGCCCCGGCATTTACGAGCTGCCGATGGGCTTCAACCTCAAGCGCATGATCGAGGAAGTCGCCGGCGGCATGCGCGGCGGCAAAAAGCTGAAGGCCGTCATCCCCGGCGGCAGCTCCTGTCCGCTGCTCACCGCCGCGGAAATCGATCTGCCGATGGATTTCGATTCCCTCGCCAAGGCCGGCTCGATGCTCGGCTCCGGTGGGCTGGTGGTGATTGACGAGGACACCTGCATGGTGGACCTCTCGCGGCGCATCATGCATTTCTACGCCCACGAATCGTGCGGCTGGTGCATCCCGTGCCGCGAGGGCACCGCCTGGCTGCGCTCGATGCTGGACCGCTTCCACAGCGGCGGCGGGCGCCCGGAGGATATTCCGCTGATTGACGAGCTCGCGAAGAACATGCTCGGACGCACGTTCTGCCCGCTGGGCGACGCCGCCGCGCTCCCGACCATCAGCATCGTCAAGAAATGGCGCAACGAATTCGAAGAGCATCTGCGCGGCCGCTGCGCCTACAAGCCGGCCGAAGCCCTTCTGGGAGCGCATTAGGAATCCATGGCCGAGCTGAAGCAAATCAACTTCACGATTGACGATCACAAGTTGACCGTCCCCGTTGGCACGCTGGTCATTGAAGCGGCCAAGCGCCTGAGCATCGAAGTGCCGTCCTTCTGCTATTACCCCGGTCTGTCGTTGCAGGCGGCCTGCCGGATGTGTCTCGTGGAGGTCGAAAAGGCGCCCAAGCTGCAGACGGCTTGCACGCTCGTCGCCGTCGAGGGCATGGTGGTCCACACCGATACGCCGCAGGTACACAAAGCGCGCAAGGACATGCTCGAGTTCCTGCTCTCGAACCACCCGCTCGATTGCCCCGTGTGCGACAAGGGCGGCGAATGCGAGCTGCAGGACATGACCTTCCGCTACGGCCTGGACCACAGCCGCTTCGTCGAGGAAAAGCTGCATTACCCGGAAGAAAAATGGTCGCCGCTCGTCTTCTATGACGCGCCCCGCTGCATCCTCTGCTTCCGCTGCGTGCGCGTCTGCGACGAGGGCATGGACGTCAAGGCGCTCGGCGTGGGTGCGCGCGGCGTCCAATCCGTCATCCTGCCGAACAACCCCGGCGAGCTTGCCTGCGAGGAATGCGGGATGTGCATCGATATCTGCCCAGTTGGCGCGCTCACCAGCGGCACCTACCGCTATCAAACGCGCCCCTGGGAGATGACTTACGTCGGCACGCCCTGCGCCCATTGCTCGAACGGCTGCAAAACCACGCTCAGCGTCCGCAATAACGAAATTCTTCGCGCCAACAACCGCGACCACTCCGGAATCAACGGCGAATTCCTCTGCGGCAAGGGCCGTTTTGGCTTCGATTTCACGCGCCATCCGGAGCGCGTCCGCCAGCCGCTTCTCCGCCGCAACGGCAAACTCGAGCCGGCCAGTTGGGAAGATGCCCTTGAGGAAGTGTCGCGCCGGCTGAAACAGGCTCGCGATGCGCACGGCCCGACCGCCATCGGCGTGATCGGCTCGAACCGCACCACCAACGAGGAGAATTATCTTTTGAGCCGCTTCGCGCGCGCCTCCCTCGGCACGAACAATCTCGACCATCATCGCACCGCGGACTATTCCGGCCTGGCCGCCGCGCTCGGACCCGAGGCTCGCACGCGCCTGGCCACGATGGCGGACATTTATAATGCGAACGCCATCCTTCTTGTTGGCAACGATCCGACGCAGCAGAACCCGCTGGTTGCCTGGCAGATTCGCACCGCCGTGCGTCACCACGCCGCGCGCTTCTACGCCATCAATGACCGGCCGATCAAGCTGCACCGGCAGGCCGCGCAGTTCGTCCAGGTGGCGGCCGGCGGCGAATCCCTTGCGGCGCGCTGGCTCTCGACCGGAAAGGCAGACCTCGATTCCGGCGTCACCGCGCAATTGGACAAGCTGAAAGCGGCTCTCGAGAAGGAAAGCGATATCGTCGTCCTGTTTGGCGCGGAGATCACCGGCGCGGCGGTGCGCGACCTCGTTTCTTACGGCGCGCGGCTGCCC
>Ga0073928_10004512_pt1 | contig 20531 bp, 17 predicted proteins | sample PaiPotPPA55metaG_FD_76969 | JGI IMG/M metagenome (GOLD analysis project Ga0073928, IMG submission 76969) | Iron sulfur acid spring bacterial and archeal communities from Banff, Canada, to study Microbial Dark Matter (Phase II) - Paint Pots PPA... ...
AATCCCGATCTTCCCGAAACCGCCCGCAAAGACATGCGCGTGATTCTGCAGGAGGCGCAGCGCACCAAGCAGATCGTGCAGAACCTGCTCAGCTTCGCCCGCCAGATGCCGCCCCAGCGCAGCTCCGTGCAATTGAATTCGATTCTTCGCCGGACCGTCCAATTGCGTTCCTATGACTTCAATAGCCATGGGGTAGACATCGTGGAACATCTCGATGAGGGGCTGCCCGAGGTCATGGGCGATGCGCACCAGTTGCAGCAGGTCTTTCTCAACATCCTCAACAATGCCTACGACGCAGTGCACGAGGTCGGCCGTTCCCCGCGCATCGAGATCATGTCCACCAAGACCGGCGATGCGGTTGAAGTTTCGTTCCGCGACAATGGCAATGGGATCACGGATCCGGATAAGATCTTTGACCCGTTTTTCACTACGAAAGAGATCGGAAAAGGAACCGGTCTGGGACTCAGCATCTGTTACGGAATTCTGAAAGAGCACGGTGGCGAAATTCTCTGCCACAACAACGCTGGCGGGCATGGCGCCACATTCATTGTCCGCCTGCCCGCAGCGCCCCACACCGCTTCTTTGAGCGTGGCCGCAGGAGTGATCCAACCATGAGCCTACCAGCCTTGAAACCTCAATCTTTGCCCGTGCTCCTGATCGAAGATGAGCCCGCGGTCATGGCCTATGTACAAGCTGCTCTGGAGCGCAGCGGTTATCCCGTAGTCTGCTGCGAATCTGGCGCGGATGCCCTTCGTCTGCTGGAACACGGCGAATTTCTGGGCGTGGTGTCTGACATGCGCACTCCCGGAGGAGTGGACGGAGGGCAGGTGCATGCCTGGGTCGCGCGCCACCGTCCCGACCTGGCGTCGCGCATCATATTTATCACTGGCGATATTGCCAACGAGGAGACCGTCGCCACCTTGCATCAAACCGGCGCTCCTTGCGTCGAAAAACCGTTTCGCGTGCAACAGTTTATCGACGTGGTTTCGAAGACTTTTGGGAAGGTCGAGTGAATACTCCGGGGAGTAAAGAAGATTTCCGCATTCGATTGCTGGTCGTCGACGACGAGCAGAGTATTCGAAAACTCTGCGTGACGGTTGGCGAGGCCCTTGGCTTCATCTGCCTGGAAGCCGAGAGCGGAGAATCGGCGCTGGCGCTGCTGGAAGAGCAGTCCGTCCACATGGTCCTGAGCGACATGGTGATGCCGTACATGTCCGGCCTGGAGTTCCTGGAAAAAGTGAAGAAGCTCCTGCCTCGGACCGAGATTGCGCTGATGACCGGCCACGGATCCATCGAAACCGCTGTGCAGGCGATGAAGCTGGGAGCCTACGACTACATCACCAAGCCGTTCTCTCCGCTGGAGGAGCTGCGGCTGTTCCTGCGGCGTATGGCGGATAAAGTTCGTCTGGTCGAGGAAAATGAATTTTTGCGTCAGCGCATGGATTCGGAGACCGCGGTGCATGGCATCATCGGCTCCTCGACGCGGATCCAGGAAGTCCTGCGCATGGTCGCGCGCCTCAAGGACACTCGAACTCCGGTCCTGATCTACGGGGAAAGCGGGACGGGCAAAGAATTGGTGGCTCGCGCCATGCATTTCCGCGGTGCCTTTTCCGGCCGCCCTTTCGTTGCCGTTGACTGCGGATCGCTGGTGCCCACGCTAATCGAAAGCGAGCTCTTCGGTTACGAGAAAGGCGCATTCACTGGGGCGCTGAAATCGAAGCAGGGATTGTTCCAGGCGGCCGACGGGGGGACGATTTTTCTGGACGAAGTTGGCGAACTGCCGCTGGAGTTGCAGGCCAAGTTGCTGCGGGTATTGCAGGAAAAAGAAGTTCGTCCCGTGGGCAGCAATCAGCGGATGAAGGTCGATGTCCGCGTGATAGCGGCCACCAACCGCGATCTGGAAGCCGCCTACAAGAACGGAACCTTTCGCAAAGACCTTTATTTTAGGCTCAATGTCGTAACCCTTTACGTTCCCGCGTTGCGCGAGCGCCGCAGCGATACGCCCATGCTGGTGCACTGGTTCCTCGACCGCTACGCCCCCGGTTCGGACTTGCACGTCACCAGCGCCGCGATGAAGGCTCTGATGGAATATGACTGGCCCGGCAACGTGCGCGAGCTGGAGAACTGCGTGGAACGCGCGGTCGCGCTGGGCAACGGACAGATCATCGACCTCAGCGACCTTCCGCCCTCAATTGCTTCGGGCCTGGGCATAGCGGAAAGCACTCCAGCCGAAGGGCCAACGCTACTGGATCGTGATCTCGCGGCGGCGCGAGCCATTCCCGAATCGTCGCGGGCATCGCTATCCACCACCGATCTCGAAGACATCGAACGCGCCACCATCCAGCGCGTTTTCCAGCAGGTGAACGGAGACAAAGCTCTCGCCGGCCGCATGCTTGGCATCAGCCGAGCCACGCTGTATCGCAAGCTAAAACGCTACAACATTGGCATGGGATCGTCCGGGTCGGGATCGTCGAGCCACACGCTGCAGTAGGTGTGAGACTCTGATCTCAGGATGAGACGCAAAACTCTCGCCAGTCTCTGAGTACGCCGGAAGCGATCCCTAAGCCGCTGAAAATGCATTCACTTCAGTGCTAGTCCTTCCGTTCCGTGCGATGGCTCCTGCGTTGCTCCTGCTTTTCTGAAACGCGGATTCTGGCTCCCCCGAGGCTCTTCCTAACCGGGAAGTGGGGGGCCCAACCGCATTTCGATTGACACGTAGGTCAGGATTAGGGGATTTTCATCGCTTGACGCAACAGGCCATAGCGACGGCACGCAACGCACACAATGCCAGCACCGTGGCGGGACTCGCCCGTTTTTTTCCGGAAGCGTCGCCCGTCCGCATGCGGCTTCAATTTGCCAGGATCACTCCGGGCAGTGCTCCCTCCGAGGCAGCTTTCAGCGAGAGTATCGTCGTTCAATTCGGCACACCCCGCGAAGTTCTCTTTGAATGCGACACGCCGTTGGAGTTCGGAGATGAGCTTCGCCTGCGAAATGCCGACGATTCGTTCGACGTCATCGCGTCCGTCGTCGCCGTACAGTATCACCCTGGCAAGACCGTGGTGGCGGCCCGCTTCCGGGAAGAAGTGCCCAACTGGATCGTGAAATCATGACGCCTTCAATACCCGCACAGGATCCAGCAGCCGACTGGAAATCCGCCCGCCTGTTATACCCAATTTATCTTGAACTGGCGCGCGAGTTTGCGATCGAAGCGAAACCGTTTGCCGAGCTTGAATCTGGTGTCGAAGCGCCCGGAAAAGAAACGGTGGAACAGGCGAAACACTGGACCGAAGCAATGGACCAGCATATCCAGGTGCACCAATTGCGCCAGTTCCTGCAAACCACTTCCTCGGTAAATCAAGAAGGACTGCTAGCCCTGGTGCAACACTTCCTGACGCACCCTCTCAAAAGCGACGCCATGCGGGACAAGATCGATTTTCTGCTGGTGCAGTATTTCAGCCAGTTGACTCCCACCGGTGTGAGTGACGCGGAAGTGGATCTCGCCTATGTAGAGCGGTCGCTGCAGCCGGTTTTAGGCGAAGTGGACCTGAAGCCTCCGGTTTGGTTGAACTCTCTGGACCGCGTGCTGGAGACGGCACGACGTTGTCGTTCGCTCGATGAACTTCTGCATGGCGGCGTTCTGGAGCAGGGCCGCAAAGCCAAGGGACTGGCGGGGGATTTATTTTATCTGCCGGTCGCTCTCGTAGCTTTCACCCGCTTCGGATACCTCATGCGGCGGGCCTTTTTTCGCCTGATGTTAGGGGACCTCAACACCATTCTTGAAGGCCTGACCGAACTCGAGGACAGGGGGATCGTAACGATAGACTGCCGGCGCGCGCAGTTTTCCGAGAAGGAACCGATCATTCGCCTGCGCATGATCTGCCAGTCGTGGAAGGTGATGTTTCAAGCTGAATATTCTTCCGGACAACCGTTGCGCATGCTGGTGGACCTGCGCGCTTCGGTCGACCAGGCTCTGGGCCGCGGCAAGATCGACGAAGGCCAAGCCAAATCCAAACCGAAGTCGGCCACTGAAGCGAAGGCCGCAGTGAGACCGGCAGGCGCAATCCAGGCCGGATCGGCTAAAGCAAAGGCGGTTACGGCGGCAGCAGCAGGCGCGACCAAATCATTGGGAACATTTGCGGTCTCTGCTGCTGCGGCGAAACCAATGGATGAAGGCTCTGCCTCAGGTTCGGAACCTCCGGAGTTCGAAATTTCAAATGCACCTGGCTGGGACCTCGATTCCGAGTCGCAAGCGGATAAGAAGAGTTGAACCGTTTCGAAGTTGGGCGAGAAGAAATGCCGGTTTCATGACAGAGAGGACCTTGGAAGTGGAAGCACCGACGGTACTCATCATCTCCGACGAAGTCGATTTTTCGCGCCGCATCACCGCCCGTTGGCAGATGAAGCGCAACGCTCCCGCGTTTACCGTCCTTAGCGGCGATTTGTGGCCGCGCTTCGCGGTCGATGCGTTCGATGTGGCGATGGTTGGGGACTTGCCGCGCGAACTTCTCTCGGTGGTGCTGGAACCCCTGCATTCCACTGGGCAACCGATTTTCTGCGTCTGCCAGGATGGTCCCACGGCACAACTGGTACACGAGCGCTGGCCGCGAATTTGCGTTCTGCGGAAGACTGAACCTTGGCTCGAAACTCTGGTGTTGGCGGGCGGCGAAGCAGTGCATCGTTCGCGGGCGGAATCTCGCGCACGCGCCGCCGAACTCTCTTGTGCCGCTCTCGATCGTCAGGCGATGCTGGGCCGTTACATGGTGGAAATGCGTCACAATCTCAACAACGCGCTTACGTCGGTGCTGGGAAATTCGGATTTGCTGCTGCTGGAGCCGGGCAGCCTTTCCGCCCAGACTCGCGCTCAGATCGAAACCATTCGCAACATGACGCTTCGTATCCATGAAATCATGCAGCGTTTTTCGTCGTTGGAAAATGAAATGAACGTGGTGGCGCAGCAGGCGGAACGAGATTCAGGCAAGTCGTATGCGGCGACGGCCGCCGGCGATTGAGGTACGAGAATGCGTGCTCCCCTCGTGCGGCGCTGATCTCATACAACGTCGATCTCGTACGCGTTCACGCACGAAAGGTGGCGGGGAAGGAAATATGCATAGATTAATGGCGGGCGTCACGATTCTCGAGCACGAACTTTCCGACTTGCGGCTGCTGGTCGAGCGTCAGACCGGAATACTCCTCGATTGTCCCAATAGCGCATTGGCCGCGCACGTGGCCGAGTATCTGGAGAGTCAGGAACTGGAATCTCCGGCTGCCTTAATGGACCGGCTTCGGGCTTCGGATCAGGATCCCTCTCTGCTGCCCACATTCCTGGATGGCGTGCTCAACGTCAACACTGGTTTTTTTCGGTATCCCGGGGCAATGAATGCGCTGGCCCGGCAGGTCATCCCGCAACTCTATTCTCGCAAATCGGATGACGGATTTTGTACGCTTCGCATCTGGAGTGCGGGATGCTCCACTGGCGAAGAAGCTTATTCGATTGCCATGGCTCTGTGCGACGCGATCCCTGGAGGAAACGGAAACAGCAACGGCGCGAGCAATGGGAACGCTAGCCGGGACGCCCGGGAAAAAAGCGGGGCCAGCCGCAACGGCGGTATTGCTGAGAATAGCGTGGCGGCTGGCGCGGGCCAGAGCATGGCGGGTCAGAGCATGAAAGACTGGTCGATTCACATTGTCGGCAGCGATCTATTGCCTTCCGCCATTGGAGTGGCCGAGCGTGGGCTCTATCCTCAGTCAGCTCTGACGGGCCTGCCACCGGCAGCGATTCGCGCCTGCTTCTCGAAAATCGGCAGCCCGAGCGGAGGCCAGAACGGTTCTCCGGAAGCGTTGCAAAATCCAGCCAGCAACGGATCAGCCGGGAATCGATCGGTCAATGGATCAACGAACGTTACGCCCACTCCAACCAATGGCGCGCATCTGCTCGTGAAGCCGCGCCTGCGCAGCCTGGTCACCTTTAACACCATGAACCTGACTAAGCCGGTCTACATTGGCCGCTTCGACTGCATCTTCTGCATGGATGTCCTGCCCCATCTTTCGCGTGTCCAGCGCACAGCTTTGCTGGAGCGCCTGCATCTGTATCTTGAGCCAGGTGGATATCTGTTCCTGAGCCAGACAGAAAAGCTTTGCGCCCCGAATCTGAACTTCCGCTCGGAAACCTTCGATGGCTACACCTTCCATCGCAAGCCCCTGGCAGCCAGTGCGGCGTATGGACGGTAGCGCGCGAGGACGTTGCGATCGAGCAAGTATAGAACTAAGGCAGCCGCGGAGAACATTTCGCATTACGCGGCGCATGATTAGCCCCGCCCCGCATCACAATAATTCCACGCCTGTTTTCCTGCACGCGCGCACCAAGTCTTGATCCAACGTAGCTAACGGGACGCCATGGATGCGGGCGAGGTCGAGATAAGCCGCCTCATAGGCGGTCAGCCCATGATCGCGACTGAGGGAATTGACGCGGTCGAATACGGCTTCAGCGGGGAAATGCACCAGCGCAACCGGAACCGTGGCGAGATCTGAAAGAAAGGTTCGCACCAGTTCGCCTGAAATCCTTTTGCGCTTTTCTCCGACCAGCAGTGCATTCAGAACTTCGTGCGGCCAGAACGAGGGCGCGATCGCGGAGTCTCCGTGCTCAAACATTAGCGCAATCTTCCGGGCGAATTCCGAATTCTCGTCAGGGAAACACCAGGTCAAAACCACCGACGCATCTAGAATGAACTGACTCACCGCCGCCCTTCATCAATCAAGTCTTTGATCTTGAGCCCACCTAATGACAGCCTGTGCCGCTTGCCGAAACTGGACAATCTATTTACCGCTTCCGCCACGGAACTTTGTCCATGTTTTCCCATCCGCTCTTTCAGTAGCTCGCCGAGCATCCGCGAAACGCTGGTATCCCGTCGCGCCGCCTCGATTCGAGCCCATTGAGCAACGTCCTCTTCAAGGGTCACGGTGACGTTGCGTAGTCGATTGGATGTGGACACGAGAATAGTGTAACACGAAATCAGTGTGGTTTCGAGTTTAACATTGTCGGCGAAGAAGATCTGTAGCCCCGGCGTGCCGGTTGTCGTGGCGGCGCCCCCGCTGCCACCTGCTGTATCCTTACAATACGAGAGAAGATCCAGACGCGTTGTGGGTTAAGGCGCCGAGTTATGGTTTTGTCGGTCTTGGCAGGGTCACCGTTCATTCCCAGCCCCTGCGTTACCGGCCCTCGAAGGGGGCGATTATCACCGGGAATTTACAGACGACCCGGACCGCCGTGAATATTTCGTCGCTGTCCAATGGCTTCAGACGGTCCCCGTCGAAAGAGCAGTCGACGAAATCGGTCTCTTCGGCAATCAGAACACCGTGTGCAAGCCCACCACGCCAAAATGGCGCTCTACGGTGGAACGGCTAACGCAACACTTCCCACACTTCGCCGACGGCGATGTGAAACCTACGCGAACAAAAACTCCTTTGTCCGCAATTCCTTGATCGTGTCTCGCAACTTCGCCGCCTTCTCGAACTCAAACTTCTTGGCGGCCTCGCGCATATCGCTTTCCAACTTGCCGATGTAGGCATCCACTTCTTCCTGGGTTTTGAATTCTGGCATCCCCTCGGACTCGCCGGCGGTCAGGTCGGCATAATCCGCGGCGACGATTCCCGCCAGGGTCATATCCAGAGGACGCACGATTGATTCGGGGGTGATTCCATTCTCTTCGTTGTAGGCTGTCTGAATGGCGCGCCGGCGCAAAGTCTCGTCGATGGCGCGCTTCATGGAATCGGTCATACGGTCGGCATAAAGGATTGCCCGGCCGTTCAGATGCCGCGCGCAGCGGCCAATCGTCTGGATCAACGAGCCTGTGGAGCGAAGGAATCCTTCCTTGTCGGCATCAAGAATCGCCACCAGCGATACCTCCGGCAGATCGAGTCCCTCGCGCAGAAGGTTAATCCCGATCAATACATCGAACTCGCCTTTGCGCAGATCGCGCAGGATCTTTACCCGCTCCAGGGTTTCGATTTCCGAGTGCATGTAACGGCATTTCACGCCGACTTCGGCATAGTACTCAGCCAGATCTTCCGACATACGCTTGGTCAAGGTCGTCACGAGCACGCGTTCCCCCCGCTCAGCCCGGGCGCGAATCTCGTGCAGCAGATCGTCAATCTGCCCCTTCACTGGACGCACCTCCACTTCCGGATCGATCAGACCAGTCGGCCGGATGATTTGTTCCACCACCACGCCCGCCGACTTCGTCAACTCGTAGGGTCCCGGAGTTGCCGAAACATAAATCAGCTGATTGGTGCGGTGTTCGAACTCTTCAAAAGTGAGCGGACGATTGTCCAGGGCCGACGGCATGCGGAAGCCGTACTCCACCAGAGTTTCCTTGCGTGAGCGGTCTCCGGCGTACATCCCGCGCAATTGCGGGACTGTCCCGTGCGACTCGTCGATGAACATCAGAAAGTCCCGCGGAAAATAATCCAGCAAGGTCGGAGGAGGCTCACCCGGCAGCCGTCCCGTAAAGTGCCGCGAATAATTCTCAATCCCATGGCAGAAGCCCATGGCCTTGATCATTTCCAGATCAAACATAGTGCGCTGATGAATGCGTTGCGCCTCCACCAGTCGCCCTTGCTTCTCCATTTCGACTTCCCACCACGCCAGCTCTTGCTTGATCGACGCTACGGCCGACGCCCGCGTTTCCTCTTTCATCACATAATGCGTCTTGGGATAAATCGGCAGCCGCATGTATTTCTGCTTCACCGTGCTGAACAGCGGGTCCACCTGCGTCAGCGAAGAAATCTCATCGCCCCACAATTCGATGCGATACGCCATGTCGTCGTAAGTAGGGAAGACCTCGATCACGTCGCCGCGCACGCGAAAGGTTCCGCGCCTGAAATCTCCGTTGGTGCGTTCGTAGAGGATGTCGACCAGTCGCCGCGTGATGTCCTCGCGCTTGATCTTCTGTCCCTTCTCCAGAAACATCATCATCCCGTAGTACGCTTCTGGAGAACCCAAGCCGTAAATACAGCTCACGGACGCTACAATCAGCGCGTCGCGCCGCTCAAATAAAGACCGCGTCGCCGAGAGCCGCAGCTTGTCGAGTTCGTCGTTAATGGTCGCTTCTTTTTCAATATAGAGGTCGGCGGCGGGGACGTAGGCCTCCGGCTGGTAGTAGTCGTAATACGAGACGAAATATTCGACTGCGTTGTGCGGGAAAAAGTTCTTGAACTCGTGATAAAGTTGCGCCGCCAGCGTCTTGTTGTGCGCCATAACCAGCGTCGGGCGGTTCGCCGCTTCAATCACCTTGGCCATGGTGTAGGTCTTGCCCGATCCGGTGACGCCCAGCAAAACCTGATGCTGTTCGCGGTCATATACGCCTCGCAGCAGCGACTCGATCGCGCGCCCCTGATCGCCTTGCGGCTTATAACTAGAAACGAGTTTGAAATCCATGGAAGATAGCTGTTCGCTTTGGGCTTTTAGCTTGAGCCGTTTGAACTCATGTAGGGACAGCCGACCTCGGCAGTCCAGCCGAGCTAAGCACGCAGAGGCCAATTTCGCCCGAACGGAATCTTTCTATTATAAACTCCCGGCGGGACCCGACAGTGGCAGACTAATCCGGGATTTCGACTTCCTCAAGGTTCCCGGCTTCGCCGAATTTACAACTGCGACGATTCGCGGAATCGCACGGTGGATGAGTCGCCATCTGCCTTTGCCCAATATGACAATAGCTACTCTTCGCCCGATGAGATTGGCTTAGCTAAGCCAGTATCGTAACGACGTTTCCTTTTTGCAAAGGTAGAGTCCAAAACGCATCGCTCACTCGACGGCCGCCCGCAAATCCACCTTCTTTGTTGTGATGGTCACATGAACGGCCGGCAGTTTCGGCGGTGGCCAGTCACCCGTGTAGGCCTCGACAGTGATCGTCCCTGGAATTTTGCTTGCCTGTACGATCACTTGCGCCAGACCGTTGAATAGACTGTGCTTCGGATCCTTGTCTGACTCCTGGCAGTTGGGGTCGCCATTGCCCACGCCGATCAGCTCGCCTTCGCCGCTCACTTTGAAACTAATCATGTTGTCGGCTGTAGGAATCGTGCGGCCTTCCTTATCGAGCACTTCCACGCGCAGGATAACCACGTCCTCGCCATCGGCGTTAATCTCGGTGCGGTCAGGCGTAAGCCGGATCGACTCCGGCTGGCCGGTCGTCTCACGCGTTTCGGTGAGCACAACTTTGCCGTCTTTGGTGCCGCGCGCCTCCAACACACCCGGCTCGTATTTCACCTTCCACTCGAGGTGAGTCAGCGGCAGCACCTTCTGCGAGCCGTAGGTCTTGCCATTCAGTAACAGTTCAACGGAATCGAGGTTCGAGTGCACCCACACCGAAATTGGTTCGCCTTCACGCTGCTCCCAATTCCAGTGCGGAAACAGATGCAGCACCGGCTCCGAGCCCCACCACGCTTTGTAGTAATAAAAATTATCTTTAGGAAAGCCGCACATGTCGACAATGCCGAATTGAGAATTGACCGAGGGCCAGCCGTAGGGTGTAGGCTCGCCGCGATAGTCAAAGCCGGTCCAGGCAAATCCTCCCGACAGCCATTCCCGCGTGGCGTAGAATTTCCACCACTCCTCCGCGAGTTCCGCCCACGCGGGATGATTCGCGTCGTAGGCGCTGACCCAGTTGCGCAACTTGTCGGTGGAATAAATGCCGCGAGTGGAAACAGTGCTGGCTGTTTCCGAACCTACACTAGGTTTTTTCGGATGCGCCTTGTGCCATGCGTCAGGCGCATTCAAGTTGTAGTTGAAGCCCATCACGTCCAGGGCGTCGGGGAAGTGCGTATCGAAGCTTTCATTCACCGCTGACGTGCAAAGGCGCGTGGGATCGAGTTCATGCGTGCGCGCGATCATGTCGGCGACTACCCGCGGGCCCTCCGGAGTTTTTTGCAGCACCCCTTCCTCATTGCCCATCGACCATAAAATGATGGACGGCGAGTTGCGAAAGCGCTTCACCATCAGCTCCAGCTGTGCCATACCTTCGAAGTTGGAACTCATCAGGCGGGTCTCGCACATCATCATCATGCCGAGTTGGTCGCAGGCCTCGACCCACTCCGGCGTCGGCATATTGTGCGATGTACGCACAGCATTGCCACCCATATCTTTCAACACGGCCACTCGGTACAACTGCATGCGGTCGGGAAGCGCCGCGCCCACGCCGGCGTGATCCTGATGATTGCAAGTGCCTTTAATCTTTACGGCCTTGCCATTGAGGAAAAATCCCTTGTCTGCGTCCCACGTGATGGTGCGGACGCCAAACCTCACGCGCTCGGCGTCGCGCGGCTTTCCGCCGGATTCAACCGTCACCACCGCCGAATACATGTTCGGTGTCTCCGGCGACCAAAGAGCCGGATTTGGCAAATTCGCGTTCGCGATGAAAGCGGCAAAGCCATCTGGAGTGACGGACTGCGGAGCGGCTTCTGCCGTGGCAACTGCTTTTCCGCCAGCGTCGAAAATCTGCCAGCGTACACGGCAATTCTCCGGCTGACGGCCTTCGTTTTGCACGGTCGTCCCCAGATTCAGCGCAGCTGCATTGTTTCTTACCGTGGTGCGAACGTAACTATCCCAATGCCCCAGATGCAGCGCGTCGGTCTTGGTGAGCCACACATGCCGGTAGATGCCGGCGCCTTCGTAGAACCAGCCGTCGCCGAAGCTGGCATCCATGCGCACCACCAGATAGTTCTTTCCCCCATAATTCAAAAAATCGGTTAAGTCGAACCGGAAAGGCGCGTAGCCATTGTCATTGCGGCCCATGAAGGAGCCGTTCAGGAAAACGAGCGCGTCGCGGAACGCTCCTTCGAACTCCAGCACGACGCGCCGTCCGGCATCTTCTTTTGGAACGTCGAACACGCGCCGATACCACCCCACGCTGGTCTCTGGATAGCGGCGGCCGAGCGGCTTATAGCCGTGGCTTTCCTGTTCTTCGTCGCGCACAAATGGCAACTCGACCGCCCAGTCATGCGGCAAGTTCAGCGGGCGCCACTGCGAGTCGTCAAACTTCTCTGTGGCAAACTTGAATTCGCCAGTCTTGGCGAAGTCCCCCTGGCCCATGCCAAAGCCGAGATCCCGCCGTGGATCGGTGCCATGTCCGTGAAAAAACTTCCACCCAAAATCAAACAGCAAACGCTCTCGCGGGGCTACCGCGGCCAGAGCTTCGGCTGAGGCTGCGCCAGGATAGGCCGCAAGCAACGCGTGAGCGCGGCCCACCGAACCCGCTCCTAGCGCAGCGGCGGAGAGTGCAAGGCTGGAACGAAGCAAATCGCGGCGAGTGAGTGAACAAGTCCGAGAATCCATTCTGTGCCTCATCGGGGGACATCAAATTGGAATTCATCCCGACGCGTCAGCCACCGCACGAAGAAGCAAGGCGACGGCTTCGCCTGGGACATCGCATTATAGTCTCGGAGAGTCACGGAAAACGACGCGCTCGTCTTCCCTCGAGTTAAGCATGCAGATGCAAGGTCGAGGTTCTACTTCTATTGTTCCTTCACTTCGCCCATCCCCACGATCTTCGACGACGTGCGGAACTTCTTATAGTCGCGATATTCCTGTTCGCCATCGAGGTTGAAACCTTTGAACAGCGCGATCCGCGCGTCCACTTTGAAGGTCAAATGCCGCGGCAGCCAGACTTCGTCATTTACCCGCGTCTGTTCGAGCATGACTCGCGTGCCTTTATGGATGCGCGCCAGCACCCATCCGAGCGAAACCGTGTCGATCGCTTCGATATCCATCTTTGCCAGTTGCAGATCGCCCTTGTCGATCCATACCCGGCCGTGAAACTTGGAGAGAAACTTCGACTCCTTCATGTGCGGCTCAAACCCCGGCCGCGGCTCGGCGTCGATCACCCAGGCCTCGCGCCGTCCTACTTCTTCCGTCCCCATCAGTTTAAAGTCGTAAGCGTCGGCCACTTCGCGCACGAACTTGCGTCCATCCTCGCGTTCCTTCACTTCTTTCTCTTCTCGCTTTCTGCGCGCATCGTCCGATTCGTTCTTGCGCTTATCGATGATCTTCTGGATTTTCTCTTCCTCCTTGGCTGCTTCCTTGGCATCGAGCGGCTTGTCGTCTTTTTCGATGAGCCGCTGCACCTGCTCGCCATAGATTTCCAGAATCTCGTAGGTCTTCACTTCGGTAGACTTGATCTGTCCCTTGCCGTCGCGTTTGTGTTCGACCTCGCGATCGAGGTAGGTGTAGTCGCGCTGGTGCTTTTCGTTTTCGATGTCTTTGTCCGCGACCACACGAAATAACTCCCGCATCTGCTCCTGCGAGAGCGCGCCTTTCGCATCCGGAGTCAAATCGGGTACGGAAGCTGTCTTGGAAACCTCCGAGGCAGCGTCGCTACTTGCGGAGCCGGAGGTAGAAGTAGGCTGATCCTGCTGGCCGAACGCCAGCATGCAAGAGAGAAGAGTGAACCAAGTCAAATACCGCACTCGCATGCTCTACCTTAACGCATTCGAGGAGGAGAAGTTTCGCCGACGTGGGCAAGGTTTTGCTGGCCCAGTTCCAATTGTCTGTTGCTCACGTTTTGAAGGCTAGCCGGGCGGCAGGATCGGGGACGATGGGCATCCCCATAGGGAACTTTCTACCGAGAGTTGGCGGCAAGTGCGCGCAACGACGTCTTCTCCCGAGGCGAACCACTGCGCCGACCGAAACCTCCTCGCGCAGCATAGCGGAAATCCCCGATTCGCTGATGTCCACGCTATGGCCTTGAACCACTGGCATGTCCACTTCCAGCTTAAATCGAGGACGACGGCGAGCGTCCAGAGATAGAGAAGTCCACTGGGTTCCGCGCGGCGTCCCTACTCCCAATTCCCAGCTCCCGGACCAAGAATGATTCCGTGTCCCGCTGCCCCAGCCGCACTTGAATTCGTCCACTACCAGCGGTTAAGCACGGCGGTCCTTACTACGGCGGTCTTTACTTAGGAATCGGCAGCCTGGCTCCGGAACTTTAGTGCTCTTTAGCGGCCTTTAGCATCAGTCTCTCTTGTGGGCTTTGCCCAGACACTCGGCCTGGAAAAGTCGCTCGTCTACGCGATGCAAACGTTTTTCTTGTGCCTTGGTCATCAGAGAATAATGTTTGATGTCGAACAGGTGGTAAACGATGAACCATACCGGCTGATCTGTGGTCATCCAGTTCTGCCGGTCAAAGCGTTTGAGATCGACCGGAACCGAGTAGCGCCGCAGGGTGCGCTCCCGCCGCAGATTGAAATAGGCGTTGAAATAGCTCAACGCCAATTCGCGCAGCGTGCGATAGACGGGTTCGCGCCAGCGGCATCCCGTGTAATTCGACTTGGCCACCGCGCCCCAGCATCCCTCCTCGCGATAGATGGCGATCACGTGGTCGGTATCGTGCTCCGCTTCGAAATCCAGCAGCAAAGGAGGATATCCATTTGCCCGCAGTGCCGCCGCCGCGAAAATTGCGCCCTCCAGGCAGTGGGCAGACTCTTCGGCCAATACTTTGCGCGGAGACCACGCCGTATCTTCCAGGTGATAGGGCATTTCGTCGAGAAATTTCTGAATGCCGTAGGGATTTTTCATGCTGCGCAGCTTGCGCAGTTCCTTTTTCGTGAAGCCAAATTGTGAGCCAGAACTGTCAGAGGTCATTGTTGTCACAGGTCATGGTTTGGAATTCGGCGCAATGTTTGTGCAGAAGTGTAGCGAACATCGGTCCGTAACAACGAGTCTCTTGGCGCTCTCAGCGGCTTTTCTTTGCGTCGTCCGCGGTTCAAGCTTTGGATCTTGCCTCTGAAAAGATGCTCCCTAACTCCTGCGCCGAGTCTACCAGTACGTCCGGCGATTCATTTTCCAGCGTGCGCGGAGCGAATCCGTAGGTGACGCCGACCGTCCACAACCCGGCATTCCGCCCGGTGCGCACGTCGACGGGAGAGTCCCCCACGATCGCAGCCTGCTCTGACTTCACCCCGCTTTCCTCTAACAGGTTGCGCGCGCCTTCCGGATCAGGCTTCTTGGTAGCGAAGCTGTTACCGCCATAGACCTGCGAAAAGAACTGCCCCATCCCCAGCGCCTCGACGATAGCTCGCGAAGGATTTACCGGCTTATTCGTAAGCACTGCCAGCTTGCGCCGAGTCCCGTTCTGACTTCCATTCGGAGTCCCGTTCGACGCGCCTTGAATCGCCGAGAGCGCCTGCGCGATTCCCGGATAGACGGTCGTGTGATCCAGTTTGTGCTCGCGATAATAAGAAAGAAAGAACTCCAAGCCGCGACGTACCAGAGCCTCGTCAGCGGCCTCGGCCCCGAGCGCCCGCTGAATCAGAATCGGCGCGCCGTCCCCCACGTAGCTGGCAATCACGTCATCCGCCAACTCCGGGCGCCCGATGTGGCGCAACGCTGCGTTGACGGAATGCACCAGATCGAGGCGCGAGTCGATCAGCGTGCCGTCCAGATCGAAGATCACGAGTCGAATCGATTGCGGATCAAAGGCGCGGCGGGCTCGAATCATCATTCCTTCCAGAATAAAGCACGCAGCACTCAGCCGTCAGCATTCAGGGGAATGTGCGGGTCCGGTCTGAGACCCGGACAGGCCGAGCAAAGCTCGCTGCGTCTGTTGCTTGACGTGTATCCACATTTCCAGTAATATCGAAATATGTCGATAGCCACGAGCAAAGCCCCTCCAGCCAGCAAGGCGAGCGAACGCGTCGCCAAATACGCCGACATGTTCTCCGCCATGGGAACCGAGCCCCGCCTGCGCATCATGCAACTACTCCTCACAGCGCATCCCGAGGGACTTGTCGTCGGCGACATTCAACAGGAGCTCGAAATTCCCAACTCTACCCTCTCTCACCACTTGGACAAATTGAGGACGGAGGGCTTAGTCGAAGTACACAGGGAGGGCACTTTTCTTCGTTACACCGCCGATACCGCCGCGCTGCAGGAGTTGTTGCAGTTCCTCTACGCCGAGTGCTGCACGCGAAATAAAGCTGTCAAGCCGGAACAGATCGTACGAATCTGCAAATAGGAGAATAGATCATGTATTCGCAAGATGACCCTCAGGGGCTAGAGCCAACATCTTTATCGGAGTATAGCGGCACGGCTGAAGCCGTGCCCTTCCCAAGCCCCGGCATGCCCCTTCCAAGCCCTGGCGCGCCCCCCTCAAAGTCTGCGGATCTGATCGCCGGAATCAATGGGACGGAGAGTATCAAGGACATCGTCAAACAGAAATATGGCGAAGCCGCCTTGCGCGTGAAGTCCGGAGGCAGTTCGTGTTGCGGGGCCGCGGCCGCGACCAGTTGCTGCGATCCCATCACAACGAATCTTTACGACGTTTCGCAGGCGGTCCAGATACCAGAAGAGGCGCTGCTGGCCTCGCTGGGCTGCGGCAATCCGACAGCGCTGGCACAATTGAATCCCGGCGAGATCGTCCTTGACCTCGGCTCTGGCGGTGGCATCGACGTGCTGCTTTCGGGGCGCCGCGTCGGCCCCACCGGCAAAGCCTACGGGCTCGACATGACCGACGAAATGCTGGCGCTGGCCAACGAAAACAGGCGCAAAGCGGGCATCGAGAATGTTGAGTTCCTGAAGGGGGAGATTGAGAATATCCCACTGCCCGATAACTCGGTCGATGTAGTCATCTCCAACTGCGTGATTAATCTTTCCGCCGACAAAGATAAAGTTCTGCGCGAAGCCTTCCGCGTGCTGAAACCCGGCGGACGCTTTGCTGTATCCGACGTCGTAACCCGCGGAGAGATCCTGCCTGAAATTCGACAGAGTGTGCTTGCCTGGGTGGGTTGCATCGCCGGCGCTCTCGAAGAGAACGATTACCGCAGCAAACTGGCCGCCGCCGGTTTCATGCCAATTGAGATCGAGCCCACGCGCATCTATCGTACCGAAGACGCCCGTGAATTCCTGGCAGGGCAAGGAATCGACGTCGACGCCATCGCCCCACAGGTAGATGGCAAGTTCCTCAGCGCGTTCATCCGGGCCGTCAAACCCCGTCACACACAGAAGCCCTGCTCCGGCCCGACGTGCTGCAACTGACTAAAGAGAAAAAGAGAAAAAGAGAATTGGAATGCAAGCACACTACAGCGTTCTGTTTCTGTGCACCGGCAATTCGGCGCGCTCCATCATGGCCGAGGCCATCATGAATCAGAAAGGCCAGCCGCACTTCACCGCTTATAGCGCAGGCAGCCGGCCGACTGGAGCAGTTCGTCCCGAAGCACTGCGACAACTGAAAGCGGCCCACCTTCCGACGCACGGGCTTCGCAGCAAGAACTGGGGCGAGTTCGCGCAGCCGGGTGCTCCCTGGCTCGATTTCGTGTTCACCGTCTGTGACAACGCCGCGAACGAGGTGTGTCCAGTCTGGCCCGGCCAGCCGCTGACCGCACACTGGGGAGTTCCCGATCCGGCCGCGCTGCAGGAAGCCCCGGGACAAATCGAGAAGGCTTTTCGCGACGCGTTCTTTCTGCTGGATCGAAGGATCAGTCTGTTCCTCAGCCTTCCGCTCTCGACGCTGGACCAGTTCTCGCTCAAGAAAGAGATCGACGACCTCGGCCGGCAGTGAACTTCAATGGCGCGTAGCCCGCGGTGGGGCACGCTGCGAGGTTCGGAATGAACGCTAAGGCATTCTCCGTCTCACTCGTTGGATTGATTCCGGACGTATCGGTCACCTGGTCCAACCACGCTCCGACGCTGAAAACTTCTGTCCTTTTCCAACCCGCACTTACCATTTACAATCCAACAGGTTCCAACAGCTACGCGGAATCCGAGCGGGGCTGAGAGGAATCTAACCAAACAGGACACAGGACCCGGATGGCCACGACGAAGACCGACCCCAAGCTGGCCGTAACGGCCAATGGCGCGAAGAAGAGCAAGCTGTATCAAGGACTTACGCGCGATGAGCTCATCCAGGCCTACCGCATTATCTACACTTCCCGGCGCATAGACGACAAAGAAATCCTGCTCAAGCGCCAGCAAAAAATCTATTTTCAGATGTCCGGGGCTGGCCATGAGGGCATTGGCGCAGCCGCCGGTCTGGCCCTGAAGCCGGGCTACGACTGGTTCTATCCCTATTATCGCGATCGCGCGCTATGCCTCGCGCTCGGTGTCCAGCCTTACGACATGTTCCTACAAGGTGTCGGCGCGGCCGATGACCCCAGTTCCGGCGGACGCCAGATGCCCTCGCACTGGAGCTATCCCAGCCTGCACATTGTGACCCAGTCATCGCCGACTGGCTCACAGATTCTGCAGGCCGTGGGCTGCGCCGAAGCTGGACGGTATTTGGCGCGGCATCCCAAGGCCGCGGAAGTTCCAGATTCCAAGTTCAAAGACTACCGCCAATTCAAGAACGTCAGCTTCCAGGGCGATGAAGTCACTTACGTTTCTTTGGGCGATGGCACGTCCAGCGAAGGCGAATTCTGGGAGGCGATGAATGCCGCCGCCTTGGGCAAGCTGGCAGTGATTTTCTGCGTGGAAGACAACGGCTACGCGATCTCGGTGCCCGTCGAAGTCCAGACTGCCGGCGGAAGCATTTCGCGGCTGGTCGCAGGATTCCCCAATTTCCATTTCGAAGAGGTAGATGGCACCGATCCTGTGGCCAGCTACGCCGCGTTCCAGCGGGCGGTGCGCTACTGCCGCGAAGGACACGGGCCGGCGTTCGTTCACGCCCACGTTATCCGTCCCTATTCACATTCTCTGTCTGATGATGAACGCCTGTACCGTCCCGATGCCGAGCGCGAACGCGATGCCCAGCGCGATCCAGTCACCCGCACGCAAATGTTCCTGTTGCGTGAAGGTATTCTCGACGAGAAGGGAATCAATCAGCTCGAGAAAGAAGTCGACGCAGAGCTGCAGATCGCGGTTGACAAGGCTCTCGAAGCGCTTCCGCCTGCGCCCGAAAGCGTCACAAAGTTCGTATATTCGCCCGATCTCGATCCCGCGTCGTCCACATTTGACACTCAGGCAGTCACACCAGAAGCTCCGGCCGACGGCAAAAAGCCCGCCGGCAAAACCATGGCCGACCTGATCACCATGACCCTGCGCGATGAAATGCAGCGTGACGAACGCATCGTGATCTTCGGCGAAGATGTCGCCGACTGCAGCCGCGAGGAGTACCTGAAGCGCAAACTGGTCAAAGGCAAAGGCGGAGTCTTCAAACTCACTTTCGGCCTGCAGTGCGAGTTCGGCAACGACCGCGTATTCAATTCTCCGCTCGCGGAAGCCGCGATCGTGGGGCGCGCCACCGGCATGGCCACGCGCGGCCTAAAGCCGGTCGTCGAAATTCAGTTCTTCGACTATATCTGGCCGGCGATGATGCAGATTCGTGACGAACTTTGCGTGATCCGCTGGCGCTCCAACAACGGGTTCTCCTGCCCGGTCGTGATTCGTGTCGCGATTGGCGGATACCTGACCGGCGGCGCCATCTATCACTCGCAATGCGGCGAGAGCATCTTCACGCACATCCCCGGCCTGCGCGTAGTTTTTCCGTCGAACTCGCAAGATGCCGCCGGATTACTGCGCACCGCCATCCGTTGCGACGATCCGGTGCTGTTTCTCGAACACAAGCGCCTCTATCGCGAATCTTACGGTCGCGCCGCTTATCCCGGCCCCGATTACATGATCCCATTCGGCAAGGCGAAGGTAGTTCAACCCGGCACAGACTTGACAGTAATCACCTACGGCGCCGTCGTGCCGCGCGCCCTGCAAGCCGCTCAAAAACTCGAGCGTGAGCAAGGCGTGAAGGTCGAACTGATCGACTTGCGCTGCCTGAATCCTTTTGACTGGGATACGATTGCGGCCTCAGTAGCCAAGACAACTCGCGCGCTGGTCGCTTACGAGGACACGCTCAGCTGGGGCTACGGTGCTGAAATCGCCGCCCGCATCGCCGACCAACTCTTCGATCAGCTCGACGCCCCAGTGCGCCGTGTCGCCGCCAAAGATGTCTTCGTCGCCTACCAGCCCATCCTGGAAGACGCAATTCTTCCCCAGCCCAACGACCTCTTTCTGGCAATGAAGGAACTCTCGGAGTACTAAAGAGTATTAATAAAGTAGCGCCCCCGTCCCGGCGGCTGTCCGGCGGGGCGACTCGCCCGCCGCGCCGGTAGATTAACTGTCCCCAACCGGTTACGAAGGCTTTCCCCGCAATTCGATCTCGATTGTCCGTTTCCGCGGAGAATGCTAGGCTCGAAACAAGTGGGGACCGCGTACGCCAATCCGTTGAAATCCAGCCCATCCGCGCCCAACCGGCTGGTGCAATGGCTGCAATCGGCGTCGGCCGAAGTCTGGGTCAAATTCCTGCTGGCTCTTTTGGGCTTGGGCCTGGCCTTCGCCACCGCACTTTTCTCGACTGTCTCGCGGGATGCCGGCAACGTCTGGGCCACTGTGATTCTGGCCTCAACCTCGCTGGTGCTCGCCACCCTGGTTGGCCTGGTAACTGTGCCGTATCTTGCACGCCGCGTGGCCGTGGAGCGCCTGCGCGAATCCTTCGATTATGACGTGACGCGCGCCGGTATCGTATACGCACTCGTGACGCTGGTGATCGGCATCGCCGCGC
>Ga0073928_10004513_pt1 | contig 20526 bp, 15 predicted proteins | sample PaiPotPPA55metaG_FD_76969 | JGI IMG/M metagenome (GOLD analysis project Ga0073928, IMG submission 76969) | Iron sulfur acid spring bacterial and archeal communities from Banff, Canada, to study Microbial Dark Matter (Phase II) - Paint Pots PPA... ...
ACAGGGCGCCTCCCAGCGGATACTTCTGCACGCAGGTCTCCAGGGCCTTGAGTGTCAGCCGCTTCGCCAGTTCGGCCGCGTCAAGGGTCTTTAGCTTTATCGCCTCAATGCCATAGAGGAACTCGCCGGGTTCGCAGTTGATGGCCACCGGCACCGTAGGCACATGCGATGCGACCGCGTAGCCTATCTCCTGCTGAACCCACCGTCTCTTGAGTGCGGTTTTCGTCAGTAGAGGCACAAAGACGTGTGCGTGAGTGATAAAAGTGATGATTTCCTGCGGGAAGTCGGCGCCGACCTGCCCTTTCTTGTCGTACAAGGCGACCATCCCATTCTTCTCCAGGACCTCCGCGATGACGTGCACAAACTCCACGTCTTCGTGTGAGTAGCTGATGAAGACCCGGAACGGACGATCTTGCACAGTAGCCGCGGCCAGATTTGGAATCTTCCCGGTGTCGGACATAGGCAATCCTTTTCGTTCTTTATATCTCAATTCCAGCCGCGTGGCAATCGTCACTCTCACCGCCAGCCCCGCGAATGCTGCAGGCGCGACTGCGCGACGAAAAACGAGGTCTTCTACGTCGGTATGATTCAGCTTATGAAACGCCGCTCCCGCTATCGCTGGCTCGCACCAAACAGGGGCCGTGCCACCGGGCAGTCATGACTAGCGATATGGCCGCTCATCAGACCGATTTGTGAAGCCCGCAGCCGGCAAGAGTTTCTATGGCTGACATCTGCCACGTATCGACGGGAACGATTCGAACTTCTCGCGCTGCCACTTGGCGTGCCGACCGGCCTTGAGATCCTGCGCGAGTCTCGGGAAGCCGGGCGGCGTGAATCGACGAGGAGGATTGCGCAAAGCAGGGGGGCGTCAGCGCCCAAGCTTGCCAGGGTCCCCAAAGGCCACAAATGCGGCCCATACCGAGGGCGGTTCTCCGTTTCTTAGCTGGGCAAGCTGGGCTTCGCGTAGAGCGTCCGACTTACTCTTGCCGTCCTTCAGGTTGCGATAGAACTGAATCATCAAGTCGGCGGTCTTGCCATCGTCGACCGGCCAGAGGCTGAGCACTTGAGTCCGCGCTCCGGCCAGAGTTAGGGAGCGCTGCAAGCCGAAGACGCCATCGGCATAGCTAACCTCGCCCAGCCCTGTCTCACACGCTGACACCACGACGAGACCGGTCCCCCGCAGGTTCATTCCAGCCACCTCGTTGGCGCGCAGGATGCCCTCCGGCCCACGGTTGGCACCCGCCAAGGCAATGCCCGCGCGTAAGGACGGATCGCCTGCGCTCGTGGATTCGTCGGGCGGTTCGTAGAACCCGTGGGTCGCGAGATGAAGAAAACGCGGTGCAACTAGCGATTCGACTCCTGCGGGGGTAGCTGCGTCCGCCTCGATGCGTTCCGCCAACGGAAATAGTTCGGAGATTCCCAGGGCTTCCGCCTCGGCGCCGGGCAGGGGATCGAAGCGGAAGCCGCCGGCTTCGGGAACGCCGAAGTCGGGGTTGGCGACGATTTGGGGTGGTTTTTGGCTGGCCCACGTGTCTGCCCATAACACCAGGTCCCGTCCTGTCCCGATCTGGTAGAAGCGCCGCTCACCCTCAATCAGGTAGTGCCCGCTCGGGTCCACCAAGGCCGTCAGTGGTACGAGGCGCAGCAGGCCGTCTGCAGCAAAGAAGATTTCGTGCGCCGACGCGAGCGGTCTCTCGAATTGGGCCCAGACCTGGCGATACAGTTCTCCAGCCAGGCGGCGCGCTTTGGTGCCGTTCTCCCGCGCGCAGAGCGCCACCAGCAGCTTGCGGGCGCGTAGGTCGATGTCCGCAGCTGGGCCGAGGTCGCGCCAAGTGACGGCGCTTCGCGTCATCAGGAACGCGCCGTAGCGGTCAGGTCCCCATCGCTGACCGCGGCGTGGCGGGACATAGGCCTCCGTGTAGTGGATCATCTCCACGAGGGCTTGCGCGGGCTTCAACGCCTGCCGCACATCCGCCACGCTCACGTTCTGCACAACTTCCATGTAGGCCGGACTCCGCGCCAGGATCTGTGCACGTAATGTATCTTCCTGCGCCGCCGTATGAGTTAAAGCCTCACGGATCTCAGCGCTCGGCTGCTTTACGGCATTGTGTTGTAGCCGAGCAAGGCGGCGGGCGGTCTCGAAGTATTCCTCGAGCATCGCCTTCACGTCGAGTTCGCTCCGCCGCGCTAGGGCGTTGATGGCGTTTTGTAATTCTTCGAGCAGCCGTGCCTTTGTGTCTAGGACGACCTGTACTCCGGTCGCTGCCAGGCTGGGGTGCGCTGCCATGCAAGCGGTAAACTCGGCCAAGTGGGTTTGTAAGTTACGGACAACGTTTCGCATCCCAGGCTCCCATCCACCGGCGAGCGATCTGGCAAGATGGGGGCGCTCCTGCTCCAGCAACCGGCCATACTCCCCACAGGCGCGCTCGTCGAGATGTGTACGATACAGAGTTGAGGCGCGCATGTTAGCCAGTGCTGTCCTTGTGTCGGGATGATCGGGACCGAGAGCCTTCTCCATTATCCCGAGCGCCCGCTCGTGGAGCGGCCAAGCCTTCTTGTACGCTCCCTGCGAGTCGTACAGCCAAGCCAAGTTATTGAGTGAAAAGGCCGTGTCGGGGCGCCAGGGGCCTAGCGACTGCTCTCGGATAGCCAGGGCCCGCTGGTATAGCGGCAAGGCCCTCTCGTAGGAGCCCTGCGACTCGTACAACCCTGCCAGATTGTCGAGCACTGTGGCAGTGTGGGGATGCACGGGTCCCAGCGCACTTTCGTCGATGGCCAGGGCCCGCTGATAGAGAGGCAAGGCCTTCTCGGATGCCCCCTGCGCCTGGTACAACGTCGCCAAGTTGCTGAGCGCTACCGCAGTTTCGGGATGATCGGGTCCCAGTGCCTTTTCCAAGATGGGCAACGCACGCTGATAGAGAGGCAAAGCCTTCTCGGATGCCCCCTGCGCCTGGTACAACATCGCCAAGTTGCTGAGCGCTAAGGCCGTGTCGGGGTGACCGGCTCCCAGTGTCTCTTCACGGATAGCTAGCGCCCGCTGAAAAAGAGGCAGGGCCTGCTCGTATGCCCCTTGCGATTCGTACACCAGCGCTAGATTACCGAGTGTGGTGGCGGTGGCAGGATGTCCGGGGCCCAGCGCTTTTTCCGCGATTGCCAACGCCCGCTGATAGAGAGGCAAGGCCTTCTCGGATGCCCCCACTGACTGGTACAGGTCAGCCAGGTTATTTAGCACACTGGCCGTATCGGGGTGGCTGGGTCCCAGCACCTGTTCTCGGATAGCGAGCGCTCGCTGGTAAAGAGGCAAGGCCTTCTCGAACTCTCCCTCCAACCTATACAATTCCGCGACACTGTTGAGTGAGTCAGCCAGATCGGGGTGGCTGACTCCGAGCTTCTTTTCCTTGATGTCCAGTGACCGCTGGAGTAAGGGTAATGCCTTTGCATATGCCCCTTGCAACTTGTACAATTCTCCTAAGGTGTTGAGGGCGGCAGCCGTGTCGAGGTTATCGGGTCCCAGAACCTTTTCCAAGATGGTCACCGCCCGCTGGCACAGGGGCACGGCCTTTTCATATTCCCCCTGCCACGCGTACAGCGTCGCCAGGTTATTGAGCGAGCCGGCTGTGTCGGGATGGTCGGGTCCACGCGCCTTTTCGCGAATAGCCAGTGCGCGCTGATGAAGAGGCAAGGCCTTCTCATATGCACCCTGTGACCTGTACAGCTCCGCGAGATTGTTGAGGATGGTAGCCGTATCGGGGTGATCGGGTCCTATCGCTTCCTCGGCGATGGTCAAAGCCCGTTGGAAGACCGGCAGGGCCTTCTCGTATTCGCCTTCCGATTTGTACAGCAACGCCAGGTTGTTGAGCTCAGTGGCCGTCTTGGGGTGATCGGGTCCCAACCTTGACTGGGCTAACTCGAGGGCGCGCTGCGCGATGGGGACTGCTTCGGTATAGCGACCTGCGCGGTTGAACTCGGCAACCTGCGCGTTTAGACTCTCGATTTGCGACTCGACGGTGTTTTGCGCGTTCTGGGCGTTCAGTGAGAGAGCAATGAGGGTAGCGACAAGGGAGGCGATGCTTGTGAGCGCCCGCTTGTGACTGCGAGTACATGTGGGTGACGGCCTCGGCGGCGACGGCGTGGGCGCGGCCTTTGGTCCGCGCGCTTCATGCCCAGCCGGTTCGTTGGTGGATAGCTTGGTTGTCTTCAGCCAAGCCTCGGGCGGTCGGCTGCCCGGCAGTTTGCGGCAAAGGTCTCTTGGAGGGCTGAATCGCGGGCGGAGCCGCCTGCGGCTCCTTGAAACGTCAAGCTCCTCGCGCGCAGCCCGCGGGCGGCTTTTACGGTCGGCTAGCCCTTGTGTTGTTTGGGGTGGGCAGGCCATTGACTATCCTCCGCGAATTTCGTAGCCGCGTCCGCGATGTCGCGTGCGGACATGGAAGCCTCGACGTCGACGCTGTGATCTGCCAAGGCCGAGGCGTCATTGCTGAGGCTGAGAAAACTCTTGGCAGCTCGTTTAAGCTTGACTTCCAAACCTTCGACATCATGCGCAAGATGTTGCGCACGCTCTGCAGCAACCAACATTTGTTCGGTTACGATGGCGATTAAGAATGGAACCACCGAAGCCCGATAGCTACCATAATGAAAGGCGAGCCAGACGCCCTGCCACACCAGGAGTGTGAGCAGGCCGGCGGTTGCCGCCAGCGCCGGGACTGGCCTGAGGAGCGAATGGATGGTGACGATCAATAGTACCAGCGCGACTTCCCACAGGTGCTGTTCCAATCCCATGAGGTGAGACCGCCTGGGGTTCAGCTCTTCTTCCAGCGCCGAGGCGACGATTTCGGCGCCGGGCCGATCTCCGAACGGGGTCTTGTAGGAATCGCATTCAGAGTAGGATCCGCCGACGATGATAATCTGCCCGGCGATCCGGGAGTCGTCGATTTTCTTGGTGCGGCAAGCTTCAGCGGCCGTGGCGGGAGCGCCGTCGAGGAACTCGCCCACGGGGTACTTGACGAAGGCAATGAATCGCTCGAAGGAGGGCGTCTCCAGGTTCCTCCCAGCGCGGCGCGAATGCTCGGCGCAGTGCGGGTCCCTCGGCTTCAGCAGACAATAGGCCTGCCAGTGCAGGGAGGACGCTCGCTCGCGGGCGGTGGTCTTCATCCAGCGGGGATATTCGCGTACAGACCAATCGAGGCTGAGGAAGTTTACGGCTAGGCCCGTAAATTGGCCGCGCGGCAGATCGCGGTTACCCAGAACCTGCTTCGGCACGAGCCGGTCCGGATCTGTGGAGGGAACGGCGCCGCGAGCCCAAATGACGGGCACCTTGGGATTCTGGGGAAGCGGCATGCTCGCGAAACTGGCATCGGACGTGTCGAGATCGACGATGAGCGCTCGCGGGGAGCGATTCACTAGCGAACACACGGCGCGCGACAGCGGTTCTGTCAGCAGCGGGAGCTTGCTTTGGAAGGACTCGGCGCTGGCGAAATCCTCAGGGGTGATGTTGACGATGCGGATCAGGTTCGAGGTTTCAGCACGCGTTTGAGCCGCTTCGCGCATCAGGGCATCATTGGTGTGGAGCGCGGCATATTCGAAGACCCCCAATTCGCTCAGCTCATGGCCGGCCAACCATCCAGCGATGAAAAAGATCCAAAACAGGGGGCTCTTGAAATTGCCGAGGAACCTTCGCCAAAAGGAGCGTTCGCCTTTATAGAGGAGCGCGGCCTTGAGCCGCCCGATGACGCGCTTCATTGGCCCTTTCGTTCCGCCAGGCTCAGGAGAATGACGGCGCGCGCGCGGGCTTCACTGCTGTAGGGCTGAGCCTCGGTTTCGGTTCGCAGGTCGCGGAGAGAGGCGGAAGCCGCGGCGACGCGGGAGGCGGCATCCTTCCCGCCCGTAACCAGCACATAGGCGTCTTGATCCGTATAGAACCATTCGTCCTCAACCTGCGTCAGCAGGATGAGCCGATGAAGCCCCGGTTGGACGCCGGTGAGAGGGATCGGGCTTGCGGTCCTTTGGGGATTCCAATCCACGGTGATTGGGACGGGCTCATCGGGGCATTTCTGGTCGAGGGCTTTGAAGCACCAGGCAAAGGAATATTTCGCGGCCTTCGCGGCGGAACTGATTACCGCTTCGGCGGGCAGGCTGGCGCCCGACTCAACGGCGGCATCCTGCAGAACCGCCTGGGCCGGCCGGCGCTTTCCGGACATGGTGTTGACGATGCGCTGAAACAGCGGCAGGCGCGGCTGGGCCGCTTGAGCGACCTTGCTGAGATCGAGCGGGCCGTCGCAGACGAGCGCTTCGGAGCACGTGAACTTCGCATAGCTTTGATCGAACAGGTTGAGCCAAGCTGCGTCTTTTGGGGATTTCGGCTCGCGGCGGACCAGCTTGGATGTGGAGTATACGGGATCGCCTGTTTTTAAGATGCGCGGGTTTTTCGGATCGCTCTCGTCTACCCAGTTGCCCGAAGAATGGAGGCTGAACCAGGCGACGGGTTGCGGCTTCGCAGGCGGCCGCTGGGCAAGCACCGCTGGGGAGATGAGCAGCAGGGCAGCGAGGGGAGCGCGCATAATTCTATGGTTATACCACGGGTAATATCGCGCCGTTGCGGAGCCATTTCGCTTGCTGTTCCAGCCGTCCCGAGGTACGGTCATCAAGGCTACCGATATTACCCATTAAGAGGTGTAGAATGAACGAGTTAACAGTGGTTAGCAGAACGGCGGAATGGCAGCGATTGAAGCCGCTTGTGCTGGATTCAGTTTCGTCGCCCATCACCAAGCGTGTCTATTCGATGGCGTTGGACGAGTTCTTTGCGTGGTACGACCAGGAGCCGCGGCCGGGCTTTACCAAGGCCACCGTCTCCGCATGGCGTGTCTCGCTGGAGGAGCGCAAGCTGGGGTCGTCGTCGATAATCGTCCGGATGTCCGCGATCAGGAAGCTGGCGGTCGAGGCCATGGACAATGGCCTGCTGGCGCCCGACCTTGCCGCCGGCATCCAGCGAGTAAAGAGCGCGAAGTCCATCGGCGTGCGCATGGGGAACTGGCTGTCGCTTAAGCAGGCGCAAACGCTGCTGAATACGCCGGATATCACCACGCTGAAGGGCCTGCGCGACCGCGCCATCATCGCCGTGCTGCTCGGTTGCGGTCTGCGACGGTCGGAAGTGGCGGCCCTTACGATGAACCACATACAGCAGCGCGACGGCAGATGGGTGATTCTTGACCTCGTTTCGAAGCACAAGCGCGTGCGCACGGTACCAATGCCGACTTGGGTAAAGGTCGCCATCGATGCATGGACGGCGCCCGCTGGCGTAGCAGACGGCCACGTCTTTCGCCCCGTGCACCGCGGCGACCAGGTGCGGGGCGACGCGCTCAGTGACAAAGTGATTTGGCAACTCCTGCGGCCGTACGCGGCGGCTGCTGGCGTTCCCGGCATCGCGCCGCACGATTTAAGACGTAGCTGTGCGAAATGCTGCCGTGCCGCCGGCGGCGAGCTTGAGCAGATCCAGTTGCTCCTTGGCCATGCGTCCGTGCAGACCACCGAGCGGTACCTCGGCACGAAACAGGATCTGGTCCACGCGCCGAATGATGGGATCAAGTTGAGAGTGGCGGTGTAACCTGTTGTCTCTGCGGCCCGGATCATTCCGCGCTTCTGTGGCCATTCAACATGCCACTGATGTCCTTCGGATGAAACGAAACGTTCCACGCCCAGCGGCCGAAACCACCGTGCTCGTTGACGGCGCGAACCCACTCGTCTAGGAATTCCCGCTTCGTGCGATCCTCTGGCGAATCCTGCCCTTTCACTTCCAACACCAGCATGGTGCCATTCGCCAACCGGATCAGGAAGTCCGGCCGGTATTTTCGCACGATGCCCTTGAATAAATACAGCACCTCGAAGCCTAGATGGTCGTTCTTCGCCCATGCAGTTACATTCGCATTCTTGTCGAGGATGTAAGACTCGGATGCCTCCCAGGTGCTGTCGTAGACGCAGAAGTTAATGTGGGAGCGGAAGTGCGCATGTCGCCCGTCGAGCGGATAGGGTGCTCCGTGTCGAACACCAGTGCCAGCGCCAGCGTGTTCTCGAAGCGGATCTGCTCCCAAATATGTTGGACAATCCGGTTCATGTTCAGCGTCAAGACGATGCGCCGACGCAATGGGTCCTGATTGAACAGGGGCGGCGTGATGTCGATCTTGTCTGCCGCAATGAACCGTTCCACCAGCCGAATCAACTGTGCGAGTAGGGCTTCTCGGCTGCCCTTCCATGACGGCTGCATCTGGTCGTAGATATCGCGGGCGGTCTCGAATACGATGCGCTGCATCCGAAACTTCTGCCCCAGTTCCTGGAGATTGATCTCGCTAAGCATGTGGACCTCGGGCTTGCCGTCCACAATCGGAGCAAGTTCTGCTAGCGTGCGCGTCTCGGCAGCGTCGATTAGCAGCGGCTTCACGGAGGCGGTATTCAACTCCAGCTTGGGACGCATCTCGTGATCGATACGAACGACATTCGGCCAGGTGATTTCGAACGCAGCTTTTTCCGATAGCGGCTTGATCTCCGTCTTGGGCGGGGGCGGAGGAGGGGGCGCGCCCCCGTTTCCCTCGTGTGGCAGAAAGGTAAAGGGAACGCCGAAAATGTTCACGTACTCCGGCTCAAAGAGACCGGACGCCATGTTCACGTCGTAGGACGTTCGCCGCAACCCCCGACCGACCACCTGCTCGCACAGCAGTTGGCTGGTGAAGGCGCGCAGGCCCATGATGTGCGTGACGGTCTTGGCGTCCCAGCCTTCGGACAGCATGCCGACGGAGATCACATTCTGAATCTGTTCGCCAGGCTTGCCTTGCTGCCCAACGGTATCCACCGTGAGACGCAGCAATTCAGCTTGATCCTTCTTCGATACCTTCGGCCCCGATTGGCCGGTTTCCTCTTCGCCAGCGGGTCCCACTGCATCCTCTCCAATCTCCGGCGCTTCCTCGCGTGCTTCGGCCTTGTCGAGAACCCTGGAATCGATTTGCAGCGTCTTCTCCGGCAGACACAGTTCTTCGATCCGGATCTTGCCACGGTCGAAAGCGTATTTGATGCGCGCGGATGTCTCGGTCCGGTTGGCAACCGTGATCATCACTGGCGGGACTTTAAATCCAAGATCCGACCATCGCTTGGCCGTCTCCAGCCAATCTTTTCCGAGCAAGTAATAAGCGTTCTGAACGAGATCGGGCAGCGACTCCTGCGGTTCGGCTCTCCGGTTGATGTCGTCCCTCACCTCATCGTCCATGTAAATGTGGTACAGCCGCGATTTGTACTCCTTCGTCAGCGTTCCATCGTCGCGCACCACCACGCGCGGCGTCTTCACAAGGCCGGACTCAATGGCGTCATTCAAGCCGAAGTCACTGACGATCCAGCCGAACAGTGTCTCTTCGCCGCTCTTTTTTCCCGTCGGCGCAAAGGGCGTCGCCGTCAGGTCGTAGCAGGCGAGTATGCCGCGCGTTTTGTGGATGCGATCCAGCCCGCCGACCCACTGGGTAGCTTCTTCGAGTTCCACCTTTCCAATATCCTTGGCAGACGTTTTCGGCGGAACCCTCCAGGCGTGATGGGCTTCGTCGTTGATCACGAGCAGATTCTGCGCTCCCGCGAGATCGTCCAGGACGCGTCGCGTGAAGGCCTCGTCACTCTCCGGTCCCTTTTTCATCACCTTGGGACCGGCATCCGGATCGAGCGGCATCAACGTGTGCCAATTGCGGACCATGATCCTCGCTTGTTGCATCTGGTCATGCAGACCCATCGGCACGATATTGAACTGGTCGTAGTAGTTGCCGGCCGAGCCCGGTATAAGAACGCCGAGGCGGCTCTTGACGGTTAGGCCCGGCGCCACCACGAAGACGTTCTTCGAGAACCGTTTGTCCTGGGGATAGGTGACTTTGTTCAGTACATGCCAGGCGATCACCATCGACATTACGATGGTCTTGCCCGATCCTGTCGCCATCTTGGTGCAGGCGCGGGTGAAAGGCCCGCCATCGCCGGGGACCGCGATGCCGACTCGCTCCGAAGCAGCAGCCTCGGTCAGCCAGATGAGGGTCTCCACAGCTTCGAGTTGGCAAAAAAAGAACCGCCGGTGGTCGCGCTGTTCCGGGTCACGCCAATGAGCGAGCAGCTTTTTCGTAACTCCGGAAACCCCCGGATAGTCCGCCTCACGCCAAGTCTTCACTCGCGGCCGGATCTGGTTGACCAGCGGGAGCTCACGAAAAATGCCCGGATCGTCGAAAGGCTTGGCGCCCGGCGTCGCCGTCACATAGCCTGCCGGTCGGCGGCCAGGCTTACGTGTGAAGGAGCGGGACTCGCGGTAGTAGCTCCAGTGCTCTTGAGGCTCTTTATACGGCGAGTTGATAATGAGTTGATCGATTGTGCCAGCGGCCATTCGCTACTCCAGATCCACAATCCGAAGACTCTCGATGCCTCGGTCATCAATGATCTTCACGGCGGCGCGCTGGTTTTTGCGAGCCACCACGAATGGCAGTGAAATCGTTCCTCGATATGCTTCGATCAGGTCCGGGTCGATTTCTGCTTTCAGATTCTTCGCCAGTTTCGCCCAGCCCTCATCTTCGCCGGCCATCGGAAAAAAGACCTGGCGCGGGAATAGGCTGCGACCGTCGTAGTCCGGATCAAGCATCCACATAGCAATCTTCTCGTTGCCTCCGGACTCGATCTTGCCATTCTTGGTGTTATAGTAGTCGAATCCGTTGATCGCCACGCGGTACTTGCCCTTGTCTTCACCGTCTCTGATGGTCTGGATCTCAATATCAGGCTGGCCGATCAGCCAGAAGCTCTCGTTGCTGGCCCGCTTCTTCTTGAGATCCTCGGTCAGCAGATCGGCATTCATCTGGGCCTTGAGAAGGTTGACTCCCGGCCAGTTCAGTTCATCGATGTCCTTAGCGGCCTCCGGATCAAATTGGAAAGCGGCGAAGACGATCATCGTCGGCTTTGGCACCAGCTTACTCGCTTCGTCGATTGCCAATTCCACTTGGCGCTGCTCCAGGGGAGCGTGCTCCGGGCCGAACGATACAACCGCGCGCTGTGGCTTATCTTCCTTCGTCTCGGCGTCTGCGTGGAGCCAGCGAGTTCCGGGAAATGGCTCGACTCGGGTAAATTCGATTCGCTGGCCTGATTTGCCACGGATTCCAGACCGCTGGAGTTCGTCTCGCCAGTCACGGTTTCGCACCGTTGCGCCGCTACGCGCTACGGAAACGTCGACCGACCGTGGCTCTGACGTGAAATCCGCCTCTTCGAAAGATCGGACCACAGGTGCAGGTACGGCTTCTACCGTAAATGGACCCGTAACCCGCATCTTGGTTTTGTCGGGTAGCGGCTGGTCGTACAGAATCTCGATTGCAGGCGATTCCTTATTCGCGATGGTGCCAAGCATGACGTGTTCGACAGTCCGATAGACGAAGCCGCTATCCACTCCCTCTGTAGGATGAGCAAGCTGGTAATAGTCGAACAGCGCAGTCATCAGCCGCTGCTTGGCAAGCGTTGTGGCGACGCGCGAAGTGTCGCAGGTAATCCAACGGCGTCCCCATCCTTCGCTGGCAACGGCAGTGGTTCCAGATCCGCACGTGATGTCAAGTACAAGGTCACCGGGGTCGGTGGTCATCAGGATACAGCGATCCAGAATCTCCTCGTTTGTCTGAACCACATAGATCGGATCGTATGCGCCACCGAGATTGTCCCACCAATTTGACAATGCTTCGTACCCGAAATCGTCGAGGTAGCTCTTGAATCGCAACTGTCCCTCGCCGGCCAGCAAACGTCCCTGTGCAGCAAGCATATCCATGCCAGGAGTCGAACCGTCATCGGTCTGGACGGTCGTCTTCCAACAGTTTCGTTCGCCAGGTGAGTAAGTCTTCCCTTTGAAGCTGTATGGCAAGCTCTGGTTTTTTCTTACGCCGCCACTGGTCAGGGGGTTCGACCTAAAGAGCCGGGCGCCCGGATAATCTCTGAATAGCTGGCGCGGATTAGTGCGATAGTCCTTCTCGGCTCCATCCGGTGATGGCAACTCGGCAATTAGACACTCCCGCCCATCAGGTAGTTCAACGAACTTGTAATCAGAGAGGGTCTCCGTATCCAATTGTTTCTTTTGGAAGATTTGGCGGAACTTAACGAGACCAGTGCTGCGTTCAGAGCGCCCGTACCACACAAGATAGTCGTTCACGGGATCAAGTAGTCCGCTCTTTTGGCTGCCTTTCTTCTTGACCGGAATGGTCACCACCCCGTTTTGTGGCCCGAACACTTCATCCAAAAGGGCGCGCACGAGGTGGACATTTTCATCTGAGATTTGGACAAAGATGCTCCCTGTCTCAGACAGGAGAGCCTTTACGAGAAGCAGTCGGTCACGGAGGTACGAAAGGTACGAGTGAATTCCAAGCTCCCAGGTGTCTCGAAACGCCTTGATGGTCTCCGGCTCGCGCGTCAGGTCCTCATCCTTGTCGCTCTCCGATACGTCCCGATTGTTCACAAAGGGCTGAAAGTTGCTCTTGTATCTGACACCGTATGGCGGGTCGATATACACCATCTGAACTTGGCCGGCCATGCCTTCCTTTTCGAGCAGGGATGTCATCACGAGCAGGCTGTCCCCTGCGATCAAACGGTTCGTCCAATTGTGTTTGTGCTTATAGAACTCGATAGCTTCGCGCAACGGCGGGTTTTCTGCTGCTTCCTGAAACAGCGACATCTGCGGTCCGCCGTTCCTCTTCCTGACGGCCTCGATGATAGTCCGGGGATCGATCCGCTCATGAACGTGAAGAGACACCAGCGGCACATCAAACGAGGTGCGCTCCTTTTTGCCCGCCCAAACGAGCTGTGGGTCCAGGTGCGGATCGTAGCTATACGTCTTCCTGCCCTCCTCGCGGTCAGTCGCCGGAGTCACCAAGCCCACCGGGGGGTTGTTGAGCCTTTTCTTGCCTTTGTGCTCGTATTGCTGAATGGCTTTTTTGTCGGGTGAGGGTTTCTGTGTGCGCGCCATCGCCTCGGTACGCTCCAATCGCCAATTCTATCGCTTATCGCAAGGTCCTGGTCGCTTATAATGGTAGCGTCAACGACGGTACTGGAATGATGGCGCTTTGGCGTTGTGGAACGGGGCCCCATGTCGAGGGCGATTCCGACGTTCGCTCCAAAGCCTGTCGAGTCGCCGCCACGACCGGCGGGGCGAAGCCCTGGGCGAGGCCCCACAGACGGATTCAGCGAGGACAGCGAAATGACAAATGAAGACCTGATAATGGAACTCACAATGGAGCAGGGCCCCGGCCGCGAAACCCAGATGCAGCCCCCAATTGGTGTTTGGGCGCACTACTTTGGGATCGACCTGGACCACCCGCCATCTGTTCGCCTGACCAATAGAAAGCGTCGAAACGCGCGACCGGAAACTCGCCCCGTCGTGGAACATGATCACAATTGGACGGTCGAGGTTGCAGGCGCGGACGTAGACAGACCTGCCATCATCAGGTTTCATAGAACAGGCGTCAATCGCTATGACTACTGGGTCTACGGGCCAAACGATGTAGAGCACCAAACCTGCCGCTGGATATTGGATAACTTCCGCAATCCGCATCAGCAGCGGGGGCGTCGATGGCTGGTGGTCTGAACTCGCCAATGTGTTGATGCTGCGGCATTTCAACTCCGACATGAGTTACGGCTTCACGGAGTGCACCGGCACGTTAATCACCCATATCGGTAGTGGTCCGGCGCGGTGACCTTGTGCACCCGATGGCGGTGGACGCCACCGCACAAGCCACGCTGGGAACCACCCAACGATGTGCTGCCATTTGCGATCAGCCGCGCGGCCACTCCCGCTGTGCCGCTCGCCGGGCCCTCAGGCGGGCGTTAGCCCTTTGCTGTTTCTCCTCGGCCGCGGCCACTCGACATGCGTCGCAGCGCTTTCGGATGCGCGACTTGGTCGTGTAAATCGCGCCGCACCGCCGACAGGACTTGGTGAGCGTTTCATCGCCTGGAACGCTTGACGGTTTCCTGGGCAGCAAATAAGAATAATCAGAACCGCTCTGCATCATGCTAAGCAACCGCCGTTTCCCAACTGTTTGGCGGGCAGATCAACTCCGCCCCCTCATGGTTGGCGTCACACAGGCTCCCTAAATTTGCGTCCGGGTAATTAGTAATATGATACACGGCACGCCGGGTGGTGCACAGCGGCGAGCACAGGAAAGTGCGCTGGGCGCTCCCCGGACAGGCGTGGCCCGCTATCAACGTTTCAAGGGCTGCGTGGGCGGGTCTTCCTGACCCGGTCGGTGCGGAAATACGATTCTGACGATGGCCAGTGCGTCAGGGAGTGTCGATCCTTCATAGACTCTAGCGGTTCCGTCCTTGAAGAATACCCGCAGGCCCGTTAGCTGTTCTGGTTTTCCGGTGAGGACGTAATGTACCGCCAGAACGTCGTTGGGATCAAACATTCAACCAAGGCTCAATCCGAGGCCCGCCGGCGAGCACAGGCTCTTTGCGACCTTCCGATGGACCCGCCGGCGAGTTCGCCTTTCCGAAATGGCGTTATCAAGTTCATTTCCCTGCGATCTGGCCCATCTTCTCCGCGCAACTTGCGCATTCGTCGCCCTCCAGGTTCAGAACTGTGCGCGCCGATCCCTGAATTCCGACGATTCGCGCTCCGCATAGCGTCGTAGTTCCTGTCCCCATCTGGCCGACAACCTGAACGCTCAAGTGAGACTTGTAGCTCCTCTTCAACTTGAACTTCCAGAAAATCGGCAGCGACTCGGCCCGTCTTTGCATGGTACCAGTGATTATACCGAACTCCCGCCTCGGCCGCCCGGCACCCGCGTGGGTTGGCCGCGTCCGCCCTTGCTCTCGGCAGATCTCGCCACCCGAGACCTGAACCGGGAGGCGTCTACACCCTGCGCGGCTTAGTCGTCCGGCCGAAATGATTGCACCTCTTCCATTCAGCGTCGCCGCAGCGGCGCTTTCGGCCTGTTGAGGCACCCCCTTTTCCCGGCGGCAATGCTGGTCGCAGTGGGCAGCACCGGCACAACGTGCGCGAACGTCGTACGACGGGTGGCGGATTCTCGTTCCCCACGGCGTTGCGCCAATTTTGAGCAGCGGGCCTGCTGACTCCGGCTTGGCTGCCAGGGAGGAGGCGCGCCGAGAATGCGGGCATCACGCCCTTGTTATGCCAAACTGCCCGGCGTGCGTTTGCCCGCGTCCGCTTCAAGGTTTCGTTTCATTTTTCATGGCGGCCAGCCCCTCCTCCACGGTGACCCGTTGCTGATACCCGAGTTCGTTCTTGGCCTTTGTGCCTACCAAAATACAGTCTTGCGCCATGACCATGGCGGCGTGCCGGGTGAGCAGCGGGTCGCCCGCGAGATGGAGTAGCCGCCACACACCCTCCGACACCGCCGCAATCGTGTCGGCCAGCCAGTAGGGAATGGAGCGGTCCGGCAGGACGACACCCGCGCTGGCCGCCAGCCCCAATAGCATCTCCTTCATGGAACGCTCTCCGTCGTCCAGAATGAAGTACGCTTCGCCGGGCCGCCCTCTGGTCAGGGCGAGATCGATGGCATCGACCAGATTCTGGATGTGCGTCGTCGAGGTGACAGCCCGGCCGTGATCGATCCACCTCCACCCTCCGCTGGCGGCCATTTTCTTGAGCAGCGGCAGGATGGTCTGATCGCCCGGACCCCAGATGAAGCGGGGCCGCAGGACAATGGTCTCAAAGCCTTCACAGTTCTCGTCGCGCACGGCCTGTTCCGCCAGGGCCTTGGTCCGGCAGTATGGGTAAGGGCTGTCGAAGGCGAGCGGGGCAGTCTCGTCCGCACCGCGCAAATGCTGGCCGCGGACCAGGGCGGCCTCCGAGCTGATGTGAATGAAGCGGCGGGCACCGGCCTGCTGGGCAGTCCCGAGCATACGCCGCGTGCCCTGGACGTTGATGCGATCCCAGGCGTCCGGAGGTCCCCATTGCTCGACGAAAGCGGCGCAGTGAATCACGATCTCAGCGCCGCGGACATCGGCAGCGATCACCGTATCAAGATCGCACCGGACGGGTTCAGCACCGAGAGCGCGGATTTTCTGGTCGCTGGATGATGACCGCGACATGGCGCGAATCCGATGTCCTTCGGCAGCCAGGCGCCGGGCAGCCGCACCGCCCACGAAACCCGAGGCTCCCGTGACAAAGATGTTCATAATCTTCACAAGCCATTCCAGTATACGACCGATACGGAGGGCCAGTGAGTTTTGGTCTTAAGATCGAGCAGCAACTCCGCATATGCCTCGGTATCAACGGCGCAGTCGGCGCCGAGTTCCGCCGCACGCTGCGCCTGAACGATGACCAGGATCTCACCGCGCCCACGAGCACTACGTCGGAAACGAAAGCGCCGTTCAGCGAAGTACAGCGCTGGTCGCGCGGATGCTATCCTTGGTGGGAGTTCGGTGATATGCGCGCTGTATGGTTACTAGCCGCCACGTGCAGCTTAGCCGCTGCGGAAGATCCGCGCGAACTGGTGCGGCACGCTGTGCAGTTGATGGACCAGAACCTTGCCATCGCGCGCAACTATACTTTCCTGGAGCGCACCGAAATCCGCGAGTTGGATTCCAACAGCCGCGTCACCAGCCGCAAAGTAATGCTCTACGACGTCACCCTTTTGGAGGGCTCGCCCTACCTGCGGCTGGTGGGCAAGGACGACCATCCGCTGTCCCCGGCCGAAGAGCGCATGGAACAGAAGAAGCTCCAAGACAACATCGCGGAGCGTCAGAAGGAATCGCCTGAGCAGCACGCCAGGCGTATCGCAGATTGGGAAAAGAAACAGCAGCGTGCACGCGGCCCATTGACGGAGATCCCGGAAGGATTCGACTTCCGCATGGCGGGCGAGGAACAGGTCAATGGGCGCGCCGCCTGGGTCATCGAAGGCACGCCGCGGCCGGGGTATCACGCGCGCAGTACTTTGGCGAAGTTCTTCCCCAAGCTTAGCGGGAAGCTGTGGATCGACAAGGCGGATCATCAGTGGGTAAGGTTCGAGGGAGAAGTGACCGGCACAATCTCGGTGGGACTGTTTCTGGCGCGCTTGAATCAGGGCGCACGGCTCAGCATAGAAATGACGCGGATCAACGACGAAGTCTGGCTGCCGAAGCGGATCTTGGCAAACGGGACAGGCCGGCTGGCGCTGGTCAAGCAACTGCGCGTGGAGGATGACACCAGCTATTCCAATTACCGCAAGTTTCAGGCCGAATCGCGCATCGTGGCGGTAGCCCCGCAACCGTGAGATTGGCCATTATGGGCAGCGCGGGCCGGCCCTCCAAACGGAAGCGGGCCAAGGGCACCACAGGCGAGCCCGAGTTGCCGCGGCAGCCAGAGTTTCCGGGTTGAAGCGTGGGCTATACCCGCGGCGCGTACCCCTTGATCCGGGCTGAACGAGCGCGCCGCCGCGCGGGCGCGGTCCCGGTCCCGCCATGGCTCTCCGCCGAGCGCGGCGGAATACCTACCATGGCGGCGCGAATCACCGATAGGAGCCAATCGGTTATCCTGGGCGCAATGGAGTACTTATTCGTATGCCCGTACTGCTGCCAACGGATATCGATGGTGTTGAAGAACAGTGAAGAACTGACGCCGGGAATGAGTGTAGCGGGCAACCGGACAATGAGAAGCTGGCAGGTCCTACAGGCGGTTGCGGTGATTGAAACGCCGTTCGCAACTTTTGGAGCGCTCCCGGGTTCCAACTATTAAGCCCTCTTAAAAGACGCAAGTATCGGTACGCCGTACCCAGCGCGTGACTGATGCGAGTCCCGAGACCAAATACCAGGCGCTGGAGCCTCTATGCGCTGGATCTAAGCGGGGTCGCAACGGCGAGTTTTCGACCCGGTCATGCGCCTCCAAGGATGGTGCTGTGCAAAACAAAGTGACATAACGGAGACGCATTCGAATCGATGAAATCCATATCGCTCGCCCTCATCTTGGGAACGCTGGCGGCGCTGTTATCCTCCCAGCCTTGTGCCGCGCAAAACTGCGGATCACAGGTGCCTTCCACGTATCTGGATTTGTGCAAAACGCTCAACTCCGATCTCCACGCTTTCGACACCACCTTGAGCGGACTTTGGAGTGGCTCAAAAGCACCCGTGCTCTATGCCGGGCAACTTTCGAATGCCGATTCCAACACCGGGCCGCAACTGATCAACTCCAACTACCTCAATGGCGTCCAAAACGAATTGCAGGCGTTGAAGGCTATGGGGGTGCAGGCGGTCGTCGTAGAAGCCAGCTTCCCGATCCTGTACGAGCCATTCTTCTCCAGCTCGGCTGAATATCAGCAGTTCGTGTCTTTCTATGGGCAGGTGGCTGCTGCGGTGCGAGGCATGGGCTTGAAACTGATCGTGGAGGACCAGTGTATGGCGGTCAGCATTGCACAGGCCGGATGGAGCACGCAGTTGAGCCAGTTCTATCCAACGCTAAGCTGGACGCAATACCAGGCGGCCCGCGCGCAGACCGCCCACGTGATTGCTCAGACCATGCAGCCGGATTATATGATTGTTCTGGAAGAGCCGGACACCGAAGCCACAATGTCGGGCCAAGCCAATGTGAATACGGTGAGCGGGGCAACCAGCATGCTCAACCAGCTTATCCCCAGTGTTCGCAAGGCCGGAGTGCCGAATTTGCAGGTGGGCGCAGGGGTGGGCACCTGGCTCCCTGGATTTCAAGGCTTCATCGATGGATTTACCGGCCAGCAGTGCTCCGCCCGCCAACCCTGCGTGACCACGCCGCTCGATTTCATCGACATGCACATCTACCCCATCAACAACTTCGGCCCACCTCCCGCCAATGACTTTCTGGCCAACGCGCTCACCATCATCAATACCGCGCAGGCGGTCGGCAAGCCGGTCTCGATGGCGCAGTGCTGGGAGTGGAAAGTCCGGAACAGCGAGTACAATATCCTGACTCCGGACCAGATTATGGCGCGCAATGCATTCAGCTTCTGGGGCCATCTGGAGGCCTATTTCATCCAAACCATGGAGAATCTGGCTAACTATGGGCAGATGCTGTTCATGGCGCCATTCGATACGGAAGAGTTTTCCGCCTACCTGACCTACACGCCCAGCCTCGATAATTTGACTCCCGCACAAATCTATGCACTGGAAGCCTCGCAGTCAGCCGCCGCTCTGCAGCAGGGCGCCTTCAGCAACGCCGGGATGAGCTACTACCACTCGATTCGTTTCCCCACCCGACACGACTCCGCCTTCCACCCCAACCAATCTGACCGGAGTATCCGGTAGTCCCACCGGCGCAGCCCTGCAGTGGACTGCCTCGACCGATAACGTTGGTGTCGCCGGATGTCATATCTGGCGCAATGGCGTAAAACTTCCGAACACCGCCTGGACCTTCTTTCAGGACTCCGGTCTTACGCAGAACACCACGTACACCTACCAGATCTCGGCCTTCGACTTAGGCAGCAACTCGTCGCCCCGAGCCAAAGTCACGGTCACTACGCAAAACGGCACGACACCGAATCCGCCCACGGACCTGACTGGTGTGGCCGACTCCAGCCAGGAAATCAGTCTGAGCTGGACGCCTCCCACCGGGAACGCGCCGCTCACCAGTTACCTGCTTTTCCGTGGACCTTCGCCCACGAACCTGGTCCAGTACCAACAGGTGTACAGCACCGCGACCTCGTTCAACGACTACTATCTGACTCCCTCAACGAAATATTGCTACGGAGTGGAGGCCGCCGCCGGAGGCCTAATGTCGCAGATGTCGAATATCGTGTGTGCCGTCACTTTGGCCGCGCCCTCGCAGGGCTTCGCTACGGCCGGGACCCTCCCAAAAATGGGATGGGCATGATTGTTAGAGATGTGATCCGAGAGATGTGATCCGTTAGCAATTAAGGAAGCGGATCGAAAAGAAGCGTCTGCACCGGCAGGCGTCACAAGGGCCAGGTGGGGCCAAATGAGAGTATCAAAAAGGGGCCAAATCAAGTTGACAAACGCACCATGACTTAATCTTATCGCCCGTCCAGCCTTTCGGCCATAGGCGAGATCATCTCCATTATCGACGATCTGTACACGCTGGTGGGTGCGGGTTCAGCCAAGGGCGCGGCATTGACTTCGCTAGATCTTTTGTAGTCCACGAGGCAGGGCCGTCATGCTAATAAACACATCGCTCGCTTTGCAAGGTTCCGACTCGCAAGATCGGTCGATACGGCCAAGAAAGAACCGCGGAGAGCCATATGGCCGCCGCCAAGCCATCCGCTTTCCGATTAAACTTCCCGTCCGGTACCAAGCTGGAGGAGAATGCGGCTGCGGAGAAATCGTGAATATCGGCAGTCGAGGTGCCCTCTTTACGACGGATCGGGCCTTAGTTTTGGGTGCGTGCGTTGAAGTGTATATCAAGTGGCCGGTCCTGTTCCATAACTCAATCCAGCTAAGCTTAAGCGCGGCTGGGACGATCATACGAGTAGAACCGGGACGGGCCGCGCTGGCAATCGAGAAGTACGAATTCCGGACCTGCGTTTCTTCGTCCTTCCAGCGTTCCCAACTGCAGCAGCGTCGGGGCCGCGTAGTGCCCGC
>Ga0073928_10004514_pt1 | contig 20525 bp, 22 predicted proteins | sample PaiPotPPA55metaG_FD_76969 | JGI IMG/M metagenome (GOLD analysis project Ga0073928, IMG submission 76969) | Iron sulfur acid spring bacterial and archeal communities from Banff, Canada, to study Microbial Dark Matter (Phase II) - Paint Pots PPA... ...
CGGCAAGGCGGGCGACGGCAAGGCGGGTGACGACAAGGCGGGTGACGACAAGGCGGGTGACGACAAGGCGGGTGACGGCGACGGCAAGGCCCATGGCGTCAGAGCAAGCGAACTCATCGGTACCCAAGGGGTAGTAGGGCGAGACGGGAACGGGGCGTCCGAGGACAAACCGGCCTCGCGCGGACAGCGGGAAGGCGGCAAGAAGTCCCACCGGGTCGTCTAGCCCGCACGGGGTTTGCTGCAACGGAGAGCGGCGATGGCTAATCATCCTGATGCACGCTCAAACGCAGTCGCCCGGGGCCAAGTGAGGCCTCGTAGGGTGGGCGCGCCGAATGGCTCCGCCGCGCCACTGGCGGACGTGCCGCCCGTGGAGGAGCCAATCGGGGAGCAAATCGCCGTTACAGGAGCGCGACTCAAGGCAGCGCAGGATATCGCGCGGGAACTCTGGCGTAACGTCCCCCCGGGCCCCTTTCGTCGCGCGGCGCGGGCTGATGCCCCCGCGGATGAGGCGACTCGCGAAGAGCAAAGGCTTGCCGCCCAGTTGGGCGGTGCACTCAGGGACCTGAACTTCGCCTTGCTCGAGCTGCATAGGCAGCAAGAAGCGCTCATGAGCATGTCGGAAGAGGTCGAGCTGGGGCGGCAGCAGTACAGAGACCTGTTCGAGCTTGCACCGGACGCCTACCTGGTAACCAATCCGCGGGGCGAGATCGTTGAAGCGAATAGGGCGGCGGCGAGCTTATTCCAGATCCCCGCGGAGTCGCTGGTCGGGAAGCTTTTGGGCGTTTATCTGGTCGCGCGCGATGAGCGTCCGGTAGGAGTGAAGGAGCTGGCGAGAATCGCGAGTAGCGCCGAGACCAGACGGGAATGGTGTGGGCGAGTCCGCAGGCGGCATGACGCGGCCGCGGACGTTTCGGTGGCGGCTGTGGCGGTTCGCGATCCCAGCACGGGTGGACCGCTCGGAGCTCGCTGGCTCATTCGCGACATTACCGCTCAGGTGCGCGCCGAATCCGCCGTTCGCGAGCTCAATGCGAGTCTCGAGAAGCGGGTGGCGCGGCGCACGCGCGAGCTAGAGCGACGCACCAAGCAACTCGCGAAACGTACAATCGAAGTCGAGGCCGCGAACCAGGCCAAAAGCGCGTTCCTCGCGAAAATGAGTCATGAGATTCGCACGCCGCTGAACGCGATCACCGGGTATGCGGACCTGCTCGACATGGGAGTCCACGGCCCCATGTCAGAGCATCAACGCGATTTCGTGCACCGGATTCGCCGCTCCGGCGGCCACCTTTTGGGGTTGGTCAACGACATTCTCAACGTAGCGAAGTTGGAGTCGGGACGGATGACCTATGCGATTTGCCCTGTGCCGATCGACGAGGTCCTAAAGGCCGCCGAAGCCATGATCGAGCCGCAGGCGACGGACAAGCGGCTCGGATTCCGACGCCTAGACTGCGGACTCCGCTGCAACGCCATGGCGGACAGAGAGAGAGTTCTGCAAATCGTTCTCAACCTGCTGACCAACGCGGTAAAGTTTACGCCCAGCGGAGGCACGATTACGCTCTCGGGCGGTAACTCGGACAAGCAGACCTGGATCGAGGTTCGGGACACCGGGTGCGGAATAGCCTCGGGGCAGCTCACATCGATTTTCGAGCCGTTCGTTCAAGTTGGCAGGCCGTATCTCGGGCCGAACGAGGGCGTCGGCTTAGGACTGACGATTAGCCGCGATCTTGCCCGCGGTATGAGCGGTGACCTGACCGTAACGAGCGCTCCTGGAGTTGGCTCAGCGTTTTTGTTGACGCTGCCAGTTTGCGACGACGGTGCTTGATCGCTCAGGCGATCGCTTCGGCAGCCGCTTCGTACCCCACGCCTTGGCCCATCTCTTCGTAGATGTGGCTCATCACCTCTGAGTTGCCGACCAAGAATCGACAGCGGGCGTCACCGGCCGAGCGACATTCGACTTCCAGGACGGCGACCGGGTGATCGGCGATGCGACCGAAGAAGTCGGCGAACATCCCGGTCGTGAGATGACACGAAGGATGATCTACTCCGCTCGCTGGATCGGCCTCGCCCCAATCCGGCGAGTCCAGGGTGGCGACCGCATCGCGAAGCGTGCCGATCGACAGCGACCCCCAGCCGGCGTCGCGAAAATATTCGCTGGCGCGTAGCTCGAACATCGATACCTCGAGGCTTTCGGGCGGCCCCTCACCATGCTCTCGCAGCCAAGCGCTGAACGAGGCAAACAACGCCTCGCCGCCGGCGTACCCCGCCTCCTGGAGATACGATGCGGCCGTGGGACCGGCGTCGCGGACTAGCGCGGCCCGTAACGCGGCAAGCGACGCGCGCGTGAGCGCAAGCAACTCGTGATTCGCAAGATCAATCGATTGCGGCATCTGCCTTCCTTTTCAAACGGCGGAGAAGCTCTGCTTCGTCGATAATTTCGGTACCCAGCTCCTGGGCCTTCGCGAGCTTGGAGCCAGCCTCTGCCCCGACAACCAAGATACTCGTCGCCTTCGACACCGCGCTGGTAACACGACCTCCTGCCCCTTCGATCAGCTCTGTCGCCCGCTCGCGGGACAGCGTCGGCAAGGTCCCCGTGATGACGACGGTCTGCCCCCGGAGGACACCATCCGCGGCCGCCGATCGTGGTTCCTTGAAGTTCACGCCGGCGGTCCGCAGCTTGGCCACGAGTCTCTTCGCGGAGGGATCGGCGAAAAAGTGGTTGACTGCGCGCGCGATCACCTCTCCCACGCCGTGCACAGCCGCGATCTCCTCAGCGGACGCCGCGGCCAACCTCTCGAGCGTCCCGAAGTGGCGCGCCAGGACTTCGGCGCCCGTGGCTCCAACGTGCCGGATACCCAGCCCGTTGAGCAGTCGCGACAAAGGCCGCGTCCTCGCGTCGGCTATCGCCGCGACAAGATTTGCCGCGCTCTTTTCCGCGAAACGCTCGAGCCCGAGTAACTGCTCCACAGTCAGCGAGAACAGGTCAGCTACGTCCTCCACCAGTCCGGCCTGCACCAATTGGTCGATGCGCGCGTAGGAGAGACCGCGAATATCGAGTGCCCCGCGTGACGCGAAATGCACGAGCCCTTCGAGCCGTCGTCCGGGGCACGCGACGTTGGGGCAGTAAATCGCTACCTCGTCGCCGTCGCGTTCAACTCGCGTGTGACAAACCGGGCAGACGGTCGGCTCATTCATCGCGGGCGGCGGATGATCGGAATCTCGGCGCTCGGTGAGCGGCGCAATGATCTGCGGGATGACCTCGCCCGCACGCTTGACCTGGACCCAGTCGCCGACGCGAAGATCCTTTTCGGCTATGAGGTCAAAATTGTGCAATGTGGCGAGCTTGACGGTCGCGCCGCCGATCTCCACGGGTTCGAGCATCGCATATGGATTCAGCGCGCCGGTCCGTCCAACGTTGACGCGGATATCGACGATGCGAGTGATCGCGATATCGGGGGCGAATTTTCTGGCAATGGCCCAGCGCGGCTCGCGGTTTCCAACCGCGCCGAGCTCCTCCTGCAGCGCGAGACTGTCCACCTTCACCACGCCGCCGTCGATGGCGAAGTTGAGCGTGGGACGGAGATCGCGCTCGACGCTTGCCGCCCATGACTTCACTTCGGCCATCGTGCGACAGTGGGCGCGGTTCGGCGCCACGGGAATCCCCCATTCCGCGAGGGTATCCAGAAGCGCCCACTGCGTCCTGAACGGAAGCGGCGAACCGCGTCCGGCGTTCGCGGCGGCATAGCCGAAGAACCGCAGGGGACGAGCGGCCGTCACCGCCGGGTCGAGCTGGCGCAGGGCTCCGGCCGCGGCATTGCGCGGGTTGGCGAACACAGGATCACCCGCCGCCGACCTGGCCTCATTCATCTGAGCGAACCGGTCGAACGGCATGTATACCTCGCCTCGTATCTCCACGAGTGCCGGCGGGTGCCGTGTTCTGAGACGCAGGGGGACCTCGCGAATCGTGCGAAGATTTGGCGTCACGTCCTCGCCGACGGCGCCATTCCCCCGAGTGGCGCCCATCTCCAACACACCATCGCGATACGTGAGGCTGACCGCCGCGCCATCGATCTTGAGCTCGGCGGTGTATCCGGCGTCGTGGACAGCCTCTCCGACTAGCCGCGACAAGCGCTCATCCCAGGCCGCGAGCTCCGTGTCGTCGAACGCGTTAGCCAACGACAGCATCGGGACGATGTGCTGGTGCTTCGGCAGCGCGGATTGCGCCGCCGCCCCCACGCGCCGCGTGGGCGAATCGGCCGTGCGTAGTGTGGGATTGGCTTCTTCGAGCTCTTGGAGCTCGCGGAACATCGCGTCGTAGTCCCGATCCGACTGGGTCGGACGGTCGAGCACGTAGTACTCGTACGATGCCTGGTCGATCTGCTGGCGAAGCGTCGCCGCCCGTGCGGCAAGTGCCGGGTCCGTCACACCCCCGCGTACACTGGGTTCGGCACGAGCTCGCCGTCCACGAGCACCTCGCGATCCCACGGGAGGACAATGTTGCTCTCGGTCGCCAGCGCATGGAAGTCCGGGACGAACGAGCCGGTCTTGAAGCTCACGGCCGTGCGTACCTCGGCCGCGCCCGCATTGACGATCGCGGCCACGGCCAATCGCATTGTCGCGCCGGAATCGCAGGTCTCATCGACGATCAGCACACGTTTTCCTCGTACTTCGTGTGGCGCGGCGCCGAGCACAGCGGGCGTATCACGGACCGTGTCCGCCCGAAACCGGCGGCTCACCATAATCGAGTGAAACTCCTTGTCGAGGATGGCCGAGACGACCGCCCCCGGCACCACGCCAGCCGTGGCGATTCCAACCACGATCTCGGGGTCGTATGCCCGCGCAACCATGAGCGCAAGCGCGCGCGACAACTCTCCGAACAGGGGCCATTCCACGTGCATCACGCCCTTTGAGCGATCGACCGCGTACCGCCGAGGTGACATGCCGTAAGGTACGGCTCCGATTGGTTGCTCGGGAGTGTCCGCGACCCTACCTTATCGCCGTTATGTCCTGGTTGCGTCGCCTGCTCGGCGGCCCGTCCGCGCGGGACCCGAGAGCGCAGCGCGTCGACTACTTGAACGAAGCGTTGACGCTCGAACGCCAGGGGGATTACGACGCCGCCCTGACGTCCTACAAACTTGCCCTTCGAGACCAACCGCAGGACCATCGCGTGCTGCAAAACATGGCGATAGCGTATTCGAAAACAGGACGGCACGAGGAAGCCGTCCGCTGCTACCGCCGGGCGCTCGATCTGCAGCCCCGATTGTCCGGGGCGCACTACGGACTCGGGTTTCTGCTGCTCAAGCGCGGCGACGCGCGCGGTGCCCAGCACCATATCGAGAAATTTCTGGCTGCCCCGCCCGAGGGTCCCGACGCGGATCGCTGGGTGCGCCACGCGCGCAACACCCTGGCGCGATTGCGTGGAGAGGAGACAGACGGCGACGAAGCGTCCGAGCCCATCGCCGACGATGCGATCCCGCGCGCCGAGTAACGCCGCGCGCAGATCGTAAGTTCCTTCGGTCCTACAGGAGGTTCACTGCAACGCGCCGGCCACGTCCTCTCCGTCGTCAGCCAGAAGGGCGGCGTCGGGAAGACCACGACCGCGGTCAACTTGGGCGCGTGCTTCGCGCGCAGTGGCTGGCGTACGCTGCTCGTCGATGCGGACCCACAGGGATCGGTGCGCTACGGCGTAGGACTGCGGCGCGGACACCCGCCGTCCGGGTTCTTCGATTTCATGAGCGGCAGCAAGAGTCTCCGCGAAGTAATCCTGCCGACACACTTGCCGTGGCTTCGCGTGATTCTGGTCGGGAGCGTGAGCGACGCCGCTGATCACTCGGGGTATCACGCCCTCATGGCCGGGTCGAACATGCTGCACGAGGTGCTGGAGGAAGCTCGGTCGCGCTGCGACGTCGTGATCGTCGACACGCCGCCGGGGCTCGGACCGGTCGTGCGCCGCGCGCTCGAGGCCAGCCAGCACGTGCTCGTGCCGCTCCAGTGCGAGCCGCTCGCGCTGCAGACGACGCCCCAGATCCTGCGCGCCATTCAAGACATAGTGACGTGCAATCCGCATATCACCCTGGATGGCATCCTGCTCACGATGTACGACGCCTCCAATCCCGCTTGTGTCCGCGTCGCCGACTACGCGCGCGCGCATTTGCCGGCGGACATGGTCTTTCCAACTGTCATCCCGCGCACTATCGCCTCTACCGACGCATTCGGTGCGGGCCAACCCGTGGTCCTTCGGGCTCCGTCGGATCCCGCAGCCCTGGCCTACGCCGAAGTCGCGAGCATTCTCGCCGAGCGATTTCGGGATTGAGCGTGCGTCTCAGGGCCGTCATCGGTACCACGATCGCCTGCGCTACCGCCGCCGGGGCAGTGGCTGCCGCATTCGTCGCGTGTAGCCAGATCCCGACAAACCCCAACACGCCGTTCGCCATCCAGGTGGACACGCTTCCAGCGCCATCGGTGGTCGCCGGCGACACAATGCGCGACACCACGGGAACCGTGCAGCCGATCCGCGTCGAGGTGTTCAACGTGCAGGGACATGTCTTGCCCAACCCACACGTTCGATTTCTGTCCTTCGACATGCACCAATTGCTCTTCGACACCCTGGGGCACGCGATCGGTGCTCCCACCGGCGACAGCACCCCGCAGTTCGTGGTCGACGCACAAGCGCTGCAGACGGCGCCACAGACGCTGCCGGTGGTGCTACGCCCGGACAGCCTGCTGTTCGCGGACAGCGACTCGGTGCAAACCGATACCCTTCAAATCACCGGATCGTCATTCGATACGCTCTCCTTGCCTCTCGACGCGACGCTGCACCACAATCCCGATTCGGCGGGCGCGGACTCGGTCACGCGCAGCTACATCGTGCGGTATTCCATTGTCTATCCAGCCAAAGCGGCTGCGGGAACGGGAACGCCAAGTGATACGACGCTCCCGATGTATGTCTCCGACGCGAACCTGGTCCCAGCACGCGTCGATACCACGGACCAGAACGGCGCCGCAGCCAGATACGTGGTGTTCAACAAGGCGAAGATACTGCCGCCGGTGTCCGACTCGGTGATCGTGCAGCTAAGCGCACGGTATCGCGGCGCGCCCGTTGGCGGGAGTCCGCTTCGATTCGCCGTTCACTACGTCTACAAGTGAGCCGTCCGGCCCCGGGTACGCTGACGGAGCTTTTTTTCCGCGCCGCGGAACGCTACGACAAGCCTGACGCGCTGCAGTACAAAGCCGACGGGGCGTATCGCCCAATCGGCCATCGCACCCTGGTCGATCGCGTGCGACGAGTTGGCCTAGGCTTGTGTGGTCTAGGCGTCCGGCGGGGCGACCGTGTCGCGATACTGTCGGAGAACCGGCCCGAATGGGCGATTGCCGACTACGCATGTCTCACGGCGGGGCTGATCGACGTTCCTCTGTACGCGACCCTGCCGGCCGAATATCTGATCCCCATGCTGCTGGACTCCGGTGCAGTTGCCGTTTTCGTTTCCACGGCCGACCAGGCGGCCAAGATTGCCGCCATTCGGGATCGGGTCCCGGCTCTGCGTCACGTGATCGGATTCGCGAGCGAAGAACTCGACGGGGCGACGCTGACGTTCGCCGAGCTGGAGGCAAGCGGAGCCGCGGCCGACTCCGCGGATCGCGCCGCGCAGTATCGCTCGGCGGCGTTGGACACGCGTCCGGAAGACCTGGCGACGATCATTTACACGTCGGGCACTTCCGGCGAGCCAAAGGGCGTGATGCTGTCGCACGACAACATTCACTCCAACGTCGCGGCTGCTGCCACGGTGCTGCCTTTCGAAGGGCGCGACGTCTGTCTGAGCTTCCTGCCGCTGTCGCACATCTTCGAGCGGATGGCCGGCCACTATCTCATGTACGACGTTGGGGCATCGATCGCCTACGCTGAATCGTTGGACTCTCTGCTCACGAACTTCGCCGAGGTAAGGCCGACATTCGTCATGTCGGTGCCGCGGGTGTACGAGAAGGTTTACGGCGCCGCGCTGCACCGGGCTCTGACTGGTGGGATGCTCACGAAGTCGGTATTCCTATGGGCGCGCCGGGCGGGGAGTGAATGGGCTGACGCCAAGTTGGCCGGCCGCGAGCCTCGCCGGCTGTTGGCGCTTCGCCACGCGGTCGCCGACCGCTTGGTGTTCTCGAAGCTCCGTTCGCGCATGGGCGGTCGTCTCCGATACTTCGTGTCGGGTGGCGCTCCGCTCGCAGCCGAGATCAACAAGTTTTTCTACGCGGCGGGGCTCGTGATTCTCGAAGGATACGGACTCACGGAGACATCACCCGTCATCGCCGTAAACCTGCCGGAGCATTTCAGGATCGGCACGGTTGGCTGGCCTCTCGACGGCGTGGAGATCGGGATAGCCGGCGATGGCGAGATCTTGTGCCGCGGCCCGAACGTCATGCTCGGCTATTACAAGGATCCCGACGCCACCCGTGCGACAATCGATGCTGAAGGCTGGTTCCACACTGGAGACATAGGCGAGCTGCGCGACGGGTTCCTGACCATCACCGATCGTAAGAAGGACATCATCGTCACGGCCGGCGGCAAGAACATCGCCCCGCAGCCAATCGAGAACCGGGTGAGGACGAATCGGTTCGTCAGCCAGGCGGTCATGATCGGTGATGGTCGCAAGTTTCCCGCGCTACTCGTGGTACCGAACTTCGATGCACTCGAGCACTGGGCTTCGGCGCACGGGCTCGCGTGGCGCGACCGGAAGGAGTTGGTCGCACTCGCGGCTGTGCGCGCGCACGTGGAACGTGAGGTGCTCGCTCAGCTGACCGGGCTCGCCGGATACGAGACCCCGAAGAAGATCGCGATCCTGGACGCGGAGTTCTCGCTGGCGCTGGGCGAGATCACGCCCAAGCTGAACGTGAAGCGGCGGGTCGTCGCCCGCGTGCACAAGGACCTTATAGACGATCTTTATCGCGAAGGCGACCAGGGCGCGTAGGCCAGGCGCAGGAACTCGTCCCGTGTCTTGCCATCGTTGCGAAACGTGCCGCGCAGGGCGCTCGTGATCGTTTTCGAATTTTGCTTCTCGACACCGCGCATCATCATGCACAGGTGTTGAGCTTCGATCACGATTCCGACGCCGTACGGCTCGAGGGTCTCCTCGATCGCCTGCGCGACCTGCTCGGTGAGCCGCTCCTGAACCTGAAGGCGGCGCGCGTATACCTCGACTAGGCGCGGCAGCTTGGACAGGCCGATGATGCGGCCCTTTGGTATGTAGGCGATGTGCGCCCGGCCGAAGAACGGGAGCATGTGGTGCTCGCACAGCGAGTAAAGCTCGATGTCTCGCACCATGATCATGCTCTCGTGCTTCTCCTCGAACAGCGCATCGCCGATCACCTCGCGGGGGGTGATCCCGTAGCCGCGGGTGAGCCATGACAATGCTTTGGCGACGCGTTCCGGTGTCTTGACGAGCCCGGGCCGGGTCGGGTCTTCACCCAGTAGCTCCAGCTCTCGCCGCACGAGCGTCTCGAGCTCCAAGGCACGTCCCCTTTCGGCTTCCGGCAGCGTGAATTCGTCGCGAGCGGCTGACTCGCGGGCGCCGACGGCGCGGTCGATTGCGTGCGCGCGCGCCTCCGCGGCGCGAGCGGCCCGGCCGTTAGTCCCCCTGGTATTCGACATAGTTGTTCTCCGTTTCCCAGAGCCGAAGCCGAGCTAGACGGGCCGGCGCGAGTCGCGGCGCGAGCACCTGCCAGCACGCCACGACGATGTTTTCCGTCGTTGGATTGATCCCCCGGAGGAAATCGACATCGAGATTGAGGTTGTGATGGTCGAGGTGAGAGACCACGAACTCTTCGGTGATCGCCTCGATCACGCTCAAGTCCATGACGTACCCCGTACGCGCGTCTATTGGTCCGACCACCGACACCTCGAGTGTGTAGTTATGGCCGTGGTAGTTGGGGTTATTGCACTTGCCATACAGACGTCGATTCTCGGCGTCGGACAACTCGGGATTGTGGACCCGGTGAGCGGAGCTGAATCGGATACGTCGCGTGATAGTTACATGGGGCACAATGGGAGCCATCGAAAAGAAACCCCGCCTAGTGGCGGGGTTTCCCAAGAGAAGGGTGCGAAGAGGAGTTTTTGAAGCCCAGTCGAATGTTTGAGGCCCTCACCATGCCTTTCGCCTTCCCCGCCCTGGGGCGTGACGTCAGCACAGATTGTCGAACCCACCCGGTGGACTTATCGGCTCAAAAGTTAAGCCTCTCCGCCCCAAAGTTGGCGCAATGTAGACGAACGACCAGTGCAACGTCAATCAGACGCGCGAAGGGACTTTTAAGTTATCTTCTTGCTATGGACGTCGGCCTGGTCGCTGGAATAGTGATGCTCATCGTTTGGGCTGTCGGCGCGTTCGCGCTCGACGCCCCCGGGTGGATCCACGTGCTGCTGAGCGGAGGCATGTTTCTCGTCATCTGGCGCATCGCCGCTCTCTCGGTACGGTACCGCTCCGCGCGTGCGGAGCGCGATTCTGGCGGCTGAGCTGGGCTCGTAGAGCGACACTGCAGTATCAGGATCGCCACGACAGGCACGTCCGAGCGCCCCACTCTCGTCAGTTACGGCTCAGTCCGTCGGCTTGACGCAGTGGAGCATTTCCGATAGGGTCAATGGCCCAATTGTTCCTGTTGGTCCCTTCTTCAATGAGGTGGTCACATGGACGTGTTGACGGCGCTCGGTGTCAGCATCGGCGTGCTCATTGCCGTGTGGACGTATCTCTCGGTCAGCGTCGTATCCCTCCCGGTATGGGTTGGGATAGTCACGTGGGGAGCGTTCTTCGCGGCGGGTGGCAAGACTGATGGGCTGGTAAAGACAATCGCAGCGTCCCTCTCCGGTTTGGTGTGGGCGTTTATCGCGATAACGCTTTCTGCGAAGTTGGGAGGCGGAGTGCCCGTTCTGGCGGTACTCGTCGGCGTAATCGCGTTCGCGATGGTGCTTCAGTCCCGTGTCTCCGTTCTCAGCTTCATTCCTGGCGCATTCCTCGGCGCCGCTTCGACAGTTGGTGCCGGCGCGACCACGGACGTAAACTCGCTCGGCAAGATCGCCCTCGCCTTGGTGGCGGGAGCGCTGTTCGGCTACGTGTCCGAAGTGCTCGCAGGCGCGCTCACGTCCAAGAAGGCGCCGGCGGCGGCGACCACGTAGCACTGCCCGCAAAAGAGAGTTTCAAGCTGGTACGACCAGCGACCCAAGACCGCGCGTGACCCCCACGAGGGTGGTTGCGCGCGGCCCCGCGCATTTTTTTATCGTTGTCGTGCCACGATGTCTGGCCGCGACAATCGCGGCCGCGTGCGCAATGACGCCGACGAACGATGTGCGTCCAATCACGCGAAGCTACTAGGTCGCGGCTGACGACGTGCCGTGGGACTACGTCCCAGGCAACATCGACCAGATCACCGGTCGCCCGTACACGGACACCGCGTATTTCAGGTCCGCGCGCCCTCGGCCGGTTCCGACCAAGTACATCAAGACGCTATATCGTGAGTACACGGACAGCTCGTTCACCAAGTTGAAGCCTCGCCCGCCCGAGTGGGAGCATCTCGGCTTCCTCGGTCCCGTCATTCGGGGAATCGTCGGCGACACAATTCGCGTCGTTTTTCGCAATAACGGGACGCACCCATACAGCGTGCATCCACACGGGGTGTTCTATGGCAAAGACTCCGAAGGCGCGCCGTACGTCGACGGGACGCGCGGGTCCCTTGCATCAGACGCCGGGGTGGCTCCCGGCGAGACGCGTGTGTACGTGTGGCTCGTCCCCGAGCGAGCGGGCCCGGGACCGATGGACGGAAGCTCGATCGTGTGGATGTACCATTCGCACGTAGACGAGATCCGTGACGTCAATTCGGGACTCCTCGGGCCGCTGATCGTGACTGCCCGCGGAAAGGGCAGGCCAGATGGCTCGCCAATCGACGTGGACCGGGAGCTCGTCGCAGCGTACGCGCAGGTACACGAGGAACAAAGCTGGCACGAGCGCGAGAACCTTCAGCCGGCCGCTGAGTCCACCGCGATTGCGAACCCGCACCAACTTCAGAACATTTATCCGTGGTTCGTTCAATTCTCGATCAACGGCTACACGCACGGGTCGCTGCCTTTGCAGGCGTACACCGTTCGACAGGGACAGCGCGTGCGGTGGTACGTGTTCGCATCGACAAACGACTTCGATGGACATAGCCCGCACTGGCACGGGAATACCGTGCTCGTGAACCACGATGCGGACCGACGTGCTGAATCTTCCTGCCATGGGAATGCTGGTCGCCGACATGGTCCCCGACGACATTGGCACTTGGCTCTTTCACTGTCACGTCTCCCTGCACCTAGCCGCGGGGATGCAGGCACGCTACGCGGTTGTTCCCTAGCTCCTACCCTTGTTTCGACTCGCTGAGCTTTGCGAGGCGCTCCTCGTATTCCGCAGTGCTCAGCGCGCCCTCGGCGTAGCGGCGCTTCACTATCTCGAGCGGCGACTCCGGAGGTCGCTGCATTGACGTAGCCGGCCAGCGGCTGACGAGTCTCCAGATGCCGACCGCGACAAAGATCCAGAACAGCCACCACAAAAGCCGCATCCCAAAGAACCAGCCGTGATGCCAGTACATCCCATGCATGCCGTGCATCGCGCACCTCGTACGTCTTGGCGTCTAATACATCTACGGAAATATGCCGGCGGCCGCTGAACAGCTGCTGCGCTGTGCGTTGGTTTAGCCACCGGCCCACCCATCTCCGGGCCCGCCAGGCCACCCGCACTCTTTCCACAACTTCTCCCAATTCCACATCCCGGACGCCACCTCGGCCGGCAATGGGAATCCGAGCTGATGCGCGAGCATACACACCTGCCCGCGATGGTGGGCTTCGTGAGAAAGCATGTAGCACAGCATTTCCGGGCCGACCGGCCAAGGGCGAGCCCAGCCGTCTCTTAGAAACTTTTCGACACGGCCCCTAGTACCGCCGAGCGCCTCAGCGAGCATCTCCGCGCAGCGAGCGGCACTCTCGGCCAATCCCGCGCGGGCCTGCCTCGGCGTGCAGTTCGCGCGGTTCAGCTGTCGTGGAACCTTCAGGTGCGGAGCTGTGAGCCTGACCCACTTGGTGCGGACATTGTGCATGTGCGTGAAAATCGCCGCAATCGTGCGGGTCTTGCCGGGCGGTTTGGCTCTCCAAGCGGCAGGGTCAAGTTGCTCGATCAGTATCTGGTTGATGCGGTCATTGGCGCCAAAGATCTGAACGGCGGCTCGGCCGAGTTGAGTGCGAACCTCCACGTCATCCGTCCAGCTCGGCGGCTACCCCTGGCGCCTCGGTAAGGGCGCGCCAGATCTTATCCGGCGGATGCGGCATCTCCCGCTCGATGACGAGGGAACGCGTGTTGGTGGCAGCTTTGGTCATTGGTCCATCCTATCGAGCAGGGTTTCGAGGCGAGCGAACCGGTCGCGCCAGAAGGCGCCGTACCAAGCCAGATTTGCGCCGCGTACATACGCTCTTGACGCTAGGTCATCCGCCGACCCGTCCGTGCTCGCGGCCGGCCACCCTTGGCGCCGTTCGCCCGAGACGACCGCGCCTTGCGCACGCTTCGCGCACTGCCGCCGATGCTCGCCAACTGGCGCATCGCCCACCCCGAGCCGAACAGGGCGCGGAGCAGACCCCCCACTTCGTAGTCGACATCAAGCCGTTCCCACCGAAGACCTGCCCCCATTGGGTCGATCGCGACGTCGGCTAACGCGCCGGTGTCCGCTCTACGGAGCTCGGGCAGCCGTGCGGGTGGGAATCCGAACGTCACGCCGTTGCCAAGTTCGACGACGATGCGGCCCGGGCCCGCGTCATAGTGGACGGCCTTGGCGACCAGTCCAGTCGCCCGGCGGCGCGCACAGCGCTGGGATGCCGCCCGCATCTGCGCCTTGAGAGTAGTGTCGCTCATCTCGCTCGGACGCTCAGTCTTTGCCATGATAACTCTCCCATGCAACAAGCAGCTCGGCGTGGCGCTCGCTCACGATTCGGAGCGCACGGTCGGCGACACAGCAAAATATAACCTATCGCTTAGGTTGTGGTAGGAGACTAGCCACACACTCAAGGCTATCTCTATCGCCCCGGCCGCGTCGACGGGCCATTTTGCCTCTCGCAGAGCGCACGGGCCTTCACCAGCCTAACATCAGAGCGATAGGGCGATCGAGCGCGGGCCGACCACGAGCACCCATTTCGGAGCGCTGCAGCGGCTGGACGAGGCGCTTGGGGTGGATGCCGCGCTCCTCGTTGCGCATGACCGCTGACCGGCATCGGCCCGAGGTCTGCCGAAAGCTGGCCCGACAACCGGTCGCAGCATCCATGGGGAGTGCCGTCGTCGTGCACGGCGGCCTATATCGACCAAGGAGGTAACAATGCCGGTACGTCGCGGAGAACAACACAGAACGGGACACATCGGTTGGCTGCGCGCGGCGGTATTGGGCGCGAACGACGGCATCCTTTCGACAGCAAGTCTGGTGCTCGGTGTCGCGGCTGCGCACGGGACTCGTAGCAACGTATTGGTCGCGGGCGTCGCGGGCCTCGCCGCGGGAGCTATGTCGATGGCTGCGGGTGAGTACGTGTCTGTGCACTCACAGGCAGACACCGAACAGGCCGACCTCGACCGTGAGCGCGCAGAACTAAGAGCAGACGACAGGGGCGAGCATAAGGAGTTGATGCAGATCTACGTCGGTCGCGGCCTCGATCCCTCGCTCGCGAAACAGGTCGCCGACCAACTCATGGCGCACGACGCCATAGGCGCGCATGCCCGCGACGAACTCGGCATCACCGAGACTCTCAGAGCCCGGCCGATTCAGGCTGCATTTGCGTCGGCTGGCAGCTTCGCTGTCGGAGCAGCCATGCCTCTCTTCGTTGCCGCCTTAGTCCCGGCGGCGAGCCTGATTGTCTCCGTGTCTGGAACTTCACTGCTTTTCCTCGCGCTTTTGGGTGCATTGGGCGCGCGCGCGGGCGGCGCACGTATGACGCCGGGCGCAATACGCGTCACGTTCTGGGGGGCACTCGCCATGGCGATCACCGCAGGCGTCGGGGCCTTGATCAAACAGTAGTATGCCCAACGCAGCCGTTCCGGCCGCCTAGTCAGCTGGCTCCCTGCGCATCACACCTCCCAGTTCGAGGCTCCGTCAGTTACGGTTGTCGGCGAACATCGCCGCCCCATAGTGAGCGCCTGTTCCAGATCACCGGCTTGAGCGGAGAAACCACCGTATGTCGGTGGCACGGGGGACACACTTTGGACCCACCCCAAGATTAGCCGAGAACGCGCTGATAAAACAAAAGGGCCCGAACATCGGGCCCTCTACCGAGAGTTGGTGCGCCTAGCGGCTCTGACTTCCGCCACCGCTAGGAACAAAGTCGGGTGAAAGAGGGGTCCCGTTACCAACTATCACCTGTCCGCCTTGGCGCTGGTACGTGGACTCCGGATCCGTCCCCCGCTGCGACTTTTGAGACTCAAGGAATTTGGCAGCTTCCTGCTGCAGCTTAGCGATCTGTTTTTCGGTTTCTGACATTGGGGTCGCCTCTTCGAGGATACAAACTCTAGTGCCCGCTACTGGAGGTATCAAGACTCGTTCCGTTTCCGGACGCCGGACTGGCCGATGACGCAATCGGCGACTGGTACAAGTATTCGCCGGCATCGGCAGTCAGGCGTGCGTACTCCGACACAGGTCCCGCCAGGAGACGGAGTATCGGAGCGAGCAAGGCAAAGAAGGTCTTGTAATAACGGGGTTCTGGACCGAGCAGATTGGTGCCGTTGGAGTCAATGTTGAGCACACCCACTGGCAGCTTTTCGTCACCAATCCGCACACTCATCAGGCTGCCGATCGACCTTCCTTCGCCCGATACGCCGAAATACGCTCTCACTTCGTCTCGGACAGCCGCGGTAAAGTCTCCACAGTAATCGTCGGCAATCCGTCTGGCGTCAGGGTATACCACCGGGTCACCTGTCAGAAGCGCCCATGGTGCGCCAGGCAGCGCCAGCACGTGCCCGCTTTGATCTTCGGCATCGGACGGAACCGGCAACGCAATGATCGGAACTGTTCGAGGAGGCCTTTTGGGTTGATGCGCGAGCAGTAGCGCTTGTGGCATATATAGCACGCCCAGCAGTGACCGGAGGTTGCCGGTCTTCTTGTCAAAAAAGCGCAACGCGTCCACAAGTTCCCGGCTGAACGGGTCGTTAGGCGCGGGCTTGGGTTTCGCGACAAGCATCACATTCGCGCCGTACGATCTCGCCTCGTCGGCGGCTGCAAACTCCGTCGCCATGCCAGCAACTGTGAAGAGAACTAACTGAATCGCCGCAGCTAGCTCGGTACGGCGTTCATCAGGGGGGCCCGGCGGTCCGTTGACCGCCGCGACTGCATCCGCCGCGAACCGGAAGTACGATGGATAGCTGGCAATTACCGTGTAGTTCGGCGTGCGATGGATAGCACGGATAAGCTCAAGGGTGGTTTCTTCCGCATGCCTGTCGTCAACCTTGAGTCGCCGGTACAACAAGTAGGTCCATAGCAGGACAGCCACCCAGAAGAAAAGGACGTACCAATCGGCCGGCCCCCGCGGCCCGATGAGCGCGCGCTTGCTCGCGTCGCGAATCTCGCTGGTCCACACAGTTAGGAACGCGCCCAACACGAGCGAACCCCAGGAGATCAACCACGCGATGACCGGCCACGAGAGGACAGACCGTGTGAGGCCAGGAAGGTTGAACCCGGAAGGGTCCGTAGTAGTGCCTGCTGGTTCGTTCGGCATCGCCAGTTGAGCCTATTGGAGCCCGAGCCTCGAGATCCGGTCGGGCTCTCAACACGCACGTGCAGGGCACCAAGTTAGCGGGACCCGAGGTGGAGACGAAATTGGCATCAGTTGGGGCGAACTCACAGCCTCTCTGGTACCGCCGCCCCAATATGCTCAGTCCGTTTCCGAAGGGCGGTCGCGTCAGCAACCGGATCATTCATATGGTTTGCGGCGCCGAACGTGCGGCCCACCTCACGGTACGTTTCGACACCCGCGGCGTCGCGCGATTCGGCGTGACGACACGGAGCCGATTGCGGATCGCTACAACGGCGCGCCCGCCCGCCGGGGCAACCCCGCGCTCCTTCGCACCCCCGGCGTGAGGCGGCTACAGAACTAGAGGATACTTGTGATCTCAACCATCCGAAGGGATATCAGATCGGCGTGGCCGCTAATGAAGGCGCTGGCACTGCCTCTCGGCGGCCTGTTCTTCGTAGCGCTCGTGCTGAACTTTTTCTTTCCGGCCCGCGGGTTCTTCATAAACGTGGCCGCCGCGCCGGTGGGCATCCTGTTCACAGTCGTATACGTCGATCGCATTGTGAGAGGGGCAGAGGCAGCGCGATGGAGCGACACCGACGTTATGATCGGCGATCGGCTCCGCATGCTTGCGACGAGTACGATTGCCGGCTTACGTGAAACATTCGGTGTCACCCTGCCTGGCGGCCCCGAGATGTTCGCGCCGGGCACTACGAGTGGGGAGCAGCTGCAATTGAGAGTCATAGAGCACGCAACCACGGTGTTGGCGCCGATTGCTCGCGATCGCCTTGAGGGCTTCAGGGAGGCTGAATGGCGGGCACTAAACGAGTGCCTCGAGACCGCACGCGCGGACGCCGAGCGTACGTTGAGCTTGTTCGGTCACCGCCTTGATCCGCAGCAGCATGAGTTGCTTCTGAGGATCGCTGACGAAGCGCGCCTCGCGGGATCGATGTATTCAGTAGTGCCTGAGGTATTCCGCCCGACTGTGGAGTTGAATCGCGACGACGCCAACATGCTTGGAGCTCGTCGCGCGTGGATTGTGGACGCGGCTGACCATGTGCGTGGAATAATCGCCGCCTGCCGTTTGTTAGCACTTACGACGATGCCTCATATGGAGCGACCTGCGTAGTGCGACACCGACGGTCGCGCGTGGGGGCGATTGCTGACGGCCCCATGGGGCCTCTCGGCTCGCCGTTGCGAATCGTTCCTCGAAGATCATATCGGCGGGCATCGCGTTCAGGTTAATGAAGGCCGGCGTATCGAGTGCATGGACGCGATCGACGAGTTAGTCAAAAAACTCTGAAGAAGGATTTCTTACATGTCGAGCGGCACGTCAGTGTAAGTGCCCGGGGCGGGTGGCGGGCCCTGAGCGTCATTAAGCGATTCTGTTAACCCGCCGATGTTGCCAACGGGCCGAAACGCGCCCGCAGGACACGTTGTGCGATACACTGCGCGCATCAAATGCCAAGAGGACAGTTGCCTGGCCTGCGCATCACACCTCCCAGTTCGACCATACTAGCCCGCCGCGCGGGGTAAGGTCGGGGGAGCCGGACAACGTCATGCGGAGGTCGGTCCAACGCACGCGGGCGCCGAGGGCTATCAGGCGCTCGTAGGCTTTGAGGTACTCTCCCTGAACGCGCAGAGCCACTCTGCGTGTACCGCTCCGGCGGGCGAAGTCGGTCAGAAGGCGAACCATGACGTCGAGATCGCGCTCGCGACGCATGACGAGCTTCAGCACGCGCAGCTCCTCCCGCGTTCGGCCTTCCACCAATGGCGCCGTGTGGCACAGCGCGAATCCCAGCAGGTCGTCCGTGGCCGGATCCCGCATGAGCACCGTGTCTCCCAGCGCGAGACGATCCGTGAGCCGAATCTCGCGCGTGAAGTCGTAGCCTTTGATGAGATCGTCCACCAGCGCTCGGCACTGCTCGATCGACTCCTCCTGCTGTCGCGCTGGAAGGCGCCCGATCAGCGGCGCCGCACGATCGGCGGCCACAGCATCGAGAGTCACAGTTACCGTAAGCCGACCCGGCAAGAGACCGAGCGTGGAGTAGAAGCCGATGTTGTCCATCGTGCGCGGCATGGTCTCGAGCCCCACCACCTGCGCGCCGTTGAGGCGTAGCCAGTCGAGCCCAGCACGAACCACGTCTTTCCCGATCCCCGCGCCCTGCGACTCGGGTCGCACAGCCAGGGGACCCATCCACCCCTCGATCCCCGACCGGTGCGCCATGTTGAACGCCGCGATCTCGCCGCGCTCCCCGTGCCATACGAGAGCGCCTCCACCAGCATCTTCGATCGCATAGCGCCACACGGCCGGATTGAGAAACGGCACTCTTACTCCTACCATGCCATCACGCCGATACCGCTCGGTGAACGCATCGCTGAACACCTGGTTCAAAGCGGGAATGTCCTCCCGCCGAGCCGGGTGCGGGCCGTCCACATACCGCACGTGTTTCCAGCTCCGCATGATCGCCATGGCGCCTCTATGTCATCGCATTCGAAAAATGCTAGGCAGCCGGACTCGCAAGCACTCCAGTCACAGCATGTTCCAGCACGTCACGCGCCACAACTACATCGGGACCCTCCGGTAAGGCAGCGCTTCCCGGCTCGACCACCGATGTCCCGTGCTCCTCGTCGTACCGGACGGTGATTACGCGATCCAACCCATCTCGTACCGATTCCCTGTGCGTGATCACGATCACTTGCTCGAACCGGTCATGTAGCCGCCGCAGCAATTCCACGACGTTGTGTCGCCTAGTCTCATCGAGTGACCCGAATACCTCGTCCAAGATGAGCAGGGAGAACGCCTGCCCGGCCCGCTCCGCGATCATCTGCGAGATCGCCAGACGCAGCACCAGGTTGGCGATGTCCTCCTCGCCCCCCGAGATCACCGGCTTGGGCATGCTGTCTTCCAGCACGATCACGTTGTACTGATCGTCGAGCTCGAGCTCGGAATACCGTCCGTCCGTCAACTCGGAGAGAAACGAGCTCGCGAGCTCGGATAACTCGGGACGCAACGCGAAGTTGAGGTCAGTCCTGAGATCAGAGTATGCGCGATCCAACTCGTCGTGCAGACGCTTCTCGCGCTGCAACACGTCCAGCCGGCCCTGCAGCCGCTCCAGCTCGCGGCGCCGCATCTCGGCCTCCTCGAGCGCTTCGTATGCGGCGCTTACCTCAGCCCGCGCCGACGCCAGCGCGACGTCGGAAGCATGAGCCTCGATCGCCGCCCGCTCATGTCGATCTCGCATGGCCGCGTATGTGACCTCCGAGAAGCTGATCTGCTCGCGGCGCTCGCGCAGCCCCTTGAGTCGGCCGAACACGGACCCGGCCCCGGCTTCCACTCTCGCCTTCTCTCGCATGAGCTGCGGCTCACGCTCGACGAGCGCCCCCAACCGCGCTGCGCGAGCATCCAGAGGCGAGAGCCGCTCCACCTCGGCCTTGAGATGCGCATGGCGCTCGGCGTCGTAGCCGCCAGGTATCGCCGCGATCTCGCGCTGCAGCACGGCCTGCCGCTGCTCTTTCGATGACACATCACGCGCTACCTGCTGCAGCTCCTGAACCGCAAGCTGCACCTTGGCAAGCCGCCGCTCCAGCAATCCCACGTCCTGCTGCAAGAGACGACGACGCTCGTCCAGCGCCTTTACCTCCGGCGGCATCTGCTCGAGCTGCTCCAGACGGGCCTTGAAGTAGTTGCCGTCAACTCGCACGGTTTCCGCCTGATCGGTCAGCAGGTCGAGCACGGTCTGGTAGTGGCCGCCACCAAGTGGCCGCGCGC
>Ga0073928_10004516_pt1 | contig 20520 bp, 17 predicted proteins | sample PaiPotPPA55metaG_FD_76969 | JGI IMG/M metagenome (GOLD analysis project Ga0073928, IMG submission 76969) | Iron sulfur acid spring bacterial and archeal communities from Banff, Canada, to study Microbial Dark Matter (Phase II) - Paint Pots PPA... ...
ATCCGCCAGATCGCAGTCTGCGCGCTTCGCCGCCCCTTCGACTTTGGCGCGGAAATGTACAGGCGATCTTTCAGCACGTCGAAATAAAAAGCGCTCACGTCCACGATGCAGAAATGATTTACCCGGTGATAAATCTTATGAAACGCAAACTCCTCGTATGCGATGCGTACATCGGACGCGAACGCGCAGATCTGCCGCAGCATGTACTGATCCAGTTTTTCCATCTCTTCGAACCGCACCGCATCCTTCTCCGGATCGAAGTCATAAAGATTTCCCAGGATGTAGCGAAAGGTGTTGCGAATCTTGCGATAGTTCTCCGCCACCCGCAGCATCAGCGCTTCCGATCCAACCACATCCTCGCGGAAATCGACCGAAGCCACCCACAGCCTCACGACTTCTCCGCCCAGCCGGCTGGCAATATCCACGGGGTCCACATCATTCCCCCGCGACTTCGACATCGCCTGGCCCTTCTCGTCGAGAGTCCACCCCGGCGTGACTACACCTTTATAGGGCGGCGTTCCATGCGTACCCATGCCGCAGAGCAGGGAAGACTGAAACCATCCGCGATACTGATCTCCGCCTTCGAGATATAAATCTGAGGGCCAGGGATAATCCGGCTCATCCGCAATCTTTTCTTCAGAGGTCAAAGCCAGATAACTCGCCCCCGACTCCAGCCACACGTCGAAGATATCGGTTTCCTTTTCGAACTTCGTCCCCTGACAGTGTGGGCATTTCGTCCCTGCGGGAAGAATCGTGTCCGACTCCGGCGTAAACCAAGCGTCGGCTCCGGCGCGCGCGAACAACTCTACGACTTTCTGATTCGTCGCATGATCGTTTAGCGGCTTGCCGCACGCCTCGCATAAGAAAACAGCAATGGGCACTCCCCACACCCGCTGCCGCGAGATGCACCAGTCCGGCCGCGTCTGAATCATGTTCGACATCCGCTCTTCGCCCCACGCCGGGTCCCACTTCACTTTCTTGATTTCTTCCAGCGTCCGCGTGCGCAACGTGTCGTTATCAGAAATCCCTTTCGACTTGCCGCCCGGCATCGCCGTCTCCATCGAAATGAACCACTGCTCAGTCGCGCGGAAAATCACGGGATTGTGACAGCGCCAGCAATGCGGATACGAGTGCTCGGTCTTCTCGGTATGCAACAGCGCCCCGCGACTCCTCACCAAATCAACGATCGGCTGATTCGCCTCCCACACCCGCTTGCCGGTATATTCCGGCAGCCCGTTGCGCAGAATTCCTTTCTCGTCGACGTTGCTGGTGGCATCCAGCCCGTACTTCATTCCTGTGATGAAATCCTCGGCCCCATGCGACGGCGCGGTATGGACCACTCCCGTCCCCGTGTCCATCGTGACGTAATCCGCCAGCACGCCCAGAATTTTCCGATCGAGGAACGGATGCTGAAAGTTCAGCCGCTCCATCTTTCGTCCCGGGAAGTGCGCCAGAGGTCGCGGATCCGCCAGCCCGCACTTCTCCGCCACATCGGCGGCCAGCTTCGACGCGACAATGTAAACCTCCCCGCCCGACTCCAGCGCAACATATTCTTCATCCGGATGAAACGCCACCGCCATCGACGCCGGCAACGTCCATGGAGTCGTGGTCCAAATTATGGTCGAGACTTTCTTTCCCGCAAGCGCCGCGTCAATCTTTGCCGGATCGTCCAGAAGCCCATACTTCACCCACACGGTGATGCTGGTGTGGTTCTCATATTCCACTTCCGCCTCAGCCAATGCGGTCTCGTCATGCATGCACCAGTACACTGCGCGCAGCCCCTTGTAAACGAATCCGTTTTCGTAGAAAGAAAAGAACGTGGAAAGCACCACCGATTCATACTGCGGATTCATCGTGGCATAAGGCCGGTCAAAGCGACCGAACACGCCAATACGCTTGAACTGCGTCCGCTGCAAATCCAAAAATTTCTGCGCATACTTGCGGCACGCAGCCCGCACCTCCGTAGGCCGCATCTGCAGCTTCTTCCCGCCCAGCTCCTTATCGACTTTGATTTCGATCGGCAACCCATGGCAATCCCATCCTGGCACGTACGGCGCGTCAAACCCCGCCATGGTCTTCGACTTTACGATGAAATCCTTCAGGCACTTATTCAGCGCCGTACCCATGTGAATGGGCCCGCTGGTATAGGGCGGCCCATCGTGCAGAATGTACCGTGGCGCACCCTTCCGTGCCTCGCGGATGCGCTCGTAAATCCCCATCTGCTCCCAGCGTTCCAGCATCTTAGGCTCGTTCTGGGGCAGGTTGGCCTTCATGGGGAAGGCAGTCTGAGGCAGATTGATGGTCTTTTTAAGCTCGAAGGCCACTCGGTTCGCGTCTCCCAACTGATTGAATCTTTTCATTATAACGAGTGCAGTTGGTCTACGTACATGCGCGCAAGGATACGCACGCTCATGACTCACTCGATGAAGTCATCCTGACCGGAGCCGCTTTTCAAGCGATGGGAAGAGTCTGCCCCCGAGCGAAGTCGAAGGGATCTCGCGAACAGTCTCGCAAAATATTCCTTTCCCGTATGGGGGTCCGGCGCCCGGAAATCCACTGTCCGAATCAGCCGACTAGAGGTACAATTTCATAGAGCACCGCAGGCCCAATGCACGGGCCAATGGTTACTTCATTTAGACAAAAGGGAAGCAACTTGCTAGCTACGCCGCTCATCTGTGTAAAGAAGGCATAAGCCGCATTTTGCCGCGGAAATCACCGTAGGAATTTGCAGCCCCAACACGGGGCCGTCCACACCAGAAATATGGGATCCGAACAAATTAATCCGATTATCCCCAACGAGCCAGAACTGCACTTCCTCCTGGCCAAGGACAGCTTTGAAGAACCCCTGTGGCAGTCGCTGTTTCGTCAGCTTGACGAGTTCTTCTTTCCCAAGAAACTGCCTCCACTCAAGCTGGAATCGAAACCCGAGCCGGTCCGAGACATCTGGGGTTTCTACGACAACAAAAAAAATGGCGCGTTAGGTTCCACCGGCGTTCATGTTCTGATTGTCGCTGTCATCGTTGCCGGCACCCTGATTGGACGCCGCGTGGTGAATGCGGCTCCCGTGCAGAAGCCAACTGTAACTTTAGTCGATCCCGGACCTCTTCCAGACTTGAAGCCCTCAAAGACGCAGGCCGGCGGTGGCGGTGGCGGCGGTGATCGCGACGTGTTGCAAGCCACCCGTGGCAAGCTTCCCAAGGTTTCCATGACCCAGATCACGCCCCCGGTTGTGGTGGTGCGTAACGAACATCCCAAACTGGCAGTCGAGCCCACAATCGTAATCCCACCGCAAGTGCAGCTGGCTACCAATAACATGCCGAACCTGGGCGATCCCTTGTCCCACGCGGTATTGCCGTCGAACGGCACTGGTTCCGGCAGCGGCATCGGTTCCGGCAGCGGCGGCGGGGTCGGGTCCGGCAAAGGACCAGGTTTCGGCCCTGGCGAGGGCGGTGGTACTGGCGGCGGCATCTTCCACGTCGGCGGCGGTGTCTCTCCCCCGCGCCAGATTTACGCGCCCGAGCCTGAATTCTCCGAAGAGGCTCGCAAAGCCAAATACCAGGGCGTCTGCACCCTCGGCCTGATCGTGGGAACCGACGGCCGCCCCAGCAACATTCGCGTGTTAAGCAGTCTCGGGATGGGCCTCGACGAAAAAGCCATTGAAGCCGTGAAAAACTGGAAATTCGAACCCGCCATGAAAGACGGTCATCCCGTCCGAGTCGAAATTGCAGTAGAAGTAGACTTCCACCTGTACTGAAATACAAGCGCCGCCGTCCGTTCGACTCCGCTCAGGGCAGGCTCCGGCGGCTGTCGTGGCAGCCTGCCCTGAGCTTGCCGAAGGGGCGCCCTCGCCGCCACCCTCAAAGCCAAAATACCCTCGCAGTGTCTCGCGAAAATGCCATCAGCTATTTTTCAACTCTTTCGCAGCACCGCAAAATGCGGCGTGGTCCTGGTACGAAATCCCAACTGCTCGTACACCCCGATCGCTCGCGTGTTGTCGCCTCTGACATGAAGAAATGGAATCTCCCCACGATCGCGAATCCCCCGCATGACCTCGCTCATAAGCACTCGAGCGTAACCGTTCCCGGTGTGATCGGGATGCGTGCAGACGGCGCTCACTTCCGTACACCCCGGCACCTTCAGCCTCTCGCCCGCCATAGCCACCAACTTCCCCTCGGAACGAATGCCCACGTAGGCGCCGAGCTCATGAGTTCGAGAACCAAAGGGACCGGGCTTGGTCAGCGTAGCCAGTTCGAGCATCTCCGGCGAATCCGTCACCCCGAGGCGGACAATCTCAGGAGAATCAAATCGGGCCAGCTCTCCGCCGCCATTTTCACAAACCATCTGCAGCATCGGGCCGCCCGCAACTAATTCCCACCCGGGCCGCGGTTGGTACGCGCTGTCAAGAAACAGTGCAGCCGTCCCGCCCGCGCCGACCAGTTTCGCAACCGCCGCATAGCCTTCCGGGCTTGCGTCCTCAAAGGCCGTGAGCGGAGAAACTTCGCGCACAAACCGCCGCGCTCGAGCAGAGCCCTCGGCAAAACGCGCATGCCGCGTAGTTAGAGCCTGCCAGATAACGTTATCCAGGGCTTGCATAGAAACGTGCATGGGTGCCGTCTGCCCATCCTGTCCTTATTCGATTGGAGTCGAGGTATGGAGGACAAATTAAATTCGAAACCAGATTAAATCTGGCGCTTCGCGGTTCGCTATCCGAACCTTGCGCTCAAACATTTTTCGAATCGAAATGCGAGAACCGTCAGCCGCGAAGCGGCGTAAGAACGCAGCCCACGGCGCAAGCCGTGGGTCGGAAGTGCAAGAGAAGCGAGCCCCGGAGGGGCGAAAGAAAAGCTCCGACAAAGGCTCCGAAGGGACGCCTTCAGGCCCACCGTTTTACAGCTTGCTCAAGAAATCCGTAATCTCCGGCTCCGTCCAATCCACCGCCCCAATAAACTTACGTCGTGTTACCCCATTTCGGTCAATAATGAACGTCTCCGGCCAGCCGCGTGTTCCATACAGCGCCGGAGTCTTCTGTGCAGGATCGCGCACCGTCAGCAGGTCCACTCCGTGCTGCTTCAAAAATGCGCGGTAAGCACCTTCATCTTCGTCGATGCTAACCGCCACTACCGTCACGCCTTTCCCCTTCATGCGCCGCTGCATTTCCACCAGGGATGGCATTTCTTCCACGCACGGCGGGCACCACGTCGCCCAGAAATTCAGCACCACGATCTGTCCCCGAAATTGATTGAGCGCCACTGTGCGATCCGAATCCTGCACCGTGAAATCCGGAGCGCTAGACCCGATGCGCGGCGGCCGCGATCCGGTATTGCAGCCGCAGAGCGCAATCAGTAGAAGAACGCCAAGGAAAGATTTATGTAGGGACAACCGCCCCTTCGACAGGCTCTGGGCAAGCTCTCGGCTGTCCAGTCGAGCAACGCTCGACAAGCCTCCGGGGAATGTATTGCCTGAGATAGCTGCGAACTGAGTTACGCGGGACACATAGCTATAATAATAGATTCGACAGCCGATTGATAAATTATGGCCGTGATGGAAACAGACTCACAGCGCCCCACCGTGTCGGTGATCATTCCCGCCCGCAACGAGGGAGCCTGCCTCGCGGATTGCCTGCAGTCCCTGGTGGCGCAGTCCGGCCTAGCCTTCGAGATTATCGTAGTCGATGATCACTCCACCGACCGCACCCGCGAAATCGCCTCGTCGTTCCCAAGCGTGAAAGTTATCGAATCCGGCCCGCTCCCGGCAGGCTGGACCGGCAAGAACAATGCCGTAACCACTGGCGCGCGCCGAGCCCGCGGCGATTGGCTCCTCTTCACCGACGCCGACACCGTTCACCTTCCAGGATCGCTAGCCCGCGCCGTCGCCGAAGCCAAAGAGAACAAGGCCGATTTGCTCTCCTACTCTCCTGAACAGATCGCGGTCACGTTCTGGGAAATGGCCGCTTTGCCTATTGTCTTCGCGGAATTGGCGCGACAATACCCTCCGTCAATAGTCAGCGATCCCGCGTCGCCCATCGCCGCCGCCAACGGCCAGTTCATCCTGATTCGCCGCGAAACCTATGAGGCTGTCGGCGGCCACGCCGCCAATGCCGGCGACATCCTCGAAGACGTAGCCCTCGCCCGCGCCGTGAAACGCTCAGGCCGAAAGATTCGTTTCCGCTATGCCCCCGACGCCGTCCGCACCCGCATGTACCGCAACTACCGCGACCTCCGAGACGGCTGGACTAAGAATCTAGCGCTGTTGTTTCCACGGCCCGGACGGCTGGCTGCGAAAACTCTGGCTCTCTGGGCAATCCCGGGGGTCGCATTGTCCACGGCGTATGCGAGTCATGGCTGGTGGTGGGCCGGGATATATGTCGTCACTTTTCTCTATCTCGTAATTCGACTCAAGCGAGCCAACTCCACGCTCGGCGGAGAACTTCTAGGTGCCATATTCGGCATGCCAATGTTCGCGTATTTGTTATTGCGCTCGAGGAGAGCCCACGCCACCGGCAGCGTCACCTGGAAGGGCCGGACCTATTCAGATAATCCTCTCTCGGATAAGACGAGCACAGCCAAACCGAGCGCGGACAACACTCGCTTGCTGACAACCGAGAACTGACACTGTTTCCTATGGTCTACTTAACTCGCAAAGCCGAATTCTCCGCCTCGCACTATTACCACAATCCCGACTTCACCCCGGAAGAAAATCTCCGCATGTTCGGCAAATGCAATAATCCGCACGGCCACGGACACAACTACACCCTCGAAGTTACGGTGAAAGGCGAGGTCGATCCCCGCTCCGGCTTCGTCGTCGATCTCAAGCAACTGAAAGAAGTCATGCACCACGAAGTGCTCGACGCCATGGATCACCGCTTCCTCAACAAAGAAGTGCCGGAATTCTTCACCAAAATTCCGACCACAGAAAATCTAGCGATCGCCGTCTGGCAGCGCCTGGAAACAAAACTCCAAAAAGCCCGCCTGCACCGCGTCCGCGTCTACGAAACTCCAGACCTGTTCGTAGATTTCTACGGAGAATCAAGCTAGGAGCCAGAAGCTAGAAGCTAGAGCTTACCCATGAAAGCCCATCTCACGCGCCGCTATCGCTTCTCCGCCTCCCACCGCTTGCACAGCCCGGAGATGTCCGCCGAGGAGAATCGCGCCACCTACGGCAAGTGCAACAACCCTCACGGACACGGCCACAACTACACCCTGGAAGTCACGGTCAGCGGCCCGGTCGACCAGAGCACCGGGATGGTCTGCAATCTGGTCGATCTCGATGGCGTCGTGGAAAGCGAAGTTCTATCGCGCTACCATCTGTCGAATTTGAATACGCTGCAGGAGTTTGCCCAACTCGTGCCTACCACGGAAAATCTCTCAGTGGAAATTTTCGAAATATTGCAGCGTGGCTTTCATCTGGCGCATCTGGAAGGAGTGAGGCTCGAAGAAACCATGATGAACTCCTTCGAGTACGCCGGCGCAGCCGCACTAAGAAAATAAGGACCTCATGAAGCCAGCCACCGAAGCACCGACCGTAACCAGCGCCACCTTCGAAGATCTCGTGCACGAAATGCTGGTCCGCCTCGGCGAAGATCCCGAACGCGAAGGCCTCGCTGCCACCCCCGAACGCGTTCACAAGGCGATGAAATTTCTCACCAAGGGCTATCAGGAAGATCCTGAAGCCTTGCTGAAGGGCGCGCTGTTCACCGTCGGCTACGACGAAATGGTCATCGTCAAAGACATCGAAATGTTCAGCCTCTGCGAGCACCATCTGCTCCCATTTTTCGGGAAAGTCCACGTTGCTTATATTCCGAAGGGCAGAGTGATCGGATTGAGCAAAATCCCGCGCCTGATCGAACTGTTCTCGCGCCGCCTGCAAATTCAAGAGCGCCTTACCACCCAGATCGCCGAGACCATCCAAAAAGTCATTGAGCCCCAAGGCGTCGGCGTGGTCATCGAGGCCCGGCACCTCTGCATGATGATGCGCGGCGTCGAGAAGCAGCACTCCGCCGCCGTTACCTCGTCGATGCTGGGCTGCTTCCGCAACGAAGAAGAAACCCGTTCCGAATTCCTGTCGCTGATCCGCCAACGCCCCAACGGCGTCTGATTTGCGACTTGAGGGAGAGCTGGGTGCCCCACTCTTCTCGCGTTCTTTGCGAGAGGGTGGGAATTTTTATTTTGTCACCGAGACGAATCTACATCCTGCGGTAAGATACTCGACAATTCAGAAAGCCCCCGAGACCTTGACGCAGCGCATCTCAACCAACGCCTCGAAATTCCGCCTTCGTGGCCAGGTCGCCCTTATCACCGGGGCCACGCGTGGCATTGGACTCGCCGTCGCCCACGCCCTGGCCGCCGAAGGCTGCAACCTGATCCTCACCGCCCGCGACGAATCCGCGCTATCCCGCGCCGGCAGGGAATTGAAGTCTGCCAAAATTCAAATTCTCACTCACTCCTGCGACGTTCGCGATCCCCATTCCGTCGACGCCCTCTTCCGTACCGCGCGCCAAAAATTCAACCGCCTAGACATTCTCATCAACAACGCCGGCATCGCGCACGCGAATCTGCCGATCGAGAAGCTCCCATTTCCGATCTGGAAGGATGTGCTGGAAACTAATCTCGATGGCATGTTCCTCGTAACTCAAGCTGCCCTCGACATGATGAAGCGCGGCGGCACTATCGTGAACAATCTCTCTGTTGCCGCGAACCGCGTCTTCGCCGGCTCGGCCGCCTACAACGCTTCTAAGCACGGAGCCCTTGGCCTCACCAATACACTGCGCGAGGAACTCCGTCCCCGCGGAATCCGCGTGATCGCCTTGCTGCCCGGCGCCACCGACACCGACATCTGGACCACGCTCTGGCCCCAGGCTCCCCGCCGAAAAATGATGTTGCCCACGACTGTCGCACAGGCCGTCCTCGCAGCCATCGTGCTTCCCGTAAATGCCACCGTCGAGTCGCTGGAAATCCGTCCTACGGCTGGGTTTTTGTAGCAGAGTCTCCCGCAACTTCGCCTCGCTTCGCTCTGGCGGGGCAGCGAAGCGGCTGTCTCTACGTGATTTCTTCTCATGACAGAATTGCTGGGGCGGGAGTGGGTGGGGACGTGGTTGCTGTCAGCGGGTCGACTTGAAGGGTGAGGCGGTCGAGGTTGCGGACTACTACGAGTTGTCCTGGAGGCAGAGGGGAAGATGCGACGGCGTCCCAGAGTTCGCCGTGGACGAAGACTTTGCCTTGAGGCGTGAGCGCGGTTTGCGCGACTCCGGTTTCGCCAACCAGGCCTTGGGCTCCCGTGACAACTTTGTTTCGCCTCGCTTTGAGGGCGATGGTCATCAGGAAGGCGGTGATCAAGCCGAACGGAATGCTGATAGCTAGCGCGGTCAGCAAGTGCACGCGCATTTCTGGAATGGGCGAATCGACCAGAAGCAGGCCGCCCAGGGTGAGAAGCACAATTCCTCCGACAGTGAGGACACCGTGCGTGGCGAACTTGGCTTCGGCCGCGAAAAGGGCGAACGCTCCGAGAATCAGTCCTAGCGCGGCGAAACGAGTCGGAAGAAAATTAAGCGCGAAGGCCGCGAGCAGAATGAAAACCACGCCGACGGTTCCTGGAATCACGGCGCCGGGATGATTGAATTCCACGTAGAGTGCGAGCGCGCCGATGGCTAGAAGCAGGAATGCGATGTTCGGGTCCATGAGTCCGTCAAGGATGTGTTCCTTCAGCGTCATGTCGAACACAACAATGGGCTGGCCTGTAAGGTTCAGCGAAGCGGGCCTGCCGTCGAAGCGCTTGAAAGTCTTTCCCTGCATCTGGCGAAACAAATCTTCGGGACTTGAAGCGACATAGTCGATGAGATGGCCGGCGAGCGCTTCCTGTTCGGTGAAAGATTTCGATTCGCGCACGGCGCTCTCGGCGCTTTCGACGTTGCGTCCGCGCTTGGAGGCGAAGGAGCGCATGAGGGCGGCGGCGTCATTCTCAATTTTGCGATTCATCTCATCGTCGGGCTTGACCTGCACCGGGCCGATCAGCGTGACAGGATGCGCAGCGCCGGCCGCTGTTCCGGGAGCCATGGCGGCGATGTCGGCGGATTCGAGAATAAATATTCCCGCCGAGCCCGCATGCCCGCCGGTGGGCGTCACGTAGACGATGACCGGCACGGGCGAGCTGGAAATCTTCTCGATAATCTCGCGGGTCGAGCTGACGAGGCCGCCGGGCGTATTCATCTCGATCAATACAGCTTGAGCGCTGCGGCGGTGAGCTTCATCGATGGCGCGGGAGATGTATTCCGCGCTGATGGGCTGGATGGTGTCGTTAATCGTGATCTTGAGGATCTGGGCGGAGGCGGGTGCGGCGAGGGCGAGGATGAGGCAGGCAGCTTGGGATATCGCCGCAAATTTTTTTGTATACCTTATCGGTAAAATATCTGTTTTCTTTGGGTTGCAGGGATGGGATATGGGTTGGTCCCGGTAAAATCTTGAGGTTGAAGGAGTTATGGGTAAAATATTGCGGAACAAGGACTTAGCTTGGTGGTTGTTGGGTGACTTAGAGCTAGGAGTACGGGATGTCGTCGAGCAAAACACAACTAGATCTATTTTAACAGTTTGAGGGTGAATGCTCGCAAAAGCGCGGGACCGGATTCGCTTTCCGGACAGGGGCTTAGGGGGAGGGAAAAGATTTTGCTTGACAGTGTGGAACTCGCGCGCGTGTCGGAAGAATCACCTGCTGCTGAGGATTCCGGGGGAGTCTCTCTCGGCTTGGGTTCGAGCGAATGCCTCGGCTTCAGCCTCGCTGTCACCTTCCCACAAAACTTCAAAGTCGCCCTCTTGAGGACCCCCGGGACTGATCACTTTCGCGATCTGAAATTTCCCGTCCGGCGTCCTATTCTTAACGAGATTAGCTGGAATTCCGCCGACCAAGAGGTTAACCGGATACAACGGGCTAGACCTAAGCTTCGACATAAAAGCCGATCATATCACTATCGGGGCTATACTTTTTCGCGTGTACGATTTTTCGTGGACGACTTTCCTGAGCTCGATCGTCGGTAGCGGCACCACAGCGTGGCTCGTAGTAAAGGGACTTGGCAGTCATCTTGCCGACCGTTGGTTAGTACGGTACAAGGGTGAACTTGATAAAGAGTTCGAGAAGTACCGTGATGCGTTGGAACAGAAGCGCAAGCGGATTGAAGCCGAGCTAGGACAGCGTACGTATGTCAGCAAAGCCCAATTCGACACCGAATTCAGCGCCATAAAAGATATCTTCGCAGCCTTAGGAAAGCTCCGCCTCAGCTTTAACGGGCTTCGTCCGTTCGTAGATTGGATACCGCCTGATGAGGAAGGAAAGCTACAGATCGTTTCTACGCGTCTCAGCCATTTCAAACCACTTCTCGATACGCTCGTTACGACGGTTGAAAGCGCATACCCGTTCGTGCCCGACGACATTTATGAGCAGTTGGAAATATGCATGAGAATGGGTTTCATAGAGATGAGGCACATTGAGGAATCGGGCTCTAAGGCGCTTTCCCCGAGTGGCTACAGTGACGGGTTAAAGCAGCATGAACAATTCAGCAGAGCATATTTCGCCGCAGCTAAGAGGGTGCGGCAGCGATTGCAGCAGTTGTCTGAGATTTGAAGGCTCAGTGGCGTCAAGAGATTGTGCCGTTAGTCCAACCAGAACCTCTGGGCACGTTCCGATCTGGGTGCCCGGGCCCCGGGGAGGCTGTTGTCAGTGTCCCTAACGGGACAGGGACGTATAATCGCTCGGCTGGAGGAGCTCTTGATTCGACCGACCTTGATTCGAGCGATCTTAATTCGACCAGTGGTAGTGGCAATGTTTGTGGGAGGCTGCGTGTTGGCGACCGCAACTGTGAGCCTGGCGCAGTCCAAACCGATTTCTTTGAATGCGGAGCAAGCGCAAGCTGAGGCCGTACATTTTCTTGCGGATCTGGTGCGCATTGACACCCATGATCCACCGGGCGATGAGTCGAAGGTCGCGCACTATCTTGAAGGTGTGCTGAAGAGCGAAGGAATTGACTCGGAAATCCTTGAACCGGTGCCGGGGCGGGCCAGTATTGTCGCGCGGCTCAAGGGCAACGGAAAAAAACGCCCGTTACTGATCATGGGACACGAGGATGTTGTTCCCGTGGATCGATCGCACTGGACGGTTGACCCATTTGCCGCCAGCGAGCGCGACGGCGTCCTCTACGGTCGGGGTGCGTCCGACGACAAGGCCATGGTGGCCGCCAACCTGGAGGTTTTCCTGCAATTAAAACGCATGAAGGTGCCGCTCGATCGAGACGTGATTTTCTTGTCCGAAGCCAGCGAGGAAATGTCTTCGCCCGCTGGCATGGACACCATCGTCAAGCGCTATTGGGACAAGATTGACTGTGAGTTTGCGCTCAACGAAGGCGGCGGATCGCTAGTTGAGAATGGGAAGGTGAAGTATTTCGGCGTCGCGACCGCAGAGAAGCTGCCGAGAGGCTTGCGCCTGGAAGCCACCGGCAGCAGCGGACATGGGTCGGTGCCCCGCGTCGATAATGCGGTGGTGCACCTCGCCGCTGCTGTCGCGAAGGCGGGAACCTGGGATACTCCCGCGCGTCTCAATGAAACCACGCGCGCATTTTTCGAACGGCTGGCCACGATTTCACCACCCGAAGAGGCGGCATGGTATCGAAACGTGCTCGACCCGAAAGTGCAGGACGAGTTAAAGCATAAGAAGCCGCAGTATTATTCGATGGTGCGAACGTCGGTGGTTCCGACCATGTTGAAAGCAGGCTACAAGTCCAACGTCATTCCGCCCTCCGCGGAAGCGACGCTCGACGTACGCGCGTTGCCCGACGAAGACCTGGGCAGGTTTCGCGAGATGCTGGCGGAGATCATCAACGATCCGCAAGTAAAAGTCGTCGCCGAGGATGTTTCGTTTTCCATGCCGGCGTCGTCGCCCAGCAAGTTAGGCACGGAAATGTTTGCCGCTTTGGAGCGTGCGCAAAAGGAAGTCAGCCCGGAGGCTGTTACTTTGCCAGCGATGACCACCGGCGCGACGGATTCCTCATTTCTGCGAGCCAAAGGCGTTCAGGCTTACGGGATTGGCGTGCCCAAGACCGAAGAAGAGAATCGGGGCGTACACGGCAATGACGAGCGCATTGAGACCAAGCAGCTCGGGTTATTTGTCCGGTATCTTTTTGCGGCAGTGACTGGGGTTGCAGCGCAATAGATGTTGATATTGGAATTTCCCACGCCCGCGCAGGGGTGATGTGGAGTTCCACCTCACGAATAATCGAAATTATTTTAAGCTGGCATCGGGGTAGGGATGCTTCGACTGCGCGCCGAGGATCACTGCGTTCTCCTCCGCGCTTCGCTCAGCATGACAATTCGTCTACAGGTCGTGGACCCGCACCGGAGTTTCTACTCGATGCGGCCCGGCACAACTGCGCTCATTCACTTTGGATGCGTGCAAGCTGAGCACAAAATGTGTCGGTGGTTGTGAGCAGGGCGTCGCCGCCGAATTCCAGGCTGGCGAGGGAACGGGTGGCGGCGTCGCAATGACCGTAGCCGCAGGCGTCTTTGATAACCACGGGGATGTAGCCGAGATCGGCGCCCTGGCGAATGGTGGGCTCGATGCCGATTTCCATGGCGATGCCGACGATAGCGAAGGCCAGGACGCCGCAATCGCGCAGTGCCATATCCAGCGGGGTACCTTCGAATGCCGACATGGCGAGCTTGTCGAATATGGCTTCGCTGGGCTGCGGGTTCATTTCTGGAATCAGGTGGAATCCCGGCGCGTCGCGCAGAAACCAGGGCTTGACTTCTCGTGGCGATTTCACTCGTTGCCAGGCCATTGCCATGCGGAACTGGGCTACTCCCATCAATTCTTTTGGCAGTGACATGTGGCGGGTGAAGAAGACGCGAATCCCGGCTTTGCGGGCGGCGGTGAGTACCTGAACGACTTTATGCGTGATTTCGGTGCCGTTCGCGATCTGGTTTACGATGCCGACTTGCATGTCATAGACGATTAGAGCTAATCGTTTCGGATCACAAATATCGTCCAGCGTTTGCGGAATGTCCAGACCGAAGGCGCGCTGCATCATGAGTTTCACCTCAGGAAATGATCGAAAGTCATTTTAACTGGGATCAGGATCGGAGTGAGTGGGGGCAGCCGCGCCGAAGAGCCGAGCTATTGTCTTCCGCCCCTTCGGGGCTGGTTAGGCGTTTCGTTGACGACCCACCGCTTGCGCGGTGGGCTGAGTTCTTTCGCCGCTTTGCGGCTGGGGGCTGGTGCTCGCTTTTGAGGTTGGGTTCCATCCTGGGAGGATTGTGCTGCCGGTGATCAGGCGGGCGCCGCGTTCGTAGGTCACGTAGGACCAGGCCCACTGGATGAAGACTATTAATCGGTTGCGAAAGCCGATTAGAAAAAGAATGTGGACGAAGAGCCAGGCGAGCCAGGCGATGTAGCCGGAGATGTGGATGCGTCCGAACTCGGCTACGGCGGCGGCGCGGCCGATGGTGGCGAGGGAGCCTTTGTCCCAGTAATGGAAGGTGGGACGGGAGTCAAAATCCCCACTTCTCGCAAAATCGGCGAGAAGTGGGGCACCCGGCGGCTGGACTCGTTTTCGGATTAGTTTGGCGGCGAAGCGGCCTTGTTGGATCGCTACCGGGGCTACGCCGGGGAGCATCTTGCCGTGCTCGTCTTTGGCAGCGGCCAGGTCGCCGACAACGAAGACTTCGGGGTGACCGGGGATGCTGAGGTCGGGGTGCACGACGACGCGTCCGGCACGATCTGTGGGGACACCTAGTTGCTTGCCTAGCGGGGAGGCTGCGACTCCTGCTGCCCAAAGGATCACGGTCGCTGGGAGGCGCGTGTTTCCCGCAACGACTGCGCCGGGTTCAATTTGCGTCACTATGGTCGAGGTACGAACTTCTACCCCCAGGTGGTCGAGCTGTTCCTGCGCGCTGCGTGATAAATCTTCGGCGTAGGCGGGGAGGATGCGCGGGCCGCCTTCGATGAGCAGGATGTGGGTGCGGGCGGGATCGATGGAACGGAATTCGTGAGCCAGGGCGTGGCGGGCGATCTCGGCGAGGGTGCCGGCCAGTTCGACTCCGGTAGGCCCGCCTCCGACTACCACGAAGTTGAGCGGGACGGCGGTTCCGCCAGCGGAGGCTTGGCGCTCCTCCAACTCGAAGGCCAGCAGCACGCGGCGGCGGATTTCTAGCGCGTCTTCAATCGTCTTGAGTCCGGGAGCGTAGGGTTCCCATTCATCCTGGCCGAAGTAGCTGTGGCCGGCGCCGGCGGCTACGATCAGGTAGTCGTAGGGAATGTTGAAGTCGGAAGTTTTTACGGTGCGGCGGTCGAGATCAAATCCGGTAACTTCGGCCATGAGGACTTCGATGTTTTTGTGCGAGCGAAGAATGGAGCGGATGGGCGCGGCGATCTCTCCGGGCGAGAGTCCGGCGGTGGCGACCTGATAGAGAAGGGGTTGGAAGGTGTGGAAATTCTGGCGGTCGATTACGGTGATTTGAACTGGGGCTTTTGCCAGGGCTTGCGCGGCATTGAGGCCGCCGAAGCCGGCGCCAACGATTACTACTCGCGGCAGCGTGGAAGTATTCACCTCACCATGCGGGCTGCCGTCACGGGTTGCTGTCGCGGGGTCCACCTCTATAAGATTCAGCGCGATGGCAGACGGTTCCAGAACTTCGACGAAGGCCGAGACACCTGTTTGGGTTCGCTGGGCTATGCCTTCGGTGGCGGACCTGATTTTTGTCTTGCTATTGGTGACGCTTGCGTTTACGCCGCTGTCGATGCGTCTTTTGGGAGATGCGGGGATCGGATGGCACATTCGGACCGGGCAGCAGATTGTGGCGACCCATGCTATCCCTCGGCTGGATTCGTTTTCTTCGACCGTAGCAGGCAAGCCATGGTTCGCGTGGGAGTGGTTGTATGACCTAGTCGTGGGCCAGTTGGAATCGGCGATGGGACTGAATGGGGTGGTGTGGTTTACGGCGGTGGTAATTGCTGCGGTGTTTGGGTGGATGTTTGGTCTGTTGATCGCGCGTGGGACGAATCTGGTGGTTGCGCTGGGGCTGGTGTTGCTGGCGATGTCGGGGTCGATGATTCATTTTCTGGCGCGTCCGCATGTGGTGAGCTGGCTGTTTACGCTGGCATGGTTCTGGATTCTGGACTCCTCGGAGCGCGAGGACTTCGATCTGCCTGGCGGATCGCGAAGGCGATGGTTATGGACGCTGCCGCTGCTGATGCTGGTGTGGGTGAATCTGCATGGCGGCTTTCTGGTTGGGTTTGTGCTGCTGGGAATTTTTCTGCTGGGCGCCGCTTGGAACTGGTTCAGGGCGAGACAAAACAGGATCGAAGAACTGCTGCAGCAAATTGCAGCGCGAAAAAGAGTGCGCGCTCTGGTGTGGGTGTCGATTTTTTCGGCCGCGGCGAGTTTGGCGAATCCTTATGGGTGGAATCTGCACTTGCATGTATACCGCTATCTTTCGGATCGTTTTCTGATGGATCACATTGAGGAGTTTCAGTCGCCTAACTTTCACGGGATTGCGCAGAAATGTTTTCTTGTCTTGCTGCTCATTACTGTCTTCGTTCTCGCGGTTCGAGGGCGCGAGTTGAGGGTCAGCCAGGGGCTGACGGTTTTGTTCGCGGTGTACGCGGGGCTGTATGCGTCACGGAACATTCCGGTATCTTCCATTCTGCTGGTGATGGTGGTGGGGCCGTTGGTGCCCGCGTCTGGAATGGCGCGCGGATTTTCTTCGAAAATGTCTGCAATCGAGCTGCGATTGAAAGGTCACTTGTGGCCGGTGCTGGGGATTGTCATCACGTTGGCGATCGCCGCAAACGGTGGGAGGGTGGGCTCCGGCGTATTGATGAATGCGCACTTCGATCCCAAGCGGATGCCGGTCGACGCGGTGAACTATCTGGAGAAACAGGATATTCAGGGGCCGGTGCTTAGTCCGGACTTGTGGGGCGGGTATTTGATTTACCGGCTTTATCCCAAGTCGCTGGTCGTGGTGGACGACCGGCATGATTTGTATGGCGGGGAGTTCTTTAAGTCTTACTTGAAGATGATTCATGTGGAGCCGGGGTGGGAGGATTTTCTGCGATTGCACGAGGCTTCGTGCGTGCTGCTGCCCAGACAATCGTCTCTGGCGGATCGGCTGGCCGTGAGTGGGGGCTGGAAAAAGATTTATGGGGATGATGTGGCGATCGCGTTTGTGCGGGATCGATAAGACACGTTGCAGGGGTTTTGGTGGTGCGGGCGGGAACGAGGAGAGCCACCGGGGCGGCGGCACTACTATGGCGGCTGACGACGGCTCTAGAAGCGGTCGTTGGTGTCTATGCCGAAGCCCAGGATGGCGGTGACTTCCACAGGCTGAGTGCCGCGCATGGCGGGTTGGAATTTCCAAGTGCGGAGGGCGGCGAGGACTTTCGCGGTCATCCCGGCAGGGCCGGCTTCGAGAACGCGGACGTTCTTCAAGTTGCCTGAGGCGTCGAGCGCGCAAGTGACAACCATGCGGGCATGTGGCAGGCCGGTGGCCAGATCGGTGCGCACGGCTGCGGGTGCGGCTAGCGTGCCGCCGAAGGGATGACCGGTCGCGCCTTCATCGGCAAATTCCATCACTACGGTGCCCGCCGCAGTATCGAAATACGTAGTGTATTTCTCGCCTCGCAATAAGTTCCTGTAAGGTTCGAAGGCTCCGCCGGAAGTAGCTGTGGCCACTACGGTTACGCCTAACGTCTGTTGTGATCTGGAGGTTGAGCGCGCCGACGTCCGGGGATCGTTGCCCGAAGCTGTTCCGAAGCTGGGAATTGTGACCGTTCCGGTGCCTCCGCTGATATCGACACCGCGGACCAAGGGAGTGCCAGAGGGGGCATTTCCGGCGCCACCTGGACCAACCGCAGGGGAGATGCCGCCGCGTGCGTTGGCGTCAGTGCCGCGACCGGCTGCGGTTTTTCCAGCACCGGAGCCGGAGCCATTTATGCCGCTGCCGGGACCGTCACCGCGTCCAATGCCGGCGCCCGTACCGGCGCCGCCGAGGCCGGGCTTGTCGTCTCTGGTGCCGGTGGGAGACATGGCGAGCGATCCGGTGCCACCGTTGCTGGGTAGTCCGACTTTGGGGCCGGGCTGACTCGAGATCACGGCGCCAGCGTTGGCGCCGCTGCCGCTAGTGTTGGGCGGGGCGAGGCCCTTTCCGGCGTCCAGGGGTGCCCCGAGGGTTGCGCCGTTACGACTCAGGCCGGAGCCGCTAGCGCTAGAGGCTGCACCCACCGAAGGTGGAGGAGGAACAATATTGTTTGCCAGCAAGGTTCCGCGTGGAGTCGCTGCGCCGCCGCTGTTACCCGTTCCGCCCCCTGGTCCAGACAGCGAAGGCGGGGGCGGAACCACGCTCGGCGTGCCAAGCGTTGACGAAGAAGAAGATGAAAGCGAGCGGCTGCCGGTGACGTTCGACAAGGCTGCCGGCGGGGGGGCGACCACCGGAGCGAGCGTCGCACTCATGCCATTGCGTGTGCCGCGCGTAGCGACTTCCGCGGCGGTTGCGCCGACACGGGGCGGAGGGGGAACAACATTGGCGGCAAGTAAGGTTCCGGTTCCAGTGCTTGCGCTGTTCGAATGAACCGATGGAGGCGGAGGGACAACTTCGCTGGCGCCAAAAATTTTACCCACCAAACTGTTCATGAACGATCCGCTGCCGGTTTGTGCGGGCGGCGGCGGCACCACGGTCTTCGATGGATCCAAGACGTCGCTAGTAAGGCGATGGACATCTTGTGAAACGTCCGCGGAGGGCGGCGGGGCGACGACCGAGGGCGCGGGCAAGTTCAGTTTCGCACTGCGCTGCACGGAGCGTTCCGGAGCCGAGACTGGCGGCGGCACAATGGCGGCACTCATCTGTACGGGCGCGCGGGACAGTTCCCGATTGCCGGCGCTGGGTGCGGGAGCGACTACGTTCGCGGCGAGCAACGGAGTGGAGCGGGTTTGATCGCGCGCAACACTCGGGGCGGGCCCTACGACGGACGTAGTGAGCGAGGGCGCAGTCGTTGAGATTGCGCGATCGCGAGAGACGCGAGGCGCTGGAGGAATGACCGCCGGTGCCAGAGCCGGAGCGACAAGAGTACGGTCGCGAGCGACATCGCGCGCGATATCGCGATCAATTACAGGTGCCGGTGGAATCAAGGCAGCGTTGAGATTGGGCGCGGTATGCTGCTGATCGCGCGAGATCGTGGGCGCTGGAGCGATCACGGAGTCGAGTTGAACTCCGTTGCGGGTGTAATCGCGAATTACATTCGGTGCTGGCGCAACTAGCGTGGTCGCCAGATTCGGCGCGGTGCGGGTCGAACGCAGGCCTTGCGAAGGCGGAGGGCCCGGATTGGGCTTGATGGCTAACAGGTTCGCCACCGCGTCACGCGTGGAGGGCAGCTTCAGGTTGGGCGCGTCCACGACTTTGGCAACCAATGAACCACCACGGGCGATCTTGATGGTCTGGGTGCGATGGCGCGCTTCACCACCGCCGGCCCGGCCGCTGGTTCCCGCCTGCGCGCCGCCGAGATCTTCGGTGCGGGGCAGTTCGTCGCCGCTGTAGTAGATCACGTCGTGGCTGGAAAATCTGGGCGCAACGAAGGGTCGGAGTTCCGCGATCTTCACTTGTACAAAGATCGCGGCGAGGATCACAAACGCCTCCAGGACATAGGACGGGATCATGATGCGCAAAGGAATCAATCCGAACGGAGCTTCGCCGGCGAGGCGACGTTCGGAACGCACGAACGCGGGGCGAACGGAGGTGACGAACTCGTGCCAGGGCGACGACCAGTCGACCAGCAGCTTGGGAGGGTCGTAGCGTTCGACGACCGACTCTTCGAGTTCGAGGGTTTCAATCACGCCTGAGATATCCCACTGTCGTTTTTCTTTTCAGGTTTCTTTTCAAGTTTCTTTTCGAGGGTGATTTGAATTTTATCGCCCACCGCAGTTCTGGTTTCAGCCGCGGTGCGGCACGGCAGTTCCAGAACTGACGACGCCTGCGTCCGGACTGGAGCGAAGCGCCAGGGCTGCAAATCATCCTGAATATGAATCACCGTCATAGCGTCGTTCAAATAGACGACATCGATCGGAAAGCCCATGCCCAAAGTATGAACGCCGTGACAGGGGACAATCCAGAGGCCGGAGCCATTACGGAAGTCACGCGAGGGAACTCCCAGCAGGCCCCGCAAGCGGGTCCAGTGGGTGTCGGCGACGGCCAGCGCTGTGGCGAGATAGGCCTGCCGCGTTTGATTGAAGGCTTGCCCCTGTGAGGAAAAAACCGCCATGAATACAGATACTCCCGTGTTCGTTACTCTCGCTACTGTCGTCGTAGAGCTCGCGCCGTCGTTTACTTCCCGCCCGAAACCGGTCCCAGTTGCCGGATCAGTTCGATCACAGCGGGGCCGATGGTGACAAAAATAATCGAGGGCAGAACAAATATCACCAGTGGGGGAACCATCTTGATGGTGGTCTTGGCAGCTTGTTCTTCGGCCCGTTGCCGGCGTTCCGTGCGGAGGGAATCG
>Ga0073928_10004517_pt1 | contig 20513 bp, 12 predicted proteins | sample PaiPotPPA55metaG_FD_76969 | JGI IMG/M metagenome (GOLD analysis project Ga0073928, IMG submission 76969) | Iron sulfur acid spring bacterial and archeal communities from Banff, Canada, to study Microbial Dark Matter (Phase II) - Paint Pots PPA... ...
GACGACTCCGGTAAGGATAAGACGGATCACACCACCGATTACGTGCTTCATGGTTTGGATCCGCCGGTTGGTTTGCTGCTTAGGCGAACGGGCATGCCGGCGACCAGAGAGTCCGAGGGATCGACGATGACGGCGTCCGTTGATTGCAGTCCTGAAACGATTTCCACGCTATTGCCGTAATCGCGGCTGATCTTGATCGGGACCAACTCGGCTTTGCCGTTGCGAACCAGGCCGACCTGCAAGCCTTCTTTGCGAAAGATCAGCGCATTCGATGGGATGGTTACCGAGCGAGTTTGGTCCGGCAGCTTGAGGTGCACAAAAACGTAAGCTCCCGGCAAGAGTTGGCCAGTCGGATTGTCGACATCGACTTCGACAAGGAGCGTACGCGAGGCGATATCTATGGAGTTGGCGTTGCGAACGAGAGTGCCATGGAAAGTTTGGCCCTGGAATTCATCGAGAGTCAAAGTGGCTGGCGCACCGGAGCGCGCGGCACGGGAGTACACCTCGGGAACGGCGACGTAGAGGCGCAGCTTACGAATGGCGGCGATGTGAAAGAGCTCCCTCGGTTGCGTATTGGCCCCGGCATCAATGAGTGCTCCGATGTCGGTATTGCGAGCGGTGATGATGCCATCGAAGGGCGCGTAGATTTTCTCGAAGGATTGCAGCTGTTCCAGGCGCCGCACATTCGCGGAACTGGATTCGGCCGCGGCTTTCACTGCGCTGAGATTGCTGACTGCCTGATCGGTTTCCTGTTGGGACACGGAGCCGTTGCTCACCAGGCCTTGCCAGCGGTTCGCAGTGATTTTGGCAATGTTCAGATTGGCTTGTGCGGTATCCAGGTCCGCTCGAGCCTGTTGCAATTGCTGGTCGACTTCGGGCGTTTCAATCTCCGCGAGCAACTGGCCTTTCTGGACATGCGCGCCAATGTCGAAATACCAGCGCTTGAGATAGCCGCTGGTTCGTGCATAGATTGGTGCGTCGCTGAACGCCTGCGTATTACCGGGCAGGACAATTTCCTGTGTGGGAGCGCCTTCTTTCGGAAAGACCACGGCGACGGTGGGAATAGCGGCTTCCTGCGTACGTTGCGTCAGCCGTGATTCGGCCACCGCACGTGAATGGATGCCGGAGTAAATCATGAGAGCGAGAACGGCGAGCACAGCGACAGCGACAACGATTGCGGTTCGACGTTGGGCTTTGGGACGAGAATGCAATCCTTCCGGACTCGGTTGTAGGGGCTGCGCTTCGATCGTTTCTGGTTCGGGGCTGGTGGACACATTTTCCTCGCTCGATGTCATGCGCTTTCCTCTAAGTCACGATTGAATTGGTTCGGGGCTCTCCCCAGACTGTTGTTGTCCGGCTGAGGGATCGCGTCGTCCGTGAAGCAAGCTGAAGACCGCGGGGACGAAGATCAGTGTGGCCACAGTGGCACACAACAGGCCGCCAATTACGGCGCGGCCCAGGGGAGCATTCTGCTCGCCGCCCTCGCCGAGCCCGAGTGCCATGGGGATCATGCCGATGATCATGGCAAGAGCGGTCATGAGCACCGGGCGAAACCTGGTGAAGCCGGCTTCGATGGCCGCTTCGACCGGATCTCCATGATGCAGAAGCCGTTCTTTCGCAAAGGACACCACGAGGATACTGTTCGCGGTTCCGACGCCCATGCACATCACGGCGCCCATCAAGGCCGGGACGCTGAGTGTTGTATGCGTGAAGAACAAGAAACCGACGATGCCGGCAAGCGCGGCCGGGAGCGCGGTGCTGATGATGAAGGGATCAAGCAACGACTGAAAGTTCACCACGATCAGGAGATAGACGAGAACGATCGAGAAGATAAGGCCGCCCAATAACCCGAGATAAGAGCTGCGCATCGTTTGCAGTTGGCCGCGAACGGTGACGAAGCTGCCGCGCGGCAAAGACTTTCGGTTGGCATCCACAATGCCAGTGATCTCGCGGCCCACCGCTCCCAAATCTCGCCCCTGGACGGCGGCGTAAATATCAACGACGCGACGAATGTTGTAATGCGAGACCACTTCCATCTCGTTCGAACGTTTGATGGAAGCCACGTCCGCGAGAATTTCGGGGCGCGCGGCAGTCGAAGCATTGAGTGGGGTGTTCTGAAGGTCCTGGAGGGATTGAATCGAATATTGCGGAGTCTGGGTCACCAGGTTGTAGCTCACACCATTCTTCCAATTCAGGAAGAACATCGGCGTGATCTGGAAACTGCCGCTGAGTGAGTTCAACAGACTATTGGCTACGTCGCGCTGAGTGTAACCGCCCTGGGCAGCCTTGGTACGGTCCACCGCGACATCGAATTCCGGGTAATCAAAGGCTTGCTGTATGCGTGCATCGGCGATACCCGGAACGCGCTGGATTTCTTGCAGCATGTGGGCCGCGACTTCGCGATTGCGCTCAATATCGGTTCCCTCGATTTGAATATCGACGGGCGCCGGCAAACCAAAGTTCAAAACCTGAGTGACGATGTCCGAGGGCAGGAAATAAAAGGTCGCGCCGGGGTATTCACGAGGCAGCGTCTCTCGCAGGCGCTGGATATAGTCTGCCGTAGCGTGGTGATCTTCGTTGAGGGACACCAGAATATCGGCGTCGCCCGCTCCTATCTGGCCGGATGTGCTGTGCATGAAATTGATGGCGCTGTAGGGCAGTCCGATATTGTCCAGGATGTTGTTCACCTCGCGCTCAGGGATCTCGCGGCGTATGGTGCCCTCCACGAGATCGCACAGCTTCGCGGTTTCTTCGATACGCGTGCCGCTCTTGGCGCGCACATGCAGGATGAATTGACCGCTGTCAGTGTTCGGAAAGAAATCCTGACCGAGCCACGGCACGAGGAGAAACGCCACAGCGCAAGCCAGAAGAAAGACAGGCACAAAAAGCAATCGCCGGTGGACAAGCGTTGTCAGTAGGGCGTGGTAGGAATTGCGAAGGCGTTCGAATCCACGCTCGAAGGCCAGCTGGAACCGCACCAGAGGATTCCGCGAGCTGGCGCGGTCGTGCTGTTTTGCTTTCAACAAATACATCGCCAGTGTAGGCACGAGCGTCCGGGACAAAATGTAGGATGCGAGCATCGCGAAGACCACTGCTTCGGCAAGGGGCACAAAGAGATATCGTGCTACGCCGCTCAAAAGGAACATGGGCAAGAACACGATACAGGTGCAGAGCGTGGAGACCAGGGCGGGCACGGCGATTTGCGCCGCTCCTTCGAGGATGGCGACGCGCTGGGCATGCCCTTCTTCGAAGTGGCGCTCGATGTTTTCAATCGTGACGGTAGCGTCGTCCACAAGAATTCCGACGGCGAGGGCCAGTCCCCCGAGGGTCATGATGTTGATGGTTTCTCCAAGAAAGCTGAGGATCATGACGGAGGTCAGGATAGATAGCGGAATGGAGACGGCAATGATTAAGGTGCTGCGCCAGCTTCCCAGGAACAGCAGAATCATCAGCCCGGTGAGACACGCGGCGATGACGGCCTCGCGGATGACGCCGTTCACGGAGCCGCGGACGAAGATAGACTGATCGGCCAGAGGCAAAATCTTCAGTTCCGGGGGAAGGGTCTGGGCGACACGCGGAAGAAGGCCGCGAATGCCTTTCACGACGTCGATGGTCGAAGCGTTGCCGGCCTTGAGCACTGACACGAGGGCACCGCGATGACCATCCTGGCGCACGATGTTGGTCTGAGGCGCAAAAGCGTCCCGCACATTCGCTACATCACGAAGATAGATCGTGGAATTCCCAACGACCTTGACCGGGAGGTCGTTCAGTTCGGGGACGGTCTTCATGCTGGCGTTCAATCGAACGTCGTATTCGAACGGACCCATCTTTGCCGTTCCGGAAGGCAAAATCAGATTCTGCTGCTGGACTGCAGTGAGAATGTCTTGGGGAGCAAGCCCTTTCGATTGCAGCAAGCCAGGATTCAAATCAACCATGACCTGGCGTTGTTTGCCCCCGTACAGGAAAGGAATCACGGCCCCAGGCACGGTCACCAGTTGGGGCCTCAAGAAATTCTGTCCGAGGTCGTTCAACTGCTGTTCCGAAAGACCATTTCCGGAAAGCCCCAACTGCAGAATGGGCACGCTCGAAGCGCTGTAGTTAATGATCAAAGGGGGCAGAGTACCTGGCGGGAATTGCCGAAGGGCGGTTTGCGATACGGCCGTCACCTGGGCATTGGCGGTGTCCAAACTTGCGCCGTGTTGCAGGTAAATCCTGATGATGGCTTGACCGTTTACGGTGGTCGATTCGATGTGTTCAATGTTGTCGACAGTAGTGGTCAACACTCGTTCAAACGGGCTGGTGAGGCGGCCTTCCAGTTCTTCGGGATTCATGCCGGTGAACTGCCAGGCAACCGCGATCACCGGGATGTTTATGTTCGGGAAAATATCGGTCGGCGTGCGCAAAATCATGATCGGGCTCAGAACCAAAATGAGGATGGCCAGAACGATAAAGGTATACGGCCGGTCCAGAGCGACTCGAACAATCCACATAAGTAGAACTCCTTACACGCCAATCGCGAATTGACCGCGCAAGCTAATGCGGCCTAAGCACACTGACAGTGCAACTTCGATTCAGTGACGATGCCTTGGGCCGAGCAATGCCCTCGGGGCTAGTGAAAGAGAGAAATCCCAAAATCGCCAATACGGCCAGAAATAGAAACGTCACCATGGAAGGCCTCCCTTCGTTCCCCCTTAACCGCACGCATTGCAAGCGATCTGATCTTGCGAGATAGGTCTCGTGTTAGCGATCGTTCGTGAAGTGTCGCTTCCGGACGTCCGTGCTGATCCGACATAGTGTTGTAATTTCTCGCGCAATTTCCTTCGCCCATGAAACACACGACCCTTTACGGCGGTAACGGAAATCCCCATGATCTGCGCGGTCTCTTCCGTCGATCGCTCGTCGAGTTCCCGCAGCTCGATTGCTTTGCGCATGCCTGGCGTTAACTCTTTCATGACCTCGGAGAGAATCTTTTGCCGTTCGATTTGTGCATAGAGTTGTTCGGGATTCAGACCTTGGTCTTCAAGGTCAACACGGGAAGATGGCTGTTCGGTTTCCGCTGATTCATCGAGCGAGACATCCCATTGGTGGTGCTTCTTGCGCAGTTTCATCAGGGCAGCGTTGATGGCGATGCGTGACAGCCAGGTGGAGAAGCAGGAATCGCCGTTGAAGTTTTTGAGATGAATAAAGGCCTTTTGAAAGGACTCCTGCACGACATCTTCGGCATCCTCGTTGTTCCGCATGATTCGTCGCGCCAGATGAAAAACCGTGTTTGCGGAGTGTTTGCAAAGGATTTCGAAGGCGGCCGAATCTCCACGTTTTGCAGCGACAAGAAACGCGTCTTCATCTCTCGCAAAGATGCGTTGTCTGGGTCGCCCGCCCATTCCTTTTCTGTTGTAATTCTGCAAAGATTGCTCGGACATGGGGGTGCTCCTCTCGGCAATAGCAATTGGTAGTTCCGTGGCCGCGTATTGGTTCGAGTGACGGCTCGCCGTGGTCATGAATTGATTTGAGGTGGGGCTGATCCAACCGCGTTCCCGGGCTATATCGGCCATCAGCTGAAAGGAAATTCTTCCGCGCTGATACTGAGCCAGCACAAAACGCTGCGCAGTCGCGGCGCCCTTGATCGTTTGCAACAACCAATTCAGCTCTTCTTTATTCACGACGCACTCCTTTCCTCACAGATGACGATTTGACTTTTTCTTCTCGATGTTGTGCACGACGTGCCCGGTGTAACAACCTGTGGCGATGAGTTCCGCGCCTTGTTTGGACAACTCGGCGAGGACCTTCTCCCCGTTCTTGTCGATGAAGGTCACGCCGGTAAGATCCACCACGCACTTGCGTTCCCGGCGTGCGGTTTTTGTTCTCGTCCAGGTGGACTTCAGTTCCGAAATCCACGGATGAACGAGTCGGCCTTCCACCGTCCACTTTTGTTCAGTCGGTGTCTCAGCAATCGTGATTCGTAGCATTCCCATGACTCGCGCTTCGTCCACTGGCGGATTTCCTTCGATTACCAACTGGTTGCCGCCTCAATCTCTATCTCTTCCCCAACCCCCGAATTTCAACAACGGGGCATAGTTCGCGAACGCTTGCGCATATGAACTTCGGACCCGCCTCGTTCAAAATGCACATTGTCCATATACGCTTTCATCAGCTGGATGCCGCGTCCATGTTCGGAAGCGGGGTCCGATGCGATGCCGTTACCAACAAACTTTTCGAAGTCGAATCCTTTTCCCTGATCCGTCACGACTACGGATATTTCATTGCCGGGGTGGCAGCGGCAACGGATGTGTACTTTTGTTTCTGGATCTTCCTGATTGCCGTGCACGACTGCATTGTCGAGCGCTTCCCGGAGCGCCAACTCGACCTCGAACTCTTGTCCCGGAACACATTGCGATCTTTTAATCAGCCGCATCAAACGGTCCACGAGCGGCGAGATCGCTCGAACTTCGCTGGGCATCCACAAATCAATTTCCAGGACGGAAGACTGGGAGCGTTTTCCTGAGAACTGCAATTGAGGACCTGACGCGCTGTTCAGGCTTCGCATTCCACTCATGACAAACGCCTCACGCTCAGGAGTAGTGCATCAGCGGGGCCAAAGCGCGGAGAGTTCCCGAAGTTATGGAAATTATTGAGTTGTATTGGGATGGCGAGGCGAGAGAGGGTTCTTTAGGTCGTGCTGCCAGCGTGCCACTGCCAAGAATCTAGCAGACTGCTAACTTCTTTGCATATCAAGAGCGCGATGTTAAGAGTGGAAGCTTTGGGAGAAGGACCCTAAGGAATAAAACTGTAAGATTATTCAGAACGGCTTGAGATACCGAGTTTGCGTATTCTCACCTGGAGGGTTGATCGATTCATTCCAAGGCGTGCCGCCGCGCCATGGGGACCTGCAACAACCCAATTAGAGTGCTTGAGTGCTTGGAGGATCTGTTGACGTTCGGTTTGCGCTAAAACGCTGTAAAGTGGGCCGCCGCTGGTCTCGGATTTCGCAGCAACGTGTCTTTCTTCCGGATAAATGGCTTCCGGATAAATGGCTTCCGGATGACTGGTCTTAGGAAACTTTAGATCCGCCACCACATCGACGCTAAGCGCAGGACCGGTCGAAATAATTACGGCGCGCTCGATTACATTTTGGAGTTCTCGAACGTTCCCGGGCCAATGATATCGGCACAGCGCATCCATGGTCGTTGATGGAATAGTTTCTATCAGCTTGTTCATACGTCTGGAGAACTGCTGCGCGAAATGCCGTACCAAGAACGGAATATCCCCTTCACGCTGGCGCAACGGCGGAACGTGGACAGGGAACACGTTGAGACGAAAAAACAGATCTGACCGAAACTTCTGCTCCCCCACCATCGTTTCCAAATCGCGGTTCGTCGCGGCAATCAGACGTGCATCTGTTCGAAGCGTGCGCGAACTTCCGAGACGCTCGAATTCCCGCTCCTGCAGCACGCGAAGCAACTTCGTCTGCAATTCGAGAGGAATCTCTCCGATCTCATCCAGAAAAATCGTGCCGCCATTGGCTACTTCGAAGCGCCCGATGCGTTGCGCGATAGCCCCTGTGAACGCGCCTTTTTCGTGGCCGAACAGCTCGCTTTCCAACAAACCCGTCGGAATGGCTGCGCAGTTAAGCTTGACGAAAGGTTTCGAGCGCCGCGGACTCAAATCATGAATGCCGCGCGCGATCAATTCTTTTCCCGTGCCTGTTTCTCCGTAGATCAGCACCGTCGAATCGGTCGGTGCTACCGTTTCCACTCGCTTGAGAACCTTGCGTAGCGGAGCGCTGTTTCCGATGACGTGGGCAAAATTCATTTCCGTGCGGATCTCATCTTCCAGATAGAGTTTTTCTTTCGAGAGCTGCTCCTTCAGTTCCCGAATCTCACGGAAGGCAAGCGCATTCTCCACGGCGAGCGCAATCTGGTTTGCAACCTGGCTAAGGAAATCGATATCGGCCTGACTGAACGCATCATCTCGTAGCCGGGCGAGAACCAACGTGCCAATCGCGCGATTCCGGCTGATCAACGGTAGAAAGCAGAAGGACTTCAAACCTTCACGAACCGCAATCTGCACGATTGGGAAATGGAGCCACCCGGTGAAGGGACTCTGGAGGGTCATAGGCTTCATGGTTCGAAACGCCGTGCCAGAGGGCGATCCCTCGATTTGATAAACCAAGTCTTCCTGCAGGTAACCTTTTCCCTCCGGGAAGGCAACCGCGTAAAGTCGGAACTGCTTGTTTTCCGCATCCGGGAGCGACAAGCCGGCGTAGTCGCACTGCATCACGCGCCTGACGTCCCGAGAGATGGCTCGGAGCAGGTCGCGGAGCTCCAAATTTGAGACAACCTGATTGGTTACGTCGAGAAGCAGCCGGAGCCGGTCGTTCTTGGTCCGCAATTCCTCAGACGCTCGCCGCAAAGCCGCGAAATTCAATGCGTCGTCGATCGCCAGCGCAATGTAGTTCACCACTTGGGAGACGAACCCGATATCGTTTGGCGAATAGGTATCTAACTGCTTGCTACCAAAAATGATGGCGCCCAATTTGCGGTGCGCCGTCGTCAATGGGAGCGCGCAGATCGAGCGAATATGGAACCCATGCAAGATCGCTCGCAGCCGGCCATGGCATTGCTCCATTGCTGCCCCGGACCTCAGCACGGGTTCTTGCCGCTCGTAAACCTTCAATGTAAGAGTCTCTTCAGGCGCCAGCTGCTCTTCGCGAATCGGCGCGGATTGATTGGTCATGTCGATGAAGTAGTTTTGAAAAGTGTCCGTGCCTTCACCACGAATAGACACCCCGACCACGTCAAACTGCACTACATCATGCAGTTCGTTGACCAGCACACCAAAAAGTTCTTTGAGGTTGCCGTGCACTCCAACGGCTCTGGACACGCGAGCGAGTGTTTCGTACCGCACCGCAAGTGGCGATGCCGCTACGACTTCCGCGTCATTGTTCACGACTCTGCCGCCTGTCCCCACACGCCTGTACGTGTTAGCGTCTGAGACCGTTAGGTCTCATCTAATTTCTAGTGTTGTGCAGTGAACTTCGAGTAGTCATAACCAATCTCGTGCCGATCATCACCGATACGATTGAGTGATGCCTTGGATGGGTGCACGGTTACATTAGGCGCGTGTCCCCTTGGAACCGCCCCGCTTCCAGGACGCTTCCTTCAGGGTAAATGCTTTCCTCAGTGCTCGTTTCCCGTGAAACAAGCGTCCTTTCGCAGCCGCCACTGAGACGCGCGTCATCCCGGCTGTTTCCTGCATGGAGCTCTCGTAACTGAAACTCAACGCCTGCCGAATGGTCGGTCGTAGCTCGCAGGATCGAGTTGCGGGGCAGGCCACCGCTCCTCCCGGGCGCGGGGGTCTTTTCGACTTGATTAAACGCATTCCACAAACTCTGAAGCTAGAGGGAGAAGAATATGTCTGCGATTATTCAAGCCAGCCTCCTCGAGAAGTTGTCGCAGGTAAATAACGCTTGCCCGGCGGCAAACATCTATTCATGACAAATGAGTCGGGCGGAGAACTGCAAGCCCTATTGCCAGGGTTCGTAGAATTCTGTTCGATGTCATCAACAATCTGACTATTGAGACTATAAAATGAGACTTTTGACGGGCCTTGCGACAGCTATCAAAGCTAAGACGTTTCGAGACAACCGATCTTTTCTGGTGGCCACTGCTGTAATTCTGCTGACAAACGCCGGCGGTTGCTCGTACGCCGCTCGATCAAATGCAGGACCCGCGCCTTCCGCGCCGGAAGTCAGTGTGGCGGAAGTCATCTGCAAGCAACTCGGAGACACCGACGAATTTACAGGGCGACTGGAAGCCGTGCATGTTGTGGAAGTGCGTCCCCGGGTTTCCGGCTTTCTACAAAAAGTGAATTTCAAAGAAGGCGCCATCGTTCACCAAGGCGACGTCTTGTTTGAAATTGATCCGCGGCCGTTGCAAGCGGAGGCTGACAAACTGAAGGGTGATCTGGCGCAGGCGAAAGCCGAACTGGCCAAGGCAGACAGTGATTTCCAGCGGGCGGAGCGGCTGCACAATAACGATGGAATGTCGACAGAGGAGTACGACCGGCGGGCTTCTGCCAGGGTCTCTTCGGGAGCACGCATTGCCTCGATTGAGGGCGCTTTACGTGGAGCACAATTGAATTTGGATTTTACGAGGATAACGGCGCCGATCACGGGACGCGTAGGCCGTGCGGAAATTACGGCCGGCAACCTGGTGGAAGCGGGAGCCGCCCAAGTAAGACCCCTTACCACACTGGTATCGATAGACCCGATTTATGTGTATTTCGATGTAGATGAGCAGATCTATTTGAAGTACGCGAAAGTAAAGCCAAACGCCGGCGCCAATTCGCACGAGTTACACACGGAAGCGATGCTGGGATTGGCCGACGAAGATGGATTTCCGCACGTGGGACAAGTGAGCTTTGTCGACAATCAGGTCAGCTCATCGACGGGTACGATTCGCTTGCGAGCTACGTTTAACAACAAAAATTTCGCACTCACGCCCGGACTTTTCGCAAGAATCCGATTACAAGGTGGCGGCGCATATCGCGGTTGTCTCGCGAAAGATGAAGCCGTGGTGACCGACCTGAATCAGCGGTATGTGTTTGTGCTCGGCAAAAACAACGCGCTTGAGTACCGCCCTGTGAAACTTGGCCCCATGGCCGAAGGGCTCCGTGTCGTCCGGGACGGCCTTCACGAAGGCGACGTCATCGTAGTGAACGGCGTACAGCGCGTTCGGCCAGGAATTCCTGTGTCTCCAAAGAAAGTTCCCATGACAGCGACCGCGCCTGCGGAGACGTCGCAAGAACCTCCACCACCGCCGGGCGGGGAGAAATCACGCGGCTCGAAAGTGCGGAATTGAGCCGAGGCCGCCATGAATATTTCTGATTTCTTCATCAAACGCCCCATCTTTGCCGCGGTGATTTCGATCATCATTTTTGTGGTCGGAGCGCTGGCGTATTTCCGGCTTCCGCTCAGCGAATATCCTGAAGTGGTGCCGCCCACGGTGGTGGTACGCACCAGTTACCCGGGGGCAAATCCCACTGTCATTGCAGACACTGTGGCCTCGCCGTTGGAACAACAGATCAATGGCGTGGAAGGCATGCTGTACATGTTTTCCCAAGCCACTGCCGACGGCGTGATGACGTTGACGATCACATTTGCGCTGGGGACGGATCTCGACAAGGCCCAAGTCCAAGTGCAGAACCGTGTTTCGCAGGCACTGCCGCGATTACCGCAAGAGGTGCAGCGTCTCGGAGTGACTACGGATAAGACTTCCCCGGATTTGCTGATGGTCGTCCATCTGGAATCACCGGACAACCGCTACGACATGTTGTACCTGGCGAACCTGGCCATCTTGCAAGTGAAGGACGAGCTCAACCGAATCCCAGGGGTCGGTAACGTTCAAGTGTTTGGAGCCGGCGACTTCAGCATGCGGGTGTGGCTCAACCCCAACAAACTGGCTTCGCATAACTTGACGGCCACGGACGTTGTGCAGGCGATTCGCGAACAAAACGTTCAGGTGGCGGCCGGCGTGCTGGGTGCACCGCCAACGAATACGGACAGCACGGCGTTTCAATTACTGGTGAACACCCAAGGACGGCTTACCACCGAGGAAGAATTTGGCAACATTGTGTTGCGCGCCGCCAAAGACGGCGAGATTACGCGTATCCGGGATGTGGGACGGGTGGAATTGGGCTCCAGCACTTATGCGCTGAGGAGCTTACTGGACAACAAATTTGCCGCAGCTCTGCCGATCTCGCAGCGGCCAGGTTCGAACGCGCTGGCGACCTCGCAGCAAGTGCGCGACACCATGGAGCGGCTGAAGAAATCGTTCCCAGAAGGCGTGGATTACAAGATCGCGTATGACCCCACGGTGTTCGTGCGTGAATCCATTCAAGCGGTGGGGCACACGTTTGTGGAAGCGTTGATTCTGGTGGTGCTGGTGGTATTGGTATTCCTTCAAACGTGGCGGGCGTCGATTATTCCGCTAGTCGCGCTTCCCGTTTCGCTGGTGGGAACATTTTCAATCATGCTGGCGCTGGGGTTTTCTCTAAATACCTTGTCCTTGTTCGGACTGGTGCTGGCTATTGGCATTGTAGTCGATGACGCCATAGTAGTAGTCGAAAACGTAGAGAGAAATATTTCGCTGGGGTATGAGCCGCATGACGCGACACGCCGGGCTATGAAAGAAGTCAGCGGACCGATCATAGCGATCGCCCTGGTTTTGTGCGCTGTCTTTGTGCCTACGGCGTTTATCGTGGGACTTTCGGGCGAGTTTTACAAACAATTTGCGCTGACGATTGCGATCTCAACGGTAATTTCCGCGTTTAACTCACTTACGCTTAGCCCTGCTCTGGCCGCGCTACTCTTGAAACCTCATGATGCGAAAAAGGATTGGTTCACCGGCGCGATTGATTTCATGTTTGGCTGGTTTTTCAAACTGTTCAACCGGTTCTTTGGCGCCGCGTCTAACGGTTACAGAAAGTTTGTTACGCATACCTTGCGTTCGAGCGCGATCGCGGTGGCAGTCTACGCTGGGCTGATCGCATTAACCATTCTTGGATTCTCCCGCGTTCCGGTAGGGTTTGTCCCCACACAGGACAAAGGTTACCTCGTTTCGCTTGCACAACTGCCCAACGGCGCCACGCTAGATCGCACCGAGGCAGTGATTCGCAAGATGTCAGATATCGCGCTGAAGCATCCCGGTGTGCAGAATGCCGTGGCGTTTCCGGGTCTGTCGATCAATGGCTTCACCAATAGTCCAAATTCAGGAATTGTATTCGCTACTTTGAAGCCCTCTGAAGAGCGGAAGTCCACTGACCTTTCCGCCAACGCGATCGCGGCGGACTTGAACAAACAGTACGCCGCAATCCAGGAAGCGTTCATCGCCACGTTTCCTCCCCCACCGGTGCAGGGATTGGGTACTGTAGCCGGCTTTAAACTCTACCTGGAAGATCGCGGTGGTTTAGGTCTCGGCACTCTTTACAAAGAGACTACACAGACATTGCAGACGGGTAATCAGACTCCTGGCTTGGCAGGACTTTTTTCCAGCTTTGATATTAATGTGCCGCAAATTGATTCCCATGTCGATCGCGAAAAAGCCAAGACATACGGCATACCTCTCGGTGATGTTTTTGATACCATGCAGGTGTATCTGGGTTCCCTGTATGTGAATGACTTCAACCGCTTCGGACGGACTTATCAGGTCAACGTGCAGGCCGAATCGCCCTACCGATTGCAGCCCGAGGATATCAGTCACCTCAGAACCAGAAATTTGGCAGGTGAAATGATCCCGTTGAGCTCCATCGTCACCGTAAAGCCTATCTATGGACCGGATCGCGTGATGCACTACAACGGATTCCCTGCGGCGGAAATCAACGGAGCCGCCGCGCCAGGATTTAGCACAGGCCAATCCGAGGCTGCCATCGCTAAAGTTCTGAACGATCAGTTGCCCTTCGGAATGAAATTTGAGTGGACCGAACTGACATACCAGAAAATCCTGGCTGGCAACACCATGGTTTACATTTTCCCGCTTTCGGTTTTCCTTGTGTATCTGGTCCTTGCGGCGCAATACGAAAGTTGGTCTTTGCCTTTGGTAATCATTCTGATTGTTCCGATGACGTTATTCTCCGCCATCGCAGGCGTGTGGTTATTGCACGGGGATAACAATGTGTTCACGCAGATCAGTTTGATTGTGCTTGTGGGACTGGCTTGCAAGAACGCAATTCTAATCGTGGAATTTGCCCGCGAGAAACAGATACACGAAGACATGAATCGAGTGGAGGCGGTATTGGCTGCCTGCCGTTTACGGTTGCGACCAATTTTAATGACCTCGCTGGCCTTCACGATGGGCGTGGTTCCGCTGGTTCTTTCCACTGGAGCCGGATCGGAAATGCGACGGGCCATCGGCGTTGCGGTTTTCTTTGGCATGTTGGGTGTTACCGCCTTCGGTTTGGTGCTGACGCCGGTCTTCTATGTTCTGATTCAGCGATTCGTCGAAGGCCGAGAACTAAAGAAATCACAGGCGAGTGAAGGCGGCACGTCTGGCGCACCGGTGGAAGCATGATAGAAATGTTTGGACGCCATGCCAAGTCTATCGCCGCGCCTGTATTACTGCTTTGCATGAGTGGATGCTCTGTCGGCCCGCATTACAAAGCTCCACAACCGGAAGCCGTGAAATATCACGCTGCTGATCCGCAGCTTGTAAACGACGCGCCCTTCGACGCACGCTGGTGGAAACAATTCGACGATCCGGTTCTCGACTCTCTGGTGGAGAAGTCACTATCAGCGAACACCTCGATTCGAATTGCGCGGGCGCGGCTCGCGGAATCGCGCTCCGTATATGATGAGCGGAAGTTCGACCGGTACCCCACCGTTCCGGCCAGTGTTTCGTACAGCTACGCCAAAGAGCAGATTCCGCCATTCTTCAATGACCCTGTCACTGTAAATACATTTCGCTCCGGCTTCGATGCCACATGGGAGATTGATCTCTTCGGGCGGGTGCGACATGGGATAGCTGCCGCCAGAAGCGATAACCAGGCCATCGAGGCCGATCTGCATGACATGGAAGTGAGCGTGGTTGCCGAGCTGGCACGCAACTATTTTGAGTTGAGAGGAGCGCAGTGGCGTCTGGCGGTCGCTGCTCGCAGCCTGAAGAACCAACAAGACACACTGCGTTTGACACAGCTGCGCCGCGATGCGGGAGTTGGAGAAGAACAAGACGTGGCGAGCGCTGCCGCGCGCGTGGCGGCTATCGACGCCACGATTCCGTTACTGGAGCTCGAAACTCGCCGTGCTGAATACCGGCTGGCAGTGCTGACCGGGACGCGCCCTGGCGAACTATCAGCCGATCTGTCGCCACGCAGTTATGCTCCGATCGATAAAACTTTGCCGATAGGCAATGCCGCGGATTTGTTGCGACGCCGGCCTGACGTTCGAGCCGCGGAGCGCCGCGTGGCTGCAGCAACTGAGCGCCAAGGCGTCGCGGTTGCGCAGCTTTTCCCCGAAGTCAGCGTCTCTGCCTTTGTCGGGTTTCTTGCCGGACGCGGCAGCCTGTTTTTCACTGGTAGTTCCTTTGCCTCCACGGCTTCGCCTGGTGTGTCGTGGTCCGCATTTGATCTAGGCCGCGTGCGAGCGCGCATTCGCGGTTCGAACGCGGTCACGGATCAAGCCCTGGCCTCTTACGAAGACACGGTGTTGCGGGCACTCGAAGAGACTGAAAATTCTTTCTCTAACTACCACGCACAACAGGTGCGGCTTGTAAAACTTAACACCCAGGCGCAGGAAAGCAGACGTGCCGCGGATATTGCGCGTTTACGGTATCGCGAGGGCGTAACCGATTTCTTGACGCTGCTTGATGCGGAACGAACGCAACTCCAGGCGGAAGACGCTGTGGCGGAAAGTGAGCGAGATGTTTACGTTGCGGTAATTGCGCTGTATAAGGCGCTCGGCGGCGTGCCGGGTTGAAAATAGGTCGACCCCGCCGATTCGCGGAGTACCGACCAATCGGCGCTCTCAGGCGCCACATTTTGGGAATCGTCCAGAACAGCGATCTTATTCTTCTTAATTGGCATCTATCCCGCGGCCATTGATTCGAGCCTGCGCGTCCCGCGACGTCAGGATTCGGAGTAAGCGATAATCGCGAATTACCGCAGCGGTTGTTGCCGCGAGGCTACGGTAAGAATTTGTAGCCGGCCCCATGCACCGTTCGAAAATGCACGGGGCGCGACGGGTCTCGCTCCAGTTTTTGCCGCAACTTCAAGATGTGATTGTCCACGGTGCGGGTACAGGGATAATTCTCATATCCCCAGACCTCGTTCAGCAGTTCATCGCGTGAGATGGCTCTTCGCGCATTCTGAACGAAGTATTTCAAGGTCTTAAATTCCAGGGCGGTGAGCACAACCGGTTGTCCCTTACGCTGTACTTCGAGGGCCGAGAAACTCACACTCACGTCCCCAAACACAACAACACTATTAGTGTCCGCGATCTTTAAGAGGTCCACGGCTTGGCCAAACAGTCCTAGCAACTTGGTCGATTCAGAAGTCTCAGTGAGGAACTGGCTCTCCGTTATTTCGCGAACAGCAAGTCTCTTAATGGTGGATCTATCTATGAGAACGATGACGGGAAGGAACCGGGATAAGCTGCGAATTTCCTTCGAGGTGATAGTAGGGATGCGGGCCAGTGACTCATCGAGGAAAAGAGCCGAGGTTGGTCCTGGCACCGAAGCCTGCGCCAATTGAGTAATTGGATTTTTCACAACTGCGCCCATTAACTTCCTCCTTTACATCTCGTCTTTCTGGTTTTATGGCCTGACCCAAGGTGAATCATCGGTTGAGTTGCGACGCGGTGAGAATTGGCAAACTACCTTGCCTCCAGTGTGTGCGATGGGAGTGTGTGAGGTCCGCGCCTCACGGTCGATTAGCCTGCTCACGATGGCGAACAGGAAGCTCGCCGACAAGCCACACATCAGCACACCGATGATGCTTTCCACCGGACCCAAGGTCCGCCACATCTGCGGGAGAACGATATCGCCGTAGCCAACGGTGGCGTAGCTGCTTGTCGAGAAGTAAAAGGCAGATTCCCATAATGGAAAACAAAGCCATCTATAAAAGGCAGTCCAGAGCAGAATCTCCAATACGTGCAAACCGATGAACGCGGTCATCAACCGCATCATGAGCAAGGCGGAACGGATCGGCCCTAATTTGAGAACACCGGGAGCCAAACTGGGCCTTGCCCAAGAAATTACCGCGGCCATCCCGGCACACTGCAACGAGAGAGTAAGCGCTACGAGAACGATTGCCGCGGTGCCTTCGCGCAGAAAAGTCATCGGCTAACCTCATCGCAGCAGAAGGTGCGTTTTCCACTCGTTTGTCGGCGATCCGTGCCGTCATCCGGATGAGTCCCGGCCGCAGGCTTTTTGGTCGCGGTACTCATTGTTGTTGCCAGCCGCCGCCGAGATTTCGATAAATGCTGACCAGACCTAAAAGCTCGTTCAACTGAGCCTGAGCGAGCCCCAACTCAGCATCAAAATAATTAGTTTCGTTCGTCAGCACCTCCAGGTAACTGGTAGCGCCGCCTCGATAGCGCATCTCTGAAAGTTTCGCCGCCTCTTGAGCGGAGACTGCCAGTTGTTGCTGCTGCTCCCGGAACTCCCGGTCTTTGCGATACTCGACCAGCGCGTCCGAAACCCCGCGAAAAGCCTGCTGGATCGTCTGCTCATAGATCAGTAGCGTTTCCTGCTGGCGAGCTTCTGAGAACCTCACGCCGGAGCGAATTCTTCCACCGGCGAAGACAGGCTGCACCAGCGATCCTCCGAAACTCCACAACCCAGCCGGACCCGTAAACAAACTAGTAAGCGCTGAACTCTGAAATCCGCCGTTCGCGGTCAAGGTGATTTGCGGGAAGTACGCTGCTTTCGCTACTCCAATTTGGGCGTTGGCCGCCATCAATTGTGCTTCGGCCTCGCGAATGTCGGGCCGCCGCTCCAGCAGGGTGGAGGGAAGCCCAGAGGGAACGTCCGGCGAATGCGGTTGATCAGTCAGCTTCGATCCACGGGCGATGGGACCGGGATTGTTTCCCAGCAGAGTGCTAATGAAGTTTTCTTGCTGCTCGATGCGGCGCTCCAGATCGGGGATGGTTTCGGCGGCAGTGAACACTAACTGCTCCGCCTGCCGGACGTCGAGCATGGATGTACCGCCGCCTTTTGCCAGCACTTGCGTCAGTCGTAGTGAGTTCTCTCGCGAAGCCAGTGTGCGACGAGAGATTTCGAGCTGCAGGTCGAGTTCACGAAGCTGGAAGTAAGCCGCGGCAACATCGCTCACCAGTGTGCTGATGACCGCTTCACGCGCCCACTGAGTGGCTAGCAGGCTTGCTCGCGCGGACTCATTGGCGCGGCGATACTTTCCCCAGAAATCGAGATCCCACGCCAATGAGAGATCCATCTGGTGATCGCTTGTCCCGTACTCATGGAATAATCTTGTGCGCGCATTGCGTTGATCGACAGACTGCGCTCCGGCATTAATCGTTGGCAACCCATCGGCGCGTGTGATGCCGACCTGCGCCTGGGCTTGCAGGATTCGCGCTGCTGCAATCCAAACGTTGTAGTTCTGCCGCAGAGCAGTATGGATCAGGTCTTGAAGCTGCTGGTCCTCAAACAGGTCCCACCATTTTTGATCACCGAGTGATTCGGCTGCAGGCTGTTTTGCTTCTTCTGGGGTAGTTCCACGATATGTATCGGGAACGCTAACGGCCGGTCTCTTGTAATTCGGTCCGACGGCGCAGCCCCCAGTCAGAAGCAAAACTAGAAAAAAAGCGGCAAGCCTTCTCACGTCAGTCGGCCTCCGAGGGGTTGGGCTCCGGAAGAGCGGGGACGTGCGCGCCGCCGCGGCTTTTGGACAAACGCTCTACCAACACGAACAGGGCCGGAATGATGAATATGGCGATGCCAGTGGCAGCCACCATGCCGCCGATTACGGTAGTGCCCATAATCTGACGGGCCACCGATCCTGCGCCGGTCGCTATCCAAAGCGGCACGCAGCCGAGAATGAATGCAAAGGACGTCATCAAAATCGGACGGAGACGAAGCTTTGCCCCTTCGAGTGCAGCATCGACCAGAGGTTTTCCCTTTTCGTATTCCTCCTTGGCGAACTCCACGATTAGAATCGCGTTCTTTGCGGCCAAACCAATGAGCATCACCAATCCGATTTGCGAATAGACATCGTTTTCTATTTGCACCATGTACGCTGGATAGAAGGCACTGAGCACGGTCCGGCGCAGCCACAACACCCCGAAGGCCCCGAATACCGCGACGGGCGTGCTCAGGAGAACGCTAAACGGCAGCGACCAGCTTTCGTACAGCGCCGCCAGAATCAGGAACACGAACAATAACGAGAAACTGAAGATGACTGAAGCAGGGAGGCCTTGCCGGGCCTTCTGCTCCTGGTAGGACATACCCATATAATCAAATCCCATTTCGCCGGGCATGGTCTGCTTAAAGACATCTTCTAAGGCTGCCGTGGCTTGGTCTGAGCTGTAGCCCGGCGCAGCGTTGCCATTAATTTGAGCTGACCTATACTCGTTGTAGCGCATCGTAAATTCCGGTCCGTTACGCGACTCGAATTTCGTCAGCGCGGTCAGCGGTACCATTTCTCCTCTGTTGTTGCGGACATAGAACTGTCCTAGCTTCGCCAGATCCGAGCGGTAAGGAGCTTCCGCCTCTACGTACACCTGCCAGGTACGGCCGAAATCGTTGAAGTAGTTGATAAACAGCCCGCCCATGAAAGCCTGAATGGTTTGGTACACATCGTCGATGGCCACACCTTGTTTCAGGACCTTTTCCTGATCTACTTGCACGAATTGTTGCGGCACGCTTGGTAAAAACGTTGTGCTGATGGTGCCAATTTCGGGTCGCTTGCGGCAGGCGGCTAGGAATTTAGTCAGGTTCGTTGCCAGAAACTGAACATCCCGCCCGGCACGGTCTTCCAGCACAAACTGGAACCCGCCAGAGGTGCCGACTCCAGGGATCGCCGGAGGCGAGAAGCTGAAAACGGTTCCCTGCGGAAGCTTGCTGAGCTGCTGGTTCAAGTGCGCCTTCATTTCCTGATACTGTTCGGCCCTGGTAGTACGATCGCTCCAGGGCTTTAGCGTGACGAAATAGAAGGCGTTGTAGCTGGTGCGGACATTGCTTAGCAGGTTGAACCCCACGATGCTGGTGTCGTACTGAACCGCCGGCGTGGCACTGAGGATTTTCTCAACTTCTTTGGATGCTGCTGCCGTCCTCCCCTGGGAAGCGGAATTCGGAAGTTGCATGCTGATGAAGACAAAACCTTGATCTTCATCGGGCAGGAAGCTGGCTGGAACGAGGCGGGCAAAGAAAACTCCGGCAAGCCCGCAGGCCACAAGCAGCACCAGCGCCAAGACGCTTTTCCGGATCATCGCACCGGACACCCGCAGATAGAGTTCCGTGCCACTTCCGAACATGTTGTTGAACCAAGCGAAGAATCTTGCCAGTGGCCCGCGGCTTTCCTTTTTTGGCCGTAACAGCAGCGCGGCGAGCGCGGGGCTCAGCGTGAGGGCGTTAAACGCCGAAAGGACCACGGAGATCGCAATGGTCAAGGCAAATTGCTGGTAGAGCCGTCCGGTGATGCCTGGAATAAAAACTGTCGGCACGAAAACCGCCGAGAGAACCAGGGCGATACCGATGACCGGCCCGGAGAGCTCTTCCATTGCTCTTCGAGCCGCATCCTTGGGAGGCAGTCCTTCCTCGATGTGGCGTTGTACGCCCTCAACGACGACGATGGCATCGTCCACTACCAGACCGATGGCCAGCACCATCCCGAACATTGAAAGTGTATTTATAGAGAAGCCGAACAGTGGGAAGAGAATAAACGTGCCCACCAACGATACCGGCACCGCAAGCATTGGTATCAAGGTAGCGCGCCAGTCTTGCAGGAAGAGGTATACCACCAGGAGCACCAGCACAATGGCGATCGACAGGGTGACAATGATTTCCCTC
>Ga0073928_10004518_pt1 | contig 20509 bp, 21 predicted proteins | sample PaiPotPPA55metaG_FD_76969 | JGI IMG/M metagenome (GOLD analysis project Ga0073928, IMG submission 76969) | Iron sulfur acid spring bacterial and archeal communities from Banff, Canada, to study Microbial Dark Matter (Phase II) - Paint Pots PPA... ...
CGCCCATCTCCAGGTCACAAGGACCGGCGCCACGCCCCTGCCGAATGGTGTCCCATGGTAATTCCCCCCTGCGATCCAGCGCATCATCGCCCAGCCGCTGCACAGGAAGCCGAGAGCGATGAAGAAGGTGGCGACGTACCCGGCCAGCGGCGTGCCCAGCCGTTTGCCGAGCGGCAGCAACGTCGCCGCCGCTGCCAACGGCAGCAACGTCGCGATCAGCAGCAGCAAGACGGCAAACGGCATGGAAACTGGCCTCGGTTTGGTTGGCCGATCAAATTCGAATGACGAAAATCGAAGGACGAATCAAATCCGAAATTCGAAGGACGAAACGGAGCGCCGGCGGCCGCGCGCTTGAGGGGCGCCCCCCGTTTGGACATTCGTCATTCTTCCCGGCGCGCCGGGATCATTCGGATTTCGTCATTCTCGCACCCGCTACCGTGCGACGAGCCGCTAGATTAGCAGCAGCGCCTCTATCTTCGCCGCGCAGATGAAATCGTTTTCCGATAGTCCTCCCACGGCGTGGGTGCTGTAGCGGACTTTGCACTTGTTGTAGCCGACGTCCAGGTCGGGGTGGTGGTCTTCGCGGTGCGAGACCCAGGCGACGGCGTTGACGAAAGCCATGGTCTCGTAGTAATTCTTGAATGGGAAGGTCTTGACGATCTCGCTGGCGTGGCGCTGCCAGCCGGGCAGGTCGGCCAGAAACCGCTGCACGTCGGCATCCGGCAGGGGCGGCGTGCCGCGCTCGCAGGGCTTGCACCGTCGCCGGGCCAGACCGGCGTCCATCGAACCTGGTTGGGCCATCGGGGTCTCCTTTCGGAAAGGGGAGGATTATATCCGCAATTGTGGCCGAAGCACCGGGGGGGCATATTCTTGAAGCTGGTGCGATGGATCATCGGTGATATCCATGGGATGCTCCGCCCGCTGCAGGCGCTGCTCGGCGCGATCGCCCGCCGCGACCCCGCGGCCCACCTCATCTTCCTGGGCGACTACGTGAATCGCGGCCCCGACTCGAAGCGGGTCATCGACCTCCTCCTGTCGCTGTCGGGCGCGACATTCCTCCGCGGCAATCACGACGACATCTTCGAGCTGCTGCTGCATGCGGACTGTTACATCTGCCACAGCAGTGCGCCGGATTCGGTGTCGGCGTTCACGTGGTTCATGCGGCACGGGCTGGCCGAGACGCTCATCCAGGGGCTCCGGCCGGTGTTCGAGACGGAGGATTTTTTCGCCGCCCACGGGTATTGGGACGTGGACGAGCCGGACGACTCGCCTGGGCTGGCGTGGCGGCTCGAACGATATCCGCCGCTCCGCTACCGGCTGCTGTGGGGCCGCTTCAGCGACGCGCAGATCCGGCGAAAGAAGCGCTGGAAGCGGGCCGGGTATTTCGGGCACACGCCCGTCTTCAACTATCCGGGCGGGTCGGACTTCACGCCGATCCGCGGCCGCAGATCATGCTGCTGGACACCGCCTCGGCCCTGTCGGTCGCGGGGATGCTGAGCGGCGTGTGCGCCCAGACCGGGACAGTCATCCAGGCGGACCGCGCGGGAGCAATCGTGGAGTCGCCATGAACCCGAATCAACGGATCGAGCTGCCATCCCACCGCTTGAAAGTGGCCCTCCTTCAGCCGCAGATCGCCCCGAACACAGGCAACATCGCCCGGCTGTGCGTCGCCACCGGGACCGAGCTGCACCTGGTTCGGCCTCTGGGGTTCGTGCTGAGCGATCGAAACCTGAAACGCAGCGCGATGGACTACTGGTCCCGCTTGAAGTTGACGGTGCATAACGACATGGGCGAATTCTTGACGGCGGTTGCCGGTTCCCGGCTGTGGCTCTTTACCAGCAAAGCCGGCCGCGGCTTGTGGGAGACCCGGTTCAATGACGGCGACTGGCTCGTCCTCGGCAATGAGACGCGCGGGATCGATGGGAAGACGCTTGCGACCTACCCAGATCGCGCGATTCGAATCCCTCAGTCGTTCGGGGGGCGATGTCTGAACCTCTCGACCGCGGCGGGGATCGGTTTGTATGAGGCGCTTCGTCAGATCTGCTCCGCGCGGCCCCATGACCCCGTAGAAGGATGACGGATGACGCTGTTAGAGCCGGGCTGCGTCAGCCCGGTCCGAGCCGAAGGTTCGGAGATTTTGAACCAGCGGCGTTCTTCGACAAGGGACGATTATCCCTGGACCTTCGGTCCAGACCGGGGCGACACGCCTCGGCTCTAAGTTGGCCACGGGAGGGTCGCGGCGCGATTACGCCGCTTCAACGGAGGCGTCGGAATCGGGGGATACCAACCGCAACGTCGGTGTCGAGGCGCGCAGAGGTGCCTTGACCTCAATCCCCGGCCGATACTCGGGCACGCATCGTGCCAAGGCCGCGATGGCTTGCTTGGAGTTGCCGGTGGCGGCGGCGGCGGAGAGTTCGTCCAGCCCCTGGGTGACCAGCCCGGGATCGGCCGGGGCGAGTTGCCAGACTCGGATCTTGGCGTGGGCCGTCGGGCGGGTCTGCTCGTCGTCGTTGGCGAGTTCTTCGTACAGCTTCTCGCCGGGCCGAATGCCGGTGAAGCGGATTTCGATGTCGGCCTCGGGCCGCAGGCCATTGCGCCAAATCAACTCGCGGGCCAGGTCCACGATCTTCACCGGCGACCCCATGTCCAACACGAAGATCTCACCCCCCTGCCCGATGGCGCCGGCCTGCATAACGAGTTGGCTGGCTTCGGGGATGGTCATGAAGTAGCGCTGCATCTCGGGGTGCGTGACCGTCACCGGTCCGCCCGCTTCGATCTGCCTCTGAAAGATCGGAACGACGCTCCCGCTGCTGCCGAGCACGTTGCCGAACCGAACGGCGACGAAGCGAGTGTGCGATGCGGGCCCAGCGGAAGACGACGCGGGGACGCGGAGACGCGCGGACGCGGGGACTGTGGATGGAAAAATAGGGAGGGGAGCTATTTTATCTTTCCCTCCCCGTGTCTCCGCGTCTCCGCGTCTCCGCGTCTCGTTAGCATTCAGCGACTGCACGTACAACTCCGCGAAGCGTTTGGTGGCGCCCATGACGCTGGTGGGGTTAACGGCCTTGTCGGTGCTGACCAGGACGAACGCGGCAGACCCGATTCCGGAGGCGGCGTCGGCGACCACCTTGGTGCCGAAGATGTTGTTCTTGATCGCCTCGCAGGGATGCGCCTCCATCATGGGCACGTGCTTGTGCGCGGCACAGTGGAAGACGACCTGCGGCCGCTCCGATTTGAATATCTGGCGTACGCGCTCGATGTCGCAGACGTCGCCGATATAGGGGCGGATGTCGGCCCCCACCCAGGTGTGCCGCAGCTCGCGATCGATCTCGAAGAGATTGTTTTCAGCGCGCTCAAGCAACAGAAGCCGGCTGGGACAGAAGGGCATCGCCTGCCGGCAGATTTCCGATCCGATGCTGCCTCCGGCGCCAGTCACCAGGACGCGCTTGCCGGCCAGGAAACGCTGGGTCAGGGGCGTGTCGAGGTCGACCGCCGGGCGGCCCAGCAGGTCGGCCAATTCCACGCCGCCGCGCGGGGGGACGCGCCGGGGGACGCGCGGCATCGGAGAGCGCGAGATGAGTTGGCGGATCCGATCGAGGAGCCGGTGCACCGTCTCCACTATCGGCTATCGGACGCTGACTTGTTAAAGTCGCTTGCGTGCAGATGTCAGTGACCTTCGACCTGACCGACGCCCCCGCCGCTCCCAGCGGCCAGGGCGGCCGGCATTCACGCCCAGCCGAAAAATGAGCGGGCGTTGACGGTGGTCGTCTCGTCGAGTGCTTCGACTGTGATGCGCTTCACCTCTGCTACCACCGTCGCGACGTGCGTGACGAATGCAGGCTCATTGGTCTTCTGCTTGCGCACCGGCTCGGGGGAAAGATAGGGGGCGTCGGTTTCGATCAGCAGCCTGTCCAGCGGCACCAGGGCGCAGGCGGCGCGAAGCTCGTCGTTCTTTTTGAACGTCACCGCGCCGGTGAACCCGATCAGGTGGCCGGCGTCGAGGACCTTGCGCGCCTCGTGGGGCGTGCCGGTAAAACAATGGAAATCACCGCGGACGGCCGGAAATCCGCGCATGATCGCCAGGCAGTCGTCGATCGCCTCGCGGCAGTGAATCACGACGGGACGGTTCAGCTCCGACGCAAGCTGGAGCTGAAACTCGAACACCTCGCGCTGCCGGGCGCGCGGGGCAAACTCGTGGTGATAATCAAGCCCCATCTCGCCCAGCGCCACCACCGCGGAGTCAGCCTGGAGCTGGCGCAGTTGCGGCAGGTCTTCGGGGGGGACATGGCCGCAGTGGTTCGGATGGACGCCAATGGCGCAGCGGACGTTGGGGAGGGCCCGGCAGAGTTCAATGCACTTGAGGTCGTCGTCCATGTCGGTGCCGATGGTGATCATCCGCGACACGCCCGCCACGGCAGCCCGCTCGAGCACCACGTCGAGCTGCTCGGCCAGTCGCGCATCGGTGAGATGGCAGTGGGTGTCAATCATTTGATTGGTCCTTGGTCCGTGGTCCTTTGTCCTTTGTTGTAGCACGCAGGCTGTTAAACAAATGACAACGGACAATGGACAAAGGACCAAGAACAAAGAACCAAGGACACTTTCAGAAAGTCGCCTCGAAAGCGTGCGGCGTGTGGCGGATCTGGGGCTCGCGGCCTTCGGGCCAGACGACGGCAACCACGTCGAACCGGGCCGGCGGTTGAGGAAAGCCGTACCGCGACAGGTACAGCTTGGCCGTCTTGGTGAGCTGGTGACGCTTGAACTCGTTTACCTGCTGCTCCGGCGTCGGCTCGTCCTGGGCTCGCGTCTTGACCTCGACGAAGACCAGGGTCCGCCCGTCCTTGGCAACGATGTCGATCTCCCCCAGGTTGCAGCGATAGTTGCGGACGATGATGGTGTAGCCGAGGTTGCGCAGGTATCGGGCGGCCACGTTCTCGCCCCGGTTCCCCAGCGGCTCCCGCGGAGGAACTGGCTTGAACAGCGACTGGAACCAACTGACCATGCCGCTCAGATTATGTCGCTCGCACGGCCCGTCGCAAGAGAAAGGGCGCCGAATTATGCTTCGCGGCGTTGACGCTCCGCCGTGGCACGATCCAGCCCGCGACAAACAAGCGCCACACCCTGGTTCGCGAAATGATTTATGTCGCCGACGCGGCCAGTTCCGGCTGGGCGGCGCCGCCAGGCTCCGAGGGAGCCTCGTCCTTTTTGGCTTTGCGCTTCTCGGTGAGGCGGACGGCCTTGCCGACGCGGTGGCGGAGGTAAAAAAGCTTGGCCCGGCGGCTCTCGCCGCTGCGGCGCACGACCACTTTCGAAATGAACGGCGAGTGCAGCGGAAAAATACGCTCGACGCCCTCATTGTTGACGATCCGCCGCACCGTGAACATCTCATTGATGCCCCGCCCCTTGCGCATGATCACGGTCCCGGTGAAGACCTGGATGCGCTCCTTTTCGCCTTCGATGATCCGGGTATGGACGTCAACCGTGTCACCGATCTCGAACTGGGGGACGTTGTCCTTCTTCAGATGGTCTTTTTCGACTTGTTCGATGAAGCGGTTGATCATGGTTCCGTCTCCGATGCGACGCCTGGCGTTGAACGGCCGCTCGGGGCCGGAGGCGCTTGGGAATCAGTATTACAGGTCCTTATCGCTGTCCGGATGCTTTCGCCACAGGTCCGGCCGGCGCTGGCGCGTTCGTAGCTTCCGCTGCTCCAGCCGCCAGGCGGCGATCGCCGCGTGGTTGCCGCCCAGCAGGACCTCCGGGACCGTCATCCCGCGGAATTCCCGCGGGCGGGTGTACTGGGGGTATTCCAGCAAGCCCTGCTCGAAGCTCTCGTCAGCGGCGCCCTGTTCAGCGCCCAGCGCGCCAGGCAACAGGCGGACCAGGGCGTCAACCACCACCATCGCGGCCACCTCGCCGCCACTGAGCACGTAATCGCCGATGCTCAGCTCCAGCGGCCGCAGGCCCTGGCTGATGCGCTCGTCGAAGCCTTCGTAATGGCCGGCGACGAGCAATATCCTTTCCTTCCCCGCAAGCTCAGCGGCCAACACTTGATCGAACAGCCGGCCCTGCGGAGTTAACAGAATCCGCGTCGCGGGGCGGGGATCGTCTCGTTCGGCGGCCTCGATGGCGTCGTAGACCGCCTGACACATCATGACCATCCCCGGCCCGCCGCCAAACGGCCGGTCGTCCACCGACTTGTGCGCGTCGGTGGCGAAATCGCGAATGTTCGTCAGATGATAACTGACCAGTCCTTTCTCCGCCGCCCGCTTCGGAATGCTTGTGCCCAAAAAGGGGCCGAACAGTTCGGGAAACAGCGTCAGAATGTCGATCCGCATCGGTTCGTGTGGCTATGTCGCTGCGGGCTGGGCCTCTTTCGTCTCCGCTGCCGCGGCGGGCTGAGCCTCTTTCTTGGCTGCCGGAGCGGCGGCGGGCTTGGGCTTGCCGGGCTTGGGGAGCCTGAGCTGCTTGTGCTCCACCCCACTTTTCTTGAGCAGCGACGAAACCGTCTCCGACGGCACCGCGCCCGTATCCAGCCAGTACTTGCAGCGATCGAGCTTCGCGACAAACTGCTTGGCCTGGTCCTTGTTCGTCGGGTCGTAATACCCCAGTTCCTCGATGACCCGCCCGTCCCGCGGCGAGCGGGAGTCGATCGCGTTCAGGCGGAAAAACGCATGGTTCGTCCGCCCCATCCGCTTCAATCTCAGCTTCACTGCCATTTCAGCGTCTCCAGCGTCACAAAATCAATCGAATCGGGAAGTATAGCCAATCCGGGCCGCGTGACAAGTCGGTGCAAGTGTCTGGACGACTGCCTACGTACGGCGGCGCGCTACTCCTCTACCATATAGAGCAAGTGGGAACATTTTTGAGCGCGGGATGCGGTGCGGCCAAGAGTTACGGCAGTTGTGCGCGCTTTACCATGAAATTGCGGAGATGCGGCATAACTAATCTATCGGCCGCGCATAAAGGTTAGCCGCTCGGCCTGTGGGTATGATCGGGTGGGCGCGCCATGACCCAGAAGAAGCCGACGCTGGAGTACGATACCCCGACGCCCCACAGGGATAGGATGGGGCCGTTCGATGCCATTGTTCTCGCGCTGTGGATTTTAATGATGCTCGCGTTCCTGTTTGCCGTAGTTGTCCGGTCTTGCTGATAGTCCCATGGGCGAATCATCGAATCAGCGTGTGGCCCTGGTGACCGGCGGCGCGCGGCGCGTCGGGCGGGCGATCGTGGAGAAGCTGGCGGAAAACGGGTACGACATCGCCTTCACCTATCTCGGCAGCCAGGCGGAGGCGGAGGAGCTCGCCGCCGAGTTGCGGCGACGAGGCCGCGACTGCCTCGCAATCCGCGCGGACCTCACCGACCCCGTCACGGCCGTCGCCTCGATTCACGATGCGGTGGTTTCGCACTTCGGCAGGCTTGACGTGCTGCTCAACAATGCCTCGATCTATGAGCCAAGCGGGCTATCGCAGACAAATCTCGACCAGATGCGGCGGCTGTGGGCAATCCACGTAGAGTCGCCGCTGCTGCTCTGCCAGCGATTCGCGCCGTTGCTCCGGGCCGCTCGCGGGCACGTGATCAACATGGTGGACCTGTTGGCCGAGCGGCCCTGGCCTGAATATCTAGCCTACTGCGCCAGCAAGGCGGGATTGTGGAACTTGACATTGGGGCTGGCCCGCGAACTGGCCCCGGAAGTGACCGTCAACGGCATCGCGCCCGGCGTCGTCGAATGGCAGGCGGACTACCCACAAGTAGAGCGGGACAAATACCTCCGCCGCGTCCCGCTCGCCCGCGCTGGAACGCCGCAGGACGTCGCCGAGACGGTCTGGTTTCTCTGCTCCGCCGGCGGGTATATCACCGGGCAAATCATCCGCCTCGACGGGGGCAGGTCGATTACTTAACGCCGATTGTGCACTGACCTCCGGCGGGGCCGATAGATCCCGCATGCACCTTCCGATCGGGAGCATGCTGTCGATTACCGGCACGGGCGTCCGCGTCTTCAAATGGTGGCGGACGCGCCAGCAGCGCATCGCCCGGTTCCGGCGGTTGCGGCAGGCGCTGGCGGCGCTCGCCTTGATCGTCGGCCTGGGCGGCGCCATCGTGGGAATTCTGATTCTCGCTCACCGTAACTGAGCCATTGGGAGACCTGGGCCGGTAGGACGAACGCAGCCGGCAGGACTCGAACCTGCGACCGGCGGATTAGAAATCCGCTGCTCTGTCCAACTGAGCTACGGCTGCAAATCAAGCAACTATATCACCGCCTGGAAGGTGCGGACAGAAGGTACGGATCGCGGACGAACTTGGCAGGCCGAATCGCCCGCCGGCGGAGCGGCAGCGGCGGCGCGCCCCCGCTTAGTTGGCAGCGTTCGAGTCGAGGCGCAAGTAGTACGCGTTAATCTTTCGATCCGTAGGCGTGGAAGGCGAGGTCGGAGTCGCCACGCTGTATCCAAGGTCGGTAACGCCCAACCCCTCCACGTGCCCGTCGGCAAATCCGTAGTTTCCCCTCTTCAGGTGTCGGGAGGTAGGAGCAGGAGGAGGGTTGGCGGTGGAGTTGCGGTCGCAGAGGTGACCCACGCCGTCCGTGGGCTTTTCCTCTTCTTCCAGCACGATCTTGTGTGCCGGCTCGATGATGATGGGAAGGCGGTCGACGCCCGGTCGCGTGCTGCCATCTTTCCAGGCAAAACGCGTGTTGAAATTCCAGGAGTAGCTGAAGTTGCGTCCCTGGGCGCGAGCGTCGTCGCTGGGGCAAGTAAACAGGCGCTCACGGTAGTCCGGGACGCCATTGTTGCGATCCTGGGTGCTCGGATTCGCCGTCACCTGGGCGTTGGAGCTCCCAAGATAGCGCCAGAATTTTCCGTCCCGGTAATCGATGACGGGCGACGCGCTGCCCGGAGCGCTAAGCATGTAATACGCAAGCGACTGCGAGAGCGGGTCATTGGGTGGCCGATACGTGTTCATCGCCGTCGGCGCAAGCGGCAGGGCGCCATCGCTCGCGCTCGCGTAAGCACTCATCGCCACGAGAATCTCATGAATATTCCCAGAGCAAGTGACGGATTTGCTCTGCTCGCGAACGCCCTTGAGGACCGGCAATAGGATCGAGACGAGAACGACGATGATCCCAAGTACCACGAGCAATTCCACAAGGGTAAACGCGTTGCGACGGCGAGAGGGCATGACGACAACTCCCTGACTGGCCGGGAGAGCATTTTCGCCCGGTCTCCCGAATAATACGCTCTGCGGCGGCGTGTGTGTCAGAAAGCGGACATTTTCTTCATTCAACTTTCATTCGCGCCGGGAGCGGCAGGCGCTCACCGAGCTTTGAGGAATGCGATTCCGACCTGGTCTTCCTGCAGCTCGAACGATACGTCGAAGCGCCACCCGCTGGCGCGGAGGTCCTGGTATAAGTCTTGGACGCGATATGGCTTATGCGTCTCCACGATGAGATGCCGCACCTGGCCGATCCACGGCCCGCAGCCGCGGAACAGCTCACGCTCGCTGCCTTCAATATCGCATTTAAGCAGGTCGATACGATCGAACCGGCTGGCATTCAGGAGCGTCGGCATGCTCAGACATGGGACGGCCTCGTGGTCGGCGTCGATTTGATCCACTTTCTGGAAGGCCCATGACCGCAGGTTGCGTTCGATACCCGCCACCCCATCGCCGGCGGCGACGAAGGCGCGCATGACGTGGAGCCGATGCTCCCTCAACAGCCGCCGGCAGTTCCTGGCGATCAGCCGGCAGTTCTCCTGGTCGGGCTCGACCGCAGCCACGCGTGCTTGGGGATACAATGACGCGAAGTAGACACTGGCCAGCCCGATGTTCGCGCCCAGATCCACGATGCGGGCGTCGTCGGGGAGGTCCCAATCCTTGACCCGCGCGTATTCGTTCAAGTCGAAGATCTCGGCCAGCACGAGGAAATCGGAATTGGCAACGCGCACGTAGATCGGGTCCCGGAGCTGCCGCAGGTGAAGCGAAAGGGAAAAGGCAACCGGCGGATGCCCGCGATCGGCGTAGATGTCCGACGTCGAGCGCAGCAGAAAGTCCTTGGGCACATCCAGCAGCGTCCGATAAGCGCGGCGACGCCATACCGCCATCCGAGCGTTCTTATAAAACTCCTTGAGCGTCAAATCTCACGTTCCTTCTTAGGGAATCTTCCGCAGACAATCGGTGCGCTTCTCCAGCCACAGGCCCAGGCACAGGATCGACCAGCGGAACTGCGCCTCCTCCCATGACAGGTCCACGCCCGCGTCGTCGAAGGCGGCGGCCGCACCGGGGAGCAGCGCGACCAGAGGACTGTCCGGGGCGATCACGCGCTCGATCAGGTGGGCCACCTCGGGTCGGCGCACCCAGTGGGAGATCGGCCCGCCAAATCCCTGTTTGCCGCGGCCTGCCAGCTCGCGCGGCCAAAGCGACCCGCACGCCTCCTTCAGCAGCGGCTTCAGCTCGCCTCCCTTGAACCGAAGTTGCCACGGAAGGCCGAGCACGAACTCTACCAAATCGACGTCCAGGAACGGCGCGCGAACCTCGAGGCTATGCGCCATGGCGGCCCGGTCAACCTTCACGAGGATGTCGCCGGGCAAGTAGCAGCGGACGTCGAAGTCGGTGGCCCGGTCCATTCCGCGCACCTCGGCCGAAGGATGGAAGCTGTCGCGGACAATCTGCGGCCCATCGGGGGCGTGCCCGCCCCAGAGGGCCTTGCGATCGCGCCGCAGGAGCGTGGCCCACGCCAGGTGCCGTTCCCACAGGTCCGGGTACCTGATCACTGACTCAGAGCAGGCGCGGTAGGCGGCGTCTCGTTGCCGCGTGACAGGCAGGCCGGTTTTGGCCAGCACCCGCCACATCTGCGCCTTGAGCCAGCGGAGGGCGAGCGCCGACTCCGGCCCGTCGGGGGCATTGCGCAGCAGGTGAACGTACCAGGTGTACCCGCCGAACACCTCATCGCCGCCGTCGCCCGCCAGCGCCACTTTCACCGTGCGCGTCGCGAAGGAGCACATCAGGTAGGTCGGGATATTCGACGAGTCGCCGAACGGCTCATCATACACCTCGGCCATCTGCTGGAGCATCTCGTCCAGCGCGATGTCCATCTGGAGCTCGTGATGGTTGGTCCGGTAGGCATGGGCGACGGCGCGGGCATAAGGCAGCTCGTTCACCAGGTCGCCGAAGCCGACCGAGAAAGTGGTGACCGGGCGGCTGGTGTGCTCGCTCATCAATGCGACGACGGTGCTGGAGTCAAGCCCGCCGCTTAGGAATGCGCCGACCGGAACGTCGGCGACCATCTGCCGCTTGACGGCCTGCGCGACCAGCCGCCGCACTTCCACTACGGCGTCAGGCGCGCCGATCGAATGATGAGTGGAGTATCGCGGTTCCCAATACCGCCACTGCCGCATCTGCCCCTTCTCCCAAGTCATCGCGCTGGCGGGCTGGAGCGTGTGGATGTTCTCATAGACCGTGCGGTCGGGCGGGACATAGCCCAGCCCCAAGTACGAGTCGATCGCCGTGCGGTCGATGCGCGGCTCGACCAGGCCCGAAACCAGCAGGCCCTTGATCTCCGAGGCGAAGATCAGATCCCCCGCCGCGGTACTCGCCCAGTAGAGCGGCTTCTCGCCCATCCGGTCGCGGGCGGCCATGGCCTTGTGCTCGGCGGTGTCCCAGACCACGAAAGCGAACTGGCCGTTCAGATATTTGGGGCATTCTTCGCCCCACTGCTGGTAGGCGCGAAGCAGGACTTCGGTGTCGGACTGCGTTCGGAACTTCCAGCCCAGTGCCTGGAGCTGCCGGCATAGCTCGCGGTAGTTATAGATTTCCCCGTTGAAGACGACCCAGAACCGCTCGGTGTCGTCGGCCATCGGCTGCGACCCGCCGGCCAGGTCGATGATGCTGAGGCGCGTATGTCCCAGGTCGCACCCGCTCAGGCGGATGCTGCGGATGGCGTCGGGGCCCCGGTGGTCGAGCCGGCGGGCCATCCGGTCGATGACCCCGTCCCGCGCCGCCCCGGCGTTGTTGATGATCGCTGCAATCCCGCACATCGTCTTACCGCCCGCGCAGCGCGCAGAACACGGCGCGCCAAGATTCCTTGTCCAGCGGCGCCCGCCGCAATAGTGCGAACGCATGCCGGCGGGCAGTCCCGAGGTTTCCCGCTCTAAGGGCCCACCACGACCAATTGCGGCGGTGGTCCAGCGGGCGAAGGGGCTGCGCCCTGCCGGGCTGAAAATCGGAGAACGGCAACCCACGCCGCTTGTGGGCCTCACGCACGATCTCGACCACCGTCAGCGCCTGCGATGCGACCTTGGTGAACCCGACACTCTCGAAATGCTGCCGGTACAGCAGCAGGATCTCCGGCAGGTTCGCCAGTTTCCCGACCTCCGCCAGCCGCAGGAACAGGTCGTGGTCCTGGTTCGTCCGGTAGCGCTCATCGTATCCGCCGATCTCGCGCACGGCGTCGGTGCGCATCATGACCGCCGGGTGAACGATCGGCCAGCGCATTCTCAGCAGCGCCTGATCGATCTGCTGGTGCTCCAGAACGATGTCGCGCTTCTCGCAGATCGGGTACCCGTCCGGGTCGATCAGCATGCACCGGCACCCCACCACGACGTGATCTGGGTGCTCGTCGAGGAACTGCACCTGCTTCTCGAGGCGCTGCGGGAGCGAGATGTCGTCGCAGTCCATCCGCGCCAGGTATTTGCCGCGGACCTGTTTCAGTCCCTCGTTCAGCGACTTGGTGAGCCCCTGGTTTGGGCCGGTGATGACGCGGATGCGGCCGTCGCGCTTGGTGTAATCCTGGAGAATGCCCGGCGTCTCGTCCTGCGACCCGTCATCGACCACTACGAACTCGAAATCGCGGAAGGTCTGGTCGAGGATGCTGTCGAGTGCGGCGTAGAGGTAGCGATGACCATTGAATACCGCCATCAGCACCGAGACGGTGGGCGGGGAAGAAGTCTGCTCCGTCATCTTCAATAGTATCCTCGCAGGGCGCAGTAGGTCGCCCGCCAGGAGTTTAGCGAAAACGGCTCCAACCGCAGCGCCCGGAACGCGTGGCGGCGTGCGGCGCCGACCTTCTTCTCACGCAGTGCGGCCCAGGCCCATTCCCGATAGCGGACCGCCCTGTGGCCGTGATGTTCGGCGGACATGAGCCTCAGGTCCTTTGGCAGAGGCAAGCCCCGTCGCTGGTACGTCTCGATGATGCACTTGCGGCTGAGTTCCGTCTGGAGCTGAACGCGCGTGTAATTCGTGCTGCCGGCGTGGTTGCGGTATTTCACCAGCACGTCCGGCAGGTTCGCCAGCCGGCCCACCTCGGCCAGGCGCAGGAACAGATCCAGGTCTTCCGACCAGAGGTATTCGCTGCGGTAGCCGCCGATCTTCCGGATGGCGCTGTGACGGATCATCGCGGCCGGCTGCGGCAGCGACCAGCCGCTCCCCTGAAACAACTCCGCCTCAATCTCCTCATGCGTAAGACGGTGTGCGGTCTCTCCTAATGACGACCCATACGGCTCGATCAAAAGCATTCGCGACCCGACCGCTACCACCTCCGGGTGCTCGGCAAGAAATTGCACCTGCTTCTCAAACCGGTGCGGCAGCGAGACGTCGTCGGCGTCGAACCGCGCGATCAGCTCGGCCCGCGCCACCCGCAGCCCGGCGTTGGCCGCGTCCACGATGCCACTATGTGCGATGTGCACCGGCTTCAGCCGCGAATCCCTGGCGGCGTAGCGTCTCAGAATGTCCAGCGTCTGGTCGGTCGATCCATCGTCCACCGCGATGAACTCGAAATCGCCAAACGTCTGGCTGAGAATGCTTTCCACCGCCTCGGCAAGGTACTGCTCGGCGTTGTACGCCCCCAGGACGACGGAAACAGCCGGGACATGGGACATGGTATCCGAGTGCGGAAGGTACGCCTCTACGACACTTTACAACACGATCTAGCCCCCCACCAATTGCGGGAGCAACCGGTTGCGATTGGCGGATACTTCAACGATCGGTTTGGCTGAGGCGATCGCTTCAGTGATCGTAAACTGGTGGTGTGTTCGCTCCGTTGCGGGACGTAGCTGGCTGGCCGCAGGCCTTTTCTGCCTGCTCTACTTTCTTCTGTCCCCTGCTCTCCCCTCTATTCCGACTTCGTCGGAATGGAGCCATGGGGATTTGAACCCCTTACTCGCCCCATGAAACCGCGTTTGCAGGGAAATAACACAGTTGTGCGAGGATTTGTTGGCGTATTGTTGGCAGGCACGACGCCCCAGAAGCAGAGTAGAACCCCCTGCCGCGGAGCCGCGCCGATGAGTCGCGCCGGCACGCGAGCAGGCAGTGGCTGGCTCGCCGAACTCACTGGCGGCAAGCGGCCACGTCCCGGTCGGGGAGGACGCCCTTCTACCACTCCAGCTCGAAGAGCGTCGTCGCGTCCTCTCTCCACGTGGCTTCAGCCGCCTTTGCGATTACCGGTTGGTGCTCGTCGGTTTTCACGCATCAGTCCTCATCGGGTGGGTCAAGCGTGTCGAGAATACACCCCCCTCGCGCCTAGCGCACGAATGGTCTAAATTGTGGGGGCTTCGCAAGCGTAAGGAAAAAGGCCTCTGCCTCCACTGCGGCTACGACCTCCGCGCCTGCCGCGACCGATGCCCGGAGTGCGGAACTCCCATCGACACATCGACTTCGGTCTAACTGGACCAGCGCCCGAAAGGGGGTACGATGCGGCTACGAGAACTGACAGATGATCGACAAGCAACGATGGCGGCGGCGGGCCAATTCTGGCTGCCTCAAGGTGGCGCGAGCAGGGGTTCAAGCTTGGATGCTGGGTCGGCATGCTGGCGCTATGCGTTGGGTGCAAGCGATCTGCCTCCGTATCCTCTGCGCCGAACGAGACAGGGGCAATTCTAGCAATTGTGACCTGACCATACGAGGTTGTTCGTGCCGGCGACCACTATGACGTACTAAAGGGCGGTCTACCAGAATACGTTTTCGATGCTCATGACGACGCCGCCGCTATGAGCATGGCGCTTCAATGGTTGCGAAGAGAATTACAGGACAGAATGACCCGATACAGCATGGCTTCTCAGAAGCGGTAGTGGCCCTTCGTCTCCATGCCCGCTCCGGCGGTCATGACTACAGCGACATTCGCCGAAGGCGAAGCGCATTGGCGATGACCGACACGGAACTGAAGCTCATGGCGGCGGCGGCGATCATGGGATTGAGGAGCAGGCCGAAGACCGGGTACAGCACGCCCGCGGCGATCGGGATGCCCAGCGCGTTGTAGACGAACGCGAAGAACAGATTCTGGCGAATGTTTCGCATGACGCCGCGGCTGAGCCGACGGGCCTTGACGATGCCGCGGAGGTCGCCCTTGAGCAGCGTGATGCCGGCGCTCTCGATCGCCACGTCGGTGCCGGTTCCCATCGCGATGCCCACGTCGGCGGCGGCCAAGGCGGGGGCGTCGTTCACGCCGTCGCCGGCCATCGCGACGGTGCGGCCCTGTGATTTGAGGTCTCGCACCACGTTTTGCTTCTGGTGCGGCAGAACCTCGGCCTCGATATGATCGAGTCCGAGTTGACGAGCGACGGCCAAGGCCGTGGCCCGACTGTCGCCCGTCAGCATCACGACGCGGATTCCGTCCTCCTTTAGCCGCCGGATTGCCTCCGGCGTGGATTCCTTCACCGGGTCGGCGACGCCCAGCAACCCGAGCACCCGGCTGTCCGTCGCAAGGAACATGACCGTCTGACCATAGCCGCGCAACGCTTCGGCCCGGGGGGCCAGCGGTCCCGAATCAAGCCCGGATTCCCGAAGGAGCCCGGCGCTACCGAGCAGGATCGATCGGCCTTCGACGGTTCCCTGCACGCCCTTCCCGGTGATCGACTGGAACGCCGCGGCCCCAGGGGGCTCGACGCCGCGTTCCTTTGCCCCGGCGACGATCGCGGCGGCAAGCGGGTGTTCGCTGGCCCGTTCCAGGGCAGCCGCGAGACGCAGGAGTTCGTGTTCGCTGACACCCTCGGTAGTGACCACCGAAACCAGCTTCGGCTTGCCTTCGGTCAGCGTGCCCGTCTTGTCTACGACGAGCGTGTCGACCTTCTCCAGCAGTTCCAGTGCCTCGGCGTTCTTGATGAGCACGCCAGCCGTCGCGCCGCGGCCGGTGCCGACCATGATGGACATCGGAGTCGCCAGCCCCAGCGCGCACGGGCAGGCGATGATCAGGACAGCGACGGCGTTCACGATCGCGTAGACCATCGACGGCTTGGGGCCGAGCAGCGCCCACACAAGAAAGGTCAAGACCGCCACGAGCACGACGGCCGGCACGAAGTAGGCCGCGACCTTGTCCGCCAGCCCCTGGATCGGGGCGCGGCTGCGCTGGGCCTCGGCCACCATCTTGACGATCTGCGAGAGCAGCGTGTCGCTGCCGACCCGCTCGGCTCGCATGACGAGGCTGCCGGTCCCGTTTACGGTGCCGCCGATGACCGGGTCGCCGGGGTGCTTCTCGACCGGGATGGACTCGCCGGTCACCATCGACTCGTCGACGGCGCTGTGACCCTCCTCGACAACGCCGTCGACCGGGACCTTCTCGCCGGGCCTGACCCGCAGGCGGTCAGCGACCTGCACCTCGGCCAGCGGTTCGTCCAATTCGGAGCCATCCGGGCGGATCAGCCGTGCCGTCCTTGGGGCGAGCCCCAGCAGCGCGCGGATGGCGCTGCCGGTCCGGCTGCGTGCCCGCAGTTCCAGCACCTGGCCCAGCAGGACCAGCGTCGTGATGACCGCCGCCGCCTCGAAGTACACCGGCACTTCGCCCGCTGGCCCGCGGAAGGATGCGGGAAACATCCAAGGCACAACCGTTGCGACGACGCTGAACAGGTATGCCACGCCGGTGCCGAGCGCGATCAGCGTGAACATGTTCAGGCTGCGGTAGACCAGTGACTGCCAGCCGCGAACGAAGAACGGCCAGCCGCCCCAGAGCACGACCGGCGTCGCCAGCGCGAGCTGCACCCATTGCATGGCGTGCATGCTCACGAAACGCATCAGTGCGTGGGGGGCAACAAAGTCCGACATGCCCAGCACGAACACGGGGACCGTCAGGGCGAGGCTCACCCAGAGCCGGCGGCTCATGTCCGCCAGCTCCGGGTTCTGTTCTTCCACCACCGCCGTCCGCGGCTCCAGGGTCATCCCGCAGATCGGGCAATTGCCCGGCTCGTCGCGCACGATCTGCGTGTGCATGGGACAGGTGTATTCGATCCTGGTGGCCGGTGCGGTTGGCGCGACGGGCTCCAGCGCCATCCCACACTTGGGGCACGAGCCGGGATGGTCCTGGCGCACTTGCGGGTGCATCGGGCAGGTGTAGAGCGCGCCGGCCGGGAGCGGCATCTCCGCGGCGTGGATGTGAGGGGGACGACCATGCGAGCCCTCCGGCGTGTCGATGTACCTCTTCGGGTCCTGCTCGAACTTTGCCTGGCAGCTTCTGCCGCAAAAGTGGTAGGTGTTCCCTTCATGCTCGGTGTGTCCAGCCGCCGATTCCGGCTTCACTTCCATTCGGCAGACCGGGTCCAATGTTGTTGTGCTCTGCATGGGTTGGTCCTTTACGCGGACGCTGCTCACCGCGCATTCTTGTGGAACAGGTCCACAAGTTCGTCGTACATCGCGTCGGCGGGGGCGCCGCCCGCGTGGATCGCGTGCGTGGCGCAGTGCCGTAAGTGGTTGCGGATCAGCTCGCGCCCGACTGACCGAAGGGCCTCGTGGACGGCCGAGAGCTGACCGAGCACGTCGGCGCAATAGCGGTCCTCTTCGACCATCTTCTGAATGCCGCGGATCTGGCCCTCGATCCGCCGCAGCCGCGCGAGGTTCGTCGCCTTAATCCCCGCGTCGACTGCAACCGCCCTGCGCTCCGCCGGTGCGGGGCGTGAGCTCCCTCGTGCCTTTCCGTTCTGCTTCGCCATGATGTCCTCCGGACATACTATATACCTGCCGGGGTATGCGGATCAAATACCCAGTGGGGTATGGTGGAGGAGCAGGCCGACGGCGTTCAGGGCGATGAATGCCACCATGGGAACGGCGAACGTGGCGGCACAGATCGTGAAGCTGCCGATGCACTGCGCGATCAACACTTTCGTGCCGCCGCCATAGAGCAGACCGGTCAGGGCTGTGCGTCCTGAGCCGCCCGGTGAAGTGGCAAGACCCGCGCAATCGGTAACGGGTTGCGATGGCATTCATTTTGATTGATCTGGATCCGGGCCGAGGGGACGCCGGGAAGCAACCTCGTGGTGCCTATAACACTGGCAGCCAGCTTGCGGCACTGCGGCACTTGCTGATTCTGTGCGCACGCCCCAGCACAGGCCGGCGCGCGCCCCACCCGACGCTACCCACTGGATCAGTCATTAAGATCGCCTTGCCTGCACCCGCGGCAACACAAGCACAGGTTGGCAAATGCGCCGGCGGCTGTGGCACGGGAAGTGCCTGTTCACACGACAACCATCCGCCTGGGAGTATCTCCCGCTTATCGGGAGCGTTGAGTGTCATGAGCGACGCCGCACCGGCTGATGTCGCGCTGCGGATCCTCGTCGTCGATGACGAGGAGGCGATCCGAGTCACCCTCTCGATGTGCCTTGAGGCCGAAGGCCACTCGGTGACCGCCCACGGCGGCATTGAGGACGCGCTCGAAGAGACTGCGCGACGGGTCTTCGACCTGATCTACCTGGACGTGCGCCTGGGCGTGCACAACGAGTTGGACTTCCTGCCGCGCATCCTTGCCGAAAATCCGTGGGCGAAGGTGGTGGTGATCACCGCGTATGCGTCGATCGCCACCGCTGTGCAGGCGATGAAGCTGGGAGCGGTCGATTACCTTCCCAAGCCGTTCACTCCCGCACAGGTGCAGTTGGTCACGCGAAAGGTGGCGGAGCGGCGGCGGCTGGAACTGAAAGTCGCGTCGATCCAGGAGGCGCTGGGAAGCCTCGACCCCGATCCCGACCTCCTGACCGAGAATCGCCCGATGCGGCAGGTGTTGGAAGTCGCCCGGCAGGTCGCCGACAGCAGCGCCACCGTGCTGATCCGCGGCGAGATCGGGACCGGAAAAGGCCGGCTCGCCCGCGCGATCCACGAATGGAGCCGCCGCGCCGAAGCGCCGTTTGGGCTGGTCTCCTGTGAGAGCGCGTCGACGGAACAGTTGGACGCCGAGCTTTTCGGGGTGTCCGTTCTTCGCGGAGATGGCGCCGGCGCCGACGTGCCTGGCAGGATCGAGTTGTCCGAGCGAGGAACGGTGCTGCTGGACGAGGTGGGCCAGACCCCGCCCAGCCTGCAACCCAAACTGCTGCGTCTGCTGTCGGAAAAGGAATTCGAGCGGCGCGACGATTTCCGGGCGCGCGAGGCGAACGTCCGCGTCATCGCCACGACGAGTCTCGATTTGGAGAAACTGGTTCTGGCCCGGCGATTTCGTGACGAGCTGTTGCTGGCACTCAACGTCGTGCAGCTCATCATCCCCCCGCTCCGCGAGCGTCCCGAAGACATTCGGATGCTGGCCAGACGGTATCTTGCCTTCTTCGGCCGGGCCAATCACCGGCAGGTCGCGGGCTTTACCCACGACGCGCTCACGGCGCTCAAGACGTATCCGTGGCCGGGCAACGACCGCGAGCTGCGAAACCTGATCGAACGGGCGGTGGTCCTCTGCCGCGCCGACCGCATCGGGCTCGAGCATTTTCCCCCGAATCTGCTGAATAGGCCCGATGCCTACAAATTGGGGGACCTGGTCCCGCTGGATACGATCGAGGACGTGCACATCCGGCGGGTGCTGGAATCGACGGGATCGATCAAAGGGGCGGCGGCAAACTCCGGGGCCGATGGAAACGAAGAGCTTGCGGGCTAAGCTCTGGATCGGGTTCGGCGGGCTGACGCCGTCTTCGTCATCGGCCCGCACGGGCAGATCGAGATCTCCAACCGCACCGCCGGCGCCCACTTTGGAATCAGTCCTGGCGCGCGCGTCCCCGACCTGCGCCTGCGATGGCTCTCGGAGCTTTACAACCAGGTGACGGCAACGCACCAGGCGTTCGAGCCGGAAGGTTACGCAGCCGCCATCCAGTTGTTCGACGCCGGGAAAGAGCGTTTCCTCCTCCCGCGCGCCGTCCCCATGCTCGATGAGCGAGGAGAGCTAATTGGCATCACCGTGATTCTCGTGGACCTGACCGCGCTGCGGCACGCTGATGAACTTAAGAGCGGCCTGGTTTCCACCGTCTCGCACGAGCTTCGCACGCCTCTGACGGCCCTGCGAATGGCCGTGCTCATGCTCGACGAGCAGAAGGTCGGGAGCCTTACGGCCAAGCAGACGACGCTGCTGCGGACCGCCCTGGTGCAAAGCGAGCGGCTGTACCAGATCATTGACAATCTGCTCGACATGAGCCGCATCGAGTCAGGCCGCGCGCAGTTCGACTTCCGGCGGACGACGCCTGCCCAGATCATCCAGGCTGCCATCGCCGCTTTCCGACAGGGCTTTGCGGAGAGAAACGTCGCACTCGACGCGGATCTGCCAGAGACGCTTCCCGACGTCATGGCCGACCCGACGTAC
>Ga0073928_10004523_pt1 | contig 20503 bp, 17 predicted proteins | sample PaiPotPPA55metaG_FD_76969 | JGI IMG/M metagenome (GOLD analysis project Ga0073928, IMG submission 76969) | Iron sulfur acid spring bacterial and archeal communities from Banff, Canada, to study Microbial Dark Matter (Phase II) - Paint Pots PPA... ...
CAGCGCGAGCTGATTTTTAAGCTGCACGAGACCAGGCGTAACGATAGGTACGAAGGCGGCCTCGCGCATGCGGCGTGCGGTGCCGGTCTGGCCACGCAAATAACCGCGGCCGCCGGTCACTTGAACTTCGAGCCCGACGGCGGCCTCCACCACGGCCGCCAGTGCGATGCGGATCTCGAACAACGCGGCGGGCGTTGAGACAAACGCGCCGTTGCGCACGCCTTCCTTCAGCCGATGCGTGAGGTCCTCGAGTTCGCGCGCCAACTCCGTGGATTCATCCTCCACGGCAGCGCGAGATACCGCGCTTGTTTCGCCGACCGCCGCAAGGCAACGCCGCGCGAGACCGATCGACATGCCGCACTGAAGTCCGAGGAAACCCGGGCGCACGCGTGCCAGCCAGGCGGGGGCGTCGGCGGTGATGAGGTACGTGTCGTCCAGTACCGCGCCTTCCACGCGTAACGCCGCCGTATTGCTTGAACGCAACGCGATCAGGTCGAGGTCTTCACTGCGCGTTACACCCGGGGCATCGTGCGGAATAGCGAAGATGGAAGGCGGCGTCTTGTTGTCTTCCGAGGCGTGATCGAATGCCGCGGCAGCCACGAAACCTGCGGGACGCAGGTTGGTGATCCACGGCAAGCTGCCATCGAGCGTCCATTGATCATGCTCGCCGGCGTGATCGAGCAAGCGCGCTTTCATCTGCAACGGTTCGATGTTCGACAGATACTTCATCGCATTCGAGAGTCCCGTCGCGCCCGCCAGTTCGCCGCTGAGCAACGGGTCCAACCAGCGCGTGCGCAACGTCTCGTTCGGACTTTGCAGCAGATATTCGATGAAGGTTCGTTGTCCCCAGAACACGAACGCCGCCGCAAGTGATTGTTCGGCCACGTTTGCGACCGCTTCTATTGCATCGACAATCACGCCGCCCGTGCCGCCCAGATGCGCCGGCACGCCGATACGGAACAGGCCCGCGCGGCCGAGCCGCGGCAGGATCTCGGACGCCAGTTCCTGCCCTGTGTCGATAGCTTCGGCATGCGTGTCGAGCCACGCCTCAAGTTCGTTCGTGACGGGTCGCAGCGCAGAGGTTGTCATGCAGCGTGTGCCTTCGCTTTGGGTTCCCACCGGTAAGCAGCCAGTTCCGGATTGAGTTCGTTTTGGGAGAGGTTGTTGGCGAAGTTGCACAGGGTGGCGAGGCTGACGCCGAGCACGACTTCGAGCGCGTTGGCGTCGGTGAAACCGGCGGCGCGGAAGGTGTTCAGCTGTCCATCCGATACCCCGCCGCGTGCCGCGATCACTGCGCGCGTGAAGACGGCAACTGCTTCGAGCCGGGCATTGTCTATCGGGAGTTGCTCGCGGATCGACTCCACCACGGGGGCGTCCAATTGTGCCTTCTTCAATGCGACCGCCGTGTGTCCTGCAACGCAAAAACCGCAGCCGTGAATGGCGGCCGCCGTGATCTGCACGGTTTCCCGCTCGGCGAGCGTAAGGCCACTACGGCCGTTGATAGCCGCCACGGTCAAATAAGTTTCAAGCGCGGTGGGCGCGTTCGCAAGCGACGCCACCAGGTTGGGCAAGAAGCCGTTGTTCGCCAATGCCTTCTCAAGGTAAGGGCGGCTTGCTTCGGGTGCGCTTTCAATGGTTTGCAACGGCAGACGGCTCATGACGGTTCCTCGTAGTGGAGCCGGCATTGTCGACGGGCCAGGTGCTTTCAGCAATGCGCGCGCGTCTGGGATTGATGCGCGTTTGTCTCAAACCTCAGTGCAGCGCAGCCTGCTTTTCATCAATGCCAAAGCTCGACGCTACGGGCTCCTGCCTACGCGTGCGGCGGTAAGCCCCCGGTTGCTCCCCGGTCACGCGCTTGAACGCCTGCGCGAACGCGGACTCGGATTGATACCCCACCTGTTCCGCAGCGTCCGGCGTCGTGGTGCCGTTCCGAAGCATTGCTGCGGCCACTTTCATTCGAACCAGCGTGACGAACTGCGCCGGCGGCTGGCCGCATGCTTCTACGAACTGCTTACAGAAACGTGCACGCGACATGTGCACGAAATCCGCCATTCTGTCGGTCGTCCAGCGCTCGGCAGGGGTATCGATAATGGCAGTAATCAGCGGTGCGAATTCCGCGCGGCGCATCAGCGACCAAAGACCGGGCGCGATGTCCTCGCGTGCTGCGACCGAACGCAGCGCGTAGAAAAACAGTAGCTCGGTCAGGCGCGCGATCAGCGGCGAGGGTGCGCCATTATGTCGCTGCGCCTCGGCGCGAATCAGGTCGAACACGGCGCGGGGACCGTCGGGCGCCGCAATCTCGTGGCGGGCCACGATGTGGTCGGGGATCAGTCCGAGCAACTGGTCGTCCAGCCCCGAGCGGAATTCGAAGAAACCGCAAGCCAGGCCGAGGCTCTGTTGCGGGGGAGTTTCGTCGGAGGATAAGGGCTGCATCAAGCCTGCCTTCTGACTCTCCTGACCGGCCGGCGGCGCCACGGGCAGCGGCGAGAGGCAATGCGGCATGTCGTGCAGCAGGAACACGGCGTCGCCCTGCGTCAGGCGCACGCTCGTTGCAGCACGCCCCGCCCTGGCAGGCAGATGCAGCCAGCATTCGCCATGCAGCACGACATGGAAACTCGCCTGCTGATGGCCCGCCGTCGACGCCTGCCAGCTTCCACAATACTGGCCGACGTGAAACAGCGTGCTCTTGAGTTCCAGACCGGCAAGAAGCCAGTCGGCAATTTTTTCGGCGTGGACGTGCATGAGGGGCATGACGGGGTCGGCATAGTTCAGCGGTCAATCGCTATACGTACCCGTCCTGCCGGAACAATGCAAAGAACTTGTCGTTGGAACCTTATTCCCTTTCGACGTAATCGGCGTGATCAATGCCGATCAGCCCCGGCCCGCTTATCCTACCGGTTCGCCAAGATTGAGCATCAGGCGGTTGGCCCACGCGAAGATGGCAATGGAATGAATCAGGTCGAGGATCTCGTCGTCGCTCAAACCCACATCGCGCAGCGCTCGCAACTGCGCCGGCTCAACCTGGCCCGGCGTGAGCGTCAGGTCGATCGACGCCAGCACGATCGCCTTCTCGCGCGGCGACGTTCCCGAGGTAGCCGGATCGTTGAAAACCTGTTCGATCACGTCGTCGCGTTTCGCCAGTTGCTCGAACCGCTGTGCATGCACCGACGCGCAATACACGCAGCCGTTGACCCGCGAAACGACGGTCGAGGCCAGCTCCCGCTCCGCGCGAGGCAAGCCGCCCGGCGCATACATGATTGCGTTGAAGGCGGCCGAGCGCTGCCGCAGGATTTCTGGCTGATGCACGAGGAACAGGTAGTAGTGGGATACCTTCGCCTTCGGATGGCTCTCTTCGAGCACGGTGATCTGCTCGGGGGAGGCGTCGGCGAGTTCCACCACGTCCAGCCACGCGTCCCATCCCAGCACGCGATTCGTGAAGCCATGTGCTTCAATTACCCGGCTCATGCTGCCTCCGTTGCATTCAAGACCTGCAGCGCGCGCAAACCGGCCGTCAGGCGGATCTGATAGGAAAGAAAGGCGATCAACTGCGCGAGGGCGACCACGGCCGGCGTTGGAATGCCGGCGGCAGGAAGACGTTCCAGTGCGGTTTTATCGCCGTCTATGGGAGACTCGATCAGCGTGCGCGTGAAGGCCAGCATCGCGTGCAAGCGAGGCTCCTGAGCGTCGATCGAGCCTTGCGCGACCTGGTCGATCACGGCACGGTCCGCATTGATCGAAGCGAGCCGTTCCGCGTAATGAGTCGCTAATGCAGGGGCATTTGACAACGTGCAGGCATACAACGCCACCAGCAAGCGGTCGCTCAGCGACAAATCCGGCAGCGCGGGATCGAAGAGCGCTTCGTAGCTGCGCTGGGTCGCGGCGGCAACCTTGTCGCGTTTATGTCGCGTTGCGTAAGCCGGCGAACCGGGCGTGAGGCCTGCAATCCGGTCGACAATATCGGTGCTGAGATCGTAGGTGTCTGTCATGGTTGCTCCTGCCTGAAAGCGTCGCCGGCAGAGTCGCCAGCGCTTTTTGATGCGCGGGAATGGACGGCTGCGTCGAGAAAAGCCAGCACTTCGCGCCACGATGATTCATCGGCGCGTGCGTTCGCTGCGGGTTCGCCGCCGCCCGTGCTGATGCGTCCGGAAACAGGATGCGCATACACGAGTTGCGTGGTCGGCACGTATGGGAAAACGATCGCGTGGCCGGCGTTATCGAAGTCGAGATGGCGCACCGGATACGGATGCTTCTCCTGTTCAAGCCGTTCGACGACCATGCGTGAGTAGTCGGAGGAGGGCCACGAACCGTCATCGGTAGCGGAGAGCAGCAGCACCGGTCCATCCGTATTTTCGACGCGAATCCGTGCTCGCTCGACCGCTTCCTTGTCGAGCAACGCGGTCCGGATCGCGCGTTCGTGACGATGCGGCGGCGGGCCATCGTCGAAGGGCTTCCAGCTCGCCGTGCGGTTGTTTTCCCACAGGTGCGGCAGCGGCTTGCCGTCGAGCAGCCAGGTCGGACCTTCGCGGCCTGTCGCCGGATCGGCGGCATTCTGCGCACTGTGAACGACCGCCCCGGGCACATAACCAATCACCGCCTTGATGCGATCCGGATACGTTGCGCCGAGCAGCAACGCGAGTTCGCCGCCGCGCGATTGTCCGCTCACCGCAATGAAGCCAGACGCCGGTTGCAACTCGCGCGCGATCCAGTCGAGCGCGCGGCGAAAGTATTCGAGCGGCGTATTGGAGATGTAGTCGGACAGCCCCGGTGTCTTGAAGTAACCGAGCGCGAGAGCGGCATATCCACGCGATGCGTAAAGCGCGCCACGCGGTTCGTTGATGCCGCCGCCCGAGCCGTTCAGTATGAGCACAACAGGATGGGGTCCGGGTGCTGCAGGCAGGAACAGCGTGCCGACACAGCCGTCAACGCGCATGTCGCGCCGCTGCACGCCGGGCGCCATCAGCCGTTGGTTCAGCAGCGTGGCGCTCAGTATCTGCCCGTCCTCGCCAATGACTTCGATGCAGGTAGACAACGCTTTGGAGACGTCGGCAGGAAACACTTCACGTTTGCCCGCTTCAACGGGAACCTGCGACCAGATGAGACCCATTGCCGATACACCGCTGTAGTCGCCTTCGACCGGCGCATCCCGGGAAAGATCGATGACGCCCTGGTCATTGGCACGGAAGACCGCACGGCTCGTCCAGACCGTGCCTGCGCCGCGTACGGTCTGCGTGCGAAGAGTAAGCAGTGCGCCCGCGCGCGCGCCGGTTACCGCGATGCGCCGCGTAACGTCGATCAGATCATCGCCCGGTGTAGCTGTGATGTCGATCATGATGGCCTCAACTGCCGCTGCGCGTAACCATCATCGCGGTCGTCCGGTCGCTGACCGCCGGTGTCACTTTCAAGCCTTTCTTCGCGGCCCAGATGTTCTCGTAGTGAAAGAGCGGAATAATGCCTACGTCATCGCTCACCACCTTCACCGACTGTTGCAGGATGGCTTCACGCTTGACTGGATCGAACTCGGCCGTGGCGGCGTCGAGCGCGTGATCGACTGCCGGGCTGCTATAGCGGCCCCAGTTCGATGCACCAATGCCCTTCTTCGCATCGACGGTGCCGAGAATGTTGACGAGCGCATAGCTTGCTTCGCCCGTGCCGTTACCCCACGCAATCATGCTCACTGCAAACTCGTTCTTGTTTGCCCGGCTGGCGTAACTGGCCCACGGCATGACCTCGACCTTCGTCTTCACGCCAATGCGCGTCCAGAATTGCGCCACGGCCTGCGCCGTTTCAGGTGCTTGCGGATAACGGTCGTTAGGCACGCTGAGCGTCAACTGGAAACCGTCCGGAAAGCCCGCTTCGGCCAGCAGTTTCTTCGCCTGGACCGGGTCGTTGGGGATGTCCTTCACGGCCGGGTTGTAACCGAAGGTCTTCGCCGACATCCACTGGTTGGCGACCGTGGCCGCGCCTTGCAGGATGCGGTCGGTAATGGCGGGGCGATTGATCGCCAACGACAACGCGCGGCGCACGCGCACGTCGAGCAGCGGGTTCTTCTGGAGCGGCTTGCCGGCGTTGTCCGTAATGTACGGGCTCGGGCCCTCACGGAAACTTGGCTGAAGTATCAGCACGCGCAGGCCTGGATACGCGAACACGGATACCTTCGGCGACTGCTTGAGACGCGGCAGGTCGGAGACGGAGACCTTGTCGATCATGTCCACGTCGCCGGACAACAGCGCTGCCGTGCGAGCCGCCGCATTGCTCACGTAGCGATAGTTCACCTTGTCCCAGATTGGCTTCGCGCCCCAGTACGCGTCGTTACGCGTCATCACCACGCGGTCGCCCGGCGTGTACGAAACGAACTTGTACGGCCCTGAGCCGACCATCGCGCGCCCCGAGTTGTAGTCTTCCGTCGTCGCCTTTTCGCCCACATGTTTGCTCACGATATGAACGGACGTCAGGTTCAGCGGCAGGTCCGGCGTCGGCGAACTGGTCTTGATGATCAGCGTGTATGGATCGGGCGCGGTGACGGATGCGATAGTGCGCAGATACCCCGCGAAGGTGGCGATGGTCCCCGGCACATTGCGCGCTCGCTGATACGAATAGATCACGTCGTCCGCGGTGAACGGCGTGCCGTCCTGCCACTTGACGTCATGGCGCAGCTTGAATTCCCACGTGTCGTTGCTGGTCGACTTCCAGCTTGTTGCGAGACCGGGCGCGAGCACGTTGTTGTGATTCTCGACCAGCAGATCCCAGAAGTGCAGGTCGACGGAGCGGTCGCCCGCGTAGTTGTTCAGTTGCGGATCGAGCGATGAGAGCGGATCGGCGAACGCAATGTTGAGCGTCTGCGCTGACGCGCCCGTGCTGAACAACGCAGCACTGGCGAGCGTGGCGGTCAGTGTGGAAAGGATCAGGCGTTTCACGATGCAATTCCTTTTTATGTGTGTGTTCTGGATTGAAGTTTAGTGAGCGTCGTTCAGATGACACGCGCTGACATGCTCGATAGCGATGCCGCGCAAACGCGGCACTTCGGTCTTGCAGCGCGGCATGGCGTGCGGACAGCGCGGATGAAAATGGCAACCCGATGGCGGTGCAAGCGGGCTTGGCATCTCGCCGCGAATAGCGGTGAAGTGCTTCTTGCGCGCATCTATACGGGGGATTTCGGCCAGCAAGGTCTGTGTGTAAGGATGATTCGGATGCCGGAATATTTCTTCCACGGGAGCGCTTTCCACCACGCGCCCGAGATACATGATCACCACGCGATCCGACAATTGCTCGACCACGCCCAGGTCGTGACTGATGAACAGGTACGTGAGATTGAGCTGCTCTCGCAGGTCCATGAAGAGATTCAGGATCTGCGCTTGTATGGATACATCCAGCGCGGCTACCGCTTCATCGCAGACGAGCATGGAAGGGTTGACCGCGAGCGCTCGCGCAATCCCGATGCGCTGCCGCTGACCGCCGCTGAACTCATGCGGATAGCGGTCGGCTAGCGACGGATCGAGGCCTGCGCGTTTTAGTTGCGCGGCCACGTAGGCGTCGAGATCGCTGCGCTCGACCATGCCGTGAATGAGCGGTGCTTCGCCGACGATATCGCGAATACGGCGTCGCGGATTCAGGCTCGAATACGGATCCTGGAAGATCATCTGGATCGCCAGTCGCGCCGCGCGCAGCGCAGCCGGTGACATGGCCGCGCGGTCCTGGCCATCTACCAGCACGTCGCCTTCGGTCGGCGCAATGAGGCCTGAAACAATGCGGCCGAGCGTGGATTTTCCGCAGCCGGATTCACCAACCAGCCCGACCACTTCGCCCGGCGCGATCGCCAGATCGACATGTTCGACTGCCCGCGTGACCGCTTGCGCGGCCAGCACGTTGCGCTCGCGCAGCCAGCGTGTTGCTGCGTTTTCGTCGCGTTCGCCGAAGCGCTGACTGACCCCGCGCAGTTCAATGAGCGCGCGTGTAGTGATCTCGCTCATGCGGTTGTCTCCGTGCGGACATCGGTTCGCCTGCCAGGATGAAAACAGCGCACGAGATGCGTGCCGTGCTCGGACGCCTGCGCGGCAGGCGAGGGCCCGAGCAACGGCGGCGTCGAGCAGACCGCCGTGGCTCGCGTGCAGCGCGCAGCGAACGCACAGCCCGGAGGCAATGAGCGCAGGTCCGGTGTGATGCCCGCAATCTGCGTGAGCCGTTTGCCGCGCGTGTTGAGGCTCGGCAAGCTGTCGATCAGACCCGCCGTGTACGGATGTTGCGGACGGTCGAGCACCGCATCCACGGTGCCCTGTTCAACGATCCGGCCCGCATACATCACGGCGATGTCATCGGCGAGACCGGCCACTACGGACAAGTCGTGCGTGATCCAGATCAGCGACGTGCCTTGCGTGCGCACGAGCGTTTGCACTTCGGACAGGATCTGCGCCTGGATGGTGACATCGAGCGCGGTAGTGGGTTCATCGGCGATGATCAGGTCCGGCTTGTGCAGCATCGCAATCGCGATTGCCACGCGCTGGCGCATGCCGCCCGACAACTGATGGGGGTACGCACGCAGCCGTTCGCCGGGACTGGCAATGCCCATGGCCGCGAGCGCTTCGCTCGCCTGTTCGCGCGCAGCGCTTCGGCTCACGTCGCGATGCGCGCGCACGGCTTCGATCATCTGCGCGTCCACGCGCTGCACCGGATTAAGCGTGGACATGGGGTCCTGGAACACCATCGCGATACGGCTGCCGCGCAGGCGCCGCATGTCCGCTTCGGGCAAGCCGACAAGGTTTTTCCCCTTGAAGAGTATCTCGCCGCCGACCACGCGGCCGGGGGCATCGATGAGTCCCATGATGGAAAAACCGGTCACCGATTTCCCCGATCCCGATTCGCCGACCAGACCCAGCACGCGACCGCGCGCGAGCGTAAGCGAGACGTCTTCAACAGCGGGCAGTTCGCCTTCCCGCGTGAAGAAGCGCGTACGCAGATGGCGGACTTCGAGCGTGTTGTCCGCGGTATGGAAATCATGAAGGACAGCGTCGCTCATTTCACGAACCTCGGATTGAGCAACTCGCGCAGGCGGTCGCCAACCATGTTGATCGATACCAGCATGGCCAGCAGCGCAAGACCCGGATACACACTGGTCCAGTATTCGCCCGAGAGCATGGTCTGGTAACCGTTGGCAATCAGCAGGCCCAGCGAGGGCTCGGTGATCGGCACACCGAGGCCCAGGAACGACAGCGTTGCTTCCAGCGTGATGGCGCGCGCGACCTGCAGCGTGCCGACCACGATCAGCGGCGGCAGACAGTTCGGCAGGATGTGAACGAGCACGATGCGCCAGTTGGGAATCGCGAGACTGCGCGCGGCCTCAACATATTCGCGCCGCGCTTCGACCAGCGCTTGCGCTCGCGCGGTGCGGGCGTAATACGCCCATTCGATCAGCACCAGCGTGAGCACGACGTTCGTGACGCTCTTTCCCAGGAACGCGAGCAGCATCATGGCGACGAGGATGGACGGAAAGGCAAGCAGCAAGTCCACGAGCCGCATGATGAGGCTGTCGACCTTGCCGCCGGCATACGCGGCGACCAGGCCGAACACGGTGCCCACCACGCCCGCGATCACCGCCGAGCCGAGACCTACGGATAAGCTCAGGCGCAGGCCGTAAAGCATCGCCGAATACAGATCCCTACCCTGGCCGTCGGTGCCGAGCCAGTACGCATGCGTACCGGCGCCATTCATCGAACCGGGGGGAAGGCGGGCATCGAGGACATCGAGTTGCAGCAGGTCGTAAGGATTTTGCGGCGTGATCAGCGGCGCAAAAATGGCCGCGAGCACCAGCAGCACCGCGACGATCAACGCAGCCAGCGCGACAGGCGAGCGCCCAAAGTCAGAGACGAGCTGACGCCACGGCGACTGACGGCGTTTGAGCCCGCCGAGCACGGGCTTTCCCGTCTCGGGATTCAGCGGAGTCGTGCTCATCGCGCACCCTCCAGCCGCACGCGCGGATCGAGGAACTTGTAGAGGATATCGACGAACAGGTTCAGCGAGACGAACATGCAGACGACCACGATCAGGTACGAGAGGATCACCGGGCGATCGAGCGCGTTGATGCTGTCGAGGATCAGCTTGCCCGCGCCCGGCCACGAGAACACGGTCTCGGTGACGACCGCGAACGCGATGGTCGAACCGAACTCGAGACCGATCACCGTGACCAGCGGAATCAGCGTATTGCGCAGGATGTGAACGAGCACCACGCGCGTGGGCGACAAGCCCTTGGCGCGGGCGAAACGCACGTGTTCCATCGGCATGACTTCGCGCACGCCTGCACTTGTCAGACGCAAGACGAGCGACACCTTGAAGAGCGAGAGATTCAGCGCGGGCAGGATCAGGTGGCGCAAGCCGTCGAGCGTGAGCCACGACCACTGGACACCGAACAGGCTCGCCGTCGCGCCGCGTCCGCTGGCGGGCAGCCAGCCGAGCTTCACGCTGAACAACATGATGAGCATCAGGCCGACCCAGAAAGTCGGCAGCGAGAAGCCGACAATACTGCCGGTCATCAGCATCTTCGAGAGCGGATTGCGCGGATGCAGCCCCGCGAAAAGCCCCAGCGGAATGCCGATCACCAGCGCCAGCAGCAGCGCCGATACAGCGAGCTCCAAGGTCGCGGGCAGGCGTTGCAGGATCAGGCGAATCGCGGGTTCGTTATAAACGAAGCTGTTGCCGAGATCGCCATGCATGGCGCCGGCGAGGAACGCCAGGTACTGTTTCCAGAGCGGCTGGTCGAGGCCGAGTTGCGCGATGATGCGCGCCCGGTCGACCTGATCGACGTCCTGGCCAATGAGAATATCGATCGGGTTCCCGATTGCATGCAGGCCGATGAACACGATCAGCGTCATCAGCAGCACGACGAACGCCGCTTGCGCGATTCGGCGAATGAGCCAGCCGCTCATTGGCCCTCCGCATACTGGGGCGGTGCTTCGGCCGGTTGCCATTCATCGCCGTAGAGTTCCGGTTCGGCGTACGCTTCCAGCGCCGCGTAGTGCTGCTCAACGTCCTCGGAATACAGCAGGCTCGCCAAACCTTGGGCAAGCCGCTTTGCGCCGGTGCTGATAGCGGGAATGTCGCCAGAGACGGCGCCTTGCGAGAGTGACGCGGGATAGCAGAAGCAGTGGATGCGCGACAAGCCAGGGCAATCGCCGGGGGATTTTTCGATGAATTCAAACGCGGGTCCGACATCCGGTGAGTCGGACAGTTCGGTATCTTCATCGCCGGGAGGCGGCGCGTAGCGGTCGGCCCAGGTGCGGATGTACGGCGCAAACGCCGCAAATTCCGGGCGCGCGGACCAGTCGACCTTGAAGCCCGTGGAGACCACGAGGAAGTCGGCCGCGAAGGTGCCCTTGGGGGTGTGGATCGAAAGTCCGCTCTCCGTGCTTTCAACCGACAACACCGGGCATCCAAGATTAAAGCGGGCATTCGGATGACGCGATACTCGCAGCGTACTGCCACGCGGTGGGGGTACCTGCACCGTATTGATGTAATGGCGGATCTTCCATTTCCATTCATCGGGCAATGTTTGGTGGCCGTGTGTCAGGCCTGGATTGCCGGCTCCCTTACCCTTGTTCACGCGTGGAAGGTCAGAGCGCCTAATCAGCAGATCGACGCTGGCCGCACCCGCTTCGAGCGCCGTGGCGGCGCTGTCCATGGCCGATGAACCGCCGCCGACCACGGCCACGCGCTTACCGGCGAGCGCGGTGTAGTCGGTGGTGTCAGACGAATGCGCCCAGCGGTTGCGCGGCAATCCTTCAATGAACCCAGGCAATGCAGGCCCGCCCAATCCGTCGCGCCCGGTGGCGAGCACGACGCGTCGTGCATAGACCTCGAAGCGGCGGTCTTGTGTTCCAACGCTTAATACGACGAGACCATCGGCGCGCGGCGTTACAGCTTCAATGGTGTGGCCGTTGCGGACATCGAGTGCGAGCACGCGGCGATACCAGACCAGATATTGCATCCATTGCAGGCGGTCGATCTTGTCGAGCGCTTGCCATGCATCGGTGCCGAATTGAGCCTCGAACCACGCGCGGAAGGTCAGCGCGGGCAAGCCTAAAGCGGGACCCGTCAGTTGCTTCGGAGAGCGTAGCGTTTCCATGCGGGCGGTCGTGGCCCAAGGGCCTTCGAGTCCCTGTGGCGAGCGGTCAAAGATGCGCGCTCGCACACCCAGCAGCTTAAGCGCGGCGGACGCAGCCAACCCCGCCATGCCGCCGCCGATCACCGCTACGTCCAGCACTTCGCTGCCCTTATGCGTCTTCCCTGGCACCCATTCGCGCGCGGGCAATTCGAGCAGGGACAGGTCTTCCGCGAGGCGCGCTTCGAGCGCAGCGAGGCCGGTGGGGGGGGTCGATGATACGTTTTTGTCGAGGCTCACGTGGCGGGCTCTTCGGTCGGATTGAGGATGTCGTCGGGCTCGCCGTAGAGCGCTTGAAGAATCGCGCTGTGCTGGCTTGCGTCGTGCAGGACGAAGTCGGGCAGGATTTCGGCGGCTGCAATCGCCAGCGCTCGCGCCGCGGCAAGAGTCGCTGCACTGGGCGGACGAAATTCGGGTGTGATGACGCCGAACAGGAACGCTATGCGGATATCGAGCGGACGGATCACCACGCCATCGACGGGCAATCCAAGCGCCGTTACCGGCTCCAGCACGGCAAGCCCGAGTCCCGCGCGCACTGCGCCGAGTGCGTTCAGCGACGAGTTGGTTTCGATCACCCCGGCCGTGCGTACGCCCGCTTGCGCGAACGCCGTATCGAGCCGTGGGCGCAGGCGGTAGGGGTTTTGCATGGTGACGAGGCGACGGTTCGCAAAGTCGCTCAATGCGATGCGAGGCGCTCGCGCGAGCGGATCGTCCGCGCGCACGGCGGCAACACACGCAGCCTCGCCAATCCAGTGCACGAGCACGCCGCGATGTTCGAGCGGCAGGCTCGAGACACCCATATCGACAATGCCGTTCAGCACGGCATCGACGACCTGTTCGGGCGCGGTGCTACGTAAATGCACGGATTCGATCGGATGGTCCTCGTTGAGCAAGGCTAGCGCGCGAGGCACGAGCCCGGCGGCAAGCGCCGAGGTTGCGGCAATGGTGAGCGGAGGCGGCGCTTGCCGCGCGATCTGCTCGGCGCGCGACTTCACCTGACGCAGGCTTGCCAGCGTGCGTTCGACGTCCTGGTAAAGCTCGGATGCCTCGCGGGTGGGCGCGACGCGCGGCCCGAAACGCTGGAACAGCGGATAGCCGATTTCGGCTTCCAGTTCCTGGATCGAACGCGATACGGCGGGTTGCGAGCGCCCGAGCAAACGCCCGGCGGCAGTGACGCTTCCGGCCGACATGACAGCGGCAAACGCTTCCAGCTGACGAATTTCCATGGGTACGCGGGGCCCGATCAGTTAGATCGATGAATGCATAAAACGCATTCTTGCGTACTTATCATGTGAAATGCAAATTATCAAAAATGCTTTAGATAGTGCGGGAGATGGGAAGGGATAGTGGAAGGCGGGGCGGGAGGGCGCAGTACGGATATTGAGCGGTGCGGGATTCAAGACGTCCGCGTGAGCAGTTCATAAAGGCGCTAATTGGATATTTCCCGGGTGTTTGCGATCATCCGCGCGTTAGGCGATACAGGCACTGCACATGCGGCGCCCAGTACCGTGTTGCCGGTGAAGAGAGTGAAGAGTCTGCCGATCCGGGCCGCGCAATCAACACCTTGCACTGCCCGGTGCATAGCTCAAAATTCCCCTCACCCCGCCATGCACAAATACTTGATCACCAGATAGTCATCGATCCCATACCGCGACCCCTCGCGTCCGAGCCCCGACTGCTTAACGCCGCCAAACGGTGCGACTTCGTTAGAAATAAGCCCGGTATTGATCCCCACCATGCCATATTCCAGTGCCTCGGCGACACGCCAGACGCGCCCGATATCGCGACTATAAAAGTATGCAGCCAGCCCGAACTCCGTATCGTTAGCCATCCGTATCACTTCTTCATCGGAAGAAAACCGGAACAACGGCGCGAGCGGTCCGAACGTCTCTTCCCTCGCGATCTTCATCTCTGAAGTCACACCCGACAACACCGTCGGTTCAAAAAAGCCAAAACCCAGCGCATGCCGTTTGCCGCCGGCCACAACCTTGGCGCCTTTTTCCAGCGCGTCATGAATATGCGATTCGACCTTCTGCACCGCGGCGTCGTTAATCAGCGGCCCGAGCAAGACACCGCTTTCCAAGCCATTACCCACCGTGAGCTTCGCCACGGCCGCGCCCAGCTTGGCGGCAAATTCGTCATACACCCGGTCGTGAACATAAAACCGGTTCGTACACACGCAAGTCTGTCCGCTGTTGCGATACTTCGACGCAATAGCGCCCTCGACCGCGGCATCAATATCGGCGTCGTCGAAAACAATAAACGGCGCATTGCCGCCCAGTTCCAGCGACACTTTCTTGACCGTCGGCGCGCTTTGTGCCATCAGCAGGCGACCGACTTGCGTCGATCCCGTGAACGACAACTTCCTGACAATGGGATTGCCGGTCAGTTCGGCGCCGATCGCCTTCGGGTCGCCAGTCACAATGTTCAGCACGCCCTTGGGCAACCCGGCACGCTCGGCCAGCACGGCCATGGCGAACGCGGAAAATGGCGTTGCCTCCGCGGGCTTCACGACGATCGAACAACCGGCGGCAAGCGCCGGACCAACCTTGCGCGTGATCATTGCGCTCGGGAAGTTCCACGGTGTAATAGCCGCGCAGACGCCGATCGGTTCCTTGGTGACCACAATGCGTTTATCGGCGGCCGGCGACGCCAGCGTGTCACCTGCAACGCGTTTGCCTTCCTCCGCGAACCACTCGATAAATGAGGCCGCGTAGACAATCTCACCGCGGGCTTCGGCAAGCGGCTTGCCTTGCTCGCGGGTGAGGATCATGGCGAGATCATCGGCGTTTTCCAGCATCAGTTCGTACCACCGGCGCAGGACCGCCGCGCGTTCCTTCGCGGTCTTCTTGCGCCAGAGCGGCCAAGCCGAGTTAGCCGCATCAATCGCACGGCGCGTTTCCGCCGCGCCCATCTTGGGCACGTGACCGAGCGACTGGCCGTTCGCCGGGTCAATGACTTCGAAGGTGGAGGCGTCGTCGGCGCCTTGCCACTCGCCGTCGATGAACGCTTCGTGACGCAGCAGCGCCGGGTCTTTCAACTGAATCGATGAACGTTGCGTGCTCATGCCGTGACACCCACTTCTTCCGTCAGGATACGTTCGAGAATAGCGAGTGCTTCATCGAACACGGCGTCCTGAATGGTGAGCGGAAACAGGAACCGGATCACGTTGCTGTGCACGCCGCAGATCAGCAAAAGCAGGCCACGTTCAAGCGCCAAAGTTTGCACGCGCTTGGCGAACGCGGCGTCGGCTTCGCTCGCGCCCGGCTTGCAGAATTCGACCGCGATCATGGCGCCCGGGCCGCGCACATCGGCGATCTGGGGTACGTCGGCTTTAAGCGTGGTCAGCAGCGCCTTCAGCTTGTCGCCCAGGCGCACGGCACGCTCACAGAGCTTCTCTTCGTCGATGATCTCGAGCACCGCATGCGCCGACGCCAGCGCCAGCGGATTGCCTGCATACGTGCCGCCAAGACCGCCGGGCGCAACCGAGTCCATCACATCGGCACGGCCGACGACGCCCGACAGCGGCATGCCGCCGGCGAGGCTTTTGGCGATGGTCATCAGGTCCGGCGCGACGTCGTAGTGCTGCATCGCGAACAACTTGCCGGTGCGCGCGAAGCCGGTCTGGACTTCATCGGCGATCAGCAGGATGCCGTGGGTATCGCAGAGTTTGCGCAACGCGCGCACGAATTCCACGGGCGCCTGATAGAAACCGCCTTCGCCTTGTACCGGTTCGAAGATGATCGCGGCAACGCGCCTGGCTTCAATATCCGCTGCAAAAAGCTGTTCGATCGCGCGCAGTGAATCCTCGGTCGTGATACCCCGCACCGGGTTCGGGAACGGTGCATGGAACACGTCGGACGGGAACGGCCCGAAGCCGATCTTGTACGGCGCGACCTTGCCGGTCAGCGCCATGCCCATGAACGTGCGGCCGTGGAACCCGCCGCTGAACGCAATCACGCCCGGACGACCGGTTGCGGCGCGCGCGATCTTGATGGCGTTTTCAACGGCTTCCGCGCCGGTCGTGAAGAACGCGGCTTTCTTTGCATGGTCTCCGGGTGCGCGCGCGATGATCTTCTCGGCGAGGGAAACATACGATTCGTAAGGAACGATCTGATACGCCGTGTGCGTGAAGCGTTCGAGTTGCGCGCGCATAGCCGCGACAATCTTGGGGTGCCGATGTCCCGTGTTGCATACCGCGATCCCCGCCGCGAAGTCGATGAAACGGCGTCCTTCCACGTCCCACAGCTCGGCGTTTTCGGCACGTTCAGCGTAGAAATCACACATCACGCCGACACCACGCGGTGTCGCGGCATCCTTGCGGGCTTTCAGGTCGGCGTTCTTCAGGGTCTGGCTCACGGCAACTCTCCTTGGCGGGTTTTTAGGCGGTACCTCGACTATAGTAAGATTTGGCTCTTTCAATCAGAGCCATTTCCGTGTTTTTATAGGAGCCATTCCCGCGATGCGTGCAAGCATGTTGTCCGACTGGCTGGCTCAGCGGATTGAAAGAACGGGCGGCCAACCGATTTACCGGCAGTTGTATGGCTTGTTGCAGCAGGCCATCCTGTCGCGGGAATTGCCGGCGGGGACCAAGGTGCCGTCGTCCCGGTTGCTCGCGAGTGAGCTCGGCCTCGGCCGCAATACGGTTACGCAGGTGTATGAGCAGCTCGCGCTGGAAGGCTATGTTTGGTCGGCGACCGGGCAGGGCACGTTTGTCTCGGACAGCGCGCCGGATGAGATCGTGGGTGCCGACTCGGCGGCGCACGATACGGCCGCTGCAGAACCGCGTGTGCTGTCCGCGCGCGGCGCACGGTTGTTGCAAGGAGCGGGTGTGTCGCAGCGGCAAGGCGGCGCGTTCATGCCGGGCGTGCCCGATGTGTCGCGGTTTCCAGCGGCTGTCTGGAGCCGCCTGCAGTCCAAATACTGGCGCCGCTTGCCGCCCGATCTGCTGACCTATGCTCCCGGCGGCGGATTGCCGAAACTGCGTCAGGTGCTGGCCGATTATTTGCGGACATCGCGTTCGGTGCACTGCACGCCGGAGCAGATTATCGTCACGACGGGGATTCATCAGTCCATCGATCTTGCCGTGCGCCTGCTGTCCGATTCCGGCGATGTCATCTGGACCGAGGATCCCTGTTATTGGGGAGTGCGAAGCGTGTTGCAGGTGTCCGGTCTCTCGCTCAAGGCCATTCCGGTGGATGCAGAGGGCATCAATCCTTCCTCGGACGATCTGGCAGACCCGCCCAAGCTGATGCTCGTCACGCCATCGCATCAATACCCGCTGGGCATGGTGATGAGCCTCGCGCGGCGGCGGATGCTGCTGGAGTTCGCGCGGCAAAACGGCTGCTGGATCATCGAGGACGATTACGACAGCGAGTTTCGATACGGCAGCCGGCCGCTTGCGTCGCTGCAAGGACTCGATACCGCCGGCCAGGTGATCTACGTGGGCAGCTTCGGCAAGACGCTTTTCCCCGGGCTGAGGATTGGCTACATTGTGGTGCCTGAAGGTTTGTCGACGAGCTTTGCGACCGCTTCGGCGGAGTTGTATCGCGAGGGGCAGTTATTGCAGCAGGCGGTGCTGGCCGAGTTCATCGCGGAGGGGCATTTCACTTCGCATATCCGGCGGATGCGCGGGATCTATGGGCAGCGTCGCCAGATACTGCTGGACACGATCAGGAAGCGTTATGGCGACGCGTTGCAGATTGTCGGCGGCGATGCCGGGCTGCATCTCGTGCTGCGTTTGCCCGATGGCGTGGATGACCGTGAGGTAGCGAAAGCGGCGCTCGCGGTCAATATTGTGGTGCGGCCGCTGTCGGGTTATTTCCTGCGGCGGGATGAGGGCATGTCGGGTTTGCTGATCGGGTATGGATGCGTGGCGGAGGAGGAGATCGAGCCGGCGTTTGAAAAGCTGGCGGCGGTGCTGGATCCGGCGCTGGCAGGGACGGGGTGAGAGGTCCTTGAGTCTCTCACTCTCCCGCGACCGGGTATTCGGCTATTAACCGATTGCCAGCCTGACCGGTTTCCCCACTCTGCTTAGCATTTCAACCAACGTGTCGATAGTGAACTTGGCCGTCTTCTTGTTCACCACGTCGGATACGCGTGGCCGCGACACCATCAGGATTTTTGCAGCTTCTGCCTGCTTGAGATGATGCTGCTCGATCCATTCGGCAAGCTCCGACATCAATTGCTCCTTGAGCTGCTGCGTGTCGTTAATTTGCTTGCGCGAAGCGGCTTGCAGCCGCTTCGCTTCCTCAGCCGAAAACCCGAGTTCGCGGAACAGGTTTGCGCCCGGTTTCGTCACATGGCGGATTTCAGTATCGATCGTCATTGATTGATCTTCCTCTGACCCGACCCAACAAATCTCTTTTTCCGGTGTCATGGCGGCCTTGTGTATAAAATTTTATACCATTCTCGCCAAAACTCAAGAGCTTGCCATCGTGGCGTTCTGACGCAGATCGGAATTCCCAAGCCCGGGTTTTACGACATGGCCAGGAGCTCGCCACCGTCTATGATAAAAAGGGAAACACGGTAGGACTGAAGAGAGCGGTGCGTTGCCGTAATCGAAGCATAATAGAACGTGTACCCTACAATTCTTCCCATGTCCAAAAAGCCATCCCCCCCTTCGGTTGTTGCCGGCAACGAGGAGTATCACTTCTCCGCGCAGATCGGCCACCTGCTGCGGCGCGCATACCAGCGCCACGTCGCGATCTTTCAGGCGGCCATACCGGATTCCGACCTGACCGCCGCGCAGTTCGTCACGCTATGCGCGGTCAAGGAGCAGCAATCCTGCTCGCTCAACGACATCGTCAAGGCAACGGCAATCGACCAGGCCACCATTCGCGGCGTGGTCGAGCGTTTGAAAGCGCGTTCGCTGATCGAGGTCTCGCCTGACCCGCTCGACGGCCGCAAGCTGCTGGTGCGCACGACGCCGGAAGGTCTGGCGCTGATCGACCAGACCGTGCCTTTTGCCCGGCAGGTGAGCGAGCAGACGTATGGGGGGCTGAATCCGGCCGAGCGTGTTGCCATCGTTTATCTGCTGCGCGCGATGACGCGGGCGGAAGATAACTGACCTGTACGTGCTTATAGGCGAATACCGGCACGTACCGGCCACTGCTACCCGCTCACCGGTGCTCGGCAGGCGTCGGCGTTAGCGTTGCGGCGGCCTGCAGCGTGGCCCTGACGGCGTCAGGCGTGAATGGCGGTGCGCGGAAGCGCACGCCGGTTGCATCGAATAATGCATTCGATATAGCCGCCGCCCCGGGGAGGGAAGCGGACTCGCCGGAACCCAGCGGCGGCTCCCCTTGCCGGTCGACCAGCACGACGTCCACGGGGGGCAGTTCAGGGAACGTCAGGATCGGATAGCTGCCCCATTCCTTACTCGCGACCAGGCCCTCGGTAAAGCGCACACGCTCTTTCATCGTGCGGCTCAGGGTCTGAATCACGTTGCCGTGGATCTGATGGCGCACACCGTCCGGATTGATCACGGTGCCGGTGTCCTGGCCGACCGTCACTCGCCTGATGCGGATTTCTCCGCTGGCGGTATCGACTTCCAGATCCACGATCCACGCAGACCAAGCCGCACCGAAACCGGGAAAGCGGCTATGCACATACCGCGCATACGCCACGCCGCGCCCTTGACGCACGCGTTTGCCGGTGTCGTGAGCCGGAGCGCGCCCGGCACGGGCTTGCCAGCCAGCGCGTTCAGCGACCGCCTCGAGCAACGCCACGGCCCGCTCGTCCTGGAGATGACGCAACCGGAATGCAAGCGGATCGGCACCGGTCTCGAACGCGAGTTCATCGATGAATACATCATGGGCGAAGGAGTTCGGCAGCGCAGAAACTCCCCTGAACCACGACGCCCTGACCAGCGGCGCCAGGTCATGGCAGACGAAACGGCGGTGGGCGAAGGTGTAGGGCGTGACCGCGGTACGGTCGCCCATTTCAAAGACGCGTGGCTCCGCGGGCGTCGCGCCGGTGAGCAGAAGGGCGAGCAGGGGTGCGTCGTTCGACGGATAGCGCGAGGCGAACGTATAACCCAGCGTTTCACCGCTGCGGGACACCGTGCCGGTTACGTCGACGACCTGCGCGGTGCCCTTGGGCTCCCACTGATGTTCGTCGGCGCGTGATAGCTGGACCCGTACCGGCTGGCCCATCGCACGCGAAAGCAGAAGCGCGTCGCCCGCTACGTCGTCGGCGCAATTGCGGCCGTAGCATCCGGAGGCTTCCATGCGGACGATATCGATATCCGCCTCGTCCCGCCCGACCAGACGCGACAAGTCATAGCGCAAGGTCTGCGGGTTCTGCGTGCCGGACCACACCTTGATGCGCCCGTCCCGATAGTCCGCGAGGGCGCAGGAC
>Ga0073928_10004524_pt1 | contig 20502 bp, 25 predicted proteins | sample PaiPotPPA55metaG_FD_76969 | JGI IMG/M metagenome (GOLD analysis project Ga0073928, IMG submission 76969) | Iron sulfur acid spring bacterial and archeal communities from Banff, Canada, to study Microbial Dark Matter (Phase II) - Paint Pots PPA... ...
CGCCGGACTCAAAATCCGGTGGCCGCAAGGCCGTGTGGGTTCGATTCCCTCCACCAGCACCAAGATTCCTAACGACTTAACGAAACGCCTGACTCACGTCGGGTAATGCACCACAGATTGCTTGTACCGAACTCGCACTTAGGCCAAGGGAATGAAACTCAGGGAAAGCCTGGGACTTCAGCCGTTTTGCAGAGTGGCAAACGATGGTGTACAGACCGAAGGTAGACGATAAACTTTGTTTTGTCCTGATGCCATTCGGCGATCCCTTCGATTCCTACTATCAAAAGATAATTAGACCCGCCGCGGCCGATGCCGGCCTCGCAACCCTGCGTTCCGACGAGATCTACAGTACGAAGGCAATCATTAGTGATATCTGGGCGCGCATCTGGGTCGCTCGCATTGTGGTAGCCGACGTTACAGAGAGAAACCCCAACGTAAACTATGAACTGGGTCTTTGCGATGCTCTGGGAGTGCCCACAATCATAATCACCGGGAACGTCAAAGACATCCCTTTCGACTACAAGCATCGACGGTGCATCGTTTACAGAGCAAAGGACGCGGGGTGGGACGACAAACTCCGCGATGATCTCGCCAGCACCATTCGGACGGCCCTCTCAGAGACAACGAGCGAGAACGGGCTGGACTGGCCATACGACACGACTGCACTTAAGGACCCTGCACCAGGTGGCATTCTGGTTGCTTCTGCAGATTCGAGAAGAATAGTAATACGCGGAGCCAAGCTCGTGCGAGACGCCATTGCGCATGCGTTCGGTCCTCGCGGCACATCGGTCGCGATCTCGAGAACATTTGGCGGCACAATGCGATCACAGCGCGGCGCGCAGATAGCCAGCGGAATTAAGTCATCAAATCCGCTTGAAGAAAAAGGGATAGAACAAATTAGGGCTGCGGCATCCTCTGTCTACGAGGGGGCAGGAGATTCCTCGAAGCTTGTGTCCATCCTCGCCGCCGGATTCATGGTTAAGGGACAGGAGCTCATCGAAAAGGGCTTCCATCCTAAGGACGTAATTGAAAGTCTTGTGCGTTGGGTCGAGCGTGTCATGAAACACCTCAGTCAAGCGACCGTACGGGTGTCAACGAAAGAATCGCTTGCCGTTGCCGCAACGGCCGCAAGCGGCGATCGTCGAGTGGGAAGCTTGGTCGTTGAGGCGATGAAACGCGCAGGTAGGGAAGGCATCATCACTATAGAAATGTCCGACCAAGGCGAGACAACCCTGGAAGCTCGCGAAGGAATTGTATTCGATCGAGGCTATTTGACGGATTACTTCATTACGAATCCCCAAACCTTGGAGTGCGTTCTTGAGAACTGCTTAATCCTCCTATTTCAGCGACGCATTCAATCGATGAAAGATCTTTTGCCCCTACTTGAGCAGGTCGCCAAAACGGATAGGAGCCTGCTGATAATCGCCGAAGATGTGGAGGGTGAAGCGCTAGCCACTTTAACGCTCAACAAGATTAAGGGAACTCTCCGATGTGCCGCAGTTAAGGGCCCTGGCCAAGGCGACCGGCGGAGAGCACTCATGGAGGACATCGCTGTGCTGACGGGCGGCAAGGTCCTGGACGAGCAGTTCGGCGTACCCCTTGAAAACGTAAGAATGGAACACCTCGGGAAAGCGGAAAGGGTAATCGTGTCACAGCAAGACACGACGATCGTGGGGGGCGCCGGGTCCGCAGAAAAAATCCAAGAGCGCATCCATGCAGTACAGGCTCAAATCTCATACAGTGTAAACCCGCATGAAACGGAAAAGCTGCACGAGCGTCTGGCACAACTGGCCGGCACTGTCGCTACACTGAAGGTCGGCGGCTTGACAGAAGAGGACTCAGCGCAGGAAAAGTACAAGCTTGAGAGCGCGATGCATTCTGCGCGCTCTGCGGTCGAATACGGAGCGGTTGTCGGAGGCGGTGTTGCGCTTCTCCGCGCAGGAATGGCATTAAGAAATGAAAAAGCTGACACTGATCTAGATACCGATGTGAGACTCGCCGTCGCTGCGGTCCTAGAGGAACCGGTTCGTCAGCTAATTGAGAATTCCCAGAAGAGCCCTACTCAAATAGTTGTCGACATAAACAATTTGGCCTCTCCGCACGCTGGGTTCAACACTGATAGTTCCAAAGTTGAGGATTTGCTTCGTGCGGGAGTGCTAGACGCAGTGAAACCGATTGAGCTTTCTCTTAGAGTCGCACTGTCGCATGCGGGGTCAGTGCTTCAGACGGGAACGTGGGATCTCAGTATGCCGCCGACTCCGCAACATGGAGCCAGAGAATGATACTTGCCTCCACATAGCAGTACTTCACGAGGAGACCCTCGACTAACAAGCTCGCTCGAAGTTAGCTTCTCGCACTTTCTTGTTCGTGCTTTGGGCTAAAACGCATGCAGTGGGATACAGCGAAAGAAAGGCAAGAACCGAGGTGAACGTAATGGCCGGAGGTATCGTGGTCTTTGGTACGTCGCATGCACTGCAAGGCGCGCAGAATTACCCTGGGACTTCTGTTGACAGTCCGGCCTATTCTAAACTGCTCGTGCAATTGATTTCCAATCGAGGAATCGACTTCATCTTCGAAGAGGCTTGCGGGAAAGGTCCAACCATTGCCAGCAAGGTCGCTGGCAGCATTCCCTATCTGGATGTTGACCCGGGCCCAGAGAAGTACCGCCAACATGACATTCCAGAAGAAAGCGGGTCTCTCGGCATTCAGATCGATCCCGACGATGCACGCATGTCGAATGACTTCTACGCATGGGAATACACCAGAGTACAAGCACTGAGGGAGGACTTTTGGCTTCGGATGATACAGGCGCAGCAATTTCGCAGCGGCCTAATGATCTGCGGGTATCTGCATCTTCTGAGTTTCGCGTCAAGGCTCGCGCTCGCCAAGTTCGACGTTGAGAGCCTGTATTACATGCCTCATCACAGACTCTGCATGCATAAGACCTAGGGCGATCTTAGAGTCGGGGCGATTGCGGTCGTGCAACGGTCCGAGACGACAATCGAGTAGACGCGGCCCTGCCACCACTCTGAACGCCTGAACCGAACCTTGACATGGAGTGTCAGACGGTTTACGGTTGCGGCTGTTCCTTCCTAGTTAATCCTTGACGAAAGGACGGTAGGGTCGTGAATACCCTTCTCCGTGCTCTGTACTTCCGCTGGTTCCCCTTCGAAGCGAATACGCCCGACCGGTCGCGTGAACCCCGGAGAGCTCTGCGGATCGCGCATCAACTTCTCGCGCTGCTGCTCTGTTCGGTGCTCCTCACGCATGCCCAGGGAAACACTTTCAACCGCGTGTGATATAACGGCGGGACCGTTCCGTCGAAAGTCAGTCCGCACGACTGGGACAATGAGCTCACCATTACCGCGGATATGATCACGCTGAAGTTGAAGGACGGCGCCAAAGTCGAAATCTCTCCTAGAACCGTGACGTCCTTGAGTTACGGGCAGGCGGCGCACCGTCGAGTTGGAACTATGATCGCCCTTGCCGTTTTGGTCGCGCCCGTTGCCCTATTCGGATTGCTCCACAAGACGCGCTTACATTTCATCGGAATCCAATACTCGACACCAGAAATTCACTCCTCGGTGGAAAACAAGAAAGCAGGCGTATTGCTGCAGGGCGACAAAGACAACTATCGCGCCATCCTCCTTGCCCTTCAGGGCGTGACCGGAGTTCCGGTTTCCGTGAGCGAAAAGGATCGCGAATTTATCCCCGTGGGAATGACGACAGCGGTCATCAAAGAAAATGAAGAACCCAAATCGACTGCCCAGACGTCCCCGCCGGCACCCGCTACCGCGGGCGTGCCTGGCACTGTTGCGGTGACTTCGGTTCCTGACGGCGCCGACGTTTATGTTGATGGTTCTTTTGTCGGCAATTGCCCCGCAACGCTTAAATTGCCGGCCGGAAAGCATTCTATTCGAGTTTCGACGAGCGGCCGGAAGGACTGGAGCCGAGACATCACGGTGCAGGAAGGCTCCGAAGTCAAGCTGTCCGCGAACCTCGAAAGTTCCGGGACCACTCCTGAGGGCACAAACGTTGGGCCCGAAAGTTCCCCGCAGTTCGGGACGGTTTCTGTCACGTCGGACCCGAGCGGGGCGGATGTATACGCCGACGGTTCTCTGATTGGCACAACACCCGGGACCTTCAAACTTGCGGCGGGACAGCACTACATTCGTGCCTTCCTAAAGGACTACAAGAATTGGTCTCAGCAAATCACGGTAGGGGCTGGCTCGGAAGCGCGTTTCACAATTACGTTGGAAAAAGCGAACTAGGCGGGTTGGAAGCCACTGTTCCCCTGCCACGATTTTGAGAATCGCAAAATCAAAGAGGCGTCGAATCAAATCTGCGCTGTTCTCGATCTTGATCCCGACTTTTCGTTTCGCCGGTCATTTATTGGCCAGAAGACGGTGGACCTGTTTCAGCTCGGCATCGTCCATACCACGCAAAGGAATAGAGGCCTGGGCAAGTATTCTCGCGGCTGATCGAGTGCCGTGACTCAGACCGCTTTTGCGCAAAATCCAGATGTCCTCAATAGAGCACGGTATCCCCTTCTCTCGCCATTTGCGCCTCTCCGTAATGAGATCCTTTGCGCCACGACGTGAAATTAGATAGTGGAATCTCACGCGGTGATCGGTCTTGCAAAATTTGCGCTCGCCGCTTCGGACAATCTTGACGTGCTTCACGTTCCCACACAGCTCGCATTCGATGAACTTATGAATTTGGCCGTTCGCGATCGCTCGGACGAGCAACAGATTCAGATGGTGATCTGCAATTGAGAATTTGAACTTCGGTCTCAGTGGTAGATTGCGGGCCTTCTCGACAACTTCTACGTCCAGCGTTAGAGGTGACCAAGGTCGCCATCGATTTCTTCCGATCGGCCCCCTTATCATTACAAGCCATCGTTCTCTGACGGTGAGTGCGATGCCCGGATCGTCGATGTGTATCCGCGCGCGGCGCGCCAGCACGTTTGTCCTTCTCAGTTCGGCCTCAAGCCCCCGAAGAAACCTACGAAGCGAGGACGAGGTTCGCGCGGTGTCCCGGTCAAGAAATCGCTCCACCTGGCTAATTTCCTGATCGCTTAATGGCGACAACTCAACTCGATAGCTCGTCATGTCGAGACTCCATTTCACGTCGTAACTAAGTCTACGCACAGGATAACATAAGTGGCCGTTTGCGTAAAACGAGAAGGGTTGTCAAGTTTTCAAAAGCCGATACACTGCGCTTGCTTCTATGCGATACCCGGCGCGAAACCGGGCACGCGGCGTGAATACACAAATAGCGCCCAGGTCGCGTTGGGTTAGTGTGAGCAGACGAATAAAACCTCCTGTTTGGGATTCAACCGTCTCGACGATAAAACGCCCCGTCTTACTGTACGAGGGGCACTACGCGCGCATAGTGGATTTCGACGACGTCGGAGATTCCCACGATTCTGGGCGTGAGATTGTCGTCCGATGGCTCAATTCTGAGGCTATCCGAGTCATAGATTGGCTCAATCCCCAAGAGCCCATCCAGCGCGATCTTCGCAAGGTTAAGAAAAACAGAACGGTGAAGGCGGCCATACGAATTTCAGAACCGCCTAATTTTCGCGGCGACATTTCCTCAAGAATGGGCGCTCGTCAAGTGTTGAAAGCGGCCGCTGGACAGCTATCGGCCAAGCGTCTCTTTGCGGCGCGTCGATCGCGAAGCGCAAAGCTTTGTGTAACAAGTGCAACTATCTCCGAGTCTCATCACGGCGTGATTTTGTATATGCCTCAACTCGGAAAGCAAACCAAGCCCGAGCACGAAATCCTGGGCCTCAAAAAGTAAGCCGGCACCCTGAGAGCCACATGAACCTGCGACAACAACGATTGAAAGCCGATTTGACCCTCGCAGATGTTGCGGCATGCTTTCCCCGCCCGGTGACTTACGAACGCATCCGCCAGATCGAGACGAAGCGAAAGCCCTCGCCGGCCGACGTTCGCGACTTCGGGCGCGCCGTTTCTGCCGCCTTGACAGAGCGCGAGCGCAAAGAGTCCATTATCGCGAAGATAGTCTCGCAATTTTGAGAATCGCAAAATCAGGTCCGAGTAGAGGGACCACCAGAAAATATGTTGCAGGGTATCGTACCAACGGCGGGCCCCGGGGGAAGTACCCTGCCGTGAGAGCCAAGACGATGGGCCGACCGCCGAGTAGAAGTCGCCCCTTTCGAGAATGCAGACAGAAGCAAACGCAGGGCGACGTCGGGGGATTTTGAGATTCCTAAAATGCTGGCCCCAGAAGCCACGCCTCACAAATTGTCAAGATGGAAAAACCCGATGCCACAGACGTTGCGCCTACCGGGAAGCGGAAGTCCCAGAGACTAATCTTTCTCCCAAACTCTTCGCCGGTTCCGAACTGGTTTCTCGATACGGTTCTATCAGACCCTGCGGTCCCGCACGCTGCGCGTAGCGTGTTCCTGTACTTGCTGCGAAAGACGGTCGGCTGGGACAACCGGTTTGAAGAGCTCTCCTTGACGGAGATTCAATACGGCGCCACGGTGACGAGACCCACAGCAATCCACGCCGTCCGGGTGATTTGCGGCTGCTGGGGACTGTTCAAGAAATCGCGCGGGCGCAAGGGGCAGCACTCGTCGGTCTTCATGATCGGCGGACTGACCGAGGCTGAGTTCACAGAGCGCTATGAGTTGGTCTCCGACATATACGGAACCGGCTTTCCGACGGCCAAGCAGCTCCGCGAACACCCCTGCACGGACGAATTGCTACGAGCACAGAGGGCAACGGTCGAGGCTGAACGCCAGCGAGAAATGCAGTCCTAGAAGTAAAATAGTTTTACCTACGCGGTAAACCGAATTTACCTCTAGAGGTAAAACCAGATTACCTCTAGTGGTAAAGCCAGTGGTAAAGCAGACGGTACGTAAATACGAAGCATGAATCAGACTTGAATCAGAAGATGAATCAGACGGTTTGATTCCTGGGAAGCAGACCCGACCGGCCATCCTTGGGTTCGGGGAAAAGCAAAGAACTGGACTAGGAGAATCGGAGAAGTAAAACAGTTTTACTAGCGCGTCTTGCGCACGCGTGAGTGTGTAAAAAGTACTCGGAATCTTTTACATGGCGGCCATCGAGCCGCCTTTTTCATTTCTGCCAATGACGAAAGCCAAAAACTCGAACGGGGGTCGCTTGTTGACGCTGAAACAGGCCGCCGTGTATCTCGGCGTTTCCACATGGACCGCGCGTCGATTAGTCTGGAATGGAAGCCTACCGCACGTTCCGATCGGACGCCTCGTGCAGCTCGATCGCGCAGACCTGGACGCCTGGATTGAGTCGAAAAAGACTCGGTTTGGTGCAAGCGTTGGTGCGAGCGCGATGATTCCAGCGCGTGGGGAGCGATAACAAAACGACTTATGACCGACGAACAAAGGATTGCAGAACCCGAGGGCGAGGAAAAGCCTCCGAAACAGACAAGTGGGGCCGCCGAAGCTCTGGCTAGCGCGGATGGCCGGGGGAAGTCCACGCGCGGGGTACGCACCGGCATGTATGCCGCTAGCACGCAATCTGGGCGCCTCCCAAAGGGTCATAGGAAGCTTCAGCGCTTGATAGACAGCTTCTATCAGGGCTGGGTTGAGGATCTCGGCGGCGAAGAGAATTTGACGAGCGCCAAGCGCGCGGTGCTGTGGGTTGCGCGCGGATGCCTCGCCGTCTTCGCGCTCGGGCTGGAAGACCTCAAGAACCGCGGCGGGCTCGTCGACGGCCAGGGCAACGTTTCGGACGTCGTGAAAGTCCTCGCCACCTACGGCAACTCCCTGCGGTTGCACCTGACGGCGGTAGGCCTCGACCGAGTGCCGCGGAACGTGACGAAGGACCTGCAATCTCGCCTCGAAGAAATCGCCGCGACTGAGGAAGACGAGAACCGTGACGACAAAACGGAAAATTAGCTTCGCTGCGTTCTGCCGCGACGTGCTTGACGAGCCGATCAGCCCGGCATGGGTTACGGCGTATAAGGCGTTGGACGGCGAGCCGCTGACGCCGGCGGAGCTCGGGATCTGGCGTGCGCTCACCGGCCGCGAGAGTTACGAGCCACGCGATACCCACGAACTCGTTGCGATTAAAGGCAGGCGCGCCCAAGGCACGAAGACCGCTTGCAAGTTTCTCGCGTTCAAGATTCACACGGCTGATTTCCGGCGCTATGCCCCGAAGGGCGACCGGCTGCACGTCCCAGTCATCGCGCAGAGTCGCGAGGTTGCACGCGAGATCACTTCGTACCTGAGCGAGTTTTACACGAATACCGGACTGTGCAGTGAGTTCTCCGAGATCCTCAAAACTTCGATCGAACTCACAAACAAGTTTGTCATCAGCGTGCAAACGTGCAGTTACCGGGCGCCGCGCGGGATATCGGCGCCACTCGGATTGCTCGACGAGGTTGGGGTTTGGCGTGTTGAAGGTTCGGACGTGGACAAGGAAGTCGTTCGCTCGCTCACGCCGGCACAGATCCAGTTTCCGAATCGCAAACTGATCCTGCTCGGCTCGCCGTGGGTCAAAGCGGGAATCTTGTTCGAGCGGTGGGAGCGCAGAACGGAAGGCGGCGACCGGCTGGTGGTTCATTGCCCTACCCCGCTGATGAACCCGATGATTCCGGTCGAGGAGCTGGCACGTGAAGAGCAGAGCGATCCGCAGAACTACCGTCGTGAGTTTCTCGCCGAATGGCTCGACGACGTAGACCAGTTCTTGCCTGATTCAGACATCACGGCGGCCATTCGTTCGGGAGTGCGCGAGACACCGCCAGCGGACGCGTTCAAGGGCGCTTACTTCGGGGCCATCGATGCTTCGTCGCTCACGGGCCGGGATCGCTTCGTCTTCGGTGTTGCGCGCCGCGCCGTGCGTGGCTCTGCGGGTGTCGGGACAGCAGTTGATTTGCTCCGCGGATGGAGCCGCGCGACAGTTCCGCTGGTGTGTGATGAAATCGCAGCTTTGGCGAAGAGCTACGGATTGCGCACGGTTGTCGCCGATCAGCACGGCTACGCGTTCTTGCGCGAATTGATGAGTGCCCGCGGAATCGAGCTGCGCCAACTCGCGTTCACGATGCGGAGCAAGCCCGAGATTTTCCTCGATTTGAAGCTTGCGCTGTCACAACTCAGGTTGCAGTTGCTCGATCATAATGAATCGCTGCGCGAACTTCGCATGCTCGAAAGCCGGCGAACGAGCGGTGGACATTACGCGATTGCTGCTCCGCGTGGGGCGCACGACGACTTCGCTTGCGTCATCGCTTTGCTCGCGCATTTATCGAAGGCAGACACCGACACGGGTTGGCCCTTCATCTGCACGTCGAACTACCGAAGTGGCGTGACAAGAATTATTCGTCCGTAGGATATTTCGAGAATGACCGAGAAAATCAACGTCTTCATCGGCGGCAAGCCGGCCGATCCGCTCCCAGTTAGGGTTGAGCGCGGGAGATGCGTATGTCGAGGTTGGGGAATGCGAGCCCTCTCAGATGTTGGGGTGAACGCGCCAACTCTTCGACTCTCCCGGAACGATCAGGTTTTTCTGAAGGCGGTCGGAATTGCGCTCGACGAGTGCGAGCTTATGAACGCAGGAGAAGAAAAGCCGATGAACGAAAGAGAGATTGAGATTCGCAAAACCGTTGACGCCCTCGTGGCTGAACAATGGGCCACGCCAGGTTTCAAGACGGCCGCCGCGCTCGCTGCCGATCCGAGCTTGCGGGAAGCGACTTCGGCGGCCTTGGAAGCCGAGCTCGCAGCCCAGAAGCGGAAAGGAACGCCCGGCGAGTGGTGTTTTTACTGCGGTCGACTCGGTCAGGTTGTCCGTTGCGATTGTGCCTCTGGCGACGGTTTCGGCTGCGGTGAGCCGCTTCGCTACGTCTGCCCGGAATGCGTTTCGGCGCACAAGGTAGTCGCCGAACATCTGCGAAAGATGTTTTCCTTTCCGCTTGTGATGCGGTCGAACTCTCGGCGCGGGCAAGCCGAACGGGAGTTGTTCGGGGCTGCAAACACAGTTTGCGATCCGAACGAATCCGACGACTACGACTCGTGTGCGAAAAGGGATTTGGTGTTTTTTATCGCCCAAGCCGATGCCTTCTACCACGGCAAGTCGGAATTCCGCCGACTAATTCTCGACGCATTCCGCCATTCGAAGTTCCTTGATTTCCAGGCGCTCGCAAAGGCCCTCGAAAAAGAGAAAGAAGCGGCGTTCATTCGTGCGCTTTACCGCGCAGTCGTCGCTCGCCCTCGCGGAAAGTCTTGCTCGGGAGTCGGTATGAGTAGTGAAAGCAAGCGGTTCTATCGATAGCGGCTCAGGCGCGCACCGAGCCTAACAATCGAACGGCTGTATACGGCGTTCCGTCAATCGGAGCGCCGATTTTGTTTGAGCTCGAAAGGAAAATGGAGATGAGTGCAGCAACGGCAGTCCAAGAAACAGTGACTCCCTGGACGACGCTCGCGGCGGTCAAGCGAGAATTGGCGCGAGAGACCGAATCGGAGAACGCGCTACTCCGCGAATTGTCCGCGCTTGCGGACAGCGTCGAGCGCGCCAAGAAGGAAGCCGACGCCGCAGATCCGCTGCGATGGACTGCGGAGCGCGCCAAGTTTTGTGAATTGACCACGCAGCACGAAGCGAAGCGGGCCGAAGTGTCGAAGCAGACCGGGAGGTGCCAGGCAATCGTTCGGCGCCGCGACGAGCTCCTCCGCGAGGTTAAGAAGGTTGAGGCCCAGATCGGCAAGGCCGAGCGCGAGTTCGACATCGCGCGCGACGCAGTCGAGCAATGCGAGAGCACCATCAGAACGGCCCGCGGAAGCCGCCTCGCGGACCTGGAAGCGGCCCTACCAGAAAAACGGAAGGCCCTCGCCGAAAAGCGTGCGGCTGTCGAAGCGGCATGGGCGCTTCGCGGCGATTCGGTTCCTGGGCAATCGGCCAAAGCACCGAAGGGTGCGCTCGTGCCATCAACGATGGACAAATTCATGTCCGCGAGCCCCGAAAACCGCGAGATCGAGTTGGAAGTGCGTCGGTTGGAGCGCGAGGTCAACCTTCTCACAGGTCAAATTCCTACGCTGGAGCGTTCGTTCGAAGCAGCGGAGAAAAAGATTGACCCGTTCGGCTCTGCCGACGCCGCGCCTCGCAGTGGTTCGCTCTCTGAGGACGATCGGCGGGCATCGGAAAACTTTACGAGTCGGCTCGTCGTTGAGCGCCAGAAGTCCAACAAAATCTTCGAGGAGTTAACTACTATTCGCGTCCGGCTCGCGAAAGTGCGCGCCGAACTCGAAGCCGTGCGCACGAAGCGCGACGAAATGCTCAACGAATTCTCCAAGGCGCAGCCGCTCAAGTGACGAGTGGCGAAATCAGTTGGTTCTGCCACATACGGCAGAACGTTTCCTGAGAACGCAGTTTCAATAGTTTAGAGAGAGGCGCGCGATGAGGTTTCTGTCACACGTCGCGAGCGTCGTTTACGGATGTGTCTTGGACGCAATAAAGGGAGACGGAAGCCATGTTAGCTGGGACCGAGAGTTTCGCAAATAGGAGCATTCAGCCGCCCGAAGACTCCGCGCACGCGATCCGTCTTTTGCTGATTGCCTCTCACGGGGGCGCGGCAACTCCCGACTTGACTGATTTCGCGCGCTGGTACCACGAGCGCATGGAAGTCACGGGCGCAGAGATGGCTCGAAGGAGACACGGCAGGAGCGATCCTTCGTGGCGGAAGGCGCTCAATCCGTACGCGATTGAGTTTTTCTCCGTTGGACTTCTAAACCGGATCGGAATCAGGACCGCCCCCGCTAGAATTTGCAGCGGGGACGAGGCGCGAAGGCTGGGCCCCGAATTCGTCGTCAAAGTCATGGAGCCATACGTCGTCCCATCGTATGCCGGTGCGCCGGGCATGGTTGATGTCATCAAGAGCGCCGCGACTGCTAGCGTGTTTGGTCTCGAAGTGGTTCACGTTCTCAAATTCCGTCGCTCAAGGCTCCAAAGACTCGAACGGGCAGGCCGCTGGGCTCTAGTGGTTGAGGTAATTCACGACTCTGCGAGTATGGACTTTATTGCCAGACAACTTCTGCCGGAGAGCAACGCAAGAGACCAAATCCAAGCGGCGATGTCCGAGTGTGGTTCGCGTCTCGCGCTAGGCAAAATGCCGTTTGATGAATTCTTCGCGCAAGCCATCGGGAAGTCGTGCCTACCGGCCGACGAGTTGTTTTCCGGCTTTCGTCCGTCGCCCGAAGAGTTGCGGACGATTGAAGCAGCGATTTGCGTGACAGGCGAAAAGTATCTCCGCATCCTCGCGGCGCGCGTGTTCTTGGGAATATCCGCTGGGCACTTCGGAAACGTCCTCTGCACGCGAGCCGGCGAGCTCTTCTCGATCGACCACGTGAGCGGCCGGATCGAGAAGGGCGACGACCTGGAAGTGTTGTTCAAGTTCGTCAATCATGATTCGCTCGTGTTTCATATCCTCTGCGAGATCGCGAATTTAACCGAGGACGACATCCGGGGTGCCGTCGCCGCCATTCCCAATCACTCCGCTTGTGCATCGACGGATGAAATCCTGAACTACTTCGTCGAGCGGTTGACGCTGTTTCGCGAACTCTGCGCGACACCTCAACCGGAGGAACCGGAGGACGTTCCGCTCGCTGTTGGTGCGTCGTAGATTTTAGGAATCGCAAAAAGTTCGGTGAGCGTGCGAAGGAGATCGTAGCCGAAGAATCGCACAAGGCGATCTCTCGTGGATTCGCGTCCGTGCACGCCCCGGAGATCAAACTCCCCTCCGGCATTTTAGCGGCGCGAATCGCGTTTATACCGGGCGGCCCGGCCGCGAGTCCTGGTCGCCCGCAATTCTTAGGGTTTCTGAAACACGAGTTTCGGCGAGCGTGCAAAGAATGCGCCGTGCCGAAAAGGGTCTCGCAGCCCGCACGACGGCGCATTCATAGAATCGCGTTCGCGCACGCTCCGGCGCCAAAAAACGCCGACACGAAGCGACGCGATTCCGTTCGTACCGGGCGGCCGGCTGACTACCGTGCCGCCCGACTCTTTTTGGAGGCAACAAGATGGCAGACAACGAAACGCAGCACTCCAACGAACAGGCAGACCCGGATACTTCCGAAGGACAAGGCACCGATCCGATCAATCCGCAATTGAACACAACCAGCAAAGTGCCTCGAACCGAATCCGAAACATCTGGACCGATTGGTTCGGGAGAACGAATTACCCAAGTCCTGAAACTTCCGTAACGCCGCGGGCGGTGTGAATTGATCGTATCGCCCAAGGAATAAAACTTTCCCTCTTAGGAGAATCGAAATGGCAAAACCAAAACCGATTGACGTTGGAACCGCTCCCGCGTTTCCGCCGAGTGAAGATTTACCCACTTCAAGCACGATTGCCTCACGGCCCGCCACTACAGTCAGCGAAGGTCTGGTCGGCGATGTCGCGAGCACGGCGACAGACCTATCAGAAGCCGCACCGAACCCAGGCGAGTAGCCGCGCAAGAGATTCTCTGACTGCGCGACTCGAATCAGCAAGCAAGGCGCACGGTCAATTCAGAGGCAGCCCGACACTGTGGCTGCCTTTTTTCTTTCACGAAAGGAAAGGACTGGGCTGTGAAACGGTTCAGCATTCTCTTCAACATTCTCAAGACCCTGGCGGTCCTCGCCATCTTCGCGCTCGCGATTCTTGTAATCTGCGTTCCAGTGGTACGGGCAGCGGATGCTCGCACAGAAGACGCCACGGTTGGGAATCTGCCATTTCCAGAAGACCCTTTCAACGTCGGAGACCTTCCGTTTCCTCCGCCTCCGCCGTCATCCTGCAACTATCACGGCCAGACCTGGCCCAACTGCTACTACGTAGACTGGAATGGGTCGGACTTGAATTCGGGCGTCGACGAAGCGCACCCGTTTCAGCACGGCCCTGGCATGACGGGAGCTGGAGGAAATGTCCCGAGCGCCGCGACGGTCTCCGCCGGTGGGTATGCCTTCATTTTCAAGGGTGGGGTCACCTGGCCCGCATCGGTGATGGGATGGTCGCCGCCTGGCGGCAACCCGTCGAGCTGTGGCGGAGATATCAACGGCTTCGTGAGCGGCGCAAGCTGCAACTACCACGGCATCGACCTGAACTGGCATACAGGAGCTTCCTGGACGCATCCCGTTTTCAGTTGCGGCGGTGCCGTCTGCCCGAACAATAGCGGCGTGATGATTAATGAGCCATCGAACGCCGTCGTCGACGGTTTTGAACTCACGGGGTTCTTTTGGACCGGAGGAAACTACGCATATTGCAGCCAGAATTCCATCGTGTGTTTCGGAGCCGGGCGTCACACCATGGAATTCACGCGCTTCCATATTCACGGCTGGACGCACGACCCGTTCTATACCGTCGTCGCGGTGAATGCCAACGGGCCCGGAATCGTCGCGGGTGGAACGCTCACGGCGAACGCGGCCGCTTCGACACTCTGCCGCTCAACCGGAAGTTTCATCACGGATGGCTATGTGATCGGCGACAGTCCCGTCTACGTCACTGGATTTCAGAACGCGAACAACAATACGCCCACGCAATACACGGGCGGTCTTACCGTCTCGAACGTGACCGCAGGATGCCTCACGTTTAGCGGCGTTTCTTTCACGAATGAAGGACCGATATCGCTCTGGATTCCAGGATCGCTCACTTCCGGAACGTTTACGGTTGGCGAGCAGATCAAGCAAACGACGACGCTCGCGACCGCGAATGTAAACGTCGCTCCGGTTACCGGCAGACTCTATATCGGAAGCGGATACGGAGGAACTCCCAACGCGACGAGCACCTGGGTCGGCCAGGCGAGCGGCGCGGTTTGGACTCCGACCGGGTTGCCTGGCGGAGGGTTTTCGATCCAGGGAACCTTCGAAGCGAACCTCATGGCAGGTTCGACGCAGATCCCGAACGACGACTTGAACTCCTCGATTCATGACGGAGATGTTGACGGCTCAGATGGCGACACGATCAGCGGCGCGGCAATTTTCGGCGGCGTTCCGCACATCTACAACGTTTCGATCAAGAATGTGCAGAATGCATACGTCGGCAATGGGATTACGGATTTTCACGACTCGACGATCACCAACATCAACGAGAGCTTCACTCCGATGTCTCACGAGAACGCTCTCGAAAATAATGCCTCGTGCTCGAACTTCATCTACAACCTGTATATCTCACATGTCTGGTTCGGAGCGGTCGGTCTGTGGAACGCGATCAATCAGGGCTGCGTAGGCTACGTTTTCAACGTGACCGGAGTCGACTGGAGCCTGAATAATTTTCTGGACCTCGCGCATCCGGTGACGAACAACGGTTGCGCTCATGGGCAAAGCTACTGCACGAATGCCGGGGCGAGCGTCGTTTTCAATAGTACGTTTGAACTTGGTCCTGACTCTGGTCCTGTTAGCCAAGCAAACATTTTCCCCGTAGCGAACGCGACATACGACAGCGGTTGGGACTTCCACAACAATCATTGGATCGGCAACACGGCTCCGCAGTTTACCTGCAACCCATCGAACTATCCGTGTCCGTCACTGGCGTCGCAGCTCGGTAACATTCAGCAGACGGTCACGCAGGCGAACGCAAGCGGCTGCTACACGAATTCGACGCCTTTCTGGTTTACTCCGGGAGGCTCTGGATGCGCGACCGTGGGAGCCGGAGCGAGCAACGCGACAGTCTGCGCGAACATTGCGGCGCTTAATTCTCCCGCCGGTGCCGCTTGTCTGAAGAGTACGAGCGCTGGAGTTAGTGTCGATCCGACAACTCATCTTGTGACCGGCTTGGCCTTGACGCCTGTCGCGCGCTGCACTGGCTCTAATCCTTGCGATAGCGGAGCGTATCAGCGCGCCGCTTCCCAGGCCGGAGCCTGCAACGAGAATCTAACGACGTCCGCCACGCTTGCCGCCGCCGCACACCACTTCGAAGCGATGGCGGAGGTTCTTTCGGCCGTAGACGCGCTCGGAGCGAAACGTCCATTCGCAAATCCCACAGAAACGGAAACGACGACGCCATCCGTTTCAGCCATTGCAGGACACTTCGCCGCGCTGTCTGAAATCCTCTCGACAATCTCGAACCTTGCTGCCGCCGAGCCGGCGGGAAGTATCTGCGTCCAGCGTGCGCCTAGCTAGATTTTGACATTCGCAAAACAATCTTTTTCAGAACGTATCACCGGGCGGCTCGGTATACGGCGCCCGCAAATTCTTTTCAAAAGGAGCAATAACAATGAAAAATAAAGCAGCAACGATCTCGGAAGCAGAAAGACCACCGAAAGTTCACCCGGTACAGGCGAATAATCCCGCACTGCAACCGAGCGATGAGACGCAGCTACCACCTGGGCAGAGCACAGGAGTTCCGGACGAGGACGCACCAACGATCGGCTCCACGTCCACGACGACCAACACCACTCTGACAGACGTCTAGCGGTCAACCGCATCCGGGCGGCGTGAATCGTGCCGCCCGTCCTTCCGTTTTGAGAATATGAAAATGACGACTTTCTCTCAACGTATCTGGGAAGAATGTTCTTGCGGCGCGGTTTCGGCTCGGGCCGCCCGCGCGGAGGATCGCCGGAGTATGCAACTGACATCTGGACAGCAAACGGCTCTTCGCGATCAAGGCATCTGCGCGAACGAGACGTGCGACCGTTGCGGGAAGATTCTCGGCGAGGTCCGCTACACTCGCCGCGGCGAGCAGGGCGAATGGTGTTCGGAGTTGTGCCGTGATGGAGTCGTGATTGACCGCGCAGCGCGTCGGAATCTTCGCAAGCGGACGAAACAGGCCGCAACGATGAAGCGTCTGGCTAGGACACCGAAAACCGCGTCTCTTTTCCAAACAATCCAAACGGTTTAGCAGGGGAGTTGGTTGGCTGTTACGTGGGTGAGCTCATTCCTTCAAGCGAGGCCCGCAGAATGGCTGCAATCGCATTTTCCAGCTTTCCTTCTGAGCCCGAATCAGGGACTTCGTTTCTCGCCTGTTCGATGTGCGGCGGGAATCCGATCCCGGCGCCGCCAGGCGCTACGGCCGCGACGATTTTTGTCTGCCGCGATTGCCGAAGTACGGGACTGACGATTGTCCTCTTCGCTACAGCGGCTCGAGCTTCGAACCGAAGAGTGGAATTTTCGTCTCGACTAGAGTGCCGGGTTCGGAGCGTGATAAAGTCAGTTCGCCCCCGAATTGGCGCACGCGTTCACGCATACCGGTTATGCCCACACCTAAGTTCGAGGAGTGCGTTTTGCCACTAATTTCCCGAGGCAATCCTTGGCCGTAATCTCGAACGCGTATGATAACCCATTCCGGCTGCTTGTCGATTTCCACGCGGGCATTGCCGCTGTTCGCGTGTCGGTATACATTGGTGAGCGATTCCTGAACCACGCGAAATATTGGCATTTCGATATCTTTAGCGAGGCGGGGAAAGATGTGCGGCGTTATAGTGAGAGAAATCTGAATGCCACTCCTTTTCACCATCCCGTCAATAAACCAATGCAGTGCCGAACGCAATCCTGTCTCATCGAGTAAGGGCGGATGCAAGAGATAAGAAAGGTTCCGAACTGAAGCAATCGCAGCGTCCACTATCCCACGGGCTTCGTCGATTTCGCTGCCCTTCATTAACACCATCTTAAGTGCACTCAATTGCTGCCCTAGGTCATCGTGAAGTTCGCGGGAGAATCGGCGACGCTCTTCGTCTTGGACGAGCAATAGCCGCCCGGACAGCTTTTGAAGCTCAAAAGTTCGTAGCTCGATTACTCGTCGGGATTCGTCCAGTTCTGTTACGCGCTGGCGCAATTCCTGGTTCAGAGTCTGTACCCGTTCCTCCGCTCTCCTTCGATCGGTCAAGTCTTGCGTTACTTTGGCAAAGCCCGCGAGCTTGCCATCTATTGAGATTAAAGGGGTAATAGTGACAGATGCCCAGAAGGACGTACCATCCTTCCTCAGTCGCCAGCCTTCGTCGGCGAAGCGTCCTTCTTTTTGGGCAAGCATCAGTTCGCGTTCGGGCCAGCCACTAGCAACGGCTTCGGGAAGATAAAATTTTGAGAAGTGTTCCCCGATAATCTCATCACGGGTGTAACCCTTCATGGCTTCGGCACCTGGATTCCAGGTTAGGACTCTGCCTTCTGGGTCCAGCGCAAAGACGGCATAGTCGCGTATGCTTTGGACGAGAAGACGAAAGAGATCGCTCTGCTCGGCTGGCGTGCCAACCGGGCGATCAATTGGAATTGGTGAGGCTGCCTTATGAGTTCCGGTCAACGGAAACCCCAAGAGTCGCAATAAACGCCGAGCATAGAGGCAATCTCACCGTCCGCAATACAGGAATCGCTGTATCGGGTGAGTCGTTCCGTTGTCTGAGCGTAACGGAGCTTTCTTGCTTTGCCCGGCTCTCCGCAGTTGCGACTTTGGCCGGAGTCGGTGGCGCGCATTCTCGATCGCAATTGCGGCGTGGGACGGGGTGTTTGCAAACTGGAAGTCCTCGCCTAGTCGCCGTAAACGCCGTCAGCGGACATTTGCGGGAAATGTCTGGTAACGCGACTCACCAGGATTTGAATTCGCTCCGACGCGATTGAGTTTCTACTGAAATGTGCCATGCTTTACAAGCTCGCTGTTAGAAGAGAGCTCGAATCGAGGAGAATCAGCATGGACAATCTCGACCGCTTGCTACAACGCAACAAAGAATTCGCCGCGAAGCAGTCTGCTGAAGGCGCGCTGATACCCCCGGCGACGCCGGGCGTTTCGCCTTGTCCGCTGATCGTCTCGATCTCGATGCGCTAGCCTTCTCCGCACGATTCCGGTCTCCGGTCTCCGGGCCACGATGGCATTTTGGGATTCTCAAAATCCCTGGCCTGCTACTCAAGGGAGGTAGAAGTCCCTCAGAAATAGCGGGCGTCTGGGTGCAGCTCAATGGTATGCTTCACCCCCTCCTACACATTCCCTTCGTCGAGGTTCAAATGATTGCGGAACTGATGAAGAGCTATCGTGGAGTGTCTTGTATTTGGTGCAGAGAACCAATTGCCGTTTCCGCAAGGGTGGCGAGCCAAGATGACCTCGAATCCGAAGAGGCGAATCCTCCCCACACATACATTGCTCGCTGCAAGCTCCGCGAGTGCGAAAACATATACTTCCTCGGGGATGTCCAAACCTTTGACGGAAAACCAGGGAAGACAAGCTCGAAGAAGTCACGAGCGCCTGGAGCATAGAAATCATGCTCGTCGGGCAACATTGTCTCTTTCTTTTATTCGACGCAACCTCACCTCCGCCTAAGAACAGCACTCGGTGCTTGTCTAGGGTCTTCAGGGTATTGCCTTCCTCTTATCTCAATGCGTTACTGTATTTTACGGTTCCTCTCACCGTGTACGGAGGCGTCTTGTCGCATACGGTTCTGGTTGTCGATGACAACGCTCAGGTTCGCCGTGCATTGCGAAGCCTCGTTGAGCAAAGTTGCGATTGGAAAGTATGCGGCGAGGCGGAAGATGGAGAAGCCGCAGTCCAAAAGGTTAAAGAGCTTCATCCTGATTTAGTCATTTTAGATCTCCAGATGCCGGTGATGAACGGGCTTGAGGCCGCACGAGAGATCGGCCGCATTGCTCCCAATACGATTATGGTGATGTTTACGATGCACAATTCCAACCAGCTCGAACAGGAGGCTCGGGCTGCGGGTGTCAGGGACGTTTTATCAAAATCCGGGCGAGTCGACGTTCTTCTAGCGGCCCTCCTAACTGATTTCAACAAATCGTCAAAAGCGTAGGCATCGGCGACGTACTTCAAAATGCGTGACGAAGAGTCCTGGGCCTTGTTAGAATCCGCCCAGCGTTCTCCAAATACCCTCATCCTGGGAGGCGAAACTTGGAAGAACTCGTTAGGGAAGTAATGTCTTTTGTCGAAGGCGACGCAAAATGGTGGGATGACGCCGCGCAGAACCTCAAAGAACTAGCAACTGAGCTTGACCCGGCGGAAAAAGCGAAGTGCCAAGTGCTCGTTGCCGTTTATGACGAGAGAGCAAAAACCCACCGAGAGCTGGCTAATAAGATTCGGCAACGATTGGGCGCCTGACGGCCCTCCCCTGATCGATTTCTCGACGGCCCTCTGCGCCTTCGCGTCACCGGCCTCGGCTCCATGGGATTCTCAAAATCCTGACCTGCCCTTTAACGATCAGGCTTTCGCTGGTCTTTTGGGCGTCCAGTATCGGCGCCGTCTTCTTCTGGACAATCACGGAGGGAACTACTTTGTCCTGGGCCGCGCCCGCGATGAGCGGTCTCGATGTGGTCGCGCAGCTCCCTTTCCGTATCGTACCAAGCGTTGCACTGACTACAGACGATCCGCGCTATTTCTGGTTGCGCCATGTTCGTCTCCCTTCCGAATCTTCGCTTCTCGCCACGAAAGAAAATGATTTCAGACCGGCCAATCCGCAACCGATTCAAGCGGACTTCTTAGCGTCCGCCTGGAGTGCGTATATCCGACTATCGCAGTTGTCGCAGCGAAAAGGACGAACTGGAGTGAGCCGACAGGCAAGCTGCTCTGCAATACCCTTGCGTCTTGAGCGACGAATGTC
>Ga0073928_10004525_pt1 | contig 20498 bp, 6 predicted proteins | sample PaiPotPPA55metaG_FD_76969 | JGI IMG/M metagenome (GOLD analysis project Ga0073928, IMG submission 76969) | Iron sulfur acid spring bacterial and archeal communities from Banff, Canada, to study Microbial Dark Matter (Phase II) - Paint Pots PPA... ...
ATACCGACACGCGATAGATCCAGACGGTCGGTCAGCAGCTCATCGGGGTCGCTTTCGTTCCGCTTCGTGAGTTGGTCCAGTACATAAACAGCGTCTTCCGCACGTCTTCTCACGAGGGCGCCTGCTTCACGGTGTTGTTCAAGATTCATTCCCAGAAATGGACCGTCCAGATCTTTCACGTGTTCCTTTGCGGCGATCACATAACCATGGCTCGCCAGCGTTTCGTAAAAAGTGGTGTAGTCGGTTCGGCCTCCGTCCCACGCAGGGGAAAACAGCAGAACTGGATACGTCGACTGAGCGGGCGACACTGGTACGCCGATTTGGGCGTGCGTGCGAACGAGCGTGAGGTAATGTGTAAGCAACCAACCGGAGTCCGAACCCCTGTACGGCGCTATTTTCCCTTCCTGCCCGACCACAGTTGGATACCACAGTTGCACGGTGATCTTCCTCGATCCGACCCAGCCCCGGGCAATATCCCGGGAAGTTACGGGCCGAAACCAAGTGTCCGAGATCGTGCCGATCGCGAATGGCCCGTCCGGAGTGGGCAGTGAAAACATTGGAAGCACAGACCCGAGCACCACAGCTGAAATTAGAAGTAGCATCGCCGCCAAGTTCAGGAGCGCTGGGAATCTGTCCGAGTGGGCTGAGCCAATCGCGAGGTATCCGGTAAGGTACGCGGCAAAGATCGCCGCCACAAGGCACGCCGGGTACATTTGCCAACGGTATCCCTCCGTGCACAAAAGCACCATGCCGAGCGCGACCGCCAGCACCGCGAGCGCCTTCATCCCCGTGGTCCAAGTCTCTTTTCTCGCAAACGAGACCACGATGACGATGCCCTCAATCGCTACAAAAATGATTTCCAGGATTCTCATGGGATGTGAAGACCTAGGCTGATCACAATGATCTTCCGCGAATAAATACCCCCTTCAGTGTAGTCTCCGGACCTCGAATTGGATTTAGGATACACGGGAAGAGAGTCGTCCAGCAAAGGAAGAGCCCACCTCCCCGCGCGGACGATTCGAATTCGCGGCATGCGTCCGATCTGGAAAACATTCTCAGGAGTGAGTTCATGAGTGCGGCAGGGATCGCTAGAACGATCTTGGCTTCCGAACCGTGCCGCGCTTTACTCGGACGGCTTGAGGCGCCGCCACTCGGCCAAAAGCTCCTTAATTCACTCAGCCACACCGGCGGGATTTTCGCCACTTTCGAACAGGGATGGTCAGCGGCGCGTAAAACAATGCTCGCCGGCCATGAACATTCAAGCGAAATCACGGTCCATCTTGAGCTTTCAAAAGGCTTGCGAGCCAGCGACTATGCGGTCTTATATCGGCTGTCTCAAATAGGTTCAAGAGAGCTCAGGATTTTTGATTTTGGCGGGAATATTGGAAATCTTTTCTACAGTTATTCGCCCTATCTGCGAGGATCATTCGACACCAACTGGACCGTGTTTGACTTACCGTCAGTCCTAGAAGAGGGAAAGAGAATTGCCGCGGAACGAAACGCGCTTGGATTAGAATTTACGAATTCCGTGACGAACGTCTCAGGAGCACAGGTATTGCTTGTCTCCGGCACCCTCCACTACTGGGAACGCTCCGTCGAGGCATTCCTTCAGCACCTCGGTAAACCGCCGGAGCATGTGATTGTGAACCGCAGTCCCATCCACGAGACGCAGAACTCTTTCGTTACGGTTCAGCGAACGCGATACTGTGCGTTTCCATGCATCGTGCGAAATGCACGCGAATTGATATCCGCCTTCGCCAACATGGGTTACAATTTGGTAGATCGCTGGCGGGCTCCTGAGCTGTCGCTGACGCTTCCGCTCTTCCCTAGTCACTCAGTGCCATACTATTCAGGATTCTACTTCCGCCGACGGTAGTTCTAACGGATATTACCTGGGAGACTCTCCCCGCCACTGATTGCCGCATTCTTAATCGCGAGAACTTGCCGATTAGAAGTATCCATAACCAAAGAGAGGCGCTCATTCTAATCGCCGCCTAGCTTGAGCTTGCGACCGCGCGTGTCGCGCTCCGAACTTCGTTTCCGTCGTTGATGTTTTCCAGGGAACCCGTCTGTTCGGCTAAACTTTGCGTCGAGTATCACGACGACGTAAGACACGCCATTTCAAAATACAGGCAGTGCGAAAATATCTGACGCGGATTTATTCCTTTTTCACCGGAGAGGTTGTGCGAGTTTCTTCGAGGCATGCGGAGAGCTGTTCCACCAGGTTCCACACGTGTGGTTCTTCGAGAATCGTCATATGGTCGCCGGGAACGGTAATGATTTTAATCTCGCCCCGAACGACCTCTTCCCATCCCAATGCGGCATCGCTGCCATATTCAGCGGTGCGTCCGGCAGCGCGAAAGAGTGTCAGACGGCCCGGATAGGGCTTAGGCGTGTACGCTTGTGCGACGGAACTAAACATCATGACGTTGTCGCGCAGCGCGCCCGGCATCGGCCGCTGCCTGACGCTATAGAGCTTTTGAAAAACGTTCCAGGCAAACCCGCTCCCGCGGGTGTAGAGGGAGTGTCCGAGGTCCCTCGCGAGCTGCCATGTCTCCCCGTTCAGCAGTCGTTTTCCGTAGCTCTCAAGTCGCTCAAGCAGATACGAGGCACGGAATTTCATTGATCGCGAGAAAGAGAGATTCCGGTAGTAGGCCGGGTTGCCGGTATCGAAAAGCGCCACCACGCCAACTTGCTCGCCCTGCGCGACGAGTTGTGTGGCCATTTCATAAGCCACCAGTCCTCCGAAGGATGCGCCGGACAGGTTGTACGGTCCATGGCTTTGCAGAGAACGAATGTCGCGAATATATCCGGCAGCGAGTTCCTCTACGGTTACTTTCTTGACTGCGCCGTCGACTTCCGGCGACCGCAAACCGTAGAACGGCTGGTCGGGATCCAGACGAGCCGCCATTGCGCGAAAGCGCAAAACATGTCCGCCGCCCCCGTGGACGCAGAAGAGTGGCGGCTTCGAGCCGGACGGGCGGATCGGAACGAGCGACGAATGCTCGGTGGCATCTTTGCTTCTCAGATGCCGAGCCAACTGTTCGATGGTGGGCGCCGTCAGCAGGGTCGAAAGGTCGATCTTTCGGCCGAAGGCTTTCTCAACCTCGGAAACGAGATGGGCCGCCAACAATGACTGTCCGCCCAACTCGAAGAAATTGTCGCGGACGCCGATCTCAAGCCGTTCGAGGAGACGCTCCCAAATCAGCAGCAGTTGTAATTCGGTGCTGTCGTGTGGAGCCACAAACTGGCTGTGAGGTCCAGTAACGGGCAGCACATGAGGGCCTGACGTGCTCCGCGGCGGCGGAGGAACATCTGTAACGCGTTTTTCGATACTCGAAACGAAACTGCGCAAAACCTCGGTGTAGTAATCCAACACTGACTGGATCGTGGAGGAGTCAAACAGATCGGGATTGTATTCAAGCTGTGCACGAACTCCTTCGCTGCGCTCGATAAGGGCTAGCTGAAGTTCGAACGGCGTGCCGAGACTGAATGTCGGCATAGGGCTGACGGTTAGATCGCCTACCTCGCGAGTTTGCAGAAAAGCTGTTTGATAGATGAAATAAAACTGGAACAGCGGGTTACGGCCATGCACCGAGCGCACTTTTACTCTGTCGACCAGCACCTCAAACGGGAGCTCGGCGTAGGTCATTGCGTCGAGCGTTACGTCGCGCGCGCGGTTCAACACCTCATGAAGAGTCGGACTGCCTGCGAGGTTTAACCGCAGGCAAACGGGTCCGGCAAACGGGCCGATTAGCGGTTCGGTTTCAGGGCGCCGGTTTGCTACCGGCGAACCGATCAGCACGTCTTCTTCGTTTGTGTAACGAGACAGAAGTACGCCGAAGCAGGCGAGCATTAGAGTAAACATCGTAACTTCCTGAGACTGCCCCAGGCTCTTCAGCGCACTCGTAAGCTCTTTCGGCAGCAAAAGCGTTTCCATTGCCCCGTGCGACGCGGGCCGATTCTGCGGGGGCCGGTCCGTGGGGAAATCGAGCACCGGCAGCGGAGGAGTGAGTTGCTTTGTCCAATACTCCATGTGCTTCTGGGATTCAGGAGAAAGCAGCCAATCCTTTTGCCAGGCTGTGAAATCGCTATATTGAATTGGCAGAGGCGGGAGGAAGGGCTCTTGCCCGAGCGCAAGCGCTTCATAGGCAGCCCAGAGATCGCGCTGAATGATGCTTTGCGACCAACCGTCGGCGAGAATATGGTGGATGGTAACGACGAGAATGTGCTCTTGCGGGTCAAGCCGGAACAGGCGCGCCCGCAACAGCGGCCCGCGGGACAAATCGAACGGCTCTCCCGCTTCTTGACGAATTAATTCCGTAAGTTGTGCTTCGCGTTCAGGCTCGGGAATACCCTCGAGAGAACTCGATCGCAAAGAAAATTCGCGCGAGCTCGTGATCACCTGCATCAGTTCGTTTTTCATCTCTTCGAAAGTCGTTCGAAGGGTTTCGTGGCGGTCAACGAGAACCTGAAAGGCTTTTTCGAGAATCGGTTGAGAAACTGGGCCAGTCAAGCGAACGCATGCCGGCATGTAAAAAGCCCGATTGCCAGGAGCCAATTTTTCCAGCAACCAGAAGCGCTTCTGTGGGGAACTCGCAGGCATCGCGAAAATTTCGACGGCGGCGGGACCAAGGATTGGTGTGGTCTTGGTCTCCGCGTGAACGGAACCGCCGGAAGGAAGTGCGGAGTTCGCCAGTTCTTTTCTCGGAAGCTGAGTGTTTCCAGACAATGAGAAGTCAGAGAGACGGCGATCCGGGTTGGCCGCCACGCCATCGAGCAGTTCGCGGAAATGCGCCAGCATCTGCTGAGCTGTGCGTTCACTGTAAATATCGGTGTTGTATTCGAGCGATAAGCGCCAGCCAATTTCGCGTTCGACCATAAAAAAATTTAAATCGTACAGCGCACCCTGTGATTTCGAGGGCATCGTCGACATTCGGATTCCCGCGAATTCAAAAACAAAAGTCGAGGCACGCGCATACTCGCGCTGGCAGATAAAATTGACGAGGTAGAACGGCTCTTCTTGCGATTTCTGGTCGCAACGTACCACTTTCACCACATTTTCAAATGGAACGTCCTGGTTCGCGAACGCTTCCCACACCGTGTCTCGAACCTTCGCTTCAAATTCCGGAAATGTAGGATCCCCCGCGACGTCGGATCGAAACACCACATGATTAACGAAGAGGCCCACCAGACTTTCGAGATCAGTGCGATTGCGGCCGGCGAGTGGGGAGCCGACAGCGATGTCGGTCTCGCCGGAGTAACGGCGCAAGAGTGCCAAACAAACCGCCAATGAAGTGATGAACAGAGTGCCGCCCTGCTTATTGCTGAATTCCTTGAGCGCTTCGGTGAGCTCGCGCGGAAGTAGCATGGAAACAATTGCGCTATTTGTAGTGCGCGCCGCAGCGTGCGGAAAATCCGGCAGCACTTCGAGCCGTCTGTAGCCGCCAAACTTCTTCTTCCAGTAGCCGAGTTGCTGCTCGACCTCTGCGCTGGCGAGGCGCTCGCGCTGCCACACCACGTAGTCCGGATACTGAATGGCGAGTTCGGGCAAAGGCGAGTCACGCCCTTCGGCGAAAGCGGCGTAGATTTTCTGGAGTTCCTCCATGATCAAGCCAATCGACCACCCGTCACAGACCAGGTGATGGATGGTGACCATGAGGATGTAGCATCGGTCCTCCATGCGCAGCAGACCAACGCGGATCAGCGGTCCCTTTTCAATGTCGATACTGCGCCGGGCTTCTTCAGCGCATAATCGGTCCATTTCCGATTTGCGCTTTTCGGGAGTCAGGGGGCGCAAGTCGCGCGTCTGGATGCGCAAATGCGCCGAAGGAGCAATCAGTTGAACCGGGTTTCCACCGTTGCGGGAGAATGTAGCTCGAAGAATTTCGTGCCGACGCACAATCTCATTGAAAGTTCGTTCGAGGATGTCCGGATCGAGCGGGCCGTCGAGCCTCCAGCGAAAAGAGGCATTGTAGGAGGGATTCCCTGGTTGAGCCCGGTCAGCCAACCACATTTTCTCCTGAGCCGGAGAAAGAGGAAAGGCAAATAGATCGCCGCCGGCGCTGGGCGTCGCTCTCGACGTGGCCGGCCGGTGTTCTTTCAATGCCGCTTTCGGATTTGCTGGCTGGGTGAAATCCGTCATCGGGTTTTTCCAGTTATCGGGAAACCTCCCGTGTTACGCGGTACTTATCCCGCGCTACAGGAGTGATCGCGGGCGCTTGGGGCTGCACGTCCGCGGGCGATTTGGTCATCTCGGCAAGGACGCCGGCAATTGTACGCTGTTGCAACAAGAGTCTCGCCGTGATCGCGACACCCGCCTTTGCCGCGCGCGATGTAATCTGGAACACATGAAGTGAATCGGCGCCCAGCTCGAATAGATTATCGGTGACGCCGACGCGTTCGAGCCGCAACACTTCTTTGAGTATATCCACCAATATTGTTTCCTGGGGAGTGCTGGGAGCAACATACTCGCGAGTCTTCATCGAAGCGCCTAGATCTGGCGGTGGAAGTTTATCGCGGTCCACTTTGCCATTTACCGTTAGCGGGAGCGACTCCATCACTACATAGGCATATGGAATCATATGCGCCGGAAGTTTCGCTTGAAGGAATTCGCGCAATTCAGCGCTGGATGGATTCTTTCCTGATTTTGCCACGAAATAGGCCACGAGCTTCTTCTCGCCGGGGCCATCTTTTCGCGCCATAATCGAGGCCTGATGCACCCCGGAATGTTGGGTGAGCGCAGCTTCGATTTCACCGAGCTCGATGCGGAATCCGTGAATTTTCACTTGGCTATCGATGCGCCCTAGAAAATCGATGTCGCCGCAAGGCAGGAACCGCGCGAGATCGCCCGACTTGTACATGCGGGCCTCGGCGCGAGCGAGGAACGGGTCAGCCACGAAGCGCTCATCTGTCAGCTCGGAGCGGTTCAGGTAGCCGCGGGCCACGCCCCCTCCTCCGATGTACATCTCTCCAATGACGCCTGGCGGAACCGGCCGTTGCTTCGAGTCGAGGAGATAGATGTTCATGTCCGGCAGCGGAACGCCGATCAAGCTGCGCGTTTCCTTCTCGATGTCCGGCCCGGCTAACCGGCGATACGTCGAGTACACAGTTGACTCGGTGGGACCGTACATGTTGATGATTTGCGGTTTTGAATCACCGTGCCGCTTGAGCCATGGTCGTAACTTCGCAAAATTGAGTGCTTCACCGGCAAGGATTACGTACCGTAAGTTGAGCGATTCCGCGACTCCAGCTTCCTCTGCCTCGATAAGTTGATAGAACGCGACAGGAGTCTGACAAAGCACCGTCACATTCTCCTTTGCAATAAGAGCACAGAATTCCTGGGGAGAACGCGTCACCCAGAATGGGATGATCACCAGTCGCCCGCCGGTGAGCAGACAACCCCACATTTCCCAAACGGAAACGTCGAATGAGTACGTGTGAAATAAAGACCACACGTCCTGCTCGTTGAAATGGAACCAGGGTTCAGTCGCCTTCAAGAGCCGCACGACGTTTGCGTGCGTTACCATCACGCCCTTCGGTTTACCAGTCGAGCCGGAGGTGTAAATCACGTAGGCGAGACTTTCCGGCCGCGCCGTGGTCGAGAGATTTCCTTTCCCCTCGAGATCAATTTCTGGCCAATCTCTATCTACGCATACGATTTCAGCCTTGTGCTCTGGCAGATTCGCGACCAGCCGCTGCTGTGTAAGGAGGACGGCCGGCTCGGCATCTTCGAGCATCATCGCCAGCCGTTCCTTCGGGTACGACGAATCAATCGGCAGATACGCCCCGCCGGACTTAAGAACCGCTAGAAACGACACGATCATTTCAAGAGAGCGCTCAAAACAGACAGCTACCAGTGAGTCCGGCTTCAGACCCTTTGCGCGAAGAGTTCTTGCCAATTGATTCGCGCGCTCGTTGAGCTCGCGATAGGTCATTCGCTCGGAACCCAAAACTACTGCCACCGAATCGGGGAACTGAGAAGCGCGCGTCTCAAAAATCTGATGCACTGTCGAATCAACTTTGTAATTGGCAGGCGCTGGATTCCACGCGGCCAGCAGCGCAGTTACTTCCGTAGGTGTCATCAAAGGTAAATCATCTACAGCTTTTTCAGGTTCGGTAGCTGCGGCGAGAAGCAAGGTCGTGTAGTGGCTGAGCCAACGCGCGATCGTGGACTGGTCAAACAGGTCGGTGTTGTAATCGCAATCGATCATCAAACCCTGGCCCGATTCGACCACGTTGAAAAAGATGCCGAAGTTCACGGCCGACTTCGGATTCGGGTCAACGTCCGCTTTCAGACCTTCGAAGGTCGCGCCAGCGCCGATTCGCTCCAGATTGAACTGCACCTCCATCAAAGGCAGGCGGCCCGGATCGAGCGGGATCGCCAGTTTGCGAACCAAAGTGCCGTAGGTGTACGACTGATGATCGTAGGCATCGAGCAAGGTCTTCTTGACGTCGCCAAGCAAGTTGGCAAATGCAAGATCGTCGCGGAACTTCGTGCGCAGAGGCAGGAAGTTAACGCAGTGCCCAATCAGGTTGCCATCGTCGAGCAAAGACTGCCCGGCTGCAGGAATGCCCACTACGATGTCATTTTGATTCGTCAGGCGATGCAAGAGCGCCTGGAAGCCCGCGAGAAGCGTCACGAAGAGCGTGCAACCTTTCTTCGAGCCAAGTTGTTTAATACGGCGGTAGTTCTCCACGTCGATGTGAGTGCGGTATGTCGCCCCGGCATAATTCTTCACCGATGGGCGCGGCCGGTCCACCGGCAGATCGAGCGGCGGCGGCACATCCTTGAATTGGCCGAGCCAGTACGCTTCTACTTCTGCACCTTCCGCGGATGCGCGATGCGCCGACTGCATCTGGGCATAGGCGCTGAATCGAACGGCTTCCGGCAATGCGGCGGAACGGCCCTGGACTTTCGCCGAATACTGCTTCGCCAGTTCATCGAGGAAAACATTCGTGGACCAGCCGTCACAAACGATGTGGTGCGACGTGACCAGAAGGATGTGGTAATCGGGCCCGATTCGAACCAGTTCGGAGCGGATCAATGGGCCCTTGGTCAAATCGAACGCGGTGCGCGCATCGGTGGCGATCATGCGCGTGAGTTCCGCATCGCGTGCATCGGACTCCATTTGCGAGATGTCGCGCAGGGGAATCGGAAGTTTCAATTCCGGAAGAAAATGAAGCGTGGTTCCTTCGGCGTCTACTGTCGCGCGCAGCGATTCGTGCCGGGCGATTACAGTGTTTACGGATTCTCGCAAAGCGTCCACCTGCAGGGGACCGTGCAAGTGCACGCTGAAAGATTCGTTGAACGAGCAAGACGCGTCGTCGGCGAGCTTGGCAGCGAGGAAAATTTCCCGCTGAGGCTCGGTCATCAACACGTCGCGAGAGGGCCCGTCTGCGGCCGATTCAGAGCTGCGCGCAGCTACGTTGCCGTTCGGCAGATCCAGTGCGCCGCCCGCTTGCATTTCCGCGATGGTCTCCTCGAACGCACGCACGATGTGGTTGATGTCAGCGTCGGTGTGTGCGGTGGTAAGGAAACACGGGAAACTTTCGAGAAGATGAATGCCCTTCTCGCGCAAGTGGTAGTAAAAGAGGCTTCCAAAGCGGAAATCGGCAGGGAAGCTGAAATAGAAAATACTGGAGAAATATTCAATGTGCGTCGGAACGTTATTACGCTCGAGCAAATCGTTCAGGCGCTTCACCATGCCGTAGGTTCGTTCGCTAAGCTGCTCCTGAAGAGCTGGGCCCTCTGCTTTGAAATACTGCATCACGGCTTTTGCGGCGGCCATCGTGAGGGGATGGCGGACGAAAGTCCCCGCGAAAAATGTGACCCCCACCGAAGGATAGGAATCGTCGCCGTATTGCCACATGCCACCGTCGAGCGCATCCATGTATTTCGCAGTGCCTGCCAATACGCCGATAGGCATTCCGCCCGCGAGGACTTTTCCGTACGTCGCGAGATCGGCGCGAATACCAAATAGCGCCTGGCAACCGCCGGGATGGACGCGGAATCCGGTAACGACTTCATCGAAAATCAGGCAGGTGTCCGATTCCTGGGTGATTTTGCGGATTTCTTTCAGGAATTCAACCGGCTGCAAGCTCGGGTGGCGGCTCTGCACCGGCTCAACCATTACGGCCGCGAGATCTTTCGCGTTCTGGCGAATCCATTCGAGCGATTCGGCGGTGCCGTACTCGAGGACCACGACGTTTGCCGCTTTCTCGCGCGGAATCCCCGGAGCAACGGGGACGGCTTGCGGCACGCCGCCCTTCCTGAAGCCCTTCACTAGGACTTCGTCGAACATTCCGTGGTAATCGCCAGAGAAGAAGACAATCTTGTTGCGACCGGTCACGGTGCGTGCGACGCGCATCGCGGCGATCACCGCTTCGGAGCCCGTATTGCAGAACGTTGCGCGCTCGTTGCCGGTAAAATCGCATATCATTTTTGCCACTTCACCGGCGAGCAACGTCTGCGGGCCGATTTCGAAACCTTCGTGCAACTGCTTCTCGATGGCCTTTTCAACGAATTCTGGCCGGTGGCCCAGCATGATGGGGCCAAAACCATTCAAGATGTCGATGTACTCGTTCCCGTCAACGTCCCATAGGCGCGAGCCCTGCGAACGAACCGTGACGATGGGGTACACCATTTCTTTCCACTCCGCGCGGAATCCTGCGACGACGCGCGGGTCTGCCAGCACCTGCCGGTATTCCTGCGTGCTCTGCTTCGAGCCCGCCGTTCGTTTCGTATAACGCTCGACGAGTGCGCGGACGTGTTCGGCTTGCTTCGGCGTGAGCTCTCCGGACGAGCCTTTCTGCAGCGGTTTGAACGGCGTGTAGCCCTTCAGTTCCTTCACGCCTTCTTTTTCAGCGGCGGCGGATACTGGCGCCGACTTCGGTGCGCTTTCTGCCGCGAGTGCACCGGCCAGCGAAGCAGGCGCAACCGGCGCGGGCGCAGCTCCGCGAATCGCTTCGAGCTGTTTAGCGAACAACTGGTTCATCGCTTCGAGTTGTTCGCGTATGAGGCGATCGATTGGAGATTCAGCCATTGCATTTCCACCCGCAACTCCTGGCGTCGCAGTTTGGGCAGCCAACGCGGAGCCTACGGAAGCGTTAGCCGCCGTTGGAGCAGACGCCGGCAAAATCGGAGCGGGAGAAGGAGCTAGCTCGGACAGTACATCGGAGGGGAGCTTGCTGTCTACATACTCGGCAAGTACGCTCATTGACCCCAGATCGCCAAGAAGCTGGCGAAACGTAATCTTCAATCCGAATTTGGTTTGCAGCGCCTGAGTGACCTGCGTCAGGAAAAGCGAATCGAAACCCAATTCGAGGAACGAGGTTGAGCCGTCGGCATCTCCCAGGTTCATGCCAGATAGATCTTCGAAGACTTCGATCAAGACCGCGCGGATTTTGTTCGCGCGGTTCGCGACGTTGACGTTCACGAGGGATGCCGGGGTCACATGCACGGGTTCTGATCCCTCCACGGGGAGTTGGATCGCGGCTCCGCTTGTTTCCGCCGCCTTTGTCACTGGCGGCGAAGCTGCGTCTATCGCAGCTGCTTCGAGCCAATAGCGCTTGCGTTCCAGCGGGTACGTCGGCAGCGAAATGCGTAACCGGCGCTCTCCCCCATGCAGCGCCGGCCAATTCGGCAGCACTCCTCCAACCCAGAGAGAACCCAATGCATTCATTAGGGCGATTGAATCGCCCTCCCCTGAAAATCCATCTGCGAGCGATGAAACGATAACCTGGTCGGCGGAAAAGCCAGTGTGCTGTCGCGCGAGAGTGCACAGCACGTTCCCCGGCCCTACTTCCAGCAGAATCGCGCTCGAATCTTTCCGCAGTTCTTTCACGCCGGCCGAAAACTGTACGGCCTGGCGGAAATGTCGCGCCCAATACGCTGGATCGGTCGCTTCCTTCTCGGTGATCCACGTTCCGGTAACGCCCGAGACATACGGAATCTGCGGCGCCTTCAGGCGGATTCCCTCGACGCACTTTGTGAACGGCTTGAGAATCGGATCCATCATCGCCGAGTGGAACGCGTGCGAAGTAACCAGGCGTCGGCTCGCAATTCCTTCGCTCGTTAGCTGCAGTTCGAATTTTTCCAACGCATCAAACGGTCCGGCCACGACGCACAACGACGGCGAGTTCACGGCTGCGAGCGACAGATGTCCGTTCAGACGAGAGCTGAGCTCTCCCTCCGGCAAGCGAACGGAAAGCATTCCTCCCGCGGGAACTTCCTGCATCATCCGGGCGCGCGCAGCGACAAGTGTCAATGCGTCTTCGAGCGAAAAAATCCCAGCGAGGCACGCGGCCACGAATTCGCCCACGCTGTGTCCCAGCATGGCGTGCGGATGGATGCCCCAGCTCATCCAGAGTTGCGCCAGAGCGTATTCGATGGTGAAAATTGCCGGCTGCGCGATGATTGTGTCCGTGACGCGTCGCTTCGCTTCTTCGGAGGCTGTTTCCGCAGGATAGAGTAGAGTGCGGAGGTCGGCGTCAAGATGAGGCCGCAGAATTTCCGCGCAATGATCGACTGCTTCCCGAAACACCCGCTCGGTCTCATAGATTTCACGGCCCATGTTCGGATATTGCGAACCTTGCCCCGGGAAGAGAAAACTCACGTGCGGGTTTTCGCTCGCCTGCAAACACGTTTGCACGCGCTTGCGGTCGCGCTGCGAGAGCGTCGCAACTGCGTCCTTAACGTCTGGCGCAACCACCGCGCGACGGCATGGAAAGGCACGACGGCCTGCCTGAAGAGTCCAGGCCGCGTCGGCCAAACTTGTGTCAGGATGCGTTTTGAGATATTCGGCAAGGTTGTCGGTGGCGTGTTCGAGCGCCGCCTCGGTCCGCGCGGACAGAACCAGCAATTGCTGAGTTCGAGTGGATGGCTCCGAAATTCGCGCTGGCGCCTGCTCGATCACCACGTGTGCGTTCGTCCCGCCAACGCCGAACGCGCTGACGCCCGCTCTTCGAGGTGCTCCGTCGCTCTTCCACTCCGAAAGTTCCGAATTCACGTAAAAAGGACTGCCTTCGAGATCGAACTTCGGATTCGGCTTTTTGAAGTGGAGAGTCGGCGGAAACACTCCATCGCGGACAATATGCGAAGCGTTAATCAGTCCCGTTACGCCCGCGGCGATATCGAGATGGCCTACGTTCGTCTTCGCCGTACCCACCGCGCAGAAATGTTTTCTCGATCCATGCGTGCGAAACGCCTGCGTCAGCGCAGCGAGTTCGATGGGATCGCCGAGCGGCGTTCCGGTTCCGTGCGCTTCGACGTATCCAATCGTTTGCGGATCGATACCCGCAGCTTCCTGGGCCAAAGCAATTACGCGTGCCTGGCCTTCGACGCTCGGAGCCGTGTAGCCGACTTTCGCCGCGCCATCGTTGTTGGCCGCGAATCCCCGAATGACGGCGTAAATCTGGTCGCCGTCGCGGACCGCTTCGTCGAGCCGTTTCAAGAGGACCACAGCCACGCCGCTTCCAAACACGGTGCCTTGCGCGTCGGCGTCGAAGGTGCGGCAATGACCGTCAGGGGAAACCATTCCGCCCTCTTGATAATAAGAGCCGCGCTTTTGCGGGAACGTGATTGAAGCGCCACCTGCCAGCGCCATGTCGCTCTGATATGTGAGCAACGATTGGCAAGCCTGGGTGACGACGAGAAGAGAAGTCGAACAGCCCGCCTGCATCGTGAAGGCGGGCCCGCGCAGATTCAATTTGTAGGCGACGCGCGTCGCAAGGAAATCCAGATTGTTCCCCATCATTTCGGGATAATTTCCAACCTGGTAGCCGCTCGTGAACTTGCGGATAAATTCCGGATCAGTGCAAAGCTGAGAAAGAAAGTAGGTGCTCGTGCTGCAGCCCGCGTAAACGCCAATCGGTCCGGGGTAAAGGGCGGGATCATAACCCGCGTCTTCAAACGCCTGCCAGCAGCATTCGAGGAACAGCCGCTGCTGCGGATCCATCAACTCCGCTTCGCGAGGATAGATGCCGAAAAATTCGGCGTCGAAGAGATCAGCATCTTCCAGAATTGAACGCGCGCGGACGTAGTCTGCATCTCGCGAACGCTCCACCGCGTCCGGAATTTCGAGGTCCTCGACGCGAAAATGGGAAATCGATTCGATGCCGGCTAGTTGATTGCGCCAGAATTCTGCGACGCTCTGCGCGCCCGGGAAGCGCCCGGCCATTCCGACAATCGCAACGCCCTCAAGAAGAGGGCTTTGGGTATCGCGCGAACTCAAATCGCACCGCCGGCGCGGCGTCTGCGTTGCCGCGCAAAGGCTTCACGCTGTTTCTGCCCCTGCAGTTGAACTTCGGAGAATGAAGGCCTTGATGGCGTCTGCTCGCCAAGATGCCGGGCCAGCGTACGAATCGTGGAGAATTCGAAAAGATCTGTCACCGGAATTTCAGCCTCAAACGTCTTCTGCAGATTGGAATGCGCAGCGACAATCATCAGTGAATCGCCGCCTAGATCGAAAAAGTTGTCGTCGAGTCCAACGCGCTCAACGCGAAGAATTCGCTGCCACAGATCTACCAGCGTATGTTCGAGTTCTGTGGACGGTGCTTCGGCGGGCGTGTTGCCGCCGGCCGTAACCTGCCGCGCGGGAAGCGCCGCGCGATCCACTTTGCCATTCGGCGAAAGAGGAAATGAGGCAAGCGAAATGAATTGTGCCGGAATCATATATTGCGGAAGCTTACCCGAAAGAAAAGTTCGCAGATCCGCCGATGAAGGCGCCGCGCCGGATGCAGGTACAAAGTACGCCACAAGCTGTTTCGAGCCGTTTTCTTCAGCATGCGCCACCACGCAAACCTGGCTCACGCCTGGGTTCATCTGCAGAACGGTTTCCACTTCGCCCGGTTCAATCCGATGGCCAAGAATTTTTACCTGATTGTCGATTCGCCCGAGGAATTCGACCACGCCGTCTTCGCGCCACCGCGCCAGGTCGTAGGTTCGGTACATTCGATCGCCTTCGCGTTCCGCAAACGGGTTAGGCAGGAATTTCTCTGCGGTTGCTCTGGGATCATTCAGATAGCCGCGCGCCACGCCATCGCCGCCCGCGTAAAGCTCTCCCGTTTTCCCGGGGCCGAGCGGCCGCATTTCTTCATCGAGGATATAAACCTGCGTATTCGAAATCGGGCGACCAATTGGAACCGTCTCAGGCACGCGCTCGCCGGACCGCATCGTGTGGCAGCACGTGAAGGTGGTGTTTTCGGTGGGACCGTAACCATTGATCAAACGGCAATCAGGCAAATTCTCGAGAACCGTTTGCACGTGACGCGGCGACAGAACGTCACCGCCGGCCAGAAGTTGCCGGATGGGCCGCAAATCTTCCAGCCGCTGTTCGACCATCAAATGGAAGAAACCGGCGGTCAGCCAAAGTGTCGTTACTCCGTGCTTGCGAATCGTTCGCCCTAGATCATCAAGCGACGATGCCTGTGGCGGCATCATTACCAGCCGCCCGCCATTCAGAAGCGGGCCCCAAATCTCAAATGTTGAAGCATCGAACGACACGGGCGCGAACTGCAGAAATACTTCCTTCGGTCCAAACTCGCAAAAATTCGTGTTGCGCACCAGCCGCACGATGGCGCGATTTTCAATCATCACGCCCTTCGGCTGTCCGGTGGACCCCGACGTGTACATCACGTAGGCCAGACTCGCGGGCTTGCTCGCAGGCGATGGATTGGCATCGGTGCCATTCGGAGATGACACGGCGATCTCATCCACGCACAATGTGGTTACATTGCGACCCGCCGGCACCGAGGACACGAGTGATTTCTGCGTGAGCATCACCGGTGTGTGCGTGTCTTCGAGCATGAAATCAAAACGTTCCTTAGGATAGGAAGGATCAAGCGGCACATACGCGCCGCCTGCTTTGAGAACACCGACCAACGCGACGGCGAGTTCGAGCGAGCGCTCGACGCAGCATCCCACCATCGTTTCGGCCCGCACGCCCAGGCTTCGCAACTTGTGCGCGACGCGATTGGCGCGCGCGTTTAATTCCGCATACGTAAGCTGCTGATCGCTAAATACAACGGCTACGGCGTTCGGAGTTGCCGCGGCAACTTCCTCAAAAATTTGCGCGACCGTTTTCTCGCGGGGATATTCCGTGCGTGTCTGGTTCCATTTCTGCACAGAAGCCGGCAGTATCGCTGCGGAATCTTTTGGAGTCGCCAATTTCGCCGATTTGTAAGACTCGGTTGACATTGCCACGCCTCCAGCTTTACGGCAGGAGGATCTCCTTTTCGCCGAAAAGCCGTTCTGCGGTGATGCCGCGCGACCTGCAGGTCTCAATCAGGCGATCTGACTGAATGATGGGATTGGATTTGTCAGTATACTTGATGCTCATCACGTAGTTGAGCCACGGCTCCTGCCCCATCGCGTACACGTAAACCTCTTTGCAGTGCAGCTGTTCGACGATCGCAAGCGCTCGCTCGTAGTTCGACCCGGCCAGCCGGCGCGAATGGTCTTTCGGGCGCTCCAGGCGCTGCGTGAGCAGTGGGCCATAAATCCAGGAAACCGGCGCTCCGTCGCACTCCATGCCGACAAAAAAAGCGTCCACGTCCCCGATATCGCGATGTATGTGCTCGTAAAGTTTCGGGGCGATGTTGCAGGAATCGGCCGCAAACAGCAGTTTGTGATTATCCACCCGCAGCAGATATGCCGATTTCGTCAAAACGTTCAGATCTCCATGCTCGCCGAGAAACGGCACTGCGGTTATCGAGCCGCGATCGAACGGAATTTCTTCCATCTCTGACAGTTCGATAACATTGCGGAAGCCGCATTGTTTCAGCAAGAGTTTCAACGATGGGTCTTGCAACGATCCACCGCCGTTTCGCGGCACCACGATACTCCGGATGCGATGACGCAGTTGCAGCAAAGTCTCGAACAGGATGTGGTCCTGATGATCGTGCGTAATTAGCGCGTAGTCGATTACTTCCGGAAGGTCATCGTACGTGTAGCGAGAGACGTCGCTCTCGTACGTGTAGCTGAGCACCGGGTCCATCAGAATGCTTACATTTTTTGTTTCAAGCAAAATACAGGCGTGGCCGAAATAGCGCCAGCGCGCGCCCTCACCTTGATATTTCTCGTAGCGGCGCGGCGTTTCCGTGGTTAGAAAAGATTTGAAGCGCTCGGCGTCCTCCCCGGTCAAACCCAGCGTGTCGCGGATTGCTTCAAACGAAGCTGGCTGCTTCTTCATTCGGAAAAGCGCATCCAGTTGCTCGCTCGCGAAGGGCATTCGCAGCTGCACGGAATCGCCTTTTTCCAGCCGTGGCGTGCTGAGTACAAACGGCCGATCGTCGCCCTTGATTTCCGACAGCATCACACTCTGCGACGACACGTCGTAGAAAGGACTTTTGTAAAGGAGCGGCTCAATCAACCGAAACGAGGGGTTATTGTTCAAATCGTAGACCAGCTCGACATAGCCCTGCAGGCACTCGGGAACTTCTGCGTACAGCGATTCGAGGCTGTAACCCGACGCCTTTTCCCGCAAAATCGCGTCGAGCTGTTCGATGGCGCGAGACAGAGTCACCAGGCAGCTGCGCTGGCGCACCGTGTTATCGCGCAGCTGCTTAACTTCAGCCACCCGGTTTCCGCCCAGGTCCATGAATGGACCACCAAGAAGTGCCGGATTTTTCACCGCGGACTCGTGCGTTTCCGGTGAGTCGATATACGAATCCATAATCCGCAGGTGCCGCTCGGTCAGGTTCCTCGCCGCGGTCGCAGGAGGGATCAGGTGGGCCCACGCATACCAGCCATCCACAAGTGGTTCCACCATTACGTTGGATTTCAAATACTTGGCGCCGTTATTCATAAGTGTCCGCCGCAAACCACTGCCAAGTCTGCAGTCGGACCTCGCTTCGACACAAGTAGCATATGATAATGATCGGGCAAACTCATCTCACAATAGAATGCGTGCAACTGACCGGCCACTTGGCCCAGTCCGTAAGTAATTCTACGTAAACCATTTACATACAAACAACCGCTGGCCCTCGAATGGAAATTCCAACGCCCCAATGGAAAGACTTTTCTCATAGTGCTGTGGTAACTCCATACTTATCAATCCCGCCATTTCCGCGGTATTGATCGCAGATAAGGCGCAGATAATAGGGGGTGTTTGCGCCATTGCTGAAATCCCCCGGTGAGGCAAAGACGCTGCTTCGTGCCATCCGGCCAACTCTGTCCTTCAACGCGGCGTAGTGAAATAGTACATCCGGTCCACCCGACAGCGAGTTTAGTTTGTATTGCGACTAGTGTATAGAGAGTGGGCATCCGGTCCAGTCCGGCAGGGAAAATGCCAACTCTCGATAATTGGACGGTACCCCCCAAGCACCCCGCCCTATCCAGCGGCGTGGTTCACGTCTGGCGCGCTTCTCTCGAATGTGAACCACCCGTTCTTCGCCGCCTCGAGGCGACTCTGTGCTCCACCGAAACGGCACGCGCTGCGCGATTTCACTTCCCCCGCGACCGAAACCATTTCATCGCAGCCCGAGGTATTCTCCGAGCATTGTTGGGAGCCTACTTGCGCAAACCTGCGGATATTCTGAGATTCAATTTCGGGCCACAAGACAAGCCGTCTCTTGAGGCACAGGATCTCAGTCCCCGCGTGAATTTCAATCTCTCTCATTCTCACGGACTGGCCGTCTACGCATTCGCGCTTGGCCGAGAAGTTGGAGTCGATGTGGAACTGATCAGGCCCGAGTTCACCGGTGATGATATTGCTGAACGCTATTTTTCCCCGCGTGAACTGGCGGAGCTGCGTGCTCTTTCGCGAAACTTGCGGGCCGAGGGATTTTTCAATTGCTGGACGCGGAAAGAAGCTTACGTAAAAGCGAGAGGTGAGGGGCTGCAGATTCCTCTCAAAGATTTCGATGTATCGCTCATACCCGGTGAACCGCCCGTACTTGAGAGCAGCGATGGTCCGCGGTGGAGCCTGCGCTCTTTCGAGCCTGCCCCACGCTATGTGGGTGCGGTCGTTGCGGAAGGAAAGGATTGGCAACTGCGCAAATTGGAATGGCTGCCATAAGTAAGGCATCGGGATTTGGGTGCGGATCTACCCTTCGCGAGGTTCACTCGTTGTGATCAACGCCGCTCTGGTCGGTGACACTTTAAGCACTAGTAGTACTAAATCCTCCAGTTATTTTGCGTTTCGCCTCAAATCATGATGACATTTCCTTTGACAATGTTTATTGTATAGCACCTCCCCGCGGGTCTGTGGTTTTGTAAGTGCAGGGTAATGCCGGGTTCATACCAGGAGTGAAGAAGAATGTGCAATATGGCGACGCCTAGCGCGCATCGGAAATTACCTGACCCGATCAGCACTTTTCCCACGTCGATTCTTTTCTTACGTCGCCTGACTCTTCTTGTCTTTCTAGTTTGCGTTGCTGCATCGCTCTCCTCCGCACAGAGTGTTTTGACCCAACATAACGACAATAGCCGTACTGGACAGAACACGAATGAAACGATCCTCACGACTTCGAATGTAAAGGTCGGTCAATTTGGGAAACTGTTCAGCCTGCCCGTGGACGGTCAAGTCTACGCGCAACCGCTTTATGTTCCGGGTGTCTCGGTCAACGGAGCCACTCACAACGTGCTAATCGTTGCGACCGAGGCGGACAGTGTCTACGCATTCGACGCGGATTCGAATGCAGCGCCTCTCTGGAAGGCGAGCCTTGTGGATACGGCGCACGGCGCCGGCTCGGGCGAAACGCCTTTGAATTCCTTGACCACCATCGGTTGCAGTGACTTGCAGCCGTCGATCGGTATAACCGCTACTCCGGTGATCGATCCAAGTTCGAACACCATCTTTGTGGAAGCAAAATCCACGAATGGTTCAAGCTTCTTTCACCGTCTGCATGCTCTTGCTCTGGCAACGGGTGCTGAGAAATCGCCAGGTCCAGCCCTAATCACAGCGACGGTGAATGGCACGGGCGACGGCAGCAGCGCCGGAAAATTGACGTTCGATTCACTGCATCAACAGGCGCGGTCGGGTCTGCTCCTGGTGAACGGTGCGATCTACGTTGCCTTCGCTTCCCACTGCGATATTGGCCCGTACCACGGATGGATCTTCGCCTACGACGAGGCGACGCTTACCCAGAAGAGCCTCCTCATCACGACACCGAACGGTGGCTTAGGTGGATTCTGGATGTCCGGCTCGGGAATAGCGGCGGATGCAAGCGGAAACATCTACATTGCCAGCGGCAACGGCGACTTCGATACCACACATGTACCGGCGACCGAGTTAGGCGATACCCTACTGAAATTGGGCACCACGAATGCGAACCTGACTCTTCTCGATTATTTCACTCCGTTCGATCAACAGCATCTTAGTGACAATGACGTCGACCTGGGATCGGGTGGCGTTCTGCTGCTCCCCGACCAGCCAGGCGCGCATCCGCACATCCTTGTTGCAGCTGGCAAGGAGGGAACGATTTACGTCGTCGACCGCGACCAGATGACGACGAACAACTCGCACTACTGCGCATCTGGCTGCAACAACGACCCC